>JAEEGL017314937.1_pt1 | contig 35064 bp, 21 predicted proteins | sample 9134231 | NCBI WGS metagenome assembly JAEEGL01 (sample SAMN16246548, study PRJNA631951) | gut metagenome | biome: gut microbiome; feature: rumen; material: fiber-attached | host: Bos | place: Iran: Karaj | collected 2018-10 | reverse complement strand
TGATTATTCCGGGCTCCTCAGAGCCACCTGTCCGGACTTTGAGAGCCACCATTCCGGAGAATGAGAGCCACTGATTCCGGAGTTTAGGAGCCACTTTAAGGCTCCTAAACCATATATTCCTTTATACTGTACTGGCACGCTTAGGCGTGACTACAGATAAAGGAGGGTCAAATCTATGACCAAGTATCGTGAGATTCTTAGGCTTAAAAGCCTGGGATTCAGCGACCGAAACATTGCACGAAGCTGCAGTGTTTCACGCAACACGGTCAGGCGCGTGATCGACAGGGCTGATGAGCTTAGCATCTCATGGCCACTCGATTTCGGCATGACCGACGGTGCGCTCGAGGAACTCCTGTTCCCGAGCGACAAATCGGCGACAGACAGACGTCTGCCCGATTACAGCTACATCCGCAAAGAACTTTTGCGGAACGGTGTCACCAAAAAGCTTCTGTGGATAGAATACTGTGAGGAATGCCGGCAGGCTGGCGAAGAGCCTCTCATGTATTCCCAGTTCTGCGAGTACATACGCAGGGATGAGCAGAAACGCCGTGCAACCATGCACATCCCCAGAAAGCCGGGTGAACAGATCGAGGTCGACTGGGCGGGAGATCCCGCACACATCATCGATCCGGACACCGGTGAGATCACCGGCTGCTGGCTGTTCGTTGGTGTTTTGACCTACAGCCAGTATACCTATGTCGAAGCCTTCATGAACGAGCGGACCGGGAACTGGATCAGGGCCCACGTCCACATGTTCGAATTCTTCGGCGGTGTAACACCGATGCTCGTGGCCGACAACTGCACGACAGCTGTCGATCACGGAAAGAGCGACTGGTATACACCAGTGCTCAATACGACGTATCACGAAATGGCGGAGCACTATAACATTGCGATCCTGCCGGCCCGCGTGCGTCGTCCCAAGGACAAACCGAATGTAGAAGGTTCCGTAGGCAAGATATCCACCTGGATCACCGCCGCCTTACGGAATGAGCAGTTCTTTTCGCTGGCCGAGTTGAACTCGGCGATCCGGAAGAAGCTCGACTCCTACAATGCCAGACAGTTCCAGAAAAAGGAATGCAGCAGGCTCAGTCTGTTTCTTGGGGAAGAACAGCCATTACTGGCACCTTTGCCTGCTACACCCTTCGAACCGGCTGAGTGGAAGAAAGCCACCGTCCAGTTCAACTATCACATCGCAGTAGACGGTATGTACTACTCCGTGCCTCATCAGTATATCAAAGATAAGGTTGATGTGCGGGTAACAGACACAACTATTGAAGTTTTTTACAATCACGACCGGATCGCTTCCCATCGCCGGCTCCACGGCAGGAGCGGCCAGTATTCCACGATCATGGAGCATATGCCCGATGATCACCAGAAATATCTGGAGTGGAACGGCGACCGTTTCCGCAGATGGGCGGATCAGATCGGGCCGAACACACGAAAGGTGGTCGATGCGATCCTTACCTCCGGCAGGGTCGAACAGCAGTCATACAGAAGCTGTATGGGACTGCTGAGGCTGGCGGACAAGCATACGCCGCAGCGCCTTGAAAAGGTCTGTGAACGTGCTTTGTCCTACAGCGGTAAGCCCAGCTACAAAAGTATCAAAAATCTACTTGCTGTCATGAAGCAGGAGCCGGAAGCCGGTCTTTCTTCAGACGCAGATGTTCAGACAAAACCGCGCGGCATAACCAGAGGCACCAGATACTACGGAGGTAAAAGATCATGACCAACGAAAGCACCATAAACAAACTTATTGAAATGCGCCTTACCGCTATGGCCGACGCTTTCCGTATCCAGAAGGATGACCCTTCCATGAAGGAAGTCCCCTTCGATGACCGTCTGGGTATGCTCGTCGATATCGAGTATACCAGCCGGAAAAACAACCGACTCAAAAGGCTCATCCGTAAAGCTGAGTTCGAACAGCCTGACGCTTCCGTCGCCGCGATCGATTATCACTCCGGAAGGAAGCTCAACAAAGCGCTGATCGAACGCATGGCGAACTGTGAGTATATCACAGAGTACCGGAACATCTTCATCACCGGAGCGACCGGCAGTGGGAAAACTTACATGGCCTGTGCCTTCGGCATGGAAGCCTGCAAGCAGTACTACACGGTCCAGTATGTTCGCCTTCCGGACCTGCTCCTTGACCTGCAGGCAGCCCGGGATAATGGTAACTTTCCCGCTGTTCTTAAGAAGTACACCAAGCCGATCCTGCTGATCATCGATGAATGGCTGCTCCTGAAGCTTACCGACCCGGAAGCTAGGAACCTGTTTGAACTGATCCATAAACGGCGGAAGAGATCTTCCACGATCTTCTGCTCCCAGTTCCGGGAGGAAGAATGGTATCAGCAGATCTGCGGCGGCGAGAGTACTCTTGCCGATGCGATCATGGATCGTATCTCCTACGATTCCTACAAGATCGACATCGAGAGCGCCGATCCATCCAAAGACATCTCCATGAGAGAGGTCTATGGATTGGATCCTGAAAAAGCAAGGTAACCAGTAGTCAAACGGGGTGGCTCCGAAAGTCCGGACAGGTGGCTCTGCCACCACCGGACAGGCGGCTCCGCCGCCCCGTAATATTCAATATGGTCATGACCAGCGTAAGGGCCGTTGCCAGAAGCGACTTGAACCTTCCTTTGACGTCTCCCCTCATCTTCGCGTCCTCCTTTCCTCTTTCGGCACAAAACGCGCATTTTCCTTCTATTTCATCCGGTACGGAAGAAATACCTCCTACGATCATTCAAACAGATAGAATAAGCCGATTATTATGATATCACACGGATTGTCACAGAATCAACACAGATTGATCGGAAAAACGAGCGAGGCGGGAATATCGGAACCGGTCGTCTTACAGAAGGCTCAGATACCACCCCGTGACCATGGGTCCGAAAAGCATGCTCAGATAGGTGGACAGGGCGATGGAAGGCCCGAAAGGGATCTTGTTTTTCTTTAACAGGAAAGCGAAAGCAAGTCCCACAAGGCATGACAATATCAGGTTGAAAAGGGAGGATGCCACCCCGAGGAAAAGGCCTGCGGCAAAGAACAGCTTAATATCCCCGCCTCCCAGGCTTTCCTTTCCGAGGAGTCTGTCAAAAATGAGTGAGAGGAGCAGAATGCCCCCTGCAACGGAAACCCCGCCGATGATCCCGTCAGTCAGATACCGGACCCAGGCCTGTCCGGTCAGAGCCTTCAGCAGGACCGAAACGGCCCACCATATAATGAGGGCGATAATGAAACCATCCGGTATCTCATAACTCTCAAGATCGGTGAGCGACAGTCCCATGAGTATCACGGCTGCTCCGCACACCGTCATGGTTGACAGGGAAAGGCCGAACCTGATGAAGGCAAAAAGGAACAGAAGTCCCATCAGCACTTCCGCGATCAGATATCTGGGGGATATCTTTTCTCCGCAGTATCTGCATCTGCCCCGCAGAAAGACATAACTGAACACGGGCACCAGATCCGAAGGCGACAGCTCATGCCCGCAATTCACACACCTGCTCCTGCCCCTGACGGGATCCTCACCTTTAACGACCCTGTAGGACAGACAGTTGATGAAGCTTCCGAAAACAGTCCCCAGAAGGAAGATGATCACCCCGGAGTATAATGCCAACGGCAAAGACAGGCTCGCCATCACATGTAATTATACATGGTGAACATGGGCAGATAGATGGATATGACAATGAATCCCGCAAAGATCGCAAGCCCCACCATCATCGTAGGCTCGATCTTCGCAATGGCAGAGGCTGTTGCCACGTCGGTTTCATTGTCATAAAACTCCCCTATGACATCAAGGGTGGAATCAAGTTCACCCGTCTGCTCTCCTATGGTGCACATGTCCTGAAGGGTCGCGGGAAGGTGCTCGCATCTCTTCACGCACTCCCCGAAGGGCACGCCCTGTTCGACCTGATCCTTTATCCCTCCCACTTCCTTTCTCAGGATGTAATTATCCATGGTGCGGGAGGTGATATCCACGGCGTTATTTACGGTAAGGCCTGAGGCCAGGAGCATGGCCATGGTGTTAGCAAACTGCGCGGCCCCGGAAAGAGTGTGTATCTTTCCGAAAAAGGGATTTTTGAGCTGAATGACGGCATGGACCTCCTTTCCTTTCTCTGTCAGGAGGAACAGGGATCTGGCCAGGAAAAACACCGCGATAACGGCCACCATCACCATCCAGTATTTTACAAAGAAGTCGGACATGCCGATCATGATCTTCGTCATGATGGGAAGCTCTCCTCCCAGATCCTTGAATGTGCTGCCCATGGCCGGCATAACGAACATCATGACGATGAAAAGAACGATGACGGCCACGATGAGCACGAATATGGGATAGCCCAATGCGCTCTTTATCTTTCCGGCATTCTTGTACGCTTTTTCGTAATACTCGGACATCTCGTCAAAGGAGTGTTCAAGATTTCCGGATTCCTCACCGGCTCTCATGGTCTCGATGAATGTGGGCGGGAGTTCCGGTCCGTTACGGTGGAGACTTGAAGCCAGCCCGTTTCCTTCGGCCACGTCCTCTGCGGTCTTCGTGATTATCCTCTTAAGCATCTTGTCCTCGGTCTGATTGCCTATGAGTTCAAGGCATCTGGCAATGGGGACTCCGGCTTTCAGAGTAATGGCTATCTGCTTGCAGGCGATGGAAAGACTTTTCAGATTGATCTTTCTGGGTCCGCCGATCTCCATGTTGAGACCGGTACTTCCCTTTGCCTGCACCTCGGCAATATGCGTGACTACCGGATAATCATTTCTGATCTTCTGTATAGCCGCAAACTCGTCCGTCGCCTGGATAACGCCCCTTGCTTCCCTGCCGTTTGGCATCTGGGCGCGGTATTCAAATGTTTTCAAATCTACGCCTCCCTTGAGATCCGGTTGATATCAATGCAAGTAAAGATGCACAACAAATCATTGTAATTATCAAAAAAACTTATGTCAATCCTGTCCCGGTTTCGTATCCTTCCTCCTGTCCGACTCGATCAGCCGCTTAAGAGCCTCCACCGCAAGACAGATCACAGGCTCGGTGTCATGAACCTGTTCGTTTGAAAGCCCTGCCTTTGCCCTCTCCTGATTGGCTATGACCAGATAACAGGACCCTACCCTCACCCTCAAAAAGGCGCCTGCAATGAACAGTGCAGCCCCTTCCATCTCACTGGCCAGGCACCCCATACGGAGATAAGCGTCCCAGCTGTTCTGAAGAACATAGGAAACAGGCATGAGATCCGGCTCATGCTGACCGTAAAATGAATCCTTGCACTGCACCACTCCCACATGAGCCCTGAGTCCCAGTTTTTCCGCGGTGTGGGAAAGGGCGGAAAGCACCTCATAATCGGGCACGGCAGGATATTCAAGAGGCGCAAATTCACGGCTGGTCCCTTCCATCCTCACAGCGCCGTTCGCGATCACAATGTCTCCCCCCTTCACGTCCTTTCTCATACCGCCGCAGGTTCCCACGCGTATATAGGTGTGGGCGCCGCACTTCGTCAGTTCCTCTATGGCTATGGAAGCAGAAGGCCCCCCGATGCCGGTGGATGTGACGCTCACCTTTTCCCCGCACAGTTCACCGGTGTAAGTGGTAAATTCCCTGACATCAGCCACCAGTTCCGCATTCTCAAGGTGATCCGCGATCAGTTTACATCTTTTCGGGTCTCCCGGAAGCAGCACATATTTCCCGACGTCTCCGGGGCCCAAACCCACATGGTACTGTTTTCCCGATCCTTCCGCGTAATCTATCATCCTGTCCTCCTCTCCGCTGCAGCAAACCCTGCCTTAAGGCATTTACTCTCCTTTAGGCAGATCAAACCACATGATCAGTACGTTCCTGTCACCTCTCCTCTCGTAATACATTTTTTTGGAATACTTACGGGCGAGCATGATACCCATCCCCCCTGTGTCCAGTTCCTCAAATTTTTTCTTTTTCACCGCATGGTCAACGGGATCAAAGGGCACCCCGTTATCCCTGAAACAGACGGTATAACCCTCTCCCGTCCGGTAACACGCGAAGGAAACTTTGTCCGCATTCGAATACATCGCAATATTGTCAAACACTTCTTCACAGGCCATGATGATGCTCCTGGTATTCTCGGAATCCCCGAGAGCTCCCAGAATATATTCCCGTATAATGGAAAAGGATGGTATCTCAGGCCTGATCACTCCGCTTTCGTCATTATCCCTGTGCCTCACCAGGGACACGCAGGTCATATCGTCAAACTGTTCGGAATCCTTTGAAAAATCCCAGACCGTTGACAATATCCCTTTCACCAGAGGAGTAGCGCCCAGGAATCCTCCTGTCCCGGAGAGTTTTTCCCGAACGCACTCCAAAAACGCCTCTTCGCCGAACTGGTTATTATCCTTATCAACGGCGTCTGTCATCCCGTCGGTATAGAGGATGATACCGTCCCCGCTGTCAAGGCGGATCTCTGCATCCTCTATCTCAACATCCTCAAACAGTCCCAGAGCCATGCCGCTGTCCATATCCATCCAGCGCGCTCCGCTTTTTATGAGAATTGGGCTGTTATGTCCCGCGTTTGCATATGAAAGCACTCCCGTCTCGGTATCATATATAGCGGCAAACACCGTAGCAAACATCCCTTCGGGATTGGAGAAGCACAGTTCCCTGTTGGCCCTCCTGAGGCATTCCGCAAGTCCTCTGCCTGTAAGAATGTTCTCCCTGATCAGCGTCTTGACCATGGACATGAAGATCGCTGCGGAAACTCCTTTTCCGGAAATATCTCCGATCACTATGCTGATCCTGTTCTCATCGAGAGGAATGACCTCGTAAAAATCCCCTCCCACCTGTTTTGCAGGCTGCGCATAACCGTATATTTCGGCGTCTTTGCTGAAATAGCACTGCTCCGCGGGCACCATCCCCTCCTGTATATTTCTTGCGATATCCAGCTGGGTCTGATTCTGTGTCTTTTCCCTGGTAAGTCCCTCAATATCAAGTACAAATCCGGAGATATCCTCCGCCATCTTGTCAAAGGAATCTTCTATATCGGTCATCTCGTCTTCAAAATACGAAGACTTGTTGCGAGCGGAGGCCGCGCTGTTCCTGTCTTCGACAAATCTTTTCATCCTGTGGGACAGTTCGTTTATGGGGCGTATCACGGAATGCCTTATAAAGAGAAGGGAAAGCAGATAGGTAAAGGATATCATTATCAATCCGATCAGGAGAGAATGTCTGAGATTGTGCAGAGCCATTTTCCTGATCTTATTCATGCTGTAATCAACTCCCAGTAAAGCCTCTATGGAACCGCTGCTTCCCCGAACAGGAATGACATACATACACACCGGGCCGTATCTGTTGTTCACAAACTGATAATCCCCATCCATGTCCTCTTCGAGAACATCTATCTCCACATCATAAAGCGGTCTCTCGGAGACTGCGCCGAAAGTGCCGTATTCCTCATTCATTTTCCTGTCATCCTCATCATCCGCCGCAGCGCAGACGAGGTAATGTATCTTTTCATCTTCATCAACGACATACAGATACATGTATCTGAGATCGGATCTGATACATATGTCGCGGAAATACTCGTGAACACGTTCACGCAGCTCCGGGTCATTTTTCATTTCTATCACATCATCGCTGCTGCCTATGATATCAACCGCCGCAAATGCCGCGTTCTCAGCCATCTCCTTTGCCTCATCGGCAGCGTATCTGATATAGAACAGCCTGATCAGGAAAAACGTAAAGATGTAAGTGACAAGAAGCGCAACCACAAAAAGTATGGCGATCCTGGACAAAATATTGAGCCTGGGTTTTCCTGAACTCTTTTTCATGACTTTTCTCCTTTTTTCAGTTTCTTAAGTGTATCTTTTTCCTGCCGGGCGGGTGACATTATTAATGTCTTTCGGATCCGATCCCTCCTGCTGTTCCAACACGTCCGGGACCCGGGTGGGATAATTGTCCGTTACGGGTACTTCATCGTGATCCGCGGGCTCGTTGACAACGATCTGAGGCATTGCGATCCTGATGTTATTTCTTTCAAACATCATTTTCAGTTCGCGGTTCAATTCCCTGTTGATCCAGCCGTAATATAATCCTTTGGCGTAAATTGCAAACTCCAGGGCCACTCCGTTATCGGTAAATCTCTGGATGCCCCTGTATTCGGGCCCCAGAAGATTCTCGTCCCCGGTGAGTTCAACCAATCTCCGATGCATGTCCTTCAGTTCCTTAAAGATTATGCTCTCCACCCGCGCAAGGGGCTCATTAAAATCGATGTAGATCGAAACGGTCATCCTGTCCCTTTCATTGGCAGGGACGTTCACATAGTTCTTAAACTCGCTGTTCCTGACTACCATCACCTCCGAGAACCGGATGATCTGGGTAGTCCTGATCCCTACGCTGAGGATCGCGCCGTATCTGTCGTTGAAGTGGACAAATTCTCCCGCCGTAACGGTTCCCTCAAAAACCATAAATATCCCGGCAAAGATGTCGGCAACGATACTCTGACAGGCAATGGAGATGATCACGGAGACCACCCCTGCGGAGATCGAAAAGGCCACGCCCATATTCACTCCGAAGATCGAGAGGCAGTAGAAAATACCCGTGATGAAGGAGGCGTATTTTATAAAGCTGTTAAGCAGATGACAAATGGTCTCAACATGAGGTCCTGAGGCCCTTGCCACGTAAAACAGCAGTTTATGGATGACACAGGAAACGGCAATGATGGTGATGACAGCGATCCCGCTCCTTGTGAGAGTGATCACATCTATACCGCCGTTCCACCGCGGAGAGAGCACATAGTACCAGATGGAATCGTCGTCAATAGAGTTAAAGAACCATTGCTGAATGATGATCAGCAGGACAATAGCCAGAATGATGCCGCGGACCACGGATCTGAGCTTTCCGGAGGCATCCTTGTCTGACCAGGAAGCACTGTCATCCGGCCATCTGACCTCAAAATACGGTTTTCCGGAATCAAGAAGACTGCTGAACATGGCAAGAAAATCATCGACGGCAAAGCTGTCCTTATCAATGGTCCCCTTTGTATGCGCTTTCCCTTCAGCGTGCCGCTCTTCCTCAAGGGCATTTCCAGGCTGCACGAAAACGATCAGCATTAAGAACATGGAAATAAAGGCTGTCACGACAGTCAGGATGGCCGGAATTATATTGTCAGGTCCTATCCGGTCCTTCTCCCTCATAACCAGGCAGATATCATCCCATATCCTTTCGGAGCGGGCATAATACTCTCTTTCCCGTATGGTCTGGATGCCGCTGTAATCCGGGCGGAGCACCTCATCCTTAAAACCGGCTTCCTCAAGGGTCAGGTTGGTATAGTCTTCTTTGAGGTTAATATCCTCCTCTCCGAGGAGATAATAAGTATAACTGTTATAGCGCCGGTCGTGATCCGTGTCCTCCACCGAAAATGAATCAAACTGACCTTCCGCTTCGGAATCCTCTCTTTTTTCGATCAGGGCGGCATTTTTAAACTTGCCGGTCTCCGTGTCGATCAGGGCAAGAAACGACCCTTCGCTCAGACATCCCTGACGGATGATATTGTCAAAACCGATATCATGCTGGATATCCTTCAGTTTTGTCAGATCCATTTCGATCCGGACAAAACCGTCCGGCGCTCCCATGTCATCCCTAAGGGATGCGCCTATATACTGCATGAAGCTGTCCGAAACATTGTCATAACAGGGTTCCAGGACCATGCTGTACCTGCCGTTGAGGAGGGGATACAGATCGGAATCCTGTGTGATCTGTTTCTCGATAAAGGGAGAATTTGTCAGTTTCGGCCTGCCGTTCTCATCATAGACGGAAATATGATCTATCCCCAGGCCTTCGGAGATCCTGTCCAGAACTTCTGTCCGCAGAGGACGCTCCGCAAAACCGATCATGGTTTTTGCCATCAGGCATTTTTTCAGGTATTCCTTATCGGAATAGGTTTTTCTCATCTCCTCAAAGGTATCTATGGCTTCGATCTTTGAGGAGATATAATCCGTCTTTGTCTCGCAGTCCCTGTATTTTTCCGCGAACATATCCAGAAGCCCGATCCAGACTGACAGAAACAGTATCAGCAGAAGGGAAATGATCATGCCCAAAAGGAGCTTTCCGGAAGGATGCCTGTATAATGAAGGATCGCCTTCTTTCAAGGCATCGGTCAGTGTAAAGAGCAAAAAGGACATCACAAGTCCGGTAAAAAGGGCCAGAACGATCATAAGGTTTATAACGATATTCCGCACATCGTAAAGGATCTCTTCTTCCGGGAGCAGGGCGAGCAAATACATCTTGTCATATCTGACCCTTGTTCCGTACATGATCCGGTCTCCGATCCGGATCTTATGCACCTGATCCGGCTTGCCGAAGAGCTCCCTGAAGGCTTCGTAATCAAGAGCGCCGCCCTCATATCTTATGTCCAGATCCTCCAGGGGACTGCCGGTCCCGTAACTGAAAGAGAGCACTTCGTCGTTTTCAGGGTCCACCGCCAAAAGACAGCCGCTCTCTCCGATGATCACATTCGAAAGCTTTCTGGACCAGTTGTTCAGGAATTCCAGATCCCTTTCCGTGTCCGTGTATCCGTCTTTTATCTTTACGAGCCACCGGTCGCCGGACTTTACGGAATACACGTCCCCGGAAGCGGTTCCGTCCTCATCTTTAAACCCGTCATTGTAAACGGGTTTTTCATTTTCGTCATAGACGGCTATGGCTTCGATACCTCCGGCCGCCTTAAATTCCTTCAGGAAGGCTTCCGCGTTTTCTATCTCCTCAACATCCTCCAGCGCCATGGCAAGGCCGTTTAACCTGGCTTCATGGTTGGTCCTGATCTCACCCTTCGTATAATCATCGTTTTCTATAAAGGACGGGACAACATCGGAGATGCTCCTGACGGAAAATAAAAACTCCCTGATACTGTTTTTTTTGCATATCGCGAACGCAGCGCTGCTGCTCACAAAATAAAACGGGACCAGACTGACCAGCCATATGAAAATGATGATAAAGCGCTTTTTCCTGACAGTCACTGATACTACTCCAATCGTATGTCTTTTTTCGGATCACGGACCGGTCTGCGTTCGTCACACTGCTGTTTCACTTAAAGCTTCCTGCGGGATCCATTATATCATTCATCATCCCTGAGCCGCAAATGATCATCCGGTCTCCCGAAAACAAACCCTCCCGCAACACTCTGCCCCGTTTTGCCATGTAGGGTCTGCGCGGTTGCAGCAGTCGAAAAAAGCAGGGTCAGTCGGGGATTGTTTCCCGACTGACCCTGGTTCACTCTGTGTTCTTTCAGATCACTGCAGAATGTTCCGAAAACGATGTATCAGATCCGGGGCTCACGAAGAGAACAGGATCTCGACAAGTTCATTGTTTTTAAATTTCAGAGTGATGGGAAGTCCGCTCTTTCCTTTGAGGAAATCATTGATAAGATCCATTTTGTCGAAGAAAGAACTCTCTCTTGTCTCATCCTGCACTTCCACGCACTTGCAGGAATCCGACACATTTATGACATAGGTCTGCTTCGGATATGAGGGTGACGGACTGTTCACAAATTCGGAAAGCGCCGTAGTGATGGTCATGGTCTTTCCGTCTGCGGACAGCTCGCCTTCGTATTCGGCGTCGGTAACATACTCTCCATCCGCAATAGCGACGCCTTCTCCTTCGTCACCTTCACTGCCGGAAGAAGCTGTCCCCGAAAGATCTATTGCCGCGCCTTCAAAATTCGTACCTTTAAGAGTCTTGGGATCTATCTCATACCAGTCGACGGTCGCCACGTGATCGTCCATCTTCTCGTACAGATGAATATACAGATTTCCGTTTTCCATCACCTGATCAAGTTCGGCAACCGGCGCTCCGCTGTATTTTTTTGCCAGTTCAACGATCTCGTCGTTGCTCAGTTTGCCGGCATCCGCCGCTTTTTCTGCGGGCTTCTGTACTTCCGCCGTCTCCACCGGCTCTTCCACAAACGTCTCAAACACTTCGGTTTCCGCATACATCAGAGTATCTTCATACTCTTCGGATCCCTCGTCGAGGAGATACTCTCCCGTTTCCTCCGGCATGGGCGCAGCCGCTTCCTCATTTCCGCCGCATCCTGCCATGGCAACCGCTCCAAGCATCAGTGTGAGCATGCAGGCAGCCATACGTCTGATATTCTTTTTCATCTCATTATCCTCCCGTTTTTCTTATCAGACAACGTGTTCCGTCATCTGATATACGATACTTCGGATCACAGCTCAGGCGTTATCCGTCGTCTCTTCGACCAAAACCGTGACCGCAGCAAATAAAAACCAATGATATTAAAACATTACCAAGGTGGTAAAGTCAAGAGAACTGAAGGGCGATCAAATGGAAAAATGCGAGATCCCGGTAAAAACAGCAAAGAGTATCAGGCTTCGAATTTATAGCCCATTCCCCAGATGGTCTTTATGAGGTCCCCCTTCTCCCCCATCTTTGAGCGGAGCTTCTTTACATGGGTGTCTATTGTGCGGGCGTCGCCGTAGTAATCATAATCCCAGACATGGTTCAGTATCTTGTCACGGGACAGGGCTATGCCCTTATTTTCCAGAAAATAAGTGAGGAGTTCAAACTCCTTGAATGACAGATCCACAGGCTCACCGTCTATCAGGACGCTGTGGGCGGCGCGGTCTATCCTGACTCCGCCGGCTTCAAGTATGTCCTCCTCTGAAAGGCTGCCGCTCCTCTTGAGAATGGCCTCTACCCTCGCCACCAGGATCTTGGGGCTGAAGGGCTTTGAAATATACTCATCGGCTCCGCTGTCAAACCCCATGAGTTCATCCCTCTCGTCACCCCTGGCAGTGAGCATGATGACAGGGACCTGGGAGTACTGACGGATCTCTTTAAGGGTCTGAAAACCGTCCATCTTAGGCATCATCACATCCAGGATGATAAGAGCTATGTCCTTTTCGGAAAAGAAGATGTCCACGGCCTTTTGACCGTCTTCCGCTTCAAGCACGAAAAAACCGTCCCTTGTGAGGAAATCATTTACAAGCTTCCTCATACGGGGTTCATCGTCTACGACCAGTATCTTGATCTTCTCCATAGTCAGTCTCCGTCCGCCTGCATTCCGGCCTGCTCCATTCCGAGGGCTCTCTCCTTTTCCCGGACGGCGCTCTCTCTTTCGTTGAGTTCCTCTTCCCACTCGGAATACTGATTCACCAGGTTTTCTTTGTAATTCAGGATATTGGGGTTATCGGAATGAAGGGCTATGTAAAACATCGCAGCCACCATCAAAAGGAGTATCACATTGAATACCACCGATACGGAAAATGAGTTTCTGGCCCTCTTCAGCTCCGCAGGAACAGCCTGGAGGGCTTTTGCATCCCTGACCAGTTTCTTCTGTTCAGCGGCAGCTTCGGAAGAGTATGTCACATAAGTGACCACGGGAGGAACATCCTCTTCGGAAGCTCCGTTCTTCAGGATGTAGTTTCTGAAGCCCTTGAGATACTCGAGGCCCACGGGGGTCCTGAAGATCCTGCCGTTGTTCGTGCGGGAATAGAGATCCATGAGCTGGGAAAGATTGTACTTTCCCAGGCTCTTCTGGATCGTAGTGATCTTTTCCTTTTCTTCCCGGGCAAGATCCGCATCCCTGAGGGATCCGAAGGTGTATCCAAAGGCGGAGAGATTGTCTTCTGCCATTTTAACTGTCTCCTCAGGCTGCTGCCGCGCCTGCCGGCGCCTTCTCTTTCTTGAGGAAGAGGAAGGCGGATGCCGCGCCCAGTCCTATGACCAGGATCCATTTAAGGCTCAGTGGATCTCCGGTCTGGGGAGTCACGTCCATAAGCCTGGCGTCCAGGTTCTGGGTATCGGCGTAGAGCACATAGGGTGAGAAGTGCATTGCCGTAAAGGTCACAACAGGCGTACCGTTTACGGAATTGAACTTGGTCCCCAGGGTCTCAAGGGTCCCGTCTGCGGGAGCCACGGCGCCTGCCATGTTGTTACCGCCATACTGCTTCAGATCGTTGGGCAGAGGGAGGGTCAGGTCAACCGTGATGCCGTCGGTGTTTTCCAGTTTATGCTCTCCGCTGGCATCATACAGGGACAGGTCGAAGGGCCAGTCCACAATGCGCCCTGAATCCAGGCAGTCATCCCCGTATTTCCATTTAAGTGCGTTCTCCGCGGCAAAGGTGGCTTCGTTGGTCTGGCTCACCCTGACTATTATGCTCTGATCCGTGCCATGCACCACGGCGGAGGCCAGGCCTACATTGTCTATGCCGGGCTTGGATACGATGACCTGGGCCGTGTTCACGTTGGGGTTCACGGGCGTGACCATGGAGGTAGGAGTCGCCGCGGGACCTCTGGAGCCTCCGCCGGTCGAGCCGCCCCCTGTCGAACCGCCTGTGGGTACAGCCGCGGGAGTCACTGCGTTCCTGTTGGCATTGATGGAACTGGTGTAGACCGCAGTAACAGTCACATCCGATGAAGGCATGGTGAACGTGGTCGAAGCCGAGGTCTCATTGGCAAGCTTGATATCCCCGGAATCCACCTGCCACTTCTGGAACGCCATCCCGGTCTCGGGCGCGTTGGCTATGATGGTGACCGTCTTTCCGCTCTCATATTCCGCAGTGCTCTTGGAGCCGTCCACAGTGCCCTTATTTACGGTGACCTTGTACTTCTTTACAGTGCTCCCGCTGGAGGAAGACTTCTTGCTGCCGGATGAATCCTTGCCTTCCTTCAGATAGCAGAGTATCTTTGTGTCGTCAATGACCTCGTATACCGGCGCTCCGGGGGAGCCTGCTGCGGTGAAGTACTTTCCGGAATCCTGATCCGGCTCGTACACGATGTAGCGGGGATAATACTTGGCCGTCCCGCTGGAGTTGTAATAGAACGCCAGATCGTTATTTGACAGCGTGACCGAAGATCCGTCCTTGGGCTTGGGCTTCGTTACGGTCCTGAGCACCGCCTGCATGTCGTAGGTCCTGAAGATGATGGTATAGTGGTCGGATTCAGGCGTGGGCGGCGTAGGCTCGGGATCGTCTCCCTCACTGTTGGGTTCATGGGTCGAAGCCGTAATGGTCATGCCGTTTACAATGATGATCTGCGCCGTCAGGGAATAATACTTCCCTGTGGTGGACGCGTGCCAGGACTTTGTCCCCGCAGGCACCTGATAACCCAGGAACTGCACCTCGTTTGAAGGTATGATGGTCCCGGACTTCTGATAGGTGTGCTTGAAGGGATAGCCTGTGGTGTTGTTCCCGGTGCCGTCCGAGAAGGTGACCTCGTAGGCATCCGTCGAACCTCCGATGAAGAAGGTCATGCTGCTGCCCTCTTCGGTTGCGTCTATCTCGATCCTCTTGCTTATGTTGATGGGTTCCTTCTCACGGTTATCCGATTTGGGCTGGGGCTCGGCGGAAACGGGGCTGTAAGTCAGAGTCCACTCCGCTCCTTCGGGGATCTCGGAAAAGTAATCGGTACCGTTGGCCGCATCATATTCCTTTATAAGTTCGGTCAGGGTAGGCTTCCGCCCCAGCTTCACGTTCATATTGAAGTTGATGATAGCGCCGCTCTTGGCCCCGGTGAATTGGATATAAACGGTGCGGTAATCCTCCTTCTCGATCCCCTTCAGTATGGTGTCGCCGTAGAGCCTCAGATTCCATTTGTCGGAATCGAGAGCCCCTGCCTGTTCGGGAATGTCTGCGCCTACTCTCTCCACATCCTCGGGGTCAACGGACGACCTGACAAAATAGTTCTTCAGGTCTTCATAGTACTTCACCATGGCGGGACTGACCTTTCCGTCCTGGGCAGCCTTGTCTATCTCTGCTTTCACGAGAGCCTGGGCCTGGTTCAGGGACAGGTCGTAGAACCAGTTCCCGTCGCCGTCCATCTGCATGTCGTCCTGGTCGATGGCGATCACGGCGAGGACCGTGGTCTTCTCCGGATCCATATCCTCAAGGGTTATGGTTATTCCGGTATTGGGATAGAGGCCTATGTGTCTTCCCGTCTCCGAGTCGATAAGGTCGTTCCAGGCGTAGGATGCGGGGGATGAATTGTCAAAGTCTGCCCCCGTCACCGTAACGCCGTCGTCCGCCACCTTCAGATAGGTATCCGGGAGCACGAACCAGTTATGAGCGGGCTTATAATCCTTATTTGTAAGACCGCCCTCGATGGAATAATCATCGAATCTGGTGGTGTTGCTGGGCACGTAGAAGCTCACGCCGAAGTCCCCGTTGAATGCGTAGTTCAGAACCCTGTTGAGGCCTGAGGGGAACTTGACATCCTTGCTCTTGCCCTGGGTAAAGCGGCCCAGGTTCGGGCAGTCCGAAAATGCAAAGGCAGGGATCGTGGTAATGTTTGTCTTTGACAGGTTAACGCTGTTCACATTGGGACAGTCCTCATAAGCCCCCTCCATGATGGCCTTGATAGTGCTGTTCCCTGACAGATCGATCCCTCCCGCCGAACCGGGAACGCCCGCATACAGGGTCGATCCGTCCGCGCTCATAAGGGCGTTAAGCTTTGCATCAAGCTTGAAGTTTGAATTGCCCGCAAGGGAAATGCCGCCCGTATTCAGGTCGTAACACCCTCTGAACACTCCGAAGCCCTTGTGGTAATTCGGGGCGTCGCTGTCGCCCACTTCGGTAAGATCACCCAGTTCAAGCGTGGTCAGGTTTTCGCAGGAATCAAAGGCGTAAGGAGGGAGATACTTAAGTCCTCTCGCGGTTATCCTTGTCAGGTCGTCATTTCCTCTTCCGTATTGTGAATCGCCGCTTTTGTCGCTGGCGTCCTCATAGTAACCGCTGAAGAGTCCGGGCTGGATATCCCTGTTCTTCCTGCCCTGCCACGGCCAGCTGTAATCCACCGGAGGCCTGCCTTTCCAGTTGATCTCTGTTGAACGCTCTGTGGGAGTGAGTCCCACTCCGTCGGCGGAAAGAGTGGATGCCACGGATATATCTCTGTACATCTTCCACTCATCGGGAGTGTAGCTCACGGTGTTTCCTCCCTTATCCTTGTAGGAAAGGGTCTTCGTTCCGTTGGAAAGGAATGACGGATCAGTATATATGGAGGTATCGGGGTTCAGGTAGGCAGTGGCGTCACCTCCTCCCACATCGCTGTTATTATCTATGAATTCCGCCACATCTATGGAGCTGATGGCGTCAGGTATGTTGAGTTCGCTGCACTCCTTGATGAGCGAATACTCCGTGTCGTTGATGGATCCGTTCTGCTCCCAGGGGTTTGTGGACGGGATCCCGAGGACCTTTTCCACTATGCTGTAAGGATGTTTCAGGAAATAAGGGTCGGGAGAGGTGACCCCCGAAGCCTGAGCCATCACGTCATCCTTTGTGGGCATGGTACCTGCCGTTTCATCCCAGTTCTTCTGCCATTCCGCATACTTTTCATCGATATGCTTCAGCACTTCCACAGGGAATTCATCACAGAAGGCCTCATTTATCCAAGGACCGTAGGATCCGCTGTCGCCTGCAACATTATAATCAAAATCGAATTTGGTAACGGTGTTTATCCTTCCGTTTTCGGAATATCCCACAAGGTAATTCTCCAGGAACCGCTCTCTTCCGTTCTTTCCGATATTGCCCCCGGATCCGTTCAGGTAATAGTCATACCACCATTCCGTCATCTCATCCGCATATTCCCGGTCAAGCTCAAAGACCTTGGGATAATCCACCAGGGTCATGCCGGCAGAGTCCGAATCATAGATGGTGACCAGGCCCATATCGGAGGAATTGTTCCCACGGTAACAGATGTGAGTGGGGGAGGCTTTCTTGTTTATGGTCTTTCCTTCGGCAGCGTAGGCAAAAGGCCCGTACGAGGAATCGATCCTGCCGTTTATCAGAAGTCCGTCCGCGGCGTCGCCGATGAAGAAGGCTTCATCGCCCACGGCAACGTTTCCTTCACGTTTGGCGAAATCTATCTGGTTCACGTAATCGGTGCCCTTGAACGCGCCGGCTCCGATCTCTCCCACCGATGAGGGCACCTTCACCTTCGTGACCTTATTCGTAAGAGACAGCATGGAAGTATCTATGACGCATTTCGTTCCGTCGCCTATCCTGACTATGGGATAGGAAGCAACGCTGGAAGGGATGGCAAGAGTCATATCCGGATCCGAACCCGAGGGAGCGATATGGGGAACTCCGCTCTTCTGTGAGGAATGGCTTGTGCGCTGGAACACCAGGGAGAGGGTTGCGTCCGCTTCTCCCCTGTCAAACTGCAGGACCAGGTTGTCATTCTCAATGCTGAGCGCTTCGTACACATCCGACCCCAGCATCTTATAGGGGATGCTGTTTCCGTTATGGTCTTCCGCCATCCACATATCCTCTCTCTGCATGGCGGGCTTTGTTCCGCTGCTGAACTCAGGCCCTTCGACGTAGAATAAAGGATTCTCCACATCATAGAAGGTATAGGGGTTCAGGCAGATATAGCCCGTTCCCTGCGGGAACAGTACCCGGCCCAGATTTGTGCAGTCTATGAAGGTGGAAACGGGCAGACGGGTGGCGCTGGTGCCGTAGTTCTCCGGCATGAGCGCTTCAGTCAGGTTCTGCCTTCCCGCAAGGATCCATTCCCTGAAGTCAACCTTCGGAGGAAAATCGATGGCCATGGGGCTGTCAGGAGCGGTCACACGTTCCGGGTCGGCCTCAGACCGGTTGATCGCGAAGGCGCAGTCACCGATGGACCAGTTCACGGGGGAGGTCTCCTCAAACAGGACAGAGCCTATGCCGTAATCGTCATAAAAAGCGTAATCACCGATCTCAAAGTTTTCCTTTTTCTTCAGGGTGAAATCGACGGTTTTGAAGCCGCCGTTTATGAGCCTCGCAAATGATCCTGCCCCCAGACTGTCAAGGCTGTCCACGAAAGTGAAGCCGCTTATGTTCGTCCCGTAAAACGCCTCCGCTCCCACCATGGTGAGCAGGGATATACTGCCGGGGTCAGCCTTCACCAGTCTGGTACAGTTTCTGAAGGCCGCGTTTCCGAGGCGCTTAACGTCCTTAAGATCCACCTCCTGCAAAACGCTTGAATTTGCAAAGGCGTAGTCTCCGATGTACTCAAAGCCCACAAGGTGGAGCTTGTCTATACCGCTGGTGTTGTAGAAGGCGTAATCGCCTATGGCGACGATATTCGTGCCCTCGCTGTTGTCATAGACAAATCCGTAGGTGGGAACGCCTTCATAGGATTCATAATAATCGTTCAGATAGTCCGTTTTGTAACCGCCCAGCACGACTCCTCCGTTGGGGGAAAGAAGAGTCTGATCGGAGACGTTCATTCCCGTGGACTTGGGTGAGTACAGGACATTCACCGTCTTGTAGCTGCTGCTGCCCTTAGGAGTCTTTTCAACCTCCTTCATAGTCAGGCCTGAGCCGTATTTGATGGGAGTCTTTTTCTCATATCCCAGATAAAAGTCCAGATACCAGTTGTTGCGGCAGTCGGCGCTGGAAAGGCTCTGGGCGGATACTTCGATAAAACTGTCCGCCTGATAAGCGCTCTTCGGCACGGTGGGATCGATGCTGGCCGCATCATCATAGGCCGAATAATAGCCCACAAGCGTGCGGAAGGTCTCGTTATAATACCGCTGGACAAAATTGGCGGACACGGTGCTGTCGGTGGGAACGTTCTGGAAGACCGTTTCCGCAGTGGGACGGTTGCTCAGCACCCAGACATCGTAATTGAAGAGATAGGTTTTGTTACTCTGGATAATGGCGTCGGTCACATAGTTCGCGCTTAACGAATTATCAAAATCGCTGTCGATGAACTGTGTGGGGAAGTTGCTGGAATCAACGGTCACCTCCCCGCGGACCTTTGAGGAGTTATAATCGCAGATCACGCCGCCGATACCGGAAGCCACGTAATAGTCGAAATTGTAACTCATCTTGTTTTCTGCATCTATCTTGTAGGACTGATGCACGTCGCTTTTGTTCCTGTCCTGATGGTAAAGGGAAAGCGCTGCGTCGTTTACCTTCTTGTAGTAGGTTCCGGCACTGTAGGAAGAGTCCTTCTCTTCATTTCCGTCTTCACCGTAAACGGGAGTTCCCGAAGTAGTCCTGTCGTCTTCAACCTTGTAAGGATAATCGCCGGCGAGGGAGTACTCGGTATACTCTGCCTCTCCTCCGGCAGCCCTCAATGAATTCCCGGGTATGGCTGCCACCACGATTGCCGACACAGCAAGGACGCCTGCGGTGGAGAGCCGGATGGTGCGCCTGATCTTAAGAGGCATCTTTGAGAAAGGATTTTTGATATTGGAAAAGACCCGCCGGGTGCTTCCTGCCTTTTGCGGCTTTCCGTTCCCGCCTGACCCGGATACTTTTTCAGCACGGGCAGAAGCTTTTCTGTCGCCTCTTCTGCCCCTTCCGGCAGAAATCGTGGAAGTGTCGGAAGCAGCATCAAACGCTTCCGATATGTCCTCTTCCTCTCTGAGTCCTCTGTGTTCGGGGTATCTGTGTCCTGAAGTATTGCGGGAATAACCGCGGTCGGACGCGCCTCTGCCGGCGTATGACCCGCGGCCTCCGGATCCCGTGCCGGAACCGTAAGAAACAGAACCCCTGACGTCCCGGGCGCTCTGTCCGCTCCCTGACCGGGTCCTGCCGGATGAATATTCACTTTCCGTATCTACAGCTGCCCGACCTCTTGCCGAGCTCTCGATCCTTCGTCTCGCTGCGGCTGCGCGTCTCGCAGCCTCTTCTTTCCTTCTCTGGTCCTCTCTCCTGTCGTGAAGCAGTTTCAGCTTCTCTTCGTCAGAGAGTCTGCCATAGCCGTTTCCTCCGCTGCCATTTCCATTCGTTCCGCTCATAGTTTAACCTCCGGTTTTTCCTTGAATCCGGGTATAGCTCCGGGCATGCCGGAACCGAGTTACCTGCCGCCTCGGCGGCGTATAGAACCTCTGCGTGGGAAAAGATCCCCGCAGGTATGCTTTGAAGCCCGTCGCGGCTAATAAGCCACGCAGGCAAGCACATCGCTATCATTATCATCCAAAGAGCAGAATTCATTCTATCCTAAACGCTTCCTCCGCGGAACAGGGCGTTTCAGTCACCTGCTCCGCAAGCATGTTGCACAAACCCTATATCAATTTATTATATCGGCAGTTTTCCGGAATTGTTTACCCTTTCAAAATCCCGTCGATCTGTGATAGACGAGATCATTTAAAATAGTCTGATTGAATACAGTAAAATCATCCTCCTCAGCTGATCGCATTCGTAAACTGGTGCCAATAGGAGGTGATGTAATCACCGTCCACCTCTCCCCTGAGGAATCGCCTGATCTCTTCAAATTCATCCATGATTTCCACAGCGCGGTACCCTATTTCCCTGTTTTTAGGGTCGAAAAAAGTCATGTTGATCAGTTTTCTGATCAGGCCAAGATAGTCCTCCCCTCTGTCCTCTGCAGCCTCTCCGGAAAGATATCTTTCCCTTGCATCCACCAGTCTGGTAACCTCGCCGTCGATATTTGAAAGCTGCTCCAGAAAGCTCAGCCTGTTCCAATTTTCCTGCGTCATGTCATATTCCTCCGCTTTCCCAGAAAAAAGTCACACGGGTGCCACCTCAGCCTCATTTTTCCGTGGCGGGCTATACCACCCATTCTTTAAGGATGTCGGTCAGTTCATCGATCACGCCCTGATCTGTCAAAAATCGTCCTCTTCCTATGCCCAACATGCGGTTCCGTTCAATATTTGGATGCGCCTGCCACTCAAGATGCACTTTCAGGTTTTCAACATCATCTATCACTATGTTCCCACCAAAAATGTCATTATCATCGGAACCCGCACCATACAATTCAAGTTCCATATCGTAATGCATCTCCTCACCGACATCCACCAGCCTCTTCTTTCTGTCTATGCAGAACTTGATCAAAGCACCGGGATAACCGTTGTTTTCACCCACAAGCTCTCTTAACGGCTTTTTTTCCGTAAGTATCATATCTTGCCTCCTGCCCGAAAATCACTGATCTTCACAGACATCACGGTACCATATATGCCGCAGTTTTTCCACTTTCCTTTTCAAATCCCCTGCAGTATATCGCCAATAATATGAAAGCAGGCATCACACCGGCACCTTTGCGATGCCCTTTTCCATAAGCCTCCGGAAGGACCTTAAAATGCCATATTTCGCGTGGGGCCAGGTGAGGCCGCCCTGGAAATAAACGGTGTAAGGCTCCTTTATGGGGCCGTCGGCGGAAAGCTCTATGGAGGATCCGGACACAAATGTGCCTGCTGCCATTATCACCTTTGAATCATACCCGGGCATGTCCCAGGGTTCCGGTCTCACAAAAGAGTCCACGGGAGACGCTTCCTGTATGCCCTCGCAGAAGCCGATGACGCCCTCCGGATCATGGAAAGTCACAGCCTGTATGATATCGTGGCGTTCGGTATCCGCACCGGGATAAACCTCAAAACCCGCCCCCTCATAAAGCGCCGCTGCAAATATGGCTCCCTTCAGGGCGGAGGCCGTGACCACGGGTGAGAGGAACAGCCCCTGATACATGCCGGAAAGCTGGCCCAGGGATGCTCCCACCTCCTTTAAAAGCCCTGGAGAAGTGAGTCTGGCCGCGGCATTTTCGACGCATTCGCACTTTCCCGCTATGTAACCGCCGGAGGGCACGAGCCCGCCCCCGGGATTCTTTATGAGAGACCCCACCAGGATGTCTGCCTTCGGTTCCTCCCTCTCCGTAAATTCGCCGTAACAATTATCCACCATGATCATGGCTTCCGGCTTTATACCGCGGATAATCTCTATCAGTTCATTTATCTGCGTCACCGAAAATGAGGGCCTTGTCTGATAGCCCTTGGACCTCTGGACAGTGACCAACTTCGTCCTGTCGTTCAGGGCTTCCCTGATGCCTTCATAGTCAAAGCTTCCGTCCTCTTTAAGATCGACCTGCCTGTATGTGATCCCGTATTCTTTGAGGGAACCCCTGGATTCCCTTATGCCTATCACCTCTTCCAGAGTGTCATAGGGTTTTCCCACCGGGGAAAGCAGTTCATCCCCCGGCCTCAGATTTCCCATGAGGGCAACAGCCAGAGCGTGGGTACCGCAGGTGATCTGGGGTCTCACAAGAGCGTCCTCCGTCCCGAAGAGATCCGCATAGACCCTTTCAAGAGTATCCCTTCCCAGATCGTTGTAGCCGTAACCCGTGGTGCCGAGGAGACAGGCCTCCGACACCCGGTTCTCCCTGAAGGCTTTCATTACCCTGAGTTGGTTATACTCCGCAGTCTCATCTATACGGGAAAACCTGTCTTCAAGACCTGACAGCACCTTTTCCGAATATTCGAGAAGCTCCCGGCTGATGCCGAGTTCTCCGTAGAGTTCATTAATATCTTTCAAGTATCTCCTCCCATTGCAGATCCTTCATCGGGATATTTCAGTCATCTACTCACCGAAACCCGCTATCAGTTCACCGGTATCTTTCAAGTATCTCCCCGCCGGAACTGACCCTGACCGCATCCTTTTCCCGGTTGAGCCAGGTGATCTGTCTCTTTGCAAAATGTCTGGTGGCGGTCTTTATTTCCTCCGCCGTGTCTTTAAGGGGCCTATTTCCGAGGATATGGGAGATCATCTGCCTGTAACCGATGGCCTGCATGGACACCATATCGGGCGTGCAGCCCATGTTCAGGAGTCCCCTCACCTCTTCCTCCAGCCCCTCCTCTATCATCCGGTCCACCCTTATGTCCGTCCTCTCGTAAATAAGGGCCCTTTCCGGAACTATCGCATAATAGCTCAGGTCGTAGGGGGATGTGTTTTCTCTCTGCTCCCGGTTGTGAATGGAGATCCTCTCTCCTGTCTCATAATAATACTGAAGAGCCCTCAGGACCCGCTTTCTGTTGTTTTTGTGTATGACCTCCGCGGATTCCGGGTCCACCCGGGAAAGCAGCCCGTACAGGCTGTCGGAGTCCATTTCCTGAAGATATCCGTTTTCACCCGTATCCGCCTCCCCGGCCCTGCCTGCTTCAGTGCTCACACTCCCGGCAGCACTTCCGGTTTCCGCGCCCAAGGATCCTCCGGAATTTCCGTTATCCGCAGGCCCTCCGGTCCCGAAATCTATGTCGTAAATAAGTCCCTGGGCGTAAAACGGGGTTCCTCCCACTACCACCGGGATCTTTCCTCTCTCATAGATCCCTTCTATGGCGGGAACTGCCATCTCCTTATATCTGGCTGCGCTCATGGCTTCCCGGGGATCTGCCACATCTATCATATGATGGGGCACGCCTTTCATTTCATCCCGGGTGATCTTGGCAGTGCCTATATCCATGTGCCGGTAGACCTGGGCCGAATCGCAGGACACCACTTCCCCTCCGATACGCAGCGCCAGTTCCACTGCGCATTCCGACTTTCCGGAAGCGGTGGTGCCGCCTATGAATATGAGAGGACGCTTATCTTTCATTTTCGTTTTGCTTTTTTCATGAAACAAAGCCCTGTCAATCCTGTATCCTCTTGAACCTTCGTTCCAGCTCCGTCTCGGTTATCTCCACTATGGTGGGTCTCCCGTGGGGACAGTGGTACGGCTCTTCCAGGGTCACCAGTTCATTCAGGAGAGCCTCGGCTTTGTCAAAGGTCATGACCGTGTTTCCTTTGACTGCGGCCTTGCAGGCCATGGTGGCTATGCGGAGCCTGACGGAAGCTATCTCCCTGTCCGCCTTGCCCCTCGACTTCAGTTCATCCAATATCTCGGAGAGCATTTCCCCCGGATCGAAACCGAAGAGTTCCGCGGGAACGCTCCTCAGGGCGTAGGTCTCACCGCCCAGCGGATCGGTCTCAAACCCCATCTTTTCAAGTTCCTCCCGGTAGGTCTCAAGAGTGTCCGACTGTCCCGGGGTGAGATTTACGGTGAAAGGCGGATTGATCATCTGTGTGTACACTTCTCCCGACAGGAGCTGCGCTCTGATCCTCTCAAACATCACCTTTTCGTGGGCGGCGTGCTGGTCCATCACCAGGAGTTTCTTTCCGTATTCAATGAACCAGTAGGTTCCGAAGGCCTGGCCGATGAGCTTCATGGCCGGTCTCGCTTCTCCGGAAAGGATCTTCGGACTCCCGTCCCCGTCTTCCCCCGGCAGTTCAAAGGACGACTGCTCGCCGGTTATTTCGCGGAATGCAGGCGTTCGATCTGTATTTGTATTCGCGGGAGTTGGACCGGATCCGGACCCGGTTCCTGCGGATCCCGAAGTGTCGGACACGCCATCCTCAAAGGGCTCATTTTTTTCGGGAGCCGCCGCTTCGTATGGCTCAACTGAAGGCGGATCCTCTGCGGGCGCGTTTCCCGAAGCTTCAGCTCTCCCGGGTGTCTCATACGCAGAAACCTCGTCTGAACGCATATCCGCTGCCGGCCTGTCATCTGCGGATGCATCTGCTCCGGGTCTGTCCCTTCCGGCCTCGTCTCTTACCGGCTCATCTTCCTCCTCATCGAAGAGGGTCCCTCTTTCGGGAACCGTGTTCCCTGCGCTTTCCTTCTGCAGGCCGGGGATCGCCTTCGCTTCCCTGATATCCACCGCGGGAGGCGCTTCTTTTGTCTTCCCGTCGCTGTCCGGCACCCGCTCCGTTCCCCTGTAGGCTGCGGCAGTGCCTTCCCGGATCAGTTCATAAATGGCCGGCTCATCCGGGAGTCTCACCGTAAGCTTTGAAGGGTGCACGTTCACATCCACCCGGTCCGTGTCAATGGCAAAATAAAGGAAGCACACGGGAAACCTGTGCTGCATAAAGAATCCGGTGCCCCCCTCTTCAAGAGCTTTTGAAAAGACCTTTGACAGAACAGTCCTGTCGTTTATGAAGAAGTACTCCATCTCCCTGTTGGAGCGGCTTTCTGACGGAGCCCCGAGAAAGCCCGTCACCCTGACTCCCAGTTCATCATCGCCGAACCCGACGGGGATAAGGCCTTTTGACACTTCCTTTCCGAAGATGCGGTAAACCGTCTCCTTAAGGTTATCATTTCCCGATGTTTGGAACACGGCCCTACTGTCCTGGAGATATGAGACCGACACGTCGGGCCTCGACAGGGCGAGCTTCACCATGGTGTCGTACACCTGATTGCCCTCGCTCCTCACACTCTTCAGGAACTTCCTTCGGGCGGGAACGTTGTAGAACAGATCTCTCACGATCACCGTGGTCCCCTGAGGAGAACCTATCTCTTCCGGTTCCGAAAGGACGCCGCCTTCAGCGGTGACCCTGACTCCGGAAAGCGCCGGAGCGCACTTGGTAACAAGCTCCATTCTGGATACGGCAGCTATGCTGGAAAGGGCTTCTCCCCTAAAGCCCATTGTGGAGATAAATGAAAGATCGTCGGAATTCTTTATCTTGCTGGTGGCGTGCCGCTCAAAGGCCGTGAGCACCTCACCCTGCTCAATCCCGCAGCCGTCGTCCGACACCCTTATCAGGCTCCTGCCACCGTCCTTTATCTGGACGGTAACGCGTTTTGCTCCCGCGTCAAAGGAGTTTTCCACCAGTTCCTTCACCACCGACCGCGGGTTCTCCACCACCTCACCCGCGGCGATCCTGTCTATCGTTTCCTTGTCAAGAAGTCTGATCATGTCCTGAACCTGTTCATCGCCTCATTCTGCAGCCGGTAAAGGGTGTTCATGGCGTCCATGGGCGTAAGGGAAGTGATATCTATCTCCGTGAGTTCCTTCACTATATCGGAGTCCGTCGCCGCGTCAAAGAATGTCATCTGTCCCGGCACGGCCTCCGCATTCTTCTTTCTCTCGGCCTTCATGGCCTTGGGGTCTCCCTTTGCCAGTTCCAGATCGGAAAGCTTCTCCGTGATGTCATTTTCGGAAAGCCTGGACAGAAGCTCCCTCGCCCTGTCCGTCACCAGATCGGGGACTCCCGCAAGCTTCGCCACCTGGATGCCGTAGCTCCTGTCGGCGCTGCCTTTCATTATCTTTCTCAGGAAAATGATCTCGTCTCCCTTTTCCTTTACCGCCACCCGGTAGTTATTTACATTGTCGATCTTGCCCTCAAGCTCGGTCAGCTCGTGATAATGGGTCGCAAATAAGGTCCTGGCCCCCAGAAGGCGCCGGCTGCTGATATGCTCCACCACCGCCCAGGCTATGGACAGCCCGTCGTAGGTCGAGGTCCCGCGCCCGATCTCGTCAAGTATCAGCAGGCTCTTTGAAGTGGCGTTCCTGAGAATGTTCGCTACCTCCGACATCTCCACCATGAAAGTGGATCTGCCGGTGGACAGGTCGTCTGACGCCCCCACCCTTGTAAATATGCGGTCCACCAGCCCTATCCTGGCGCTCTTTGCGGGGACGGGGGAACCGATCTGGGCCATCAGGACGATCAGGGCGGTCTGCCTCATATATGTGGATTTTCCCGCCATGTTGGGGCCGGTTATCACCGCCACACAGTGCTTTTTATTATCCAGAAGGGTGTCGTTGGGGATGAACATCTCCTGTCCGGTCATCTGTTCCACAACGGGATGTCTTCCCTCTCTGATGTCAATAAAACCGTCGTCCGTGATCTCGGGCATGACGTAATTATTTTTCTCTCCCACGTAGGACAGGTCCGTCATCACGTCAAGGGAGGACAGCATCTCCGCCGCCCTCTGTATCCTCAATGTCTCGTCGCTTACCTTCTTTCTGATCTCCGTGAAGAGCTCGTATTCTCTGGCAAAGAGCTTTTCTTCCGCCCCCAGGATCTTGTCCTCCAGCTGCTTCAGGGGTTCATTGATGTATCTCTCGCTTCCCACAAGGGTCTGTTTTCTCACGTAATCGGCAGGGACCTTGTCCTTGAAGGAATTGCTCACCTCAATATAGTATCCGAAGACGGAGTTGAACCTGATCTTCAGGTTCTTTATGCCTGTCTTTTCCTTTTCGGATTCCTCAAGCTCCATGAGCCATTTCTTGCCGTCGGTGCCCGCTGCCCTGTATTCGTCCACGGCGCTGTCGTAGCCGTCCTTGATGATGCCGCCCTCGTGGACCAGTATGGGGGGCTCGTCCTTTATCGCCCTGTCGATCAGAGAGCTCAGATCCTCGAGTGTATCGAAGCCTTCCAGCATGTTCTTTATCTCCGGCTCTTCAAGATTGACGAGCACGGTCTTTATTGCCGGGAGCATGGAAAGTGAGTCCCTGAGGGCGATGAGGTCCCGCGGATTCGCCGTCCCGTAGGAAGCCCTGGCGGAGAGCCTTTCAAGATCCAGGATCCCGGACAGATATTCTCTTATCTCATCTCTTTCAAGGGTATTTTCCGTAAAGGCCAGGACCTTTCTCTGTCTGACCCTGATCCTCTCTTCGTCCGTGAGGGGCTGCTCTATGATCCTTCTGAGGAGCCTGCCGCCCATGGCGGTCTTCGTCCTGTCCAGCACCCCCAGAAGGGATCCGCGCCTTGTCTTGTCCCGCATGGTCTCCAGAAGTTCCAGATTCCGCTCTGTGGACTGGTCGAGCAGCATGTAGGTCCCCGGAAAATAAGGATTGATCCTGGTGAAATATCCCATATCCCTCTTCTGGGTATCGTAAAGGTACTTGAGGAGGACTCCCGCCGCGGTGGTACCCACGGGGAAGCGGTCAAGTCCGAGACCGCTAAGGGAATTCACCTTGAAATGCTTCATGAGGAATTTTCTGCAGCTGTCCTCGTCAAAAGCCGCGTCAGGCTGCATGGTGATCGAGGTCTTAAACCTCTGCTTGAGCCCTTCAAAGTCAAAGCCGCTGTGAAGGAAGCTCTCGGATACTATCAGTTCCGGGGGCGCGTATTTATTTACCTCATCAAAGAGTTTGGCCTGATCCTTTTCTTCCGTGAGATAATAATCCCCGGTGGACACGTCCGCCGCGGAAATACCGAAGGCCCCTCCCCTCTCGCATATGGACACAAGGAAAGTGTTCTTCCCCTTCTCCTCCGTGTCGTCGTCCATATTGGTGCCGGGGGTCACCACCCTGATGACCTCCCTCTTTACAAGCCCCTTCGCGGTCCGAGGGTCCTCCACCTGCTCGCAGATGGCCACCCTGTAGCCCTTCTTTACGAGCCTGTTGATATAGGACTCGCTGGAATGGTAGGGGACGCCGCACATTGGCGCCCTCTCCACAAGGCCGCAGCTCTTTCCCGTCAGGGTGAGGTCCAGCTCTCTGGAGGCCGTCTTTGCGTCCTCAAAGAACATCTCATAGAAGTCCCCGAGACGGTAGAACAGGATACAGTCGCTGTACTCCTGCTTGGTCTCCATATATTTCTGCATCATGGGAGAAAGCTGTTCTGTCGCCATTATCTGTCTCCTGTATCCGGAATGTGACGGGATGCGGTCCCGGAATGGGGTTCCGATGAGGGGTCCGCGATCCTGCCCATGTAATAGAATCCCTCGCACTTCAGCAGTTCGGTCATCACGTATTTCCCGATGAGATCCGGTGTCCCGGGGAAATGGACCACCGTGTTGTCGGGGATCCTCCCGGTCACAAGGCTTTGATCCTTTTCATTTACGTGTTCCACCAGGACTTCCTGTATCTCGCCCTCATGACGGCTTATCTCTCGTCTCGCGGTATCCTGCACGCATTTGAGCACCCGGTCGAACTCCGCCTTCACCACCTCTTCCGGCACCTGATCCGGATAATCCGCAGCAGGGGTTCCCGGCCTTCTGGAATACCTGAAGGTAAAGGCGTTGTCGAAGCTGACCCGCCTGATCAAGTCTATGGTCTGATCCACATCCTCATGGGTCTCCCCGGGGAAACCGACTATGATATCGGTTGTGATGGATATCCCCGGAACGGCCTTTTTCAGTTTATCGGTGATATTTATAAAGTGTTCCACGGTGTAATGCCGGTTCATCCTTTTCAGGATGCGGTCGGAACCTGACTGCACCGGCAGATGGATGTGGGGACAAACCTTTCTCTCACTTCCCATGACCTCGATCAGTTCGTCTGAAAGGTCGGAAGGATGGGAACTCATGAACCTGACGCGCCTTATGCCGTCCACCCCGCATACCTTTCTCAGCAGCATGGGAAAAGTGAGCCCCCCTTCGCTGTCGCCGTAGGAGTTCACATTCTGGCCAAGGAGCATGACCTCCGACACGCCGTCATCCGCGAGGCGGCGGATCTCTTCAAGCACGTCTCCCGCCCTTCTGCTCTCTTCGCGGCCTCTCACATAGGGAACGATACAGTAGGTGCAGAAATTATTGCAGCCATAGGTTATGTTCACCCCGCACTTGAAGGGATAGGTCCTGTCCTCCGGAAGGCTGTCCTCGATGCCGGCCACGTCGTCCTTTTTCCTCTCCAGCCTGCTCCCTTCCTTTCGCACATCCCAGGCCCGCTCCCCCGTCTCGAGGTTTCTCAGCAAAAGAGTTTCGAGGCTGGGGATGTTGTGGGTCCCGAACATTATATCCACGAAGGGGTAAGTCTTCCGGATCTTTTCCCTGACCCGTTCCTCCTGGGCCATGCAGCCGCAGAGCCCTATCCTCAGGGAAGGCCTTCTGTCTTTAAGGGAATGAAGATAGCCGAGCCTCCCGAACACGCGGACGTCGGCATTTTCGCGTACGCTGCAGGTGTTGTAGATCACAAGGTCCGCTTCCTTTTCGGAACCGGTGAGGGAGTACCCCGCAGATTTAAGTATCCCCCTGATCTTTTCGGAATCCCTCTCATTCATCTGACAGCCGAAGGTGACCACGCAGGCCCTCATTTCCGAGCCTTTTTCGTCTGACATCCGACGGATGCGTTCCCGAAGCCTGAGCCGGGACTGCTCATCTGTTTCCGATGCTTCGGGATCGTGGGTTTCCGCTGCCCGGGGATGCTCCCGGGACTCCTTGCCCGGTATCGTTATCTTCCCGGTGTCTGAGGCATCGGCAGTATCCCCGGTTCCGGGAGCCGGGCCGATCTGCTTCTCCGGGTATGAGACGAGGGATTTCCTGCTGTCCGTCGAAAAAGAAGTGTCGTGAGTCGGACTGCCCTTCATAACGAAAACTTCCGGATAACGGTGAGCGCGATGGAGCCGGGACCGATATGGCAGGACACGGACAATGAAAGAGGATCCATATGAACGCGGAATCCGGGAAAACTCTTTTCCACATCCTTTCTCCATTCCTCCGCAAGCTTTGTGTCCGTTCCGCTGTAGGCAGCGGCGAGCAGGACCTTTTCGGGATCCATCCCTCCGAAACGCTCCTCAGCGTCGGTCTTTACGGCATCTTTCATGATGGCTTCGCCGTGCTTTCTGGTCCTGGCGAGCCTGAAGGAGTCAAGCTTTTCGCCCTGAATGGTGAGCACCGGGCGCACCTTCAGGGCCGTGCCTATGGCAGCAGCCGCAGGAGTAACGCGCCCTCCCTTTTTCAGATACTTCAGGGTTTCGACCATTATGTAAATGCTGGCGTCCAGCTTTGTCTCCTCAAGCTTTTCCTTGATCTGAGCGGCATTGAGACCGCGCTCTATCATAAAAAGCGCATCCAGCACGCTCTGGCGCTGGGTAACCGAGATCCTCTGGTTGTCCACCACCTGGACCCTTCCGTCGTAGTCCGACGAAAGCATCATAGCGCTCTGAGTGGAACCTGACAGCCCGCTGCTCATGGGGATGTACACCAGTTCGTCATAATTTGTCAGGACCCTGTCCCACACATTCATAAGGGATTCCGGCGACGGCTGGCTCGTGCTGATGGACACATCCCCCTCCAGCATCGAATAGAACTGCTTCTGATCCAGATTGATCCCCTCGTAGTATGTCTCACCGCCTATATAAAATGGCATCGGGACCACGAAGACATGCATCTTCTCGACCTCCTTTGAGGTCATACCGCTATTCGTATCGGTCACTACCGCCGTTTTAGGCATACTGTTATCCTCCCGTCAAAACTGACGGAAGCATTTTAACACTAAAGAAGACAGCGGGCAAGAGGGATAACTTGCCCCTCCCTGATCGGCCGTGATATACTCGTGGTCGCTGAAAACCGTGAACAGGAGGGTCATATGCCATTTGACGGAATAACGCTTTCTGCCCTTGTCCGGGAACTGAAGCCTCTGGCAGGGCAGCGGATCACAAAGATATCACAGCCGGACTCTCATTCCGTAACCCTGGCCTTCAGGACGGAGAAGGGTCTCAGGAGGCTGTTCCTATCCGCAGATCCCTCGATGCCCCTGCTGTACGTGACGGATACGAATCTGAGATCCCCTGATGCCGCCCCGGCTTTTTGCATGCTCCTCAGGAAATACATGCAGGGGGCCAGGGTGGAGGCCGTCACCCAACCGGGGCTGGAAAGGGCCGTCCGCATTTCCTTCCGGCACTCGGATGAACTGGGAGATATAAGGAACTATACCCTTGTCACCGAGCTTATGGGAAAGCACAGCAATATAATCCTCATCGATGATAATGACCGGGTGATCGACGCCATCAGGCACGTTCCCCCTTCGATGAGTTCCGTCAGGATAGTGCTCCCTGGGAGTTCTTATTTTCTTCCCGAGACAAAGGACAAGGAAGACTTCCTCTCCGCAACGCCCGAGGACTTTATGAGGAAGCTGGCTTCCTCCGCCCTGCCTGTATCGGAATTTCTGAACGTGTCATGGCAGGGCATATCCAGGGTCGTAGCTGAAGAGGTTTGCGCAAGGACCCGGGTTTCCCCGGAAGCCACGGAAGACCGGCTTTCTCCCGCCGAAATGTCCTCCGTATATCTCGCGCTTCGCGGGATCATTGATGAAGCAGCGCTTTCCCCTGACCTTTCGCCTCCGGTCTACTTCAGGAACGGTACCCCGGTTGAGTTCTCGCCGGTGCCTCTGTCCACCTGTGAAGGCCTGGATGTCAGACGCTGCGAAACCATGAGCGAGGCCCTGATCCTCTATTATTCCGAACGTCAGACCAGGGAGCGTATGAAGCAGAAGAGCGCAGGCCTCAGGAAGACCCTGAGTTCCATACTCTCGCGCGATGTGAAAAAGCTGTCCCTTCAGGAAAAGCAGCTCCGGGATACGGAAAAGATGGAAAGATTCCGGACCTACGGGGAGCTGCTCCTGATCTACGGCTACAGCGTAAAACCCGGCGACACCTGTATCGTCGCAGAGGATTACCGGACCGGGGAAAACGTAAAGATCCCGCTGGATCCCACCCTTTCCTTCAAGCAGAATTCCGAAAGATTCTTTTCCAGATACAACAAATTAAAACGCACAAAGGAGAACCTCACGAGGCTCACCGAAGATGTGAAAAAGGAGATCGTGATGCTGGAGTCCGTCCTGCAGTCTCTGGACATGGCGGAAACCGACGGGGACCTTGCGGAGATCAGAAGGGAACTTGCGGAATACGGGATAATTAAGGCCGCCCCCACAAAAGCCGGCAGAAAGGCGAAGGGAAACGAGGCCCCTTCGGATCCCCTTCATTTCCTGAGCCGTGACGGCCACCACATCTATGCGGGGAAAAACAACCGTCAGAACGACTATCTCACCTTTTCCCTGGCAAAGCCCGAAGATTACTGGTTCCACGCAAAGGGTGTACCCGGAGCCCATGTGATCCTCAAAGTAAATGAAAACGAAGACATGCCCTCTGACTCAGCCTTTGAGGATGCTGCGGCCGTTGCCGCCCATTTTTCAGGCTACAGGGATCAGGACAAGGGCGAAGTGGATTACGTAAAGAAGCGCGAGATCAGGAAGCCCAAAGGAAGTTACGCGGGCTTCGTGGTGTATTACACAAATTACTCCATGACCATTTCCACGGACATTTCCGCCCTCACGCAGGAGTGATGACAACCGGCTTCACCCGTGGCGGGCCCTGCGGGGATCGGATTCACTCCGTACTCCTGCGCCCGAGTATCAGTCCCGCAAGTTTTTTCCCTCCCGGGAAACGCGACAGTTCTGATTCCGACAATGCTCCTGACCTGATCATCAGAAACGAATAGATGATGCCCGCAAGCACGATAGCCGCTGCGAGGGACACAACATTTGATGAACTCAGCCTGAACAGCAGCATATAAAACAGCAGCGCCGAAACCCCCATGACAAGCGACGACAGCGCAGGCAAAAGAAATGTATTCTTTACTTCCTGACTGAAGCCCAGATGCCTCCTTATGGCCCATCCGTTCAGCAGACACATGAGCAGGGAATAGGAAATGTCCGCGATCACGAGCGCGTACAGGTTAAGTTCCGTATTTCTGAGCAAGACCACCAGTATCCCAAACTGTATCACCAGCGCCACAGCCGCATGGACTACCGGTCTGTTCACCATTCCCACGCTTTGGAGCACTCCGTTGGTGATGGTGGACAGGGAATACAGTATAACTGTGATGCCGATGGCGGTAAGCAGATGGGAAGCCGTCTCTATTGAAGCCTTTTGCGGAAACAGAAGCGTCACTATGGGTCTTGCAAGCAGCATGAGTCCTGCCATGCACGGGAAAGCCACCGCCATGGTGATCCTGACAGCCGACTCCGTCCTCCTTTCCGCCCTTTTCCTGTCATTTACCGCCCAAGCCGCAGCGACTTCGGGTATCACTGCCGCGCTGACAGCGGATGCAATGGCCACGGGAATGTTCCTGAGGACTATGGTCTTTCCCGAAAAGATGCCGTACATGGTGGCCGCCTGTGATTCGGCAGTGCCTTTCAGACCGATCATGATCCTGGAATACACCGTCTGGTCTACGGCGGTGAGGCAGTTGTAAATAAAGGTGCTCAGGATAAAGGGTGTCACCACCAGCACCATTTCCTTAAGTATCCGCAGATAGGACTCATCCGAAATATTCCTGTCCCGCTCAACCCTTCTTTTGAAATAGTCACGGTTGAGAAGGTACATGCCCCCCATGAAAACAAGAGCCATGACGACTCCGGTTCCTGTCCCTATGGCCGAACCGGCAGCGCCCCTCACTGCCCTCGCCGTGTCCTCACCGGCCTCCTGCGCCAGAGTCATGGTCGTGCTGTGCACAAAGTACCAGGCTGCGCCCACGCTCACTCCGGCGTTCATGAGCTGTTCCAGTATCTGGGATACGGAGGTCTGGATCATGGATCTGTGGGCCTGGAAGAACCCTCTCAGCACGCCCAGAATGCCTGACAGAAAAAGGGTCGGAACAAATATGCGGAGCACGGGAACAGCGTTAGAGACCACGAGATACGGAGCCGCAAACCATGCAAAAGCGGCAGCCAGAGTCCCGACTATCAGCACATAGATCAAAGCGCCCCTGAACATACGGTCTGCGCTTCTGTATTCGCGTCTGGCCAGTTTCCCGGCCATGGCGCGGGACATGGCGGATGGAATGCTGTATGAGGATATCAGCAGGATATTTGTATAGATATTGTAGGCATAGCC
>JAEEGL016323680.1_pt1 | contig 35066 bp, 31 predicted proteins | sample 9134231 | NCBI WGS metagenome assembly JAEEGL01 (sample SAMN16246548, study PRJNA631951) | gut metagenome | biome: gut microbiome; feature: rumen; material: fiber-attached | host: Bos | place: Iran: Karaj | collected 2018-10 | reverse complement strand
TGTAATGGATTTACCAACCACTTCGGTAGTTTTAGTAACGACCGTTGATCCCACATCAACAACTTTCTCTACTGCCTTTTTAACTGCTTTAGGAGCTCTGTCAAAAACAGTTTTACCTACTAATGCTGAACATGCTGCAATAGCAGCTCCTGCAAGTAGTGCCGGACCACTCGCAATAGCTGCTGGTGCAACAATGGAAGAAGCTGCAGCGGATTTTAAACTATATGCTGCGACACCTAAAGTAATAGCCGCCGGGACTACCACTGCTGCCGCTTTAACCATACTAGCTGTTTCTCCATTTGCTGCAACTCTTTCATTAATAGCTGCTGTTTCAACTTTTGCTCTAGCAATTTCTGCTTCTGATTGAGCTTTGACAATATCCAGTTCTTGATTCATCCTCTCCATACGGAGTTTTTGATCGAATAAAAGTTTGTCATGTTCAGATTCACGTTCAGCATCTTCTCTCTTTCGCTGAGACTCTTTCATCTTAACATCCAACATTGACTTTTCGCTTTCTATCCTTTGTTTGGTTATCTCAGCTTCTAATTCTGCTTGCCTCGTCTTCATTTCACACACTCTTTCAGTGCTAGTCTGCTGGGCAACACTGTTCCTTAAGTTGAGTTCACCTTCCAATACGCTTACTTGTCTCCTAAGTCTCTCTAGTTCCTTATTTAAATTGTCATTCTTCTCCTGTAAATCCTTTGTACCTTCTTGTATCCTTAGTTGTATCTCTGTAGCTGATAAAGCCTCCTGTTCCCTTTGTTTCTTGTCCGCTAAATATTTAGCCAATCGTTCCCTACTAGTACTAATTACCCATTTACCTATTTCTGGTGATTCTATATCACAGAGTTCCAGATCTTCCAATTGTAACCGTTTTGTTCCATTGCCAGCAATAATAGTGTAAAGTTCTTTATATTCATCTCCCGTTGATCTTGAGAAAACAATTTTCTCGGGTAAATCCGGTTTGTGAGTTACCTCACAAGTCATTATGACGTTATTGATGATACAACACGCTTTAGTAACTCTGCAATCGTATGTGTTGATACTACAAACAAATGAAGTAGCTCCTCTTGTCCTTTCGGCAAGAATAGCTTTCATATTTGTTGACTGATCACCATACTTCAATAATGGATGCGCAGCTTTTAACGTGCTATCATTATGAATACCTACCGCTACGCCAAATTGCGGTATGTATACTGGTTGCTTTTGTAGATCTCGTAATCCAACACTGACGACTAATGCTTCTCGTTTATAGCGATCACTCATCATACGCGGTCTGCCATTTGCGTCGACATCAAGGACAGATCGTTCAATGGATTTGAATTCTACAACTTTTTCAGTACCCCATAGAACAGTTGTTGGCAACATGGTAACTTCACCAGTTGGTTTCAATACGTATATCGGAACACCAGTATAGTTAACCATAGTTGATTCTGTATATGTGGATACTCCTGCCAGATTTCTAGCTAAGATATCTGATTCAATTTGTTTAGATACCTTAACAATATCTGAGCCCATAAAGCCCTCCATAGCTAAGTTAATAATACGTTAATAAAATTAATTATCAACACCCATTGTAGTAATATATACTTGAAAGATGTTTGAAGTTATCACTCCCACTAAAGGGAGTGATAACTATTTATAAATGAATATTTAAGAATGATTGGAAATTATCTTCCATATGCGTAATACGCTGCTTGTGCCATAGCACAGTTATTTTTACCTATAGCATCGTTTACTAAGGTAGGAGAAGTTGAGGTCATCATACATACACCTTCTCCGCTTAATGCAGGTACAGGTGTATCAGTAGCTTGACAGAGTTTAGGTATAGTTGTACTAGCTTTACGTAACAAATCACCGATAGCAGGTGCTTGTTCTTTAGCAGTTTTATCCGGAGTATTACCAAATAGTACTTTAATCTGTTTGCCTAAGTTAGGAACGTTATGTGGACCAACGGTAGTAACTACATCATTAAAAGCAGTTGGATTACCAGATTTTGCTACTGATGGTATTTTAGATTTGAGAAGATCTAATGTTCTATTATCAAATAAATTCTTAGCTGAACCACAGTTAGCTAATTGACTAATTAAATCTCCCATTCCTAAATCAGCAGCTAATGCCATTAAGATATCATAGAAATCTTTATTGAAAGCAAAATCAGTTCCTGAGTTATTAGTTATACCAGAACATAAACCTTGTGCTAATTTATATAACTGATCAGAAGTACTAGCACTAGCTGTACCATTAGAAGCTATAGGGTTACCATTAGCATCTGTATTAGAAGAATATAAACCTTTAAGAGCTGAAAAAGTAGAAAAGATATCTCCCTTATCAGCAACACCATCTAACTTACTTAATATCTTAGTAATATTACCTAATTTAGAATTAGTTAATTTATCTGTTAAATTATTGAAATATGAATCAGAAGCTTGATTAAGATATTTACCTATTGAACCAGGAAATGCACTTGCTATTTGTGAGGATAGTTGTCTACCTGTATTGATGAGATTTTGTCCTGCATTCATAACAGGTGAAACAAACGACATAGTTGCTGAGATACCTGATTTAACAGTACTCATCACTGATGACATAACACCATTAGCAGAATTCATCACACCTTTAACAGCAGATTTAACAGTTCCTACTACACCCGATACTACTCCATTAACAGCACCTGATACAGTTGCAATAGTATTATTAATAGTACTAGTAGCAGCGGCTGTAAAATTACCAACTGCTTCAGCACCTGCTTTAAGATTCTTAGATAAATCGCTAGTTACATCACCAACAGCTTTACCCATATCTGATACTTTACCACCAAGACTTTTATCCAATTTAGAACCAGGTGTTACTGATTCTTTAGACATATTGGAGGCTGCAGATACACCAGCTTTGATAGAATCGTCAACAGTTTTAGCTAAGAATACAGTTGGTTTAGCCATAGCTGCTTGATTATCATCTGGATTTAATTTCTGCATTTTAGATTGAGCTTCTTTAGGTCCTTTATCGTTACTAGTTCCACCTAACTTAGCTTCTTTCTGATTTTTACTTGAATCAAATAATTTATCAGCACTCTTGTTATCTTTATCTAACAATTCTTTAACAGACTTAGCTGCTTTTTCACCTAATTCAGTAGCTGCATCAAATACTTTACCAACTGTACCTGCTACTTCTGTAGCTGCTTTAGTAGCAGTATTAACTGCTTGACTAGCTGCTTGTGCAGCTTGACCGGCTAAATTAGCGGCAGTATTAAGAGCACCTGTTGCAAGATTAACTGCTGTGTTAACTGTTCCTGTTACTGCACCGACTGCAGCATTAACTGTATTAGCAAACAAATTACCAAAATCATCAATTACCGGTATCTTAGATGCGGCATTAATATTCGCTGTTAAATCATTAGCTGTCTTCTGATATGCATTTGCTTTTTGTTGTTCTGCTTTAATTTGACTCTCAGATGCACCTGATCTTTTCATCTGAGAAATTTTAGCTTGTGATTTATAATAATCATCTATAGCTTGAGATTGCTGTTTTTGATAATCAGATGCGGTTGGCATAATCTTACACTCCTGAAATGTTAGATTCTAAATGCATTCCTGAGAATAATACATCCATAGTAACTGCTGAACGAGCTACTGATCCAGTTTCAACATCAATAGAAGAAGATCCTTGTTCTTCTAATTCACGTTTAAACTCACCAAAAGCTACTACGTCTCCACCACGGAATTTAATTAATTCTCTAATAGTTTTATTTAAGCCACGAGAGAATAATGTTTGAACTTCAATCTGTGAAATAGTTCCAGCCTGATCAGGTTTAACTACTTGTCCTGATAGCATATCAATTCTTGAATCACCTTCTGCTACAGATAATTTGTGATCAATAAATTGTGAGAAACGTCTTACAGGTACTTGAAGAATCAAAAATTTATGAGGAGTTAAATAATAGGTTTCAGCTAATGGATCGTACATCCTAATACGTTCAAATAATTCAACACCATATTTGTGTGCTAATTTTATTAAGTCATTAACATCAGTTTTGGTTTTCATATTAGGTGCATAGTAGGCAAGAACATCTTGTTTATCTCTAATACGTTTCATGTAATCATCAAATTCTTTATCAGATAACCTACTGAATAGATCTTCATAAAACTTAGTATTAGTTCCTGTAGGATCAAAATCTTTCATAGCTGCAAGAATTCGTTCTTGAGCTTTTTTACGTTTAGGTGTCATATAAGCTATACTCCTATATCTCTGTCTATATCATAGAGAATAAGGAAAAAGGAAAAAAATAAATTGAAAGTGTGCCGGTTATTAACCCTGTAACCGGCAACGGGATTAAGCTCGGAGCCCCCAGTTGTCTCCTATGCGCAGCACAGCCTAGCTTAATTTTCGGCTGTGGATTCGAGCTCTTTTCGTAGCGGTACCATCGTAGATGGGTTAAGAAGATCCGTCGAATCCCGTCCTCTCCCGCCTTTGCCACGGCTGCACGCACATGGACTGATCCACCTAGTATGCTCGATGTGCAGCTATACCACATACATTATCAGTGCTCAGTCATGTTAATTATATATATTTGATAAAAATAGAACTACAATAAAAAGAAAAAACGTTACTCCCACTTAAGGGAGTAACGAAACAGTACAAGGGCAATTTATGAACTATTTGTATTTGGCAACCACCGGGGCTCCATCTACTTTGATTAGTTTAATATTAGTGATACCTTCTTTGGTAGTTCTAAAGAATTTCTTAATCTTCTCTATGAACCCATTGATAGGTTTCACCTGGAATACAAACATGTAGTTATCATTGTATCTGACCTTTTCATATCTGTATTTGTTTTTCTGGTATATAAATTCAGCTATACCATATGAGCATGGAGTTCTGATAACTTTCTTATCATTATCAAACAATTCATTCAATACATGTAAACTATTAGCTATCTTAGTACCATGTGTTTCAGAACTATTTTCTATAGTACAGAAATCAAATTCATCACATGCTATCTTAGTCAAAAACCTTGATCGTGCTTCATCTAATTGCACTTTCAAGAACCATTGTGAACCATTTATATCAGCAAGCTCCATTAACAGGAATGGAAGCTTACGACATAAACTACCTAGTGATATACACTCTTTCTCAAAATATTTCGAGAAAACTTCTACGTATCTCTCATCTGCGTTAGGCGAGAATTTATAATTTTTAGGTTTTATCATAATCAAATCTCCAAAGTAAACAATGTTCGCACTTGTTCATGTCTTACGAGTTTAGATCCTATAACTGTACTCTTATTAACCTCAATCAAGTGGTGATCATTATTGTCTTCAAACAACTTTTTGATGTTGACTATTTTCAAATGGTGGATATTCATACTCTTTGTGCAGTTTTCTGGTATATTCAAATATACTTCTTTTTTATCTACACTACAAGTACCTAATACCTGCCATTCACCACCAGGTGTCATAATTAACCTACCTAAATTGCTATCTGCTTTCAATACTCTATCTACTCGCAACATATTAGGCGCAGCCGAACTCATATGGAATATGATAATATCCTGAACCTTGTTAGGTAAAGCATATACAATATCCGTTTTAGCACCCTTAGCGATATTCTTTCTAATAGTAATATTACTAGACTGTTCAACAGTTATTGTTCCATTCCTATGAATTGCATAGAACACTTTGGTGATAGGGAAAATCTTCCAACCATCAAAAACACCTTCAATAGCTCTTTCAACTATTGATGTGTAGCCTTCAGAATTAACACAAAGTGTCAACTCTTGTTTAGTATTAGGATAACACAGAACATCCTCACACCAAACTTCTCTAGATGGATAATCCATAGGTTTCATTGCACCTGCTCTGACATAATACCGTCTAGGATATTTATTATCATAGAAGTGAATGTACTTACGAACGTTCCATTTCTGTTTCAATAATTGAATCATGTCTTGTTCATCGAAGAAATGTATGATACCTAAGTTACCATAACGAACGTATCCTTTGAACTCATCAGAATATCTAGTTATCTGTTGTGTTTTGTAACGTTTCTTAAGAACTTTAACTTCATCAATTATTATATCATCAACCCTACCAAATTGTCTTAAATTATCCTCCTGTTGTTTCTTCAAATTTTCCAATTCGATAAGTAAGTCACCTCGTTGAGATCTACTCAACGTCCCTATAGGTACAGAAGCAATTATCTCTGCTTGTTTCCAGGAGAGATTCTTGTCTGCAAATTCTTCAAATAGTCTATCAATCGAATCTTTAAAATCTTTAGATCGACGAATGATAGCAATAACTTTATCCATCTCGTCACAAACTAAAAGCATTGCTTTTAATTTTCTTTCTATTTGTAATAAAGATGATTGTTTATACTTTAATCCAGTTATAACTGAGAACCTACGTACCCGATACCATGTTTCCAATAACTTAAGTGGATCTGCTTCAATAGCTTTTCCATCTGTAGAATAATTGTATATTGGATGTATAGTTCCAGAGAACTTAAGTTCATTCTTAATTCGTTCCCACACTTCAAACGGATTTTTACCTTGTTTAACAGGGAACAAATATTCAGCTTCTTCAGATGATAACTGGATAGCTGATGAAATATATTGCAAGTAATATTTTGATTTCTCCTTATCTTTCTTACCTGCTAAAATATCTCTAAAAGTTGAAGTACGATCACCAAAATCCACGTCATATGGAACTGCTTTTAAGATTATATCACTACCAGTTATGATAACACTTCCATCAATCTGAATAGGAGTTGAAAAATCTCCTCGTGAATATGATTCAATAAGTTCTTCACGATTTTTAATCAAATTTGTAATAGGGAATGATGGTACTAATAGTTTACTATAATCCGCTGGATTGACTTTAGTAGATATGGAAGTCTTCATATGTTCTGCATACTTGATAACAGCGTCACACACATTTTCAAATTGAATCATAGGTACAAATGATTTAAATCCATATCCAATGGTTATATTGCCTAATACCAAAGCCATAGGTAATTTAGGAATTAGGTATACTGGTTCCACAGTGGTGAAATCTTTAGTAGGAGTCATAGGAATAGTTTTCTCATGAACTCCTTTCAAGAATACATCATTAGCGAAATCACTATTCATTGCTTTTAAGTATCGTGGTGCTGCAGCAGCCGATGGATCGTAGTATTCACCATTCTTACCATCAATTCTAATCAAAGGATTGCCCACTTTGAATGGTTGTGACATACGAATAGCTGCTTCATTGATAGAAGACTCACCACCTGTATGAGCCTCACCAACCACACCTAATAATGAAGTTAATCCTTTTGGTTTCTCAAATTTTCTAGTGAACCACAGGATTCTTTTGTTGATGGCTTTTAACCCATCAACTATATTAGGAAACTTATCAGCAATAACTGATGCACCATACACCAGTGAATTTGAAACCATTTCATCTGTACTATTTCTAGTGATAGTTTCTTTGTCCATGTTTTATCCTTATGCAGATAATTCGACGTCCTCACCATTGTTGGTTTTGACGTTCATCAAAATTTGATCAACCTTACTGAGCTGGTCATCTAGATTTCGAGGAATTTCATCTTCTGCGGTTAAAGAACTCAATGTTATTAATTTACCATCTTTGTCTTTAACTTTCAATTCTAATTCAACTACCGAATAACCTAACAAATTCATAATCACATTCGTGAAGAATTTATAAGTCATAGATGGTTGTCTTAGAGTCTTTCGATAATTACCTCTATCTCTATTAGCTTTAACTGGATCTATTCCAAACTCAGCTACATATTTATCGTACAACTCGTTGTACTTCTTAAAACCCACTTTCTCTTGTATTAATAAGTATCTGGCTAATAAAGTGAGTTTATCTTTAGCCGTTGCTAAATCCTCTTTAGTAAAAATTGGATCATCATAAGGTTCAGATGAACCTATTAATTTTGCTTCGGCAGGGTTGATAGATTTTAACAAATCTATTAAATCTTCAGCCATTTTCTTGTGCTCCTTAAACATTCAAAAAATAGCGTGCACGCCTAAAGAATGTACCACAATTCTAATGCACGCTCTCTCAAAATAATATATTTCTATTTATCTTTCGATAGTTGCTTACTCCTCTTCTCTCAATTCATTTAAAGTCATGGATAATTTCAATGCTCCGCTATGAGTTAATAGATTCTTCTTAGCAGTTGAATCTTCTTTAGACATCAATTTGTAGTTGAAGTCTATATCACCCGGATCAGATATCTTAGTTATAGAACGTGTTTTAGGGTCCATAATGGTTTCTAAACAGTGTTCTGTTTCTAATTCACCTAATCCTTTATAACGATGAACAGTAACAATATCACGCAATGATCTAATGCACATATACAGTTGCATAGGAGTCATTAAAGTAAAGTTAGCTAGTTCATTAGTAGCATATACAGATCTTACCATGAACTGTAAATCATCATATCTATACTTCTTCAGTATTGGCATCAATTCTTGTACTATAGTACGACCAACATCATTAAGACCAATAGCATAGTCATCATGACCAATGGATATAACTATAGTTTGTGTTTCTTGATTACATGTACATGTAACATATCTACTTCCATCCTGTGAAGTGAAATATTGCATGAGCTTATTATAATCAATAACTGGATACAAACAATCAATAGCCATAGCAAATTTTTCCAATACCAATAATGGTATATTTAACTGTTCTTGTAAGATAGAGAATTTATCACCCATATATTCTACTAAGTAACAAATCTCACGATACAATTCGTCATCTGGAATAATTTCTTTTAGACCATCAGTTGTTTCATATACCAACTTGATTTGAAGAACTGGTTTATAGATGAACTCTATTTTAGCATCCATGAGTTTACTCTTATTTTCAACATAGAAATATTTATTTCTAGTTATCTCAATAGAGTATAAAGGTGGATTTGCTATCCAAACCATTCCTGAAGTAATCAACGCTGGGTTGATTATGTATAGATTACTTAAATGTAAACTTCTAATATGATAACCATCAGCATCCGCATCAGTTGCAATGATTATCTTACCAAAACGTTTATTTGAAAAATCTCTAGTATTAGGATTAACACCAAGTATATGCATGATGTCTTGATATACTGGATCTTGTAACAAACGTTTTCTATTATCAGATAAACGATCTATTCTTGTTGCTGCGTTGTAAGGTTTACCTCTCGTACAATATACAGCCTGGAATCTATTATCTCGAGTTGAGTTAATATTTCCTGCTGAATTTCCTTCTACAATAAATAACTCTGTTTCATGTCCATACTGGGCTAAAGCTGTATTATTATCAACTGCTCTACATTCTGAGAAATTCTTAGGGAAGTTAAGTTCCATGAATATCTTAATAACATCTTGTTTCTTAGTAGGTATTTCATAATAAGAAGCAAATCTATTATTGATATCAGGGAATATCGCTGACATTAAGCTTTCCCAGAATTCAGGTGATTGTTGTAATAATTGAGTTTTAAATTCATTATAGAATTGTTTACCAAAAACCGAATCTCTAAATGAATACTTAGTTGTACCTGACAACTCTGCTCCATGATACATAACACCAACCGCTAACGATGTAGTTGCAAAATCATATTCATTCATAACGAATTGTTTAAGTTTTGCATCATCAATTCTATCAGCAATTAATTCTCTTAATATCTGTATAGCTGTTACCGAAACAGTATTACCTGTCTTATCTGGAAGCACTACATTATTAACAGTAATGAAATATTGTGTGTGATTACCAACATTAGTTTTCTTATTGATAAATATCTTAGCAGAGTATGATAATCTATCATCTATACTAGCTTTAGCTTTTTCAAGTGAACAATTAAATAATACTGTTGATTTCATTCTCCATATATCAAAAAGATATTCAGATTTATCAGCAATATTACTTGATAAGTATTCAGCTCGTGAATCACTAGAACGAATATATTCATCAACTAAATAGAATAATCCAGATGCTTTATCAGTCCACACATGATCAGGTAACAACCTATCTACTACAAATATATTAAAATCAATTTCAGTATTGAATACATTGAGTTTTCTACATAAAGAAACTAAATCAAAATATCCTGATAATGAAAAATCTAACGATTCATGAAAGAATCTAGGAAGATCTGGTTCTAATATAACTGTAACACCATTTCCTATGTCAAGTGATGGATCTTCAGCACATGAAACAATCACACCATCATTAAGATATAAGTTATATGGTTTAGATTCCATATAGTTCTTAGTAATAGCTCTGAATCTAGTAGATAACGCAGCACCTGCTTTAGCACCTTGACCAAACTGTCCACCTGATGAGTAATAAACAGAATCTTCTGCGATCTTACCTGATGTTTTCAATTTAGTAAATGCATTCTTAAGTGACTTAGATGGAATACCTCTTCCGTTATCTTTAACAAGAACTTGAAATCTACCTGTAGACTGTTCTCTAAATAACGCAATAAGAATTGTGCCTCCATTTGGTCTGAGAATAAGTTCGTCCATAGAGTTCGAAATATATTCCCAAATCATATGAATAATTCCACCATTGTCCCTATCTGGAATAAGTCCATTAGGTCTCTGTCTGATATACTCCATATCAGCATAATGGTGAATTTTATCCGATGTATAATCTGCCATTTTTATACTCCTAATTTGTGCAGTCTTATTATTTAATAATAGACATTTTTTATTATTAATGTCAGTACTATAGTACTGCATCAAAAATATTTCTGAAACACATCATAATGCACTAATACATATTTCAGTGTTCAACATACCTGTTTAGTAATATATATCTTAACGTATATTGAACAAATCATGATGTGAAACTGTTGGATATATAAGGAGTTCAAAAATGTCAACAACTGACGATCCTTTTGCTGAGTTTGATAATTTAGAACCTGTTAATACTTCTGTAGAAAATACACCTGTAGCTAGTTCTAATTTTATTGAAGTATATTCTAAAGATGATCATGTAAATTCATTACAAGAAGCAATGGATAAATATGATGCAAATTTAGTTAATACACAAGTTATTAGACAAAAATTAGTAGATAAGTTATTACCTAATGTAATGAATATGGATTTAGGTGCAGCGGCTGAATCAGATCCTGATTTATTTACTGCTCAATCTAAAATGATCGCTGAGACTAGAAATATTCTTAACGATATGGATTATGCAGCTAATAACCATGCATCTCTGAAGTTGAAACACAAGAGCGCTGAAGCACAAGCTGAAGTAGCTTTCAATGCGGCTGAATTGTTGAGTAAGATAAAATTGAATTTAACTAATGATACTGGTTCTGTAGTAGTACAGGATGAAGCAGTTATAGAAGCTGCTATTCAAAAGAAATTTGATGATGGTAATATGGTAATACCTGAAACTGAATTAGAAGAGGGTGCTAATATGTTACCTCGACCTGAAGAAAATGAAGAATAAATAAAACTCTAGTAGCCTCGATGGGCTACTAGAGATATTTTTTATCTATTTAATTGTATTGCAACCCAATTAGCGATATCATCTGAATTGAAAATATTTCTGATCATATTCACTGAAGTATTTCTTTTATTAGCAGTTCTTCTAGCTAATCCTATCATAACTGAATATAAAATTCTAATACGGTGATGTTGTGTCATATCAACAGTGGTTATACCTTGTAATGCATTTTGTTCTTTAAGAAATTCAGCTTCTTTATTTTCTTTAAAGAATGCTAAAATTTCATCAAGAATACTTTTCTTAGGTAATCTTGTTATCAATTCAACTATTTTAAGTAATGCATTAATTCTATTAGGAGATCCTATTGGAGCTATCTTAAAGTTCTCTAAGTAGATAGAAACATCATCTCTTACTTTTTTAGACTTAGGTACGGGATTTTTAACTCCTATTACTGTCTTCTTAGGTGCAGAAGTGTTAACCATAGTTGGTTTAATAATCTTAGGGATTAAAACTGTAGTTTTCTTTTCACCTGTTGTCTGAATATTGGTTTCTTTAGCTGACTTGATTTTATCGTCAAGCATTGCTGCAACATCACCTGAATTTAATTCAGAATTTTCCATTATTAAATTCTCCAAAATATTTTAAACGTTTAAAAAGATGAGAAGTGATCAAATTTCTCATACTATTATACATCGACAATGTACTGATTCAGATCGTTCAATTCTGCAGTTTCTACTTTAGATACGTGCATAGCTTTCATCGCATCTGCAGTGAATGCTGAAGTAATAGTTAAGGTCTGCATTCCTATTGCTTTCTGTTGAGTTTGTTCAAAAATGTTTCCACAACATTTAAAACAAAATCCATTTTTAGTTCTACAAGACATAGGACTACGAATTCTTACTTTCTTACCAACTAGTGCATCTAATTTCTCATCAGTGAGTAATTCACCTGAAGTAGTATATCTAAGAGATAACGTTCTTTTGTTATTGTTAGTTACTCTTATCTCCATACCACGTCTATCACCACAATCATCTTCAGTTATTTTAACTTCCTGGAAAATACGTAAGATGAATTTAGATTCAGCTCCACCTTTAGCTGTTTCTTTACCACGTCCGTAAGAACCACGACGTATTTCGTTACAACCATTAGAAAAGTTTGTAGCGTTCCAACCTTCTTGTAGAGTTTCAGTAGTGAATTCAAATGGTTTATCAGTACCAAACGAATTAGTCATACCGAAAATACAGAAGAATTTCTTACGAGCTTCTAATGTTTTACTACCAGCAGCTTTAAAGAACATTTCAGATTCATCACCTGCTATATATGCGTTTTCTATATCAGCTAATTCTTTTTCAATCTTAGCTAACACTACTGGATCATTCATCTGATCTTTGTATTGTTCAAGTAATTCTCTACGTTTGATATTTAACTTAGGATCATAACCTACCGTCTTTTCAGATAGTGCTGCAGTAAATATACTACCATCACCAGCAAACCAGAATAAGTTATTCATCACTTTGTTATATTCTCTTCTACCTATTTTACGAGTAGTGAGTAACTTAGCTATTTCTTCATCTATTTTCTTAGAAGTTATCAAACCATTAATGTATGGAATTGCATTACCTAAAGGTTCTGCAAAACAAATATAGTTTACTAAGAATTTACCAACATCAGTTCTTAGAGGTTTTTTCTCAGTATAATTAGCAATGCAGTCATCTTCAATCATAAACTCTTCATCCATTCTAAATGGAGGAATTAGAGCATTATCTGTTAGTTTAACTAATAGTAAATAATCTGCATCTTTGAGTTTATATACTCCATACACATAAGTGTTTTCATCAGGTAATGTTTTTTCTAATTGAGTTTTAGTTTTATCTTTCTTACAGATATGAACACAAATTAAATCGCTAAGCACATCTAATTCATTTTCATCACCTCTTAGTCCAATGAAATCTTCACCTTTAAGATTATCAGGTACATCAATAAGTGTGTATCGTTCACAAGGAGTAAAAAAATTAACTAAATACTTTCTATCGAGAACTTTAGATATTTGTTCTACATAGAAAAAGAATTTAGGTCTAACGATATCCGGGTTAGATGCCTTAGCAAATTCAATCATTATTCACCCCAATTATCTAAAATACAATCTTTGATTTTATTAATTGTTTCAATATCAGTTGGTGTGAAAATACCAACACCACGTTCAAGCATATCTTCAATATCACATACAAATTCACGTTCTGTTTTATCAGGTTCAACATGATGAACTACTAATAAAATTAGATTTTCCGGTGTTAATAATGGACGTGGATATTTATTCGGATCTATCCAATATTCGATATGATGAGCTGCACGTTCATGATGCTCATGCATTTTTTGTTTAGCAAATTTACAGATAGATGGTGGTACTGCTGTATTATCTACTACTGAATAGATGTTGATATTTTCAGGAGAAATTTTATCTAAGTCATAATCATTGAGCAATTTTCTAATAATTGCTTTATTAACTTTATTATTGAATACTTTCTCTACTACTAACTTAGTATATTTATTAGCATATTCTCTTAATGTTCTTATTTTAGCTAAATATCTAGTTGCTCTATTTATTTCAAATGAGAATAAATATTCTTTATTCTCTCTATAGATAGCTAATTGTTCTTTCATGAAAGAAATAAATTTATCTGAATTATAGACTTCATTAATAACGTAGTCTAATTCTTCATGTTCATATTTCTTTGAATTAATAATTCCTCTAATAGTAGCAAACATATCCATAGATGGTTCAGTATCATTTAAACATGTTTCAATTCTATTAGCTATATCTTCTGTTAATAGTTGAGGTATATCTTCAATATACTTCATAACTAAGTATACATAACCAGATAACAATAAATCACCCTCATATGGGAATCCTATCGTTATTCCTATTTCTCTTAATTCATCGACAAGAATGTCATAACAATTAAATAATATTCCCTTCGGTGTATAATCATCTGGTCCTAAATCTAACATGTATTGTTTAGTTGCTAAATATTCTTTAACGGTAGCTGAGATTGATCTCAGATTATCGAAATGTTCTACCATTGATAAACTATACATAATTGCTTTCCTTATTATATTTATTATAGGGGCTATAGCATGTGAATGTCCATGATAGTAATATTATTATGTCATATATTACGTGTATTTAAAATCATGTTATGAATTCCCCTTATCTTTTTTGAATCCTTTAAATAACTAAACGAGGTGAGTATAATGACTATCACTGCCGGTTCTAGTGGACGTTTAAATTCAATAAAAGGTGTCACCAAAGCACTATCAATGACTGCTACGGAAAAAACAGCACTTGGTTCTAAAGTGTTTCCTAAAGGTATATTCATAAGAGCTGCTGATGGTAAAGTTTATCTCACTGATGGTGTCACCACGTTAAGTGCATTACAGCCTCTTCATCTACCAGCTAGTGCTGATGATGCAGGTAATGTTATCACAACTACATATGCTACCAAATCTGAATTAAATAGCAAAGAAACATCTATCAAAAGTTGGTGTCAATCTGAAATTGCAGCGATGGCTGCTGGTAATTTAGCATCAACAACTTTGAGTGCTACTATCGCTACTACTGATTGGGTAAATGGCGAAGTAGTTATAGATATTGGTTTTACTAACGCATATACCATAACTGTTGGTTATCCTGTTAATGGTACTACAGCTAACATGACTAATATTGCATTAGCAGGTATCGTACCTATTTCTCATGTTGGTACTAATGTAACTTTAAAATGTATGCATGGTATACCATCTGATTCAGTTACTGTTGTTTTTTATATTTGGCAAGTTATTCCTGCATCTTCTTAATAAAAAGCACACGGGAATTAACCCGTGTGCTCTTATTCTCTATTTTTTATGAAAATTATTTAAAGTATTCATCTATCAGAATACTAACTGTTTCGTCATAACCTTTATAACCATCAGATTCAGATCTAAAGTATTCGTTTTTAGAAGAAACAATATGCATACAAAGTTCAACCAATGCTTTCATATTTGCTTTAAGATCATCATTACCAGGATTATCTAGATGTTTCTTACTACCTCGAATGATCATTTCAACTATTGGTTTGATCCAGAAATCTACTAAGATACCAAATCTATAGTCAATACCTGATTTGTAGAATTCAGCACCTTTGACATCATCTTGTTGATATCGCCATTTTGAATACTCAAGTACTTCGTGATGATCAAAAACAAAATAATTTAACATTACACACATATCAATTAACATTGAATCTCTAGATTCTTTATTAGTAGGCAATATTAATTTGAAGTCAAATTTATTTTTTGCTCTATTCGCTGAGACAATTATTCTCTCAGGATTTAAGAATCCATGACTAAATGTCTTGATACGTCTTACATCAACTCCACATGGTAAGAAGTATTCATATGCTCGAACACCACTTATTCCTTCAAATACAGTATATGGTTGTATAATGAAAGATTTGTTGATGTGTTGCATATATACAGCAAAGAATTCTTCCATCATACTTCTGACGTTGAATGCTTTGAAATCACGATATTTTTCAACTAATTCATTATCATCTTTTCTGCACCAATCCCATACGGTATACAATTCCTCTTCTAATGATGCTCCCCATTCACGTTGTAATGTTAAATTACAACGATCGTCCGGATGACTAATTATATTGGTAAATAGTTTATCACTCATATCGCTATAGAAGTCATGATAATCATCATAGTAATTAGACATACGGCATACTGCGAATTCGTCATCAGTGATAGGAGCTCCTCCTAAATTTTTAGAGAGAGGAACGAAATCAGATCGAGAAACAGGTTCAACTGTATAAGTAAGACCATGAGTTTTCACACGTACTGTACTGCGACCATGAATTATGTTAACATCATACCATATGTTATGCGTATTTGCTGATGGTAAATCTTTTACTTCATCAAGCGAATGCGTCATAATCCACTGAGTAGCTTCCCATGAATTCAATATAGTCTGATCCATATTCTTGTATGAATAAGTAGCTAATCTACCTACATGTAAAATTAATACATTTGGAATAGAATCTATATCTATGTAAGCATTACCTCCTGAAGTATATAAACATCTAAGATTAAATTTCTTGAGAAGAGTGTTTATATTTCTTTCATAGATAGGGTACATTGGAATATCTGTAGGATTCTCACGATTATACTTTCTAGGTATCTCATATTGGAGGATATCACCATGATGGTGTATTCTAGTGTGTATAAATTTCGACGACGGAGTATTGATACAAACAGGCATGTTTCTATACATACCTGAATGATCATATCCATACACGAAATCACATGTTCTATAATCAAGACTAACATTCTCGTCGTTTTCTACTCCGTAAAATTCATCTATAGGACTAGTGTTAATAACGAATACTATATTGTCAGTTTTGACATTTTCATATGTTAGTTTGATAGATTCTAATGTAACAACTTTACCATATAGAACTTTGAAGTTAGGGTTGTTAAGTAATTTACACTTAGAATAATCCATTCTAATGGGAATACATTCAAACTTATCTCTAAAAGTATTCTGTAAGAAATCTAAATTAACAGCAACTCTCTGATCTAGAATTTCATCATAATCCCATTCATCCCATTGTTTTTTACTATATGGTTTGATTATATCATCTTCAAGTTTTTCAACTCTTTTATCTCTAAAATATTCTGATAGTTCATTTATCGATACTTTATCTTTGTGTTTATCTTGTTTTAGTTGTTCTATTTCTTCGACAGTAAATCCATACTGAACTAAACCATAACTATTAATAGGCCAATAGATATGTTTATCTGAACTTTCAGTAATTATAGCTGTATATAGCATATAAGATTCTACGTCATATAACTTAGTAAAAACCTGATAAGCTAAATCACTATTAGTATGAAAAACATGTTGACCAAATACACAAGGTTTGTATGATAATTTTTCAAATTCGTTCTTATACTCTGATACAAAAACATTATTCGGATAAACATCATAGTTAGCACATAAACCTGCTAAATGATTAGTTTTTTCGTATAGTTCTACTGAACCATAATCTGCAATAAATGAAGCAGCGGTTAATCCTGCTAATCCACCACCTACTACTATCACTGGGCCGTTAACATCCATAATAATTTACTCCTATTTAAAATAACTAGTATCTAATTATAAAACTGATTTTAAATTTATTCAAAATAACGGCAAGATAGGTCAAAATCATAAGATAGATTTCATTTATAGTAAAGATGTGAGCGATCATATGAATCCAGAAATTCCTAATCAACTACGTAATAAATTTGTTGGATTAGATGTTTATTTAGCAAGACATTGTAACTTAAGATGTAGAGGATGTACTAGATACAGTAATATAGCTAAACCTAAGTTCTACGATGCAACACAACTGATATCTGATCTACTCACTATGGTTTCAAAAGGAATTAACTTAACTAGAATAACTTTAACTGGTGGAGAACCTTTATTACATCCCAATCTTATCGATATCATAAAAGGTATTAGAATGTGTATGAATAACGTTGTAATAGACTTATTCACTAATGGTAAATTATTCATGGAAATGAAAGATGAATTATTACCTGTATTGAAGAAATATTACGTTGAAGTTCTATTCTCTCGTTATGATAGTGATATTGAATATGATCAAATGGTTAAAGCATGTAACGAGTATGGTGTGTTTTGTAAAAACATAACTGAAGTAATAACAGGTAAAGATTCTGTTATTAGAGAATTTACATGTAATCGTATTTCACATCCTAGTGAAAAATCAAGACATCCTGTATGGAAATACAACTACTGTTCTGATACGTGTCCTTGTTTATGGGACAGTAAAATATTTTTATGTGGTAGATGTGCTTTGATAGATTCGTTAAATGAATATATGCATACTTCATTTAAACAAACTGAAAAAGATTATATAAAAGTCTCTGATTTAAAGTCAACTGAACAATATTTATACTATATAAGTAAACCAATTCCATTCTGTAAATATTGTTTTAACCAACCAGGTAAAAATATTATCTGGTCTACTAAAAAACCTCAACTATCTGATTTTATTTGTGTTGAGAAGGAGGGTAACTTACCAAATGGCTAGTGTAAAATTAGTATATGGTAGCACCACTGAAACTTGTTGGTCGTCTACTAGCAAAATAACAACACCATCTTTAATTTTAGTAGATGGTTCTACTACTCGTTATACACCACTATTCTCAGGAAGTGCTGGTGGTTATGGTTACAGTGGATATTATCGTTACACTCTAGGACACTTAATCGTTGCTGATAGACGTGTTGCATTGTCTCAACAACAATACAAATTTGATAATAGTGCTGGTATCAATCATCATACCAACACCATGTTTAGTACTGCTTATAGTTACACACAATCTACTTACCCTTATACTGTTTATTATACCCACTATTATAGTCGTGGTTATTATATTTCAAAAGAAGGAGTAACTACCAATCGTGGAACTTTCCAATATATACGAAACACATTAAATTCAGGTGTTAATGCTAATCAATCATCCTGGACTAATATTAGAACTGATACTAATCCTTACACCCTTGGTGATCAGTCTAATAGAGGTTGGTATCCTGGTGTTAGAAGTGCTGGCAACAACGATAAGTCTTATGCTTATTGGACTACATCAGGTTGTACTAGTAACTCTATGACTGTATATACAGACGCCGTTCCTTGGAATAACTTTGTCAATAGTTCGTGGTATGTTACTGTATCCGGTCAATTCCAATTAGCCTAGGAGGATAATCAAATTGAACATTGCGATTCTATATAGATGTGAAAATTTGTTTGATATAGAACAAGCAAATTTATCTATAGCTCAATTTAAAGATAAGAATACAGAAAACATTTATAAGTTTGTTGTTTCTTGTAATGAAGATTTAGAAACTATTCCTGAAAGTTCTGTTGAAATTGAATACATTAAATTATCTATTAATGATACTTTAACAAAATTAGCAGAACTAACTGATGAAAATAGATTAGTTATCATTTCAGATGTTTGTACTGTTTGTATTAAAAGTCTAGAACCACTATTTGATCAATTAATTAATTTAGATAGTTATTGGCAGATATGTGGTAATATGGAATTCAGTTTTGTAACTGTTTCCAATGGTACTAATATGAATGTTTGTACTGATTATACCAACTCTTATATAAGTAGTAGATTTTGTATTTTAAATTCATACTTCGCTAATGCTAGTTCTAAAGAAGAATATTTAGAATTAATTAATTTAGGTGAAGAAGATGAAGATTTAGATGCAGAAGATATCTTCGAAAGTGGTGGTAACTTCTATGAAGTATTCAACCTAGTTCTCAATACAACTAACTGGGAACGAATTGTTATGCCTGAAATTGTTTATGATACAGGATACAATTTACGTTCTTTAGATAATGGTTATGTTGCAGTAATGTCTGCTATGGATTTAGATAATCCCGATACATACGATTTATGCAATATTAATCATTACTATCTACCTATTCTTTATGATTTTGTAAAGAATAATGAAACTAATATTTCGGACGAATATAAACAACTTATCTTCCGTAAATCTATGTATGGTGTTGGTGATACTTTAAAGAATCAACACGACTTAGAATATATAGAAGCTAAAGTAGGAACTAATGAATGGAAACTCGTGATATAACTTATTCATTTGCATGTGTGTGCAATACTAAATATATCGAAAACACTATTGTTTGTTTAACATCATTATTCGAACATAATGATGTTCCTGTTGATTTATACATGGTTAACTCAGAAAAAACAAAAGCGTTTGATAGATTTAAGAATGTTAGAGTACACTACGTCTACTATGCAATTGATAGAGGATTATACACATTTACCACATATAGAGAATGTTTGGAAGAAATAGTATTTAAGTTACAAATATTAGATACTTCTTCATCTGACTATACTGTATTGTTTGATACTGATACTTTGTTTGTAGATAGTATTGAAGATGCTCTTATTGAATATCCAACTACATTGAATATAGTTAGACCTAAATTCTTTGAAGGTGTTAACGCAGGGTTCATTATTTATAAGAAGAACCCTAAGAAACTATTTGATGAATTGATGAAAGATATTCATAATGGTGTAAGATATAATCTACTAGAAGAAGAATTCTTATATAAACATTTTAAAGATGACATTACCTTTTTAGATAGTAGGTTTAATTATTCAGAGTGGATGTCTGATACTACATCTAAACCAGCAATGATACACTATATTGGTAGATTTAAACCATTCAAAATGTTTGATAAATTAATTCCGGATTTATTTGCAACAAAATACTTTCATTACTATTATGATTTTGTTGATAAACATCCGGATATTGTATCAGACAAATTTAAACAAACTTTAGCTAAGACTAAACGTTTTGCTAAATTGATCAACAAATTAAAGGAAAGAGATTAAGATGGATGATGAAAATTTAAATAACGAAGAAGTTACTTCTACTGAACCTACTAACGAAGAACCAGTAGTTGAAAATAACTCTGAAGATCCTGTTGTTGAAAACACAACTGAGGGTGGTGAAACCAACAACGAAGAACCTGCAGAAAATACAGAACCTACTAATGAGGAACCAGTAGTGAATAATGAATCTGAATCAGGTGAAACTACTGAGAGTGGTAATGTTGAACCTACTGAAACTACTGAGGGTGAAACTAGTGGTGAGGAGAATGGTTCAAGTGATCCTGAAAATACTGAAGGTTCGGGTGAAGAAGGCGGTGAAACTCCTACTGAAAATAACGAAAATGGTGATGAGCCTACTGGAGAAGATGAACCTATTGAACCTACACCAGCTTCTGAACCAGAAGAGGTTAGAGTATCATATACTTCGATTGCATGGGTTAACAATGATCAGCAGATTCTTCATGTAGTTGATTTAACTATTGGTGAAGATAACTACGGATCTCAGCTAATTCCTACTCAGAGTTCTATCGGTCAGACTATTATGAAATATCTTACTGATAACGATATTGTCATTCCGATTGAATCTATGAATCTTGAAGATGAAGCAGAACTCACTGATGAAAGATTGTTTGTTATTGTTCAAGAAAATATTCAGGCGTATATAGATACTTTTGCTCATACTAGAGATTATGATAATGCTATTTATTGTATCTCTTATAAAGATTCTATCGTACCACGCTTCAGGAATGAAGCTAAACGTATGATGGTTTATCGTGATTTGTGCTGGGCTATTGCAAATGATTTCAACGCAAAGTATAAGAGTGGCGAACGTGAACGTCCTACTTTAGAAGAGATCATGAATGCACTTCCTAAACTCTCATGGGAAGGTCCTATCATCGGTTTAGATGGTGAGGAAGTAGACCTTGATGCACTTTAGAACATTTTAGTAATTCTTAGTAGCATAGTGGTTTTCACTATGCTACTTATTTAGGATTTCTTTTCATGAAGACAACTCTTTGCTATGTATTCACTACTAATGATTTTACATTAGCTGAATTCCAAATATCAGTACATTCATTTGCTGAACATAATAAATTTGATACAGACATAAATGTATATACTGACTACCCTATCTTAGTAAAATGTATTACTGAGAAAATCAAATATGATCATATAACTTTTCACATTCATGGATTATTGTCAATACCATTTCCATTAAGTCAACTAAATCTTAATGATGAATTTGTAGATTACTCAGTAAGTTACATAGATGAAGATCATAAACAGAGTTCTATAACTTACTTAGAATACATAGAAATTGTTGCTTGCAAAGTATTAGCTTTAATAGAGTGTTTGAAGAAATATGATTTCGTTATCATGCAAGATATAGATACTTTGTATCTTAAATCTATTAGTGATATAATTGTATCACTAGATAATTCTTCGTACGGAATTTGTGGATTAGAAAACGAAGCACCTAGCAAATTTAATCCAAATGAAACAGTTCCTTGTTGTGATGTTGGATGTATGATTTTTGAAAGAGAGAAATTAAAAGATATAGATTTACTTTCAGAATTTAATCAATTCTTGATGAATTATGATCCATCTGCCTGTAATAATTTTGATGAATTATTTATAGGTAAATTAATTAACGATATTCATAATCTGCACAATTATCACATAAACTTCAATAGTAATAATTGGTGCAATGAATACGAAAACATAAATAAAATCATTTGTGTTCATTTTCATAATAGTATTTTTACCCGACGGCATGATGGTAAAAATAGAATATGGTTAAGCACAACTATATTTCTGTTATTTGACAAATATATTGAAACTAGTACTAAATATGGTGTTAGTACTCACCATATTGATTTTAGTACTTTTGTTAGTGAACATATTGTTCATAACTGTAATGATTTCAATAAATTATTAGAAGATTTTATTCCTGATGATATTAAAGACAAATCACTCTATAAGGAAAAGTTATTATGGTGGATGAAATTTCTTTCACGGTAATAGGTTATACTACTACAACTTCTGATGATCTGTATTTAAATTACTACAGAATCATGATGACCTCATTGAGAAAATATAATAATTTCAAAATGGTTGTATTCGTTCTTGATGATGGAATAGAAAAAGTTAAACAGTATCATTTCGATAATGTTGAATATATTGATTTTAGTAATTCTCGTACTAAAGAATACATAAGTAAAACTAATCTTCCTGAATGTGGTAGTCATTTTGCTTTTGGTATGGATAAGTTAGTTAATATTCTTATTGGACCAGAATGTTTAGACTACATGAATAGTCATTATGAGTATGATGTGTTGTATCGTACTGATACTGATGTTATTTATACAGGTAAATTACTCTTTGACAATTTCTATAAGTCAGGAATGGCTTTTGGTGGATGTATTGAACATTCATGGAGAGATTGGGTTAAAGAAACTTTTGACTATATAGTACCGATTGATGATGAAGTACTTAATGTAGGTATGTGTTGTTTTAGAAATAGTTTACAACTATCATTCTTATTTGAAGATATGGTTTCTTTATTTGAAGAATGGGACTACAAAATAAACACATATGAACAAGATGTAATCAATTATCAATATCAATACTCTAAATATGATTTAACTCAAGATGGTTTTTATTTAGGAGTTAATAAGAAATGGGTTTATGAATGTCAACCTGTATGTTGTAAAGCATTCCATTTCGCTTCTAAAGATATGAAACCATTTAGTTTAAATCCACAAAAATGGTTTGAATGGTGTACACCTATTTATCGAATATATCAAAAATATATTGATGAATTAGGTATAGATTTTAAAATTCCATTTGAATATAAGAAAACCTTTTTGGAGAAAAGATTTATGAAGGTTGGTTTTTGTAGTATTGTAACAGGTAGAGATATCTATTGTGATTTAGCAATAGTTTGTATGCAATCTTATCTAGCTACTAACAACTTAGAAATAGATTGGATAATTTTGTGTGAAAACGACTATGAAATCAAACGTGCTTATGATAAATTAGATTTCATGCAATCAGATACTTTACACATCAGATATGAATTATTACCAAAAGTAGAAGATGTTGATTATAATAAATACAATTCTTTTGGTTGGACTTCTGACCGTGGTGCTGAAATATTTATCAGAAGAATTAAGTACTTTGATATTGTTAAGAAAGAATACGATATCTTAGTAACGGTTGACTTAGATATATTGTTCATAGATGATGTTTCTTCTTTCATAGAACAAGTTTACTACCGCGATGATATAACTTTAAGTGGTCAAAAAGAACCATTTGATTTTACTTTAGATTATGCATTACGTAATACTTGTAATTATGAAAAAGTAGAAAATCTATTTGATCATACTGCTTATATTAACTTTGGATTTTGTATTATGAAGTGTTCTAGATTACGTGATGATAACTGGGAATACTTCTTAGAAATATCTAAAGGAAGAGAAGATTATTTCAATACTCAAGAACAAGCATACTTCAGTGCTGCTTATAAACCTGAAGAGAAAATTGTTTATGATGATCTTCAAATGTTAATATATCCTAGATTACCTTTAGCCGAATATAGACATAAAGGTAATTGTAAAATGATTCATTATACACCTAGTAATCTATTAATTCAATATGTTGATGAAAAGGATCTACATCTTGAAAAATACAAAGCTGTAGATGCTGTTGTGGTATTATTATTCCATGTGTATCACAACTTTATAGATTCCATTAGAGAATATTTATCACCTGAATTTATTAACATTGTTGATACTAATGCAGCAATGATTAAACGATTCAAAAAAGCTAACAAAAACAAATTAATCATGTTGATGTTATTTTACGGAATTGGAATATGAGAAAAGATGTAGCTATTGTGGGTGCTGGTTTCTATGGGTTGATGTTAGGTATATTTTTAGCTGATAGATATAACGTAACTATCTTTGAAGAAGAAAATGACGTTATGACTAAAGCTTCTAGTTTGTGTCAGATGAGAATACATACTGGGATGATGTACCCTACTAATCTTCAAACTGCGCTATCCTGCATCAAAACTTTTAAACCTTTTATGGTTAGATTCAAATCGGCGATAGTTGATAATTTTACTAGTTTATACGCAATAGCTTCTGATTCTAAAGTATCATGTGAAGAATTCCTTACTGTTCAGAAATCATTAGGACAAAAATTCAAAAGAATAGATAATACTATTTTTAGTAATAGAGTTACTGATGTATTTAAATGTGAGGAATTCACTTTTGATCCTGTTATCATCAAATCCATATTACTTAAAGAATGTTCTGAAAAGAATGTTAAAATTGAATTTAATCATAAAGTTAATAATGTATTTGAATTATCTAATTTTGATAAGATATTCTTATGCAACTATGCTGAAATTAATTCGTTATTAAGAAATAGTGGTTTAACACCTATAGAAAACATATCTAGTTTTGCAACTGAAAAGATATTTTACAGAGACAATTTAGATAATGTTGCTGTATGTGTTATTGATGGTAACTACTTCAGTACTATGTGTTTACCTGAAAGATTTAATGGATTAAAAACAGTAACAGGTGCTGATATTACTAGCAATATTTCCATAGATTCTAATGGTAAATATATTTCAGAATATCAACGTTTGTTTGCTAGAATGAGAGAATTCATTCCTAATATAGAATTAGAATATGATCATTCTGAATTCGGATTAAAATCTGTTAATAAAAATTCTAATTGTCGTACTTGTATGGTTAGAAAAGAATCTTTTGATCTAAACATATATTCCATTATGGGTGGTAAAATAACTAACGTATTTAGTATGTTCGATCAACTAAAAAATTTGGAGAAATTCTAATATGAATCCAATTTTTATTGAAGAATTTTACAAAGGTGGCGTTGGATTTGAAGTATTACTAACTTCGCATTGTAACTTAAAGTGCAAAGGATGTATGCGATATTCAAATGTAGCCAAACCAGAGTATTATTCTTTTGCAAAATTAAAACGAGACTTTTTGAATTTCAAGCGTATCGATCATGATAACATGTATTTCTGTTTAACAGGTGGAGAACCACTCTTACACCCTAATTTTTTAGAAATAGCAGAATGGTTAGCTGAACAATTCCCTACTTGTGCGGTAGTAACATGTACCAATGCGATGTTGTTTACTAAACAGACCGATGAATGGTATCGACGAGCAGCAAAATGTATAGGGATAATTAATTATACTAGATACAATACAAATCGTGTTGATTATGATAAGGTAATTGAGATGTGTGAAAAATATGGTATTAGACATAATAATGTTCTAAATACAGATACTGACCACGTATTTCACATGTTACGAGATTTGTTACCAGAAGACGAATTAAATCGTGCATGGGCCATTGCTAAAAATGAACAAAAGGTTAATCCGCCTACCAGAGATGTATTTTATAATAACAAATTATCAGAACCAGATGAACATTCACCTAGTGTATTAGTAAAGAAATACATACATTGTAAAAGTGATTGTCTATGTATCTATGATGGTAAAATTTGGATGTGTAGTTTATGTAGTAATGCACATATTTTAAATGCTAAATACGGAACTAATTTCGTTGTTTCAAAAGACGATTACATAGATATGTATGAACTAAAAAGTAGAAACGAAATTTTTGATTTTTGGTGTAAACCGATCCCATTCTGTAAGTACTGTTTTAATCATCCAGTAACACGTACTAAATGGGAAATTGGTAATCCTAAAAAATCAGACTTTATAGGTGGAATAGACGATGAATTATGACGTAATGAAAATGATAGGTTACGATCATGTAGGGTTTGATTTATATACAGCCAAACATTGTAATTTAAAATGTCGAGGTTGTATTAGATTCGCTAATATAGCTAAACCTCAGTTTTATGATTATAATCAATACGTTTTAGATATACATAAAATTAAAGATTTAAGTATTATTCCTGAACACATAACTATAAGTGGTGGTGAACCTTTATTGCATCCTAGAGCTATTGATTTTTTAGAATTAGCTAGAAAATTATTTCCCACTATTACGTTAGGTATCTCATCTAACGGTATATTATTCACTAAACAAGCTGCTGATTGGTATAAGAAAATATCTGATTTAAATGTGTATTTTACCTATACCAAATATCCAACAACTGAAGTTGAATATGATAAAATTCATGAGCTAGGTGAAAAATACAATATACCTGTAGCTAACATCAACGAGATTAGTTTTTTCACAAAAGATACTAATCCAGCAGGAACAAGAGATGAATTAGATACTCACCATCTTCGTAAACCCAAAGATAATGAAACAGTTGTGTTACCAGAAGTTAAAAAACTTTGTATTTGTGGTGGAGATTGTCCAGCTATCTTTAATGGTAAATTATATCAATGTGGTGTAGTTTGTAATGTAAATGCTTTGAATGAAAAGTATCATACTGATTTCAAAGTATCTGAAGATTGTTATTTAGAAGTAAGTAAAATAACTAGCAAAGAAGAATTGTATAAATTCTTATTAAAACCAACTAGTTTTTGTAGATACTGCTATAATAATGAGAACCACAAGTTCAAATGGGAACGTGGTGTTGTTAATAAAGATGATTGGTTGAAGTACTATGAATGATTGGAAGAAAAAACTATTAAGTGAAGGAACTATTCATTTAGAATTGTTCGTTACTAGAAAGTGTAATATTAAATGTAAAAATTGTATGTTCTATTGTAATATAAATAAGTCTGAAGAAGATGTTTTATATCCATTAGAACAACTAGAAAAAGATTTGAAGCATTTAGTTTCTGTAGGTGTTAAACTAGAAAGTATATCTATTATGGGTGGTGAACCTACCTTGCAAGATAATTTAGCAGATTACTTATATATGGTACGAAGAATAGCTAATCCTAAATATCTTAGTATCTTCACCAATGCTGTGGGTCTTAAAAATCTATGTAACGAAGCTGGTGTTAAAGCTTTAAAAGAAACATATACTTCTGTGTGTTATACTAGATATAGTAAATATATTTTAAACGCTATTGAGAATCTAACTTATATACGTGATAACGACATTGCTGTTAATTGTATAGGTGATTTAGAATTTAGCACACAGCAAGATGGTGTTATTCAGAATGATTTCAATAAACAAACATTGTTACCTAGCGATACTGATGACAGTAAGAAATTAGAACATTTTAATGGTTGTGAACACGATCTGTTATTTTTATGTGGTGGTAAATTATATACTTGTGGAAGAAGTTTTAATATAAAATATCTTAACAAGAAATTCAATTTAAACTATCCAGAAGATAGTTGTATTGAAGTTAGTTCTGTAACTTCTCCTGAAGAATTATTTACATTCTGTAAAACAGCAGGTAAGTTGTGTTCATTCTGTGCCAATGTAGATAGTAACCATAGCCAAAAAGTTGCATGGAGTCAAGATCCTGCTGAATTATCAGATTATCTTCCATAAACTTATTTCTAATCTTAGCTGGGAAGTATAACCCAGCTAAGATGTTTTTAAGTTTAAAGTTAGTTTAATAGATATTATACAGTATTAAATTTAAATGGAGATTTTAAACATGAATGGATTAATAGGTTATACTGGATTTGTTGGAAGTAATTTACTAGATCAATTATCACAACCTCTAGAATTATTCAACAGCACTAATATATCTGAAATTGATAACAAACATTTTGAAAATTTATACTGTTGTGGCTTACCAGGAGCTAAATGGTTAGCTAATAGAAATTCAAATAACGATCTCAAAAATGTTCTTGATTTAGAGATTCATCTTAATACAGTAACTTGTGATAATTTCTTCTTAGTATCATCTCAAGATTGCAATAGTACCATGACATCAGATGAAACATTTTCTTGTTTACCACCAACTGCCTATGGTAAAAATAGATTAAGTTTTGAAGGTTTTTGTACTGATCATTTTACTAATGTTTATATTCTTAGAATAGGTAGTTTGTTTGGTAAAAATCTTAAGAAGAATGTTATCTATGATTTATTGAATAAACACTATTTAGAAAATATCCAATATGATTATACATTACAGTTATATAACTTAGATAATTTACTAGAAGATTTTAACTATATGGTAGCTAATGATATTCATTTAATCAATAGATTTAGTGAACCTGTCAAATTAACTGAAATCATAAATATTTTCAATAGTTGTGGTTATGATTATCATTTCAATTTACATTTAAGAGAGGATATATCTTATAAGAATAAAGGCTTATTATTACCTAAAGAACAATTATTATTAGAACTGAAGAAATTCATAACGGAGTATCATACATGAAAATAGGTATTAATAGTTACACAGCAAATAACAATTTTGAATTAATTGATTCATTGTATCAAGATGGATTAATTGATATGTATGAATGTTCTAAACATTTCTACAAAAAGAATAGATATCATATTAACAAACTACAAGTACCATGTGAAACTTTTAGTTCATTAATAGTAGGTGAGTATGATCTTACTAATAAATTTGAATTCTTTTTATTTGTTGAAGAATTTGAAGAAACTATTAAAATGGCTAAAGATGTTGGTGCTACTAAATTGATGTTTGGATTAGCTAAATATCGTACTAACTTAACTAGTAGTCATCATGAACTATTTGATATGTTAGTTGAAATAGCAAAAAACAATAAGATGACTTTATTATATGAGGCAATATCTCCCAACTTACATAAGAATGATTTTATAACTAATCATGATGAATTAATCAAATTTAGTAGAGAGCATGGAATAAATGAAATCCATGTTGATTTCGGAACTCTACGAAGTAATAATGAAAACTTTAGAGATATTGCTAAAAAAATTAAAATAAGTAACATTCATTTTCCATATGGAGAATTTAGTTTAGATGAAGTTAAAGATCACGATATAAGTATTGAAAATTATTCATCTGAAATATTGTCTGCAGAAAGATTGAGCGATTATTTAAACTACCTAAAAAATTTAAACTAACAAAAATTTGGATGAGCTCCGTGAGGGCTCATCCGAACATACTAATTATTAGCCTATACTCTTATGGTATAAGCCATGAAATGAAATTTATTTTCACCAAATAAATTAAGATAGCTATTTTAATTAATTGTTGGAGTTGATATGATCATTTCAAATCTACCAATCGATTTAGGTAGAGTGAAACAAAACTACAGTACTGATAATGAGAATCGACCTCTTTTGATGAGTGGTGTAGCTGGAGTTTCATCTACTTCTGATAGAGGATCAAATGAATCTGTCGTCAATAATTCCATATATGCTAATCCTAGCACAGGAACTATTCATGCGAATATATCCGGTAATGTTACTGGTTCATCTGGTTCTTGCACAGGTAATGCTGCAACTGCTACTGCGTTAAAAACTGCTCGTTCTATCAATGGTACTAACTTCGATGGTAGTGGTAACATTACCACAACCAAGTGGGGAACTGCTAGAAACATCAGTATACAGGATCATAACGCAGGTCATACTAGTAGTGCTGTTAGCGTAAATGGTTCGGGTAATGTTAACTTGAAGTTACCATCTACTATTAACGCAGATATTGATTTCCCTATCACTGAAGCTGAAATCGAGGCTATTTTTAACGGTACTTCGTAATAAAAAATCACTAAAATTTTGTTATTTTTTAGATAATGCTATGATATTAGTATGTTAGTATTTTTCTATGCTGATATTACTAATAACGTGTATGTTCTTTTTATATAAGGAGAATAACTATGCCAGTAACTCCAGGTGCCGCAGGCAAACTTAATACTATTAAAGGTATTTCAAAAATCATTAATACTTCTTCTGCTGAAGAAACCACATTAGCTTCAAAGGTTTTCCCTTCCAGTCTTATTGTTAAGAAATCTGATGGTAAAATCTATGTAACTGATGGTGTTACCACTCTTGCTGCTCTGCAACCTCGTGTAGACCAGGTAGTAGATTCTGCTGAGAAGGGTGCACTCTCTGCTGCATTCAGCACAGGTTCTTATGTTATCGCAGCCGGTGGTGTTGTAGTTCACGATGGTACAGGTAAGATCAGCGATGATTCCCTGAACTTAGTTGACAACGGTAAACTCGTTGAATCCTACTTGAGTGAATACATCGACCAGACAACTCACAAAGTTCTGCTGTCAGCTCTGCCTGATACAGTACGTGCTGGTGTAACTTATGTTGCTGATATCACTGCCCGTGATGCTCTTTCTGCAGAACAGAAGAAATCACTTGCATTCGTTATCGATGCTACTGCTGATACTACTGTTACACAGGGTTCTGCTATGTACGCATGGGATGCATCTCAGAACTCAGGTTCTGGTGCATGGGTTAAGATCGCTGAAGTTGAATCTCTTGATATCGACGTTGCTGCAATCGAATGCTCTTACACCAACATGCAGGCTGGTGGTGCTGTAATGTACGATCATGAACTCGAAATTGGTATGACTGCTACTGAACTGGGTGCTCTGTTAGATGCTGCTGCAGGCTCTGGTTCATAAGTGATCATCAACTCCCATATGAACAACTAGAACTATAATTTCTAGTAAACTTTTTGATAGTTCTAGGGTCTCCATGCCCTAGAACTATTTTCCTTATTTATTTTAGAGGACTTTGATTATGGGAAATATTACTGCAACGATTACCGTCGATCTTTTAGTAATACTAGTTTCATGTATGGTTGGATTTATTGGTTTCTACTTAGGTAGTGAACTAAGAAAACATGAACGAAGTATAAAATCACTAGGTTTCACTATTGGTAAACATGACGATGCAATTCGATCACTAAGAACTGAACTTGATTCACTAGCTCATAAAAAATAATTATTAACGAATGATATTCGGGGAATATCTAAAGGAACTGTAAACATGGTATCAAAGCACGATGTCATTCCTTTCTTGATATCCAACCATTTGTATTTGTTGGCTGTAGTATTTTCAAGATCAGATGACTCCTCGATTAACGATTTAATATCTTCTATAAAGATTTCTACGAGTATTGATTTACTTAGAGATGATTTGTTTAATATTTCAAATGAAGGTATCCAAAGATTAATTCTATTTGAAAAAGAAAAACAGCATTATCTCAATGCGTTGTTGAATAAAAACATTTATCGCGATGATAAATATAAGACTACTATCAAAATGATAAACTTCAAATTTATTGTTGCTGGATTAGGAATGTTTTTTGCATTAGTATGGTTCACGTTGTTTATGTTTATAGAGGTACCACCTGAGAACGCTAAGTTTATTGATGCGGGTATAGGTATGCTAACATCGTTGGTAGGTTGCACTATATACGGATATTTTAGAGATAATAAAAATAATAACAAAGAATAATACATAACTCCTACTCCCAATTGGGAGTAGGAGTGTGTTTATTTTATTTGAAAATCACGAGCATATTTAGCTAATGTATCACAAGCTTCGTTATATGCATTACCATTGTGACCTTTAACCCAATGTTTATGAATCTTATGTTCGGATGCCAATTGGAATAAAACTTGCCACAAGTCTAAATTTAATACAGGACCAGTAGTAGTTCGCCAATTATTTTTGGACCAATTATGACACCAATTTAACCCATCTAGTACATATTTACTGTCGGAATATAGATGTACTTCGCATTTAGTATTGAGTCTACTAAGCGCATTAATAACTGCGGATATTTCCATGCGGTTATTAGTTGTATTGATATCTGAACCACATATATTTAACTGTTGATTGTAATATCTAAGTACTGCTGCCCAACCACCCATACCATCGCGACAACTTCCATCAGTATATATCGTAACTATAGGTAGATTCATAATAGATTTTCCTTATGAAATTTCAACAGCATATAAATCTATATGTTGATTGACGACCTCATTAGTAAAGTTCTCAATAGACATTTTGTATTGAATAGGTAACAATCTAGCTAAATGTTCTTGTGGAGCTATAACTATAAAGTTTTCTTGTCTGTCTATCTTAACAACTTTAAATATGATAAATGGTTTCTCTGAATCAACTTCCCAAGTACTATCAAAAGTCTTAAGAGTTGCTTTAAGATTATCAACATCAATGCAAGCAAGAATAAAATCATCTGACAACAAAAACTTATAAGTTTCAGTTGCACTTTCCCACGCTTTAACTTGCTCGTCAGTTAATACTTGAGCTATTGATACGTTATCATATTCAGTGAACATATATGCAAAAGTCATCTTGACTTCAAGAATGATTTCAATAATCCACATAGGTAAATTATTTCGTATATAAATACCATATCTCGGCATTCGTACACGATTAAGACCTTCACCATTAGCTGTAGATATTTTTTCGATTTTAATACCATCATCCATATCCAACCCACCAGTGTTAGTTAGATGGCAATGTTTGAATAAATCAAAAAATTGTACTACTCGATTATCCATATCTTTCATTCTTAGTGAAAGTAGTAATGAATATTTTGAATCTAATGGAGTTGCTGGTTTGAAAGCGTTCTCATTTTTTGCACTGATAGCCATCTGAAAAGTATCTTTTGCATCGTACATTATAAAAAATCCTTTTGCTCTTTTTGAATAATAATTTTATAACCCGTTTGAAGTAGTTAACCAACTACTATTAAATAAAGCACTTGTTTATTTAACTACATCTAAAAAATCAAAAAAGAAAAAAGCCAACTGAACTCATATAGGAAAGGAGCAGAACCTATATGAGTTATCATTCAGTTGGGTCTAAAAAGATTACATTGATCAGAAAAGGTTTGGTGTTTTAGTTTCATGTGTGGGAAAATATTTCCGACCAATGTAATCGAGCACAAGTACCAGATGTCGTATCATGTACAATTAATGTAATCATTATTTTTTTATGAAATATGTTCTAATGCTTTCTTACTTTCTTCTTCAGATATCCATCCATACATAGCTGAAAAAGTCATATTTTTCTTAGCATCACCAACTGATATTCCTAATGATTGCATGATAATGTACATCGGTCTAGCATTGGTATATATCAGATTAGGATAGTCTATTACAGGTCTTAATTCTTCAGGTACAATTGCATTAGAAGGATTGATAGGTATACGATTAATTTCCTTGTTAGGATGTTTAGACATAAACTTTACCAACTTCTGATAGATGACTGGAGATTTTTCTGCAAGCCACTTTTTGTACTTAGCTGAATGAAAACCTAATAATGGAACTAGATAAGATTTCGTAGGAATTTGTATCGAGCCATACGTATCACTAAACACCTCTTGCCATAGCTGATAGTTGAAGTAGATAGATACATCAGGCTCTGCATATTCTTGCTCTTCCTTGATAGCAGTTAGAGGTAAGAATTCAGTTTCACCACGTTCCAACGAATCTTTAACTAATCTTTCTAATCTTAAAACATGAATAATTTTCTCTCTAGGATTAACTTTTGCTTTAGTATAAATTTCATTGATGATAGTTCTAATGAACCATTCTGCATAGTTAGTAGCTGCAGCACTATAAGCTGATCCTCTTAATCCAACTCCTTTCAAATCTAGTTTAGGTTCAGAATAAAAAACACCTTCTTGTACTTTCAAAATACTAGCATAATGTTTCTTAAGTGAGGTCAAAATTTCTACTGGCATCATGAATTCATTTTTCATATTCATACCGTATAAATCATCATTCAACGCACCATAACTATCACTCACATGGAACAATGTATTAGCATTAGCTTTACCTAACCAATACACCACTAATGCATTGATGTTATATGCTTCATCAGTCATGATGATATCACCTGTATACCATTTTAACCAAGATTTAGTTGTGTAAATAATACTATCTGTATCACTTGTAACAACTGTATCTCTAAACTGATTTTTAAGTTCTGAAACAAAACTAATATTAACATTGTGGTTCATGAAAAGATTAAATACATCGTCAATTTGAGCGATTAATTTTTCCATATGTTTACCACAACAAACTAGCTTTTTAGCTAGTTCTGGATCAACAGTAATACACTCATAAATGCTAATATTGTTACCTTTGCTGTTTTTGGGTAAAGATCGATTAAAAATGGTACTCAGTACTATACATAAGTCAGGGTCAATTTTAGTCAAATAAGACGGATCAACATCCGACGAATACGATACATTT
>JAEEGL014581863.1_pt1 | contig 35071 bp, 38 predicted proteins | sample 9134231 | NCBI WGS metagenome assembly JAEEGL01 (sample SAMN16246548, study PRJNA631951) | gut metagenome | biome: gut microbiome; feature: rumen; material: fiber-attached | host: Bos | place: Iran: Karaj | collected 2018-10 | reverse complement strand
GCCTGCAATATTATACGTAAAAGTAAGCAGAAATTCAATAATGAACGACTGTGTAAGTGGGTACAGTCCGCTCCAGCTAAAATCAAACTCATATAACAAAAATAATCATACATATAAAAAGATAAATGTTGGATGGGGATTTAAACAAAGAATATAAAAGATGATAATATTTATTTTTTCTTTTAATTTTATATGTTTTTATCTCATCATCATTATTATTTCATTGTATAATAATGTTGTTTGTTTGATTTGAACAAAGACAAAAAAAAGATATAATCTTATGTTTTTTTTAGAATAAGAACAAAGATTATTACTATTATTATTTAGTAATACTTTTATTCTATCAAAAAAATAATTTGTCGGGGACTCATAGTAATATATTGTTCTTTAATTTTAATTATTTTTAAAATTATTTTTATTAAAATGTATAAAGATATGTAATAGAAATAAGTGGGGTAGATTAAAATAAATACTGGAGTATGTGCTTCGATAATAGAAGAAAATAAGGATAATATATTAAAGTTGGTTAAAAACTTATCTTATGAAAATGTTGATTATTTGGAACTGAGGTTGGATGTTATAGAGGATATAACTAGCAGTAAAGCAACAGATATAATTAAATCAATAAAGCAGATTACCCAAACGCCAATTATTTTGACTAACAGAACAAAGAAAGAAGGGGGATTATTTGATAAATCAGAAGAGGAACGAATAACAATTTTACTGGAAAATGCCCACTTGGTTGAAATCACGGATATAGAATTAAGTACTGATGAAGAACTTAGACAAAAAGTGATAGATAAAGCTAACAAAACAATCATATCTTATCATAATTTTGAAAAAACACCTGATAAAGAATTTTTACAGGAAATTATAGACAGTTCTTTTGAAATAGGGGATATACCTAAAATAGCAGTTAAACCAAATAAACTTGAAGATACTTTCACAGTTTTACAGTTATTGATGGAAAACAATGGAATAATTGCAATAAGTATGGATAAAATAGGTTCATATACAAGAGTAATGGGGCCGGTAATGGGAGCACCAGTCACTTATGCTGCTATAAATAACGAATCTGCTCCAGGTCAATTGGATATTAAAACAACAAGTCAAATGATAAAAAAATTAAAAACTGATTAAATATGAATGCGGAAGAAAAAAACATAATCAAAACATTAAATAAAATAGGGGTAGACACCAGGTTTATAAGTTTGTATAAAAATGGTATTTATATTAACAATCTAAAATTTTCCAAGTTTTCAAGAAAGAAAGAAGATGATTTTCGGAAAGAATATCCTCAAATAGAAGTCATACGTTCTAAACTATTTCAAAAAATATGTATTAAAGTATCAAGAACCGTAAAAAATCAGATAAAACCCCAAGTCAAATTATACATAGAAAATAATAATAGCTTAGAAAATATTTTATTATATTTGGTTTTGGAACCATACAAAAGAAAGTATGGTGTCAAAATACTTGAAACTAAAAGTGAAGATACACTAAATGTAAGTAATTATTGTCAAGACGATTTTTGTTTAAATTATTTAAATTCAATGACTGAAGGAAGAAAAATAACAAATAATCTTGAAGAAAACACAATATATCCGTTAAAACACGTTAAACATCAATGGATTTGTGATTGGGTAGAAAGTACCAATATAAAATATTCATCAAGAAAAGAAATGAATGAAGATAACAATAAGGAAATACTAAACTTTTTAGAAAAGCATATACCAAATGTACAGGAATCAATAATCCAATCCGTAAATTATCTGGAAAAGAATAATCAACAACAGGAGTAATAATATATGGCATCAAACACTACTGGAGAAATATTTAAAGTAACAACTTTTGGTGCAAGTCATGGAACAGCACTGGGAGCAACAATAGATGGTTGTCCTGCAGGATTATCATTAACAAGAGAAGATATTCAAGAAGAATTAAATAAAAGACGACCTGGAACAAGTAATTTAACAACGGCACGTGATGAAAAAGATTCTGTTGAAATATTATCGGGTATTTTCAATGGAAAAACAGATGGAACTCCAATTACTGCAATCATAAGAAATAAAGACCAAAGAAGTAAAAATTATGATAATTTAAAGAATAATCCCCGACCGGGTCATGGTGATTTATGTTGGCAGAAAAAATTCAATAACTATGATTATCGTGGTGGAGGAAGAGGTAGTGGAAGAATTACAATCGGTCATGTAATAGGAGGAGCAGTAAGTAAAAAGTTATTGGCCTTACATGATATTACAGTTACTGCTCACGTTACTTCCATACATCATATTCATACAGAAAATAAGTATTCATTAAACGAAATTAAGGAAAATATTACAAAGAATAATGTCCGATGTGCTGATTTGGATAAAGCTCAGGAAATGGAAGAAGAAATTCTGAAAGCTAAAAAAGAAGGAAATTCAGTCGGAGGAATTGTAGAAATTATAATTGATAATATTCCAATAGGGCTGGGTCAACCGGTATTTGATAAGTTGGATGGGGATCTTGCAAAAGCATTAATGAATATTGGTGCCGTAAAAGGTGTAGAAGTAGGTTTGGGATTTGAAAGTACATTACTTACAGGTAAAGAGTTTAATGATCCATATCATATGGAAAATGAAAAAATAATGACAGAAACAAATAATGCTGGTGGAATATTGGGTGGAATGTCTAATGGGATGCCAATAATACTTAAAATAGCTGTTAAACCTACACCATCTGTAAGTGGAATCCAAAAAACAGTTAATTTAGAAACAAATGAAAATTCAACAATAGAAATAGAAGGACGTCACGATCCATGTATCTGTCCAAGAGTAACAACCGTAGCTGAATCAGCTTGTAGTATGGTAATTGTTGATCATATGATAAGAGCAGGATTTATACATCCTGATAAAATATAATAATTAAAGCCCCGAGGGGGATTTGAACCCCCGATCCCCTGATTACGAGTCAGGTACTGTGCCGGGCTGAGCCATCAGGGCAAATAAAAAAAAGTAACAACAGATTAACTATATGTTTATTATCTTATTTAGTTATGTTGTTTTAAACATTTCGTATAAACTGATCCAAACTCATAGTTAATCCATCAGTTGCAGCAACCGTCCTAACACCTGTATTGTTTGTTATGATTCTGGTGTTTTGGAACGGATTGTTCATAATTAAGTTAACGCCTAAATGGGTCATAATCGCTATTTGCGGTTGAACTTCTTCTACTAATTTTTCAAAGTCCATAGTTCTCATATGACCTTTAATTTTTCGTTCTCCTTCCTTAATTACACAACCAATTAATACATCGGCACCTTCATGTTCCTTAGATAATTCTGGGAAGTATTCAGTGTCTGCTGTGTAATTAATATTTAATCCATCATAATTAATGTTAAATCCTACGCACGTAGAATCTCCATGATGGGTAGCAGTACCTCTAATTGTTATTTCATCTTCCTTAATAACATCCCCGGGATGTAATACAGAAATATCTGATTTTGTTTGATGATATTTTGATATACCGGGACCTATTTCCCCATTTCCATTAATTACACTTTCACTACCGATAACATGTCCCGTCTTTTTTGTCATTCCTTGAGTCATAGCTTCAATCATAATCTCGGCGTCATTATAATGATCGGTATGACAGTGACTAACAAGGAGCATGTTAATCTTTCTTGGGTTTAAACCGAATTGATGGCTTCTTACTAAAGCACCTGGTCCAGGGTCTACATGGATATTTTTACCACCAATATCGTCTATTCTAAATCCACCAGTCATTCTTTTTTGGCTGATGGTAGCAAAACGACCGCCGCCGGTTCCCAAAAATTGTAATTTCATCATATCTCCTACAAAATTTTTGAGATGATAATATTATTCTAAAATATTATCTATGTGTTTATATGCTAAGATAAGTATATATATTTTCCTATGTTTAATAAAATAATACATTTTTTTAGGATTAAATGTACAGTTAAAGATTTGATGAAATTTTTAAGATTAATTATTTTAAAGGACTTATTTTAACATAGGTTTTAAGTAAATTCCAGTATAGGAATTTGTTTTAGCTACTTCTTCGGGAGTTCCCTCAGCAACAATTTGTCCTCCTTTATCTCCACCTTCCGGACCTAAATCAATTATATGGTCTGCTGTTTTAATCACATCAAGGTTATGTTCAATAATGATTAAAGTATTTCCCTGATTTCTTAATTTAATCAATACCTGTAACAATCGATTAATGTCATCAAAATGTAATCCTGTTGTAGGTTCATCCAAAATGTATAATGTGTTTGATGTGTTTTGTCTACTTAATTCTTTAGCTAATTTTACTCTCTGGGCTTCTCCACCGGATAATGTTGTTGCAGGTTGACCAAGTTTAACATAACCAAGTCCTACATCTACTAACGTTTGTAATTTCCTTTTAATTTTAGGAATATTTTCAAAGAACTCTAAAGCTTCTTCACTGGTCATTTCTAGAACATCATTAATGTTTTTTCCTTTATATCTGATGTCCAGAGTTTCTCTATTATATCTCTTTCCTTCACAAAGTTCACATGGAACGTAAACATCTGCTAAAAAGTGCATTTCGATTTGAACAATTCCGTCTCCACTACATGCTTCACATCTTCCACCTTTAACATTAAAACTAAATCGTCCAGGTTTATAACCACGTTGTTTTGATTCGGCAGTTTGTGAAAATAACTCCCGTATGTATGTAAATAATCCAATATATGTTGCAGGATTGGAACGTGGAGTTCTACCAATAGGGGATTGGTCTATTACAATAATTTTATCAATATTTTCAACACCTTCAATTGATTTATGCTTACCAATTTTATGCTTATGTTTGTTTGTTAATATTTCATCGATACCGTGATAAAGAATTTCATTAACAAGAGTACTTTTTCCGGAACCGGATACACCTGTAACACAGATAAACTTACCCAATGGGAATGTGACATCTATATTTTTAAGGTTGTTTTCTTCTGCACCATAAACAGTAATGAATTTACCATTTCCTTCTTGCCGTTGTTTTGGAACGGGAATTTCTTTAATTCCTGATAAATATTGGCCTGTAAGTGAATGTTCATTGTTTTTAATATCATCGGGAGTTCCTTGGGCAGTTAATATTCCACCATGTTCTCCGGCACCCGGACCTATATCAACAACATGATCTGCTTCAATAATGGTTTCTTCGTCATGTTCAACAACAATTAACGTATTGCCTATGTCACGTAAATGTTTTAGAGTTTCAATGAGTTTCATATTGTCTCTTTGATGTAAACCAATACTTGGTTCATCTAAAACATATAGTACTCCAACAAGTCTGCTACCGATTTGTGTGGCAAGCCGTATTCTTTGAGCTTCTCCACCAGATAATGTACCTGATGAACGAGCTAAAGTAAGGTAATCCAGACCAACATCATTTAAAAATTCCAGTCTCTCCTTTATCTCTTTTAAAATTTCTTTTCCAATAAATTCTTGTCTTGGAGTAAGTTCTAAATCTTCAAAGAATTCTCTACTTTGACTAAGAGACAATTTTGTTAAATCAGCGATATTTAAATCACCCACGGTTACAGCCAACATTTCCGGTTTTAACCTGTCACCATGACATTTGGGACAATCATTTAAAGTCATGTAAGTACGTGCAGCTTTTCTCCTGTAACGTGAACTTGTTTCAATAAATAATCTTTTCATGTAAGGTATAACACCTTCAAAAGGCTTGCTGACTTCACGTTTTGTTCTACCGTTTCCAAAGAGGAATTTAATTTTTTCATCACCACTACCATATAATATGATGTCCTGGTATTCCTTAGCAATACTGTCAAATGGAGCATCCAAATCAATTCCATAGTGCTTTGCAACACCATCCAACATTTTGTTATAATAGTTATCCGTTTTTTGGGAATTACTCCATGGTTTAATTGCTCCCTGGTGTAAGGATAATGTTTTATCAGGTACAATTAGATCAGGATCGGCTTCTAATGTACTTCCAATACCATTACATCTAGGACATGCTGCTTGAGGATTATTAAATGAAAACATTCTCGGACTGATTTCAGTAAAATTAATTCCACAATCAGGGCATGCAAGTGCTTCACTATAATATTGATCAGCTATGTCCGGGTTATTGTTTGCAATAGTAACAAGGCCTTCACCAATTTGTAGTGCTGTTTCAACGGATTCTACAAGTCTCTTTCTGAAGTTTTCGTTGTTTGCAACTTTAAGTCTATCAACAACAATTTCAATACTATGTTTATTGTTTTTATTAAGATTTATTTCATTATCTAATGATAATATTTCACCGTCTACTCTTACTCTAACAAAACCCTTTTCCTTATATGATTCAAAGACTTTTAAGTGTTGTCCTTTTCGGCCTTTGATTACAGGAGCTAGAACCAGTATTTTTTCATGTTCATTTTCCTCAATAATGGCTTCTGCAATTTGTCCTGGGGTCTGTTGAGAAATTTCTTTCCCACAGTTATAACAGTGTGCAATTCCAATTCTAGCATATAACAATCTCAAGTAGTCATAAATTTCCGTAACAGTTCCAACAGTTGAACGTGGATTTACTCTGGTTGTTTTTTGATCAATGGATATGGCAGGTGATAATCCTTCTATATAATCCACTTCTGGTTTTTCCATTTGTCCTAGAAATTGTCTTGCATAAGCTGATAATGATTCCACATATCTTCTTTGACCTTCCGCGTATATGGTATCAAATGCTAAAGATGATTTACCGGAACCACTAAGTCCGGTAATTACAATAAATTGGTCACGGGGAAGAGTAACATCAATATTTTGGAGATTGTGTTCTCTTGCTCCTTTGATAATAATCTTTCTGTCTTGAATAGCCCTATTTCTTATTTCTTCTTTGCTTTCCATACTATTCCTCTTTTAATTCCATTATTCTATCTCTTAGTTTAGCAGCTCTTTCAAAGTCTAATTTCTGTGCAGCCTCTTTCATTTCTGTTTCAAGTTCTTCAATTAACATATCAACTTCTTCAATCGTAATATTGTCGATTTCTTGTATATCTTCAACTTTACTTTCAATTTTTTTATCTTTAAGTTTACGAACAACACTTCTTGGTGTAATATTATGATCCTGATTATAAGCTATCTGTATTTTTCTTCTACGTTCGGTAATATTTACAGCATTTCTAACAGAATCTGTTATATTATCGGCATAGAGAATAACTTCACCATCAACATTACGTGCGGCCCTACCAATAGTCTGTATAAGTGATGTTTGAGAACGAAGGAATCCCTCTTTATCTGCGTCTAAAATTGCTACTAATGAAACTTCTGGTAAGTCAAGACCTTCTCTTAACAGGTTTACACCTACAAGGCAATCAAATTCGCCCCGTCTTAAGTCATCAATTATTTCTGTTCTTTCAAGTGTTGTGATTTCGGAGTGTAAATATCTGCATTTTACGTTCATCTTAATATAGTAATCTGTTAAATCTTCTGCCATTTTCTTAGTAAGTGCAGTGACAAGTATTCTCTGATTCTTTTCAACGCGTTTTCTAATTTCACCGAGAAGATCATCAACTTGGTTCTTTACAGGTCTTATAATTGGTTTTGGATCCACTAATCCTGTAGGACGGATGATTTGTTCGACTTTATTCTTACTTCTTCCTAATTCAAAAGCAGAAGGGGTGGCAGAAACATACAAAACCTGGTTTTGAGCTTTTAAAAACTCATCAAAACGTAAAGGTCTGTTTTCTTTAGCACTGGGTAATCTAAAACCATACTGTACAAGCGTTTCTTTACGTGCCCTGTCTCCTTCATACATTCCCCTAATTTGTGGAACGGTTACGTGAGATTCATCAATAATTGTAAGATAATCCTCTGGGAAATACTTTAATAAAGAATAAGGAGTTTCTCCCCATTTTCTACCATTCATATGCATTGAATAGTTTTCAATCCCTGAACAATAACCAATCTCCTGAATCATTTCTAAATCAAAATTGGTTCTTTGTTCAATACGTTGGGCTTCAACATATTTTCCAGTAGCCTGAAAAGTTGCAACACGTTCAGCTAATTCCTTTTTAATGTTCTTAATTGCAACATCCTGTTTTTCACGTGCAATTACGAAGTGTTTTGCAGGGAATATAATAACTTTACGAATTTCTTCTTCAATATTATTTGTAAGAGGGTCTGTTTTATAGATACAATCTATCTCATCCCCCCACATTTCAATTCTAAGAGAGTAATTTGCATTTATAGGGAATATTTCAATTACATCCCCATGTACTCTGAATTTACCTCTGTCAAATTCAATATCATTTCGTGAATATTGCATTTCAACAAGATTTCTAAGAATTTCTTCCCTAGAAATTTCTTGTTCAACTTCTAATTGTAATGTAAACTCCGCATAATCCTCAGGTGAACCAATACCATAAATACAGGATACACTACTAACAACAATTACATCATCTCTGGTAAGTAATGATTGGGTTGCAGAGTGTCGTAATCTGTCAATTTCTTCATTAACTGAAGATTCTTTATCAATAAACGTATCAGTTTGTGCAACATAAGCTTCCGGCTGATAAAAATCATAGTAACTGACAAAATATTCCACAGCATTGTCAGGGAAAAATTCTTTAAATTCTTCAAATAATTGGGAAGCCAGTGTTTTATTATGACTCATCACGAGTGTTGGTTTATCCAATTGTTCAATAACATTTGCCATAGTAAAAGTTTTTCCAGAACCGGTCACACCTTCTAAAGTTTGTTCCTTATCTCCATTTTTGAAATGTTCTACAAGTGATTTAATGGCTTTAGGCTGGTCACCAAAGGGTTTATAATCGGAATGTAAATTGAATTTTGACATAATAACATTATATTTCTTAAAGGTAATTGATAATATTATTTATCAAAATTATTCAATAAAAAATAAGTAATAATTAATACATTAAATTTTAATTTACTCTAAGAAGATATTATTACCATCTAAAATTATAAATTTATATATAATCCGTTGATGTGAAAATATGATAGATTGGGATGCAAAAACTATTACTCTTATGGATAAACATTACCAGGAAATACTTAACCCCAGTGTTAATTTAATATATTTCTGTAGGCATTTTGAAGAAATATATACTATGGCAATGAATGAAGAAGTATTGATTCCTGATATTTTCAATGATATTATGTATTACACATCAAATGGGATAAATGCACGTTATAAAGTATTATTTTCTCCAAAAAGAGAGGAAGAAATTATGGAAAAGTTATTGCCTCAGAGAATGAAGCAAAGAGCCAAAAGACAGGAAGCACATAATAATGGATTGAAGTATTACTATGCTTTCATGGTGGGGGAAGTTGAAGATTTTGTTAAAAGATATCCATTCTGGAAAGATTTAATAAGGAAATACTGATTATATTATATAAGATAAATACAAGGTGCAAATATGTCTATGATGATTACAAGTCCTGAAGAATTACCACAAAAACCCGGCGTATATATCATGCATAATAGTGATGATGAGATAATATATGTGGGAAAAGCAAAAAGACTTAAAAGTAGGGTTCAAAGTTATTTCAGGGATGATGATAAATTAGATAGGCCAAAAACACAAGTTCTAATGAAACATTTTGCTTACCTTGAATATATATTAACAAACACAGAAAAAGAAGCATTAATTTTAGAAGCAAATCTTATTAAAAAACATCAGCCCCATTATAATATCTCTCTTAAAGATGGGAAACAGTATCCATATATTAAGATTACCAACGAAGAATATCCTAGAATTCATATTACACGTCGTTTAAACAATGAGGGTGCATCCTATTATGGTCCGTATACTGATGCAACAAATGCACGGGGATTTATAGACTTTTTAAATAAGAATTTTAAAATCAGAACATGTAAACATATGGATGGTCCTTGTTTAAATTATCAAATAAAACAATGTGATGCACCATGTATAAATAACATCTCATTAGAAGATTATAAAAGAAATATTAAACGGGCAAAATTATTATTACAGGGAAAATATAAGACAATTATCAAACAATTGGAAAGGGATATGAACCGATATTCTAAAAATATGGAATTCGAAAAAGCGGCAATGGTAAGAGATCAAATAGATACAATCAAAATCACCTTGGAAAAACAAAGTATCCAACCGACAAGGGAAGTTGATCAGGATATAATTGGTATCGATCATAATGATTCTGAAGCAGCAGTAGTAATAATATCAGTTAGAAATGGTAAAACCAACAAAAAAGATGACCTGGTACTTAAACAGATTGAAGGATTCACAGACACTGAAATACTCACAGAATTTATTAAACAATACTATTCCACCGCACCTGCACCGGATGAAATAATATTGGAAGATAAAATTAATGATGAAGAAATCATTAAAGAATGGTTGGAAGAAAAACAGGGACATAAAATAAAAATCAAAGTTGCTGAAGAGGGACATTATTTAACGTTAATTAAAATAGCTAAGAAAAATGCACATATAAGTTTAACAGAAAACACTAAAGAAGAAGAAAATCCGTTATTAACGTTGGAACAATATTTAAATCTACCAAAATTACCTTATCATATAGAAGCGTTTGATATTTCAAATATTTCGGGTATTCATGCGGTAGCATCAATGGTGGTCTTTGAAAATGCTAAACCGGCAAAAAAGATGTACCGAAAATTTAAAATGAATACGCCGGGACCAAACGATTTTGCAATGATGAAAGAAGTTATTACAAGAAGATATTCGAGAATATCTCCAAACTATGATAAACAGATAGATTCTAATGATTCCATGTTTATCAAACCAGACCTTGTTCTTATTGATGGGGGTAAGGGACAATTAGGGATGGCAGTAGAAGTATTTAATGAGTTAAATATTACTGATGTACCTCTTGTAGGTCTGGCCAAGAAATTTGAAGAGTTATATGTTCCCGGTAGAAGTGAACCAATAATATTGCCTAGAAAATCAACGGCATTACATCTTTTACAATATGTGCGTGATGAATCACATAGATTTGCAATTACATTCCACAGACAGTTAAGAGGTAAGGCTTTTACAAAATCAATTCTTGATGAAATTCCAGGAGTTGGTAAAAAGAGAAAACAGGCATTGTTAACACATTTTGAAAATCTTGATGCCATATATGATGCAAGTCTTGAAGAAATATCAAATGTTGAAGGAATAAATAAAAAATTAGCTCAGACAATCTATGAAACACTTGAAAATGATAAAAATAATAAAAAAAGTAAGAATTAGAGTGTTGCAGAGTCTAAATCTAGTTTATGAGGAATGATTTCATACTCTTCTAATTCATAACCTATGTCCTCATAATCTTCTAATTCAAATTCTTCAAGTTTTCCATCAACCATTAAGTTACCAATATCTAAAATTTTATTAACTTTAAAGTTGCCTGTTGCTAAGCATCTATGGGTATTTTCGATAACAAATGGATTAATGTTTGTTGACATATGAGTAATCATTAATAAAGCTTTAGTTTCAGGTATTGTTAATTCTGGATCATAATTACAGGAACCTAATCTGTCTAGGAACATTTTGGAATATCCTGCAATGTCATTGTAATATATTGGTGCTGTGAAAATAAAATAATCAGCTTCCCTAATTTTATCCATAATTAAATTATAATCATCATCTAATACACATCCTCCACCCTTTTCACAAGCTCTACATGCGGTACAGTGTTGAATATTAAAATCATCCATGAATAAAACTTCATTTGTTCCATCATTATCTTTAATACCTATTGTAAGTCTATCAACAATTTGTTTAGTATATCCATGTTTCCTTGGACTGGTTATTAAGGTTAACACTTTCATATAATTCACCACGTAATTTTTTACCATCCCATTAATTCTTTAGATTTTTTATTTCCAAAAGGACAAATGTAAAGACACATTCCACAAGCTACTTGATGACCGCTTTCTTTACGTTTCATCAAAAATTCACCACATTTTTCCGGACTATATGATTCCTTTGGATTTGGCAAATCAACAATTGCTTTACCAGGGCACGCTTTAACACACATCTGGCAATCTCCACATAGAGATTCGATGGGTCTTCCGGCATATTCACCCAAAGGTGCATCGGTTAATACAGTTGCCCAAGTTAGTCGCGGACCAAATTCTTTTGTAGTCAGTAAATTATTTTTTCCCAGCCAACCAATTCCCGAAAGATTTGCACTGGCTTTATTACTGAATGGTTTTTTAAGATTTAATTCAGGATTTGTGCCTGAAACATCTAATTTGATTGCATTAAATCCTTCATTTTGGATATAATCAATAATTTTATCAGCAATCTTGGAAACTCTTTGGAAAGAATTAAAATATTCGTCAAGATATTCCTTAGCAAGGTCATCATCGGTGTATGTTAAAGGTATTTTTTCAATGATTTCTTCTATCATCTTATGACCAATTGCTATGGCATAAGGATACTTGCAGATATCTTCACCATACATTTCAATTAATTCTTCCTTTTCAATTGAAAAGTCAGCAATTCCATAAACATCAGATAAAGATCCAATATATTCTACGATGGACATTATTATCTCCTACTCTGTATAACCAATAATCATAGTCCCTATAGGTTCATCATGAGGTAAATCAAAACAATCTTTAATGTAATGGTCTGTTTCTGTAGATGGAATTGCAACAGTTAAACTACTTACAAGACTTTCCGGATTTGTATCGGTGAAAAATGAGCTTTTTGTAGAACTCATGACAAAGAATTGTTTTTCTCCGGGTTTTGAAAGATTACTATATGTTACAAAATTGTCAGACAAGAAGAAAACGTTTGGATCATTTCTTAATTCTTCAAGTTCTTCCTCGTCCATTATTGTTTCACCAATGATTTGTCCTGATTCTGTTCTAAGAGTAAAACTGGTGTCCTGTTCATCATATGAATTTTCTATTCTTTCATTTTTAACTGTGTTGTCTAATATAACCACTATTGCATCTTCTTCTTCAAAAGCTTCTTCCATTCCTTCATTTATGAAAGGTACCAGTTCTTCTAATCTTTTCATTTCTAGTTTTAGAACTTGTTTTTTCATTTCATCAGACATGGGTGCTGCAATCATTATTGATTCATCGGTTAGTAGTAATGCGATAAGATCTGATTTAATACTCATAGTATCACCTAAAAAAAGTAGGTTGGAATTAATCTTTTTTAACATTAAATCCAACTAAAATTGAAGCTAATTTTGCATCATCTTCAAAGTTAAAATATTCTTTTATATACAAATCTGCTAACGGATCGGGACTACTGGATACAACATCACAGGTATCTTCCAGTTCTTCAACTTCGATAAATTGAACAGGTGGTAAAATAAATGCTTGTTTTGCCTTATTTTTTTCTAAATAATCTGTGGTTAGTGTTTTTTGTATATCATTTGGATCAACGGTTAAAACAAAATCTGGTGCTACAAAAGTAGCATTTTCATCAGCTTCATGTTTTTTCTTTTGTTCTACACTAACAATCTCTTCACCCAGAATATTTCCTTTGTTGTCAACTAATTGTACTGTAGGGGTTGGAGGTGGTCGGAATGTTGCTGTTTTAATTATTGCAACAGTATATTCTCTGTTCAAACATTCATGAACGCCAACGTTAATTACCGGTATAAGTTCACCCGTTTTTTCCATTTCAATTTCAAGGATATGTTTACGTACATCATCATTTAACACACCTACACTTTGAACTCCTCTCAAAGGTGTAAGAGTGTCTAATACTTCCTGAAGTACATCATCCGGATTTTTTGTAATGAAAATTCCTCCCTATTTTTTTATTATATTTTAAACTTGTTTATTATAATTTAAATAACTTATTGTATTTTCTAACCTACTTGTATGTTCTAACATACCAAAAAGTTATTTTTTTAACTTAACATATTTTATATTATGGATTATAATGAAATTTTTAATTATTGGGGTGGACCTGATTGTCCAATAGATGCAACTTTGGAACTAATAAGTAGAAAATGGGTAATTGCAATTATACGCGATATGTATACAGGAAAAAAACATTTCAGTGAATTTAAAGAGAATAAACCTACTTTAAATAATTCTGTTTTATCAGATACTTTAAAATTCATGGAAAATAAAAATTTAATTGAAAAAAGAGCATGTAACGGGGATAACCGTAGTAATACTGAGTATATTTTAACGCCTAAAGCAAAAAAATTAAACAAAATTATTTATGATCTGGTTTTGTATGGTGTTGATGTTTTAGATTGTGATACCGATCTGGTGGATAATTTCCAAGAAAAATGTAGGGTGGGTTATAAAGAATTGTTGGAAATAGAATAATTATAGAGTAACTCCAATTACCATAGTAATTATTCCATCAACATAATCCATATCATACAAATCTTTAATGTAATGGTCGGCTTCAGTTGAGGGTGTGGCAATGGATAAACTTGAAACAATTTCTTCTATTTTTTCTTCACATTCCATTTCTCCACGTAATTGATTCACTACAAAAAATTGTTTATCTCCGGGAGTTGAAAGTGAGGGATATGTTACAAAATGTTCAGATATAAAATATACGTTTGGATCTTCACGTAATTCTTCTAATTCTTCAGGGTCGTAAATTTCTTCACCAATTAATGTACCATTTTCACTCATTAATGTTAGGGTAGGAATTAACTCTTCATCTTCAAGAAAAACATCCCTTTTATCTTTAAGAACAATTAGAGCATATTCCTCCTTTAAAGTTTCTTCAAGACCCCTGTTGATAAGAGGGACAAGTTCTTCCAGTCTTTTCATTTCTAGTTGGGTAATGGTTTTTTTACATTCATCATCCATTATGTCCACTTTAATAACTCTGTCTTCTTTTTTAATTATTTCAATTATCTCTTCAATATTAGTCATCTTTTTCACCCAGCCGTCTGCCCAGATTTTTTGCATATTCAATTAAATCATCACAATTTCCAATACTTGGCTTATTTTTTCCAACGCTTAATATTTCAACTATTTCACAACCAATTGATTCAAATACTCGGGATCGTTTATTTATGTATTTGTCATAATGTCCCTCATTAGCACCGTAAGTATGGATTATAACACATTTGGGATTATTTTTTAATTGGTTGGGAGTAGTTTTTGTCATAGAATAGAATCTATTTATAAAAATATGTCCCTGTGCATTTATTTCACCAAAATAATTTGGAGCAGCAAATATAAAAATATCCGATTCTTCAATTTCATCCATTATTTTAATAAAATCATCTTTTATAATACATTTTGAAGGTTTATCCATATTTTTACATATTCTGCAGGCCTTGCATGTGTTGATATTCAGGTCGTCTATAAAGTAAATTTTATTAGTGGAATTTTTTTCTTTCAACCCTTCAGTAATGTATTCTACTATTTGACTACAATTTCCTTTCTTTCTGGGGCTGGCAATAACTGAAATAGCTTTCATAATATCACAACTATAAACATAGTTACATATATGTCAACTTTATAAAAAGTAATTATTTATATTATATATATCAAATTTTTAAGTATGAAGACAAAAATTATGGAGTTCTTCACTGAAAGTGCAAAAGTTTTTACAAATCCTGACGACTTGTTTTACATTAAAACAGAGGGCTCTGATAAAAATGGAATTATTTCATTATTATTTTATAGTCTCATGTTGGGATTAGTGATAGGAATAGCAACTGGGGATATTGTACTTACGGGAATTCTTTTGGTTGTATTTTTAATTATTCCATTACTATGTAAATTAATACACTCCATTTTTACATTCATATTTGCAAGAATTTTGGGAGGTTCCGGTTCATTTTTTAATACATTTAATTTAATGAGTTATTCCAGTGTATTGAATGTATTGTTAATAATTGGAATTGCATTAGCAACATTAGGTTTTGCCGTAATTATTCCATTAATGTTCCTTGTATTCTTATGGAAAATGGTTATAGAAATAGTGGCTGTTAGTGAAGAACACAATTTAGGATATGCAAAATCATTTTTATCAACATTAGGTATACCACTAATAATCTTTATTATAATCGTGTTTATTGGAGGGTTGATATAAATGGATAGTAGTAAAATTTTAGGTATTTTAATTTTGATTGCTTTGATATTGTCATTATGTGTAGTTGGATATAGTGCAGTTAATAAAAGCTTGAATAATGCTTCCGAGGAAGGAGTTGTTGAAAATCAGGTAATTCTTAATGAGGCTGATTTAAACAATTCAAGTGTTCAAAACATTTCAACAGTTAACCTGGTCATAGACCAAAAAACTGGTGGTGCAAACATTGAATTTGTAGATAATATGACTGCAGTTTATAATATCACATCCAAAGAAAATGAAAATGATACAACAAATGTAACAACCAATCAAACAGGAGATCATTTAGATGTTGTTGTACATTCAAATTCTTCAGATAACACGATATTCTTAAGTAATAAATATAATTATAATATCAGTGGAAACTTTATAGCAGGCGGATTTGATGCAAATTTAAATAATAATGCAACCATAGATCAAATGAATATCAATGCTACATTGGGTGGAGTTAATATAAGATTTAATGGAGGAAGTCTCAATACATTAAATACTATTATTACTACTGGTGGTTTAAACATCATCGGAGAACCAAATGGTGTAACAACAATTAACTCTGAAATTCAAATTGGTGGATTAAACTTACAATTAGGACGACCAATAGCAGATATATTCTCAAACATTGATGTTGGCGGAATAAATTCAGGAGATTATCAACAAATCTCTGATGTGGAATTTAAAGGAAATGAATTTGATTCATCCAATAATAAATTAATTGTACATAATAACATTAGACTTGGTGGAGTAAATACTCAATCATTCTCTAATTAATCTTTTTTTTTATTGATTTTTTAATCATAAATTATTTTAAAAATAGTTTTTTATTGTGGGGATAAAAAAATTATATAAGTGAAAAAAAATCACTTATAAACGTTTTAAGAATTCTAAGATAAGTTTTACAGTGTCTTCCATGTCTTTAAGATTTACAACACTTATTGGGGTGTGAATATATCTTGAACCGGCAGATAAAGTTGCAGTTGCAATTCCTTCACGTGTTAAGTGGATTGCTGTAGCATCTGTTGTTCCACCATCACCAACTTCTAACTGACATTCAATTCCTGCAGATTCTGCTGCTTCAAGTAATAATTTTTTCATCATAGGATGTGTGATTAAACCTCTACCACTTGCATCTGCAAATGAGATTACTGGTCCGGAACCTGCTTTTACAGGTGCATCTTCTGGTTTAACACCTGGGTGGTCACCAGCAATGGTAACATCTAATGCTATTGCCATATCAGGATTAAGTTTGAATGCTGAAGTTTTTGCTCCTTTAAGTCCAACTTCTTCTTGTACTGTTCCAACACCATATACTGTTGCTTCAGTATCTAATTGTTGCATAACTTTTGTCATTATTGCACAGCCAACACGGTTGTCTAATGCTTTACCCATTACTAAATCGTTTAAGCATTCTTCAAAGTCTGTGTGGAATACAATAGCATCTCCTATTGAAACAAGTGTTTCTGCCTGTTCTTTATCTTTTGCACCAATGTCTATAAACATGTCTTTATAAGTGATGATTTTTTTAGCTTCTTCAGCACTGGTAATGTGTGGTGGTTTAGAACCGATAATACCTGGCACTTCTCCATTTTCAGTTTGAACATATACTTTTTGGTTTAATAACATTTGATCGTTTATTCCACCAATTTTAACGAATCTTAAAAATCCATCATCATCAATGAAACTTACCATTAATCCGATTTCATCCATGTGGGAAGCTAACATTACACTAGGTTTTCCTTCTTTACCTTTGTGGGTGGTAATAAGGTTTCCCATTATATCAGTTTCCATTTCATCTACGCAGTCTTTTAATTCATCTTTAAGTATTTCACGTATTTCATCTTCGAATCCTGATATACCGCAGGCTTCTGATAATCTTTTTAATAAATCTTTCATTGTAAAACCTCTTTATTATAAAATTTTTGTTTCTATATTTAATTTTATAACATCATTTATAATAACTTTTGTTTAGTTATATATTAAAACTAAAATAAGTAACTACTAATAGGATTGTTTACAAAATATATAATAATATTGAAAAAATTAACATAGGGTGGTTTCTTAATGAAATCATTCAATAGAGAGTGGATTAATTATGGATGTTTTAACAATCATTATAATGATAGTTTTATTTATTCTAGCTATGTTATTTGTTTTTTCAACAGCATTATTAACACCATATATAGGTAAAAAAAATTTAATATCCGTAATATTATTGGGTTTAATTGTAGGTTTAGCCTCAGGAGCGTTTTTGCTCACGCCAATAGTGGGGGATATACCTGACTTTACTAGGGTTATAGTAGAGGAAAGTGTTGATGGTACTGATGTTATTGAGCTAGATTTATCGACTAACGGAAACTTAACACAGATTATTCAAAATATTTCCTCCATAACGGGAGTAGAAAGTGTAGATTATGATGGAATAACTATTAAAATTGATGAGGATTTTGACTCGGATACTGAAAAGCGGCTGATAAAGCAATCGATAAATGATAGTAATAAAGATATTTCAAATGTTATTGAAATAGATGATAAAACATTTCTTGTAGAAATCGCAGAAAATGGTGATCCTCAGGGAGTTTTAAACAGTATTTACAGTACATTTAGTTATGCAACTTACACTCATCTTAGATATACTTCAATGGGTGCAAATGCTACAGTTCAAGCAAATAATGTTACAAAAATTTTAAATGCAATATCAGAAAATGAAGTAGTTGTATTGAATGTGACTGGTCCTACAGAGACACAGAATGCATTTTTAAGTCAATTCATGCCTACCGGAACTAATGTTATTTTAGCTTCAGGGGTATTGGGTATAATTGTAGCAATAGCAGGATTCTTTGTAGATTCTTTAATTACATTTATCAATAATTTCAGAAAGAAAAGGAAGAAAAAACCTACGGAACGAGAAAAAATCAAAAGAAAAGTTGTTCCTGGAACAGATACAAAAGGATCTCCTAGAAGAAATAGGAGAAGAAAATCTAATTCCATTGATATATTTGATGAATCTTTTGATGAAAGTCCAAAACAGAACATAGGTTCAAATAAACGTTTCAAACAATTAACTGTTGATGATTTTAAATCAGAAGATGAGATTAAAAATGTTAAAAAAGAAAAATCTAAAAAGAGATTTTCATTATTTAACCGTTCATCAAAATCAGAATCAAAATCAGAATCAAAATCAGAATCAAAATCAGAAAATAAAACAGAACAGAAAAAAGAAAGTAGAAGAGAAAATAAAAAGTCTAAAAAACGTGGAACTCCTAGATTTAGACCTAAACGTAGAAATTAATTTTCAAAATCCACTTTCTAATATTCTTTTTTTTTAATTAATTTATTTTATTGGGAGTTTATTTTTATGAAGTCAGTAATATTATATTCAGGTGGTAAAGATAGTACTATGGCTGTTTATGAAGCTTTAAACAATGGTGATGAAATTTACGCATTGTTGGCTATGCATTCACGTAATAACGAGTCATATATGTTTCATGTGCCGGCTATACACATGGTGGATTATTGTTCGGCAGCTATGGAAATTCCTTCAATTGATGTATTAACTGATGGGATTAAGGAAGAAGAATTAAATGATCTGGAACATATGTTAAGAAGACTTAAAGATAAAGGTGTGGATGCAGTTTATTCTGGTGCATTGGAATCAGTATATCAAAAATCCAGAATAGATAAAATATGTGAAAAATTAGATTTAATATCCGTTTCACCGTTATGGCATAAAGATCCAATAGAATATATGAGACAAATAGTTGATTTAGGTTTTGAAGTGATACTGACAAGTGTTTCAGCATACGGACTTGATGAAAAATGGTTGGGAAAAACAATTACACATGAAAGCATAGATGAATTAATTCAATTAAATGAAAAATATGGTATTCATCCTGCATTTGAGGGTGGGGAAGCAGAAACGTTAGTATTGGATACCCCATTTTATGATAGAAAAATAGTGATTGATGAGGCAGATATTAACTGGCACTTTGATAGTGGAACATACGATATCAAAAAAGCTCATCTTGAAGAAAAATACGATTACAGTTTAGAAGAATAAGTTTAAGAAGTAATCCATTCAATTACTTCTTCTGGATTATCTGTTTTAATAGTTATTTCAATATCTCCAAGAGGGGACATGTTTTCATCAATCATATGAAAGGTATTATTATAAGCTGCCTGTTTATTTATGAAAAATTTAATAGAAGTATCTGTTTTATTTTTTTCTAAAATATTTTTAGCCAGTTCTTCCATTTCATTTTTAATAATAAGATGGTTTATTAAAGATAATGAGGTTAAATCATCTTCAACAATCAGATAATTATCTTTGCTTTTTTTTATTATAATCTTTTCGCCCATTATATTTCGAATACTGTTTTCTACCTTGGTTTGGTTTTCTGTTGGGTTTAGCTTTGTTTTTAATTTTATTTGATGGTTTTTTGATATTTCTTTTTGGTTTGATTTCATTTTGAATCAGTACTCTTACTCTATTTTTAAATTTTTGTATATGGCCTTCGTTAATAAGCATGTAATCAGCTTGTGCAATTACATTTCCTATCCCGAATTTAAGCTCTCTTTCATCTCTTTCTCTAAAAACTTTAAAATCTGTTGAGTCATCACTTCTTTTTCTTCGAATAAGTCTATTAAATCTTTCTTTAGGGTTTGAATGTATGGCTATTATTTTAAAGTTTTTAAAACGTTTTCTAAAATATTGAACTTCATATGGACTGCGTATACCTTCAATGATATAAACATCCTGCTCAATTTTCTTATATTTCTTGGGTTGCTGGTATTTATTGTTGTTTTTGTAAATTTTCTTAACCATATGTTTATTGTTGTGTCTATTTCGGGAATGATTGAATATTTCTTGAATACATCTGTCAGCTACGACATTGTTTCCATAACGTTTTCTAAGATTAACCGCAGCTTCTCCAGTAGTACAGTTCTGTTTTTCAGCTTCTTTACGAACAACATCACCCATGCTCACAGTATATATTCCTTCTTTTTCAGCAATTCTGGAAATAATACTCTTGCCTGAACCTGGAAGACCTGTGACACCAAAAACTTTCAAAATCTTAACCTCTTAAATAATTTTTATACAGCTTTTTTAACTTTTTTTTCTATTCAAATCTTTTTAAAATGTCATGGATAGCGTTATCTAAATTTTTTCTATTATCATAGTTTTTAATTTTTTCTAGAAGAATATCTTTATCACATTCGGCGTATTTGTTCACGTATTCAATTAAAAGAGGCATTGCTCTGACTATATTATCTACAATTGTTACTGTTGAAGTAATCGCAGTCCTTGATAATGGATTCAAATCAACGTTTACAATATCTTTTTTAAGTGCAGCTAATTTTTCTGCCCTATCACCATCTTCTAATGGGATGAAAATTAAGTCTGCTTTATTAATACCTTCAATACTCACTGGACTTCTAGGACCGTTTAAATCAGGTGTGTCTATAAAATCATCATCATCAGTACCTAAAATTTCTTTAACACCTAATTTTTTATAAACCGCTTCAATATTTTTAATTCTTTCAGGTGTTCTATAATAAAGATTAATTTCAACAGGTATGTCTAATATTTTGGATAATTCTGCAATCTCTTCTGAAACTAATGCTGTTGTATTACCATTTACAGATAATACGGGTCTTTTTCTAGTTAAAAAGTAACAAGCAGCCACTTCAATGGTTTTTTTAGAATTGTCGGTCGTTTTTTCTCCTATAAGATAATCGAAAGTTTCGCCTCTACCATGAGCAATCATACCTGAATCTGCAAGTATACCCTTTTTATGGGCTTCTACAATTTTTTCTCTATAAAGTAATGATTGATATCTTGGATGATCTTTGTTTATCATAATATAGTTTAAGTATTTTTTACTATTTATTTTTGATTAAAAAAAAGACTGTTTAATAAGATTAAATATAAACTTTTTATTTTTTTAAAAAAAAGTTAAAAGAAGAATTATCGTCTTTTTTTAGCTTTTTCAGCTTCTTCACGAGCGATTGTTTTTCTTCCTTTCTTTTTGTTCTTTTTAGGTTTGGATTCTGAAGATTTACTAATGTTAATCTCTTCTCTTGGATTTCTTACAAGGAATGTTTCCATATAATCAGCAAACACAGGTCTTGTAATGAATATACCAATTAGAACCCCAACTACAGTAGTTACTGCAAAACCAGTAAGCATACCAATACCTGTTGCACCTCTAGCAAATCCGATATATGCTAATGGAAGCATAGCTGCAATAAGTGTTCCTGCAGATGCATACACTATGAAAAATGCATCTTTAATTCTTGTTTTAACAATATTTTTTCTGTTACTTTTATCACGTCGTGCTAATACTTCATCAGTCATAACGATTTGATCGTCTACACCAGTACCTATTGTTGCAATCATACCCGCAATAGCAGATAAGTCCAAGTTCCAATGGATTAATGATGCAAATCCAAGGATGAGTACAAGTTCTGATAAACTTGTTACAACAATTGGAAGTACTAATGATGGTGATTTATATTTTAATGATACAATGATTACTATTGCAATTAAAGCTAGTAAACCTGCAATCAATGAACCGGTTTCAAACTGTGAACCTAATTCGGCTGATACACTGTTTACACCACTGATTGATAGTTTTACAGGTAATGCACCAGATTCTAATACTGTATGGATCTCATTTGCTTGAGTTTGTGCTTGTTCTTTGGTTTGTTCTCCTCCAGATACTTCTATATCTGTTGAACCTACACCGTTTGCTAATCCTGCATCGAGTTGTGGTGAAGAAATCAATTTGTCATCAAGGTACATTTGTACTTCAGCACCAGCTTGTCCTTTAGCAACTTCTGCAAATTTATTTGCAGCTTCTGTTGATACACTAAATGGTACTTTCCATCTTGTTCCTGTTACTTCTGCAGCAGAAACTGTTGTAATATCTGCACCGGTTAAAGCTGTTTTGTTATTAATTTTTGCTTCGAACTTACCTGGTGTACTAATAATACGTTCTACTTCTTCGGGTTGTACTCCCGCTATTTCAACGATAACATCTTGACTACCACTTTGTCTTACTTGAACATCACTTATACCAAATGCATTTAACCTTTTATCAAGAACTGCGGTTACTGTATTCATTGTATCCTGATCTACTGGTTCTTCAAGATGTAACTGTATCATTGAACCTCCAGCTAAATCAAGACCTTCCTGAAGACCAAATATGCCTATGGATATTACACTAATCAGTAATAATACTATAAGCAGTATTGTTCTAGGTCGTTTTAAAAATTGTTTGGTGGCTTGATTAATTGTGACCACCCCTTTCCATATGCCATTTAAGAATTCCTAAGTTCATAAGCCATGTGGATAATAAATCTGAGAGTAATCCCATTATAAGAACTGCTGATATGTCTGCTAATACTTGAGCTGAAGGTATGAATATTTTTACTACTATAAATAGTACAATCATTGAGGCTAGTGCTGTAATTGTAAGGGTTATTCCTGTTTTACAAGCACCTTCTGCTCTATCATCAAGATCTCCATCTTTACGTTTAAGTAAACGTGTTGTAAGAAGGATATCTGTGTCTACTCCATACCCTATAAGCATCAGTAATGCACCTACACTAGCTACAGAGAGTGGTATTCCAAATACTGACATACTACCCACAGCAATTGATAAGTTACATACTGCTGAAAGGATAATAGCTAATGATGGTACAGGATCTCTAAATACATAAAATACTGTAATGGCCATAAAAAGGAATGCGAATATGAGTGCATACGCAATTTGTTCCATAGCAGCTTTACTTAAAAGAGCTCCTACACTTTTAAAGCTCATGATATTGAATCTATCCGAAAATTTCTGTTCAAATTGGGCTTGATCAACATCACCTGATATTGTAACTGTTGCCGTGTTTCCTGATAGGGAAGTTTTCACGTCATGTATTCCCAATTCTCCAGAAATAATGTTTGTTACTTCTACTTCAGACATAGGTTCTTTTAATTCTAATGTTACTAATGTTCCACCTTTTAAATCAACACCTTCATTTAATCCAAAGATTCCAAGGTATAATAATGATAAAATCATTAGTAACACGGGAATTATAATTAAAGGCTTATGAGATTTTCTTGTAATATATGTGATTACATCTACCATCTCATGTTCTCCTATGTTATCTGATGAAATAAATCATCAAAATAAATTATTCATTTTTTTAAATTTTCATTTATTATGCTATTATTTATATTTTTTACGATATTTAATATTAAAGTAATTTTTCGTATTATTTAATAAAAAAGTATTTTGTTAGAAAAAAATTTTAAAGATAATAATTTTGATGAATGGGGGTTATGCTTTAAAAAAAGATAGTATGGGAGATTACGAATATAAATCCAGATCTAACTCTTTAATGATTTTTAATGTGTTGATTTTTATTTCATTTTCACTTTTGTTATTGACTCTCATAATAAACGAGTTTAAAATTATTCCACCGTTATTTTCGATTTTCTTTTTCATATGTTTTAAAACATCATAACCCTGTCTTGAATTGGTGGTGGTAAATATCACTACTTTTTTATTTTTAAATGAATTATTTTCTATGAATGTAGATATTGAGGGTGATATTCCACCAAATGTGGAGGGACTTCCAACGATAATTAAATCATAACCATTTAAATCAATTGTTTCAGGATAAATGTCAGTATTATTTGAGCGAAGTGCATTATAATTATTTTTAATATTTCCTAGGATACCAGTTTTTTTATTCAAGTCTTTAATTTCAACTATTTCAGCTTCAATTTTTTCTTGAATAATTTGGGATATAAATTTGGTTTTTTTGTTTGATGAGAAGATTATTATAGAAGACATATTTTTCGCCATTTTAAGTTAAATTTAAATCATTTAGTGCTTCACGTGTACGACTCATAATTTCCAAATCGGAACAGTTTGTTCTTATAGAAAATGCTCCGACTACATTTCCGTTTTGTTTTCGTACCAGTTTAGCCATTTTGTTCATTGCATTATGGCTACCACCAATTTTCATAGTATTAAACAGTACTACATTCTTATTTTTGAAATCGGTATTATCTATAATTTTTTTTATTGCAGGAGTAATGCTTCCTAACCATATGGGAGTTCCAATAAAAATGGTTTCGTAGTAATCTATGTCTATTTTTCTAGGATTTATACTTGCTGAATCGATTAAACTTGTGAACATATAGTCAAAAACGGTTCTTTGTGTTGTATAATCGGTTATTTCTTTAATATGGGATTTTATTTCTCTTTTAATGGTATGTGCGACTAATCCCGTATTTCCTGATCTTGTGTAAAAAACAACTAAACTTCTCATATAATACACCATAAAAATTTACATGACTTAAATTTCTTTAATATATTCTATAAAAATAAATTTATTTAAACTTATTTAATCAAAAATAAAAAATCATTGATTTAAAATAAAATTGGATTTATTTTTCAAAGTATTTTATAAAATATGTAGTTAAAAATAAAAAAAATATAAAAAAGAGTTTAATCATCGTTTAAAGCTTCTTGAACTAACTGTTTCTTATCGTTTCCAGTCATCCTAAAAGCAAAAGAACGTTTAATCTTACCGCCTTTATCTTTAATCCTATTATTCATGGCGGTAATTGTTGCTTCACCACCACTTCCCATAAATGTTGCAAAAGTAACAACATTGGTTCCGGAAAAATCATTTTCCTCGATAAATTGAACTATAGCTGGAGTAGGTTTTGAAGCCCAAACAGGAGTACCTATGTAAACAGTATCATATTTGCTTAAATCATTTTTTTCATAGTTAATTCCAGTTTTTTTTCCTCGAAAAGAATCAATAGCTCCTATAACATAACCAAGTGGCCCTGATCTACTTTTTTTATCTTTAATTTCTAGAAGTTCTGCATTTTTTTCTTCAGCAATTAATTCTGCAACTTCCTTAGTATTGTTTGTTCTTGAATAAAATATAATTAAATCCATATTAAAACTTCCTAAGGATATAACCCTACTTCTTTCAATCCTTCAGTTTCATCAAATCCGAACATGATGTTCATATTTTGGATAGCCTGGCCGGAAGCACCTTTAACAAGGTTGTCAATAGCAGATACAATAACTAAATGATCCATATCATCTAATGAGATACCACCAATTTGACAGTTATTGGAACCACGAACGCTTGCAAGAAGTGGTACTTTGTTATCTTTTAGAACCTGTACAAACGGTTCATCTTTATAATATTCAGAGTATAATGAATAAACATCTTCAGCAGTTACATCATCCTTTAAAAGGAAGCTGTGGTTTGTTGTAATGATACCTCTAATAACCGGTACTAAGTGTGGTGTAAATGATATTTTTACATTACCTGAACCAAAATTATTCAATTGTTCTCTAATTTCAGGAGTATGTCTATGATTTGAAATGGAATACGGTTTTACATTGTCAGTACAGGTTGGATAGTGTGTAGTTGCTGATGGATTTACTCCAGCACCACTAACTCCAGTTTTACTGTCTAAAATTATTCTATCAACCAATTCATTTTCAACAATAGGGAGGCTGGAAAGAATTGCTCCGGTAACAAAACAACCAGGGTTTGCAATAAGGTCTGCATCTTTAATTAGTTCTCTGTTAATTTCAGGTGAACCAAATACAGCATTTAATTCTGGATGTAAATGTTCCTTATGATACCATTTTTCGTAAGTTTCAATATCTTTAAATCTGAAATCTCCACTTAAATCTATAACTCTGGAATCATTATTTAAGTATTCAGGCACTAGTTTCATTGATGCACCATGAGGAAGAGCACTGAATACTAAATCAGCATCAATATCCTTTGGATCCGGGTTGGAAAATTTTAGATCTAATGTTTCAAGATTTGGGTGAAGTTCACTAACATATTCTCCTTCATTTTTACGACTTGTAACATATTTAATGTTTACATTGTTATGTCTTGAAAGTAATCTCATTAATTCTCCACCGGTATATCCACTAGCTCCAATAATTGCAACATCTATTTTACTCATTTATATTTCTCCTATTTTTTTTTTAATCTGAATATTTTTTTACATTTTTAAAATGTACTTTTGCAACTTTATCTATGATATTTTTATCAATATCTTTTGGTTTAGTTTTTCTAAGGTTAATATTATATCTTTTTTCTATATCTTTTAATCTTTTTTCATAATGATACTTAGCAATAATACTGCTGGTTGCAACAGGAATGAATCTTTCACCATTTGTTTCTTGAATAATTTTAATATTTTTATTCACATCAAGATATTCGTTCATTTTCTTATAATCAAATTTATCAATAATTACAAGAACATTTGTTGTGTTAATTTGGCTTAGAAGATTTGTAATGACTTTTGAATGAAGATAAGCTAATAAATGGTTTAAATTTTTTCCTTCACTTTTAAACTTAGCATATAATTTATTATAACTAAATGGTGTTAAAACTATGCTTTCCTGTTTAATATTTAATTTTTCAATCTCACAGTACAAATCCAAAATATTTTTCCGGGATAATTTTTTGCTGTCTGTTACACCAATTTCTTTTAACTTTAAATTTTCTTCATGTGATGTACATACAGCAGTAATAACTAATGGTCCATACCATTCACCCTTACCAGTTTCATCAGAACCTATAGTAAATTCATAGTTTTCAAGAAAACTCACAGTATTTTTATTATTATTTTCAGTATATTGTTTGGTGTGATTGGAGTAATATTCTTTATCTTCAAGTATCTTACTTAACAAATCATAACATTCAGCATTGTCATTATAAACTAACTTTTTTGAATTATACAAAATAAAAACAATTTTTCCATCTTTAATACGTGTATGTTCATATTGATGGGGTTTTTCATGTTTATATTCTTTTGTTAAATTTAAAAAACGATTAATTTCATTATCAGTTAATTCTACAGATTTCATAACAATCTTAAAAAATAATTAAATAAAAAAAGGAGGTTAATCGAATTAATTATTCACGTACCATAGTACCGATACCATCTTTTGTGAAAATTTCTAATAATATGGAATGTTCAATTCTACCATCAAGAATATGGGCGGTTTTAACACCATTTTCAACAGCATTAATACAAGTTTCAACCTTAGGAATCATACCACCAGTAATGATACCCTCTTTAACTAGTTCTTTTAATTCATCAACATGTATTCTTCTTATAATACTTTCAGGGTCATCAGGATCTGTTAAAATACCTGGAACATCAGTTAAAACAACAAGTTTTTCAGCATTAATATCGGAAGCAAGACTACCTGCAACGGTATCTGCATTAAGATTCAATGTATTTCCTGATTCATCAGTACCTAATGGTGCAATAACAGGTATATAATTTTCTTGAGTTAACACATCAATTAAATTACTATTGATTTTATTAATTTTTCCAACATATCCTAAATCAACTTCAAGTATTTCACCATCCTCTTGTTGAATTTTTGTTAAATCTCTTTTTGAAGCTTCTATTAGGAAATCATCTTTTCCTGAAATACCTATGCTTTTTCCACCATGTAAACCTATTTTTGATACTATGTCTATGTTAATTTTACCAATAAGAACCATTTTAACAATATCCATGGTTTCAGAATCGGTAACTCTTAGTCCACCAACGAATTTTGGAGTTTTACCCATTTTATCCATTGCTCTGGATATATCCGGACCTCCTCCATGAACAACTAATGGTTGCATTCCCACATATTTTAAAAGGACGGTGTCTCTTGCTGTTGAACTCATTGCATGTTGATCTATCATAGCATGTCCACCATACTTAATCATTATCTTTTTATTATGAAATTTTTTAATATAAGGTAAAGCTTCTATTAATACATTACTAATGTCTATTGGTTCATAGTCTACCATTTTTATTCCTCCTATGTCGTATAATCTGCATTAATATGTACATATTCACATGTTAAGTCACAACCGTATGCAGTAGCATTATAATTTCCATCATGCACATCCACTTTGATTATGACAGTTTTTTCTTTCATTATGCTTTCAGCTTCTTCAAGTAATTCTGGTTTATCATAAGTTGTGACAAAACCTTTATCTACAATTACAACATCTTTGTCTCTATTTCCTATACTAATTGAAACATTTTCCGGATCAAATTCTACACCAGAATATCCCATTGCACTAATAATTCTTCCCCAATTTGGATCTGCACCAGCTAATGCAGTTTTTACAAGACTTGAAGAAACTATACTTTTTGATAAACTTATTGCATCATCTTCAGTTTTAGCTCCACTGGCAATAACTTCCATAAACTTATCTGCTCCTTCACCATCTCGGGCAATTTGTTTTGCAAGACTGGTACATACGTAATCTAATGCTTCTTGGAAATTATCATCTATTTCACCTTCAACATCATTGGTACTTAATAGTAAAACAGTATCGTTAGTACTTTCATCACCATCAACAACAACCATGTTGAATGATTTTTTGATACTTTTGTTTAAAGCTTCCTGTAAACATTCCTGAGGTACTTTTAAGTCGGTTGTAATAAATCCTAACATAGTTCCCATATTAGGTGCAATCATACCTGAACCTTTACAAATACCTGCAACTTTAAATACAGTTCCATCCTTCAATTTGTGTTCAACCGCACATTCTTTTCGTACAGTATCAGTAGTAAGAATGGCATCTGCAGCATTATTTGCTGATTCTCTGTTATTATCTAATTGTGATAATGATTTTTCAGCAACCGGTTTTAAAATCTCCATAGGCATTTGTCTACCAATAACACCGGTGCTGGCTACAGCTACATCTTCAACAGGAATATTTAAACTATCAGCAACTAGCTGTGCTAATTCCAATCCTTTCTTTATTCCATCTTCTTTAGTGTAACAATTCGCATTTCCACTATTAACAATTATGGCAGAAATATTACCATTTGCTATATGTTTTCTTGTAATGTCAATTGGTGCTGCATAAACTTGGTTTGTAGTGTATACTCCAACGGCTGTAGAATTTTCATGATAAATGATGGTCACACCGTATTTACCTTCTCTGTATCCACTAACTTTCACAGAATCAATTGCACAAATTCCATTATCTAAAATTTTCATATTCTTATTTCCTAAAAAAAATTAATATTCTAAAAAAATATAAGAGGAGATTAATTATTCAAAATATTAAATCTAGTTTATATTTATCTTGTAGACTGTTGGCTTGATCCACTTCCACCTGATTGTGATCCACCACTACTGGTGTGTGGTGAACTTCCACCAGAACTTCCAGAAGAGGAAGAACCGGAACTACTACTGCCTGATGAAGAACCGCTTCCACTAGAGCTACTTGAGGAATCACTTGAACTACTTGAGGAATCACTATTATTACTAGATGAACTAGATTTTTTATAATTGTTTGAACTAGATTTTTTTGTCGTAGTTTTTGTATAGTTTTGAGTTACATTTGAGTCATTTATAGATAACACGGTGTCATTTTCTAATTCTTCTAAATCATCAAGTAAACTTTCTTGTGGGAGGTCTATATGTACAAATGCTGATACTATTGTTCCACAGGCTAAAGCGGCAAGTCCTACTACTAAAATTAATAGAATTTTTGATTTTGTTTCACCATTCATATATTTTCCCTCCTTAACTAGCAATTGTAACAACTAATAATGCAAATAACAATGCAACAAATCCTAACCATGCATTACCAGTATTCCATCCAATCATTGTAACGATGAAAACAAATAAGAAGACACCTATTAATAAAGAACTTTTATTTGTAATAAAGTCCAAAGCACTTCTTGTAAACTCTGATGGTATGTAATATCCATACTTACCATTTGCTAAGTCAAAGACAATAACAGGAGTATCATCGTAAATTTTTAATTGGTCACTTAAATGTGCGTTTTCACCAGCTTCTCTTCTACTTTTTCCTATACCTACCCTTAGGTTTAATCCATTATTCATAGCATACCATGCACAGTCCAATCCCGTTTTTAAAGCAATTTCTTTATTTGGGAAGTTAATGATTAAATCATCTCCACCAACACGATATCCTTCAATTTTCCCTTCACTTTCATTAGCAATATATGCATTGATGTCATTCATTATTTCAATTAGTTTATCTTTACCATATTTAGAAATAAATCCTGTTGAATCTTTAGCATCTATGTACATGAAGTTATCTATTTGCATTGGAGTTAAATCTACTCGTTCTAAAGTTGGAATTGTTTCAAAGATTACTCCATATTCTCCACCAAGTTTTGTGAAGCCCACTCCACTTGTAGGTCCAATTTCCATATTCATGTCAATTGCACGTTCAATGGATGCTGCACCAGTCATTCCCACTGCTGCTCTAACATTACACCCATTTTGCATACCTAAAGAAATAAGTCTTATTGCAACTCTTATTCCTTCTTTTTTGGAGGGCATTCTAGAAACAAGTTCGGTTTTACCTTTTTCTATTATTTCACCATTTGCTTTAAGAATCATTTGAGCAAATGTTTCCATGATAGGAGATGGTTTAAATAATTCCACATACAAGTAACGGTCATTACCCATAATGATGTTACTTAATAATGCAAATTCATTTACTTCATCTTCTGCAGGTTTAATTTCAATGAATTTCCTGTTTTGAGGTAAATCTCTTTGGTCAATTTCCTGTTCTAAATTTGCAAATATTGTTTTACTGTTTATCTCTGCCGGTTTTATTTCAACCAACATAGTTTTAGTAAGATTAATTAAAGAAACATAATCTGTTTCTAATTCATTTGTTGCAAAATAACTTGTTCCTATACTTATAACTCGTTTATGAAGAAGTTGGCTGAATAATCTTTTCATTAGATTATTAAAAGCCATTTTATCTTCTTCCTCCACGTTCTATAGATATTTCGAACTGTCCTGGTTTTTCCATAAGCATACTTGGTTTAACAGATACAATCGGGAATTTCCATGTTCCTAATCTAGCTGCCATAGTACTTGCAATATTTCTTGAATTATGTTTAATGAATGAATAATCAGAATCGTTAATTATGATATTTAAATTAAATGGTGATTCTTCTAATACTTCATCTGAGTAAATTATGTTTAATTCGAAGGTTCCAGGTCTTGTGAATAAATCATTTCTTACAGCTACTAATGGTGAATGATCTAAGTTAAGTTTGTTTCTAACAGTTACTGCAATAGTTCCTGCATTTTTAACAGCTTCTTTGTAGTCTTTTGGATTAACTAATACAAATATTAAGAAATCTGCTTCTTCAACATCATCATCAACAAAGCTTACCATTTTATTTAAGATAGGAACTTTCATAAAGATGTTTTCTAATTTTGAATCTATTGCATTATCTTCTTCTTTATTTACTCTATTAATTGCTTCTTGTGCTACGGCTAATCCTGAGAATTTTCTGTTTTTCTTTGACTTATATACATCAAATCCTCTTGTTTCAAATTCATTTAAAGATTTAGAACAGATTTTTTGTAGTAAGTTTTTTACTTTTTTAGGTGGTGCTGGTTTTCCTATTTGGAATCTACCATTTTTAACCCTGTACGGTAATCTTCTACTGTTTATATCTTGGAATTCATCCTGATAATCTCTAAAGAAATCATTGGATAATATTTTAGCATCTTCTTCATATGCTAAGTTTAAAATGTAATGATCAGCTATAGTACCTGCCGGTACAGGAAATACTTCTTCATTTTGGATCATTTCATTAAAGCCATCTTTATCATCAATTTCATGTCTTAATGGTGCATCTGATAATACAATTGGTTCGTGTCCTAATTTTTCAAGCGTACTTATAGCTACTTTTAATGTTTTAAGACTTGGTGTTACTTTACCTGTTTCTTCATCGGGTTGTTGTCCGTAGTAAGCAACATTTGACCCGTCAACAATTATTTTCAAAAGATCACCTTTTTTCTTTTATTTTTTTATTCTCTGTTCATTATTTTCTAATATTTAATATAGTTTTCTTAGTATTTATTTATTTCAAAATTTCTTTTATCTTGTATTTTTAATGATTTACAATCGTTTTATACCTTTTTAATTGATAATAATCTTTTGTTAATCTTAAGAATTTAAAATATTTCTGATTTTTTACTAAGAACACACTATATTTTTTCTAATATTAATGTTGGGTATACTTCAGTATTATGATAATCTCATAATAGCTTCAGCTAAGTCACCATTAGCTTCTTTTAATGCATTTTCTGCTTCTTCTTTTGATTTTCCAGTTTGTGAAGCTACTAAATCAATGTCGTCTTCTGAAATTTCAACTTCTGAAGCATCTTCAGTGTCTGCACCTTTAATTCTTTCTTCTGCATTACCTGATATTTGGTAAGTTTCAGTACCCATAGCTTTCATGATACTGACTTCTGCATCTTTAATAACAATTTCTTTGTCTTTGAGGGTAATAACTACTTGTTCGACTCCTTCAAGTTCTTTCATGTTCATACCCATTTGTTTCATTTTCTTTTCCATTTGTTTTAGTTGTTTTGGACTTATTTTGCCACCTGGGAACATTATTTCTCCTCCTTTGTTTTAAAACCTGTGAAAATATTATATTATAATATTAATTTATTCTATATATATTATGTAATTTATTTACTATTAATGTTTGTAGAAAAGCAATTTTTTGAAGCAAAAGAAAATATAAGGATATTGTAATAATACCTTAAAGAAATACATTTCTTATCTTATTATATATAAAAAAAAATTAAAACAGGTTATATAATCTTTATTTAAAAAAAATATTGAAGAATAATTATTCTTCATTTTCCTTGAGGGTTAATTGACTAACAAGTTCGTTTATTCTTTTCTTCTGTTGTTCTATTTTATTATATAATTTAAAAACTATGTAGAAAAGGAACAATATAGAAACAATATAAACACTATCTAAACCACGACCAATACCAAATAAGTTAGCAAAGTGTGTTGTAATTGCTGGAAATAGTGTTACGATTATTATTATTATCCATACGAATGTCCATAATGCAAATACGCTATTGCTGAATGATTCGTTTCTATATCTAAAGATACCTAATGCAATGCCAATTATACTAAGTAACAGTAATATAATCTGATAAGTTAACATTTTACTTCCACCTTATTTTTTCAGAGTTTCATTAATAAACTCTAAAACAATTTTTATTCCAACAATAGTGTTTGTTCCTTTTTGAATGGTACGTTCATCATAAATGGTGGTCATAGGAACTTCCAATAGTTTTAAATGTTTACGATTTATTTCACCAATTATTTCACTACTTACTCCATAGTGGGGACTTTTTAAATTAAGTTGACGTGCTGCTTTATTGGTGAATCCTCTTAGTCCTGACTGTGAATCTTTTACCATTTTTCCCTGGAATAAGAAAGTAATGTAATTCATTACAGTATTACCAAAACGTCTACCTGTAGGCATATCATCAAAATCACGGGCAGCTATAACAACATCTGCCTTACCTTCTTGTAATGGTGGATATATATTATATAAATCATCAGGGTTGTGTTGGCCATCAGCATCAAAGGTAATCATTATATCGGCACCTTTGCTTAGAGCAGCCTGAATACCCGTTTTAATTGCTCCACCTAATCCTACATTTATAATGTGTCTGTAATGGTAAACATTTGGATTAAATTTTTTAACTAATTGTCTTGCAATGACAGGACTATTGTCTTTAGACCCGTCATCAACTATTATAACTTTAAATCCACGTTCCACTAATCCAGTTACTACTTCTTCTAATGTTTCCTCTTCGTTATAACAAGATAAAATAATGTAAATGTCTGATGTAATTGGTGGTATGTCTTCCTTGTTCATATTATGTTTAGCCCCAGTTAAATTAGTCTATATTTTTTGTATATCGTTAATAATATCTATATTAAAAATACTTTTTAAACTTTTTTTATAGGAAGAGTATCTGACAAAATTATCTTTTTATTTGTTTTTGTAATACTTTTTATCATTTTGACATTTTTTTGTTTATTATTATATTTATTTGATTATGGGTTTTATATTAGTTATCAGTTCCCCTTTTATTTGTTATCATGTCTGG
>JAEEGL011399140.1_pt1 | contig 35075 bp, 31 predicted proteins | sample 9134231 | NCBI WGS metagenome assembly JAEEGL01 (sample SAMN16246548, study PRJNA631951) | gut metagenome | biome: gut microbiome; feature: rumen; material: fiber-attached | host: Bos | place: Iran: Karaj | collected 2018-10 | reverse complement strand
TGAACTAATCGAACTTGTCATCCTGAGCGAGCGAAGCGAGTCGAAGGATCTGAGATTCCTCGGCAGGCTCGGAATGACAAAGGATTCCTCGACTGAATTCGGAGTGACAGAGTCGGGCGGATGATATCCGCCCCTACGATATTATTTTGGGGTTGTGATTAAAATGCGATATCAAAAAAGCAACAAGGGCTTCTCCCTTGTTGAGCTCATCATTGTTATGGCGATCCTCGTTGCCCTTGTGGCTGTGCTCGCGCCGGCATATCTGAGGTATGTGGAGCGTTCACGCGATGCCGTTCTCTCCAACTGCGCGGAGGATATTCTCCATGCCGCAAACGGCGAATACGCAATGGGTCACCTGACCGGCGAGGGCAAAATTATTATAAAGGCAGGGCCCGACAGGCTCCTTCTGATTGAGATGAATAAAAACCCCGACGGCACCGATGACGCGTCGTCTGCACTTGTGTATGACAACGGCGAAAACGACGACACATTCGCTGACCTTTGCGGTATTGATGACACTAAAGAGATTAAATCGGATAAAGTGTTTATAATTACAATTGACAGCAAATCCGGTGCTCCGCACATTTCGAACCCCGAAGACGCAAATATCGAAATGACAATGCAGGATCCGGACGGAGATTGATAACAGATAATATAACCGCCTCGGCGAGTAATCGCCGGGGCGGTTTTTGATGCGAAATGACAAAAACTGTCATCTTGGGTCGAAGCATGACGCCGCTGCCGGTGGCAGATGAAGGCGTTATGCTGAGATGAAGAAACAGGGAGACCTGCGAAGTGAGCCAGCGAGCAGGGCGACCATGTTTCTGAGGGGTAGCGAAGTGAGCCGAAGGATCTGAGCTTCCTCGACAGGCTCAGAATGACAAAACAGTCATCCTGAGCGAACGAAGTGAGTCGAAGGATCTCAGATTTTTCGCTTTCACTCGAAATGACAAGAGATTCCTCGGCGTTGCTCGGAATGACAAAAACTGTCATCTTGAGCGAGCGGAGCGAGTCGAAAGATCTAAAACAATTCTTCACTCAAGTCTTTCCACTCAGGATTCATTGTTTCAACCAATTCATTCTTTTTGTTACGCCGCCAACCTTTTATTTGCTTTTCTCTTTCAATTGCAGAATACACATCTGTTGTGTGTTCGTAATAAACCAGTTTGTTTACATTATACTTTTTTGTAAAACCATCAATCAGTTTGTTCTTATGCTCAGATATACGGCGTGCAAGGTCGTTTGTCACCCCTACATACATTACTTTGTTGTTCTGTGTTGTGATTATATACACATAGTAGTTGCAGTCGCGCATAAAAACACCTTATTGCTCAGATTCTCCGGCGGACTCGGAATGACAGACATTGTCATCCTGAGCGAGTGAAGCGAGTCGAAGGATCTCAGATTCCTCGGTTTTACTCGGAATGACAGGAGAGCCTTCCTCCGTCTGCATTTCTTCACACGCGGGTTCTGCATTTTCTTCTTCTGCCTGCTCTTCCTCACACACGGGTTCCGGCGCGGGCTCATCTCCGCCTATCGCGTTTGCAAGGCCGAGCACTATGAAAAACAGGGGAGCAATGAACACCATTGTGTTGCCGAAAAATGCCGAGCCGATGTAGCCGAATGCCGCGACCAGCGCGCAGAATGTGGCTCCGTCTATCTGAGCTCTTTTCTTAAACGCCTTGATATAAACTGCAATCAGGCCTCCGATGTAGCACAGCGCCGCGGGTATGCCGAAATCTGCCGCATACTCAAGATATTCGTTATGCACTTTGTCTTGTTCTGTATCTAACTGTAATCTTTCAGCTATGCCCTCAAAGCCGAAACCAATCCACGGCTTTTCTTTAATATATCTCATAGTGTTTCGCCAGAGCCCCCAGCGCAGAGTTCCGGCATCATCGGCATTTTCATAATCCATAAGAATCATACGAAGGTCTGTAAAAAGCCTGATAATCTGCGTGAAGAAACTTTCAACAAATAGGCTTGTTATCATACCTATAGAGAGAAATACCCCGAAAAGCGCGAGAGCAACAAGACTGAATTTTTTCCTGATTACCGAATCGGCAATTATCATAATGATAAAAGCTACAAGGCAGGCAACAAAACAGCCGAAAGTGTTGTTAAAAGCAAGCACAAACGAATTCATACACAGTGAAATAAACGCAAATACTTTTCTGCCTTTGCTTTTATCTTTAAGCACAAGTCCTGCAGAGAGCATTATGAGAATAGTAAGAAAATATGCATAAAAATTACAGTTATAATAAACAGCGGCATGAACGGTATTGTTTACTATTGGTATTTCAACAATGTATTCGTTTACAACTGACATAACGCCGTTAATCAGACCAAGTCCGATTATAAAGTATATAATTATATATTTTATCTTTTCTTTTCTAATCAGTGACCCGACAAAAAAGAAGAAGAAATACATTAGAATTGACAGAAAAGCTTCTCCTCTGGGAGTGAGCCCCAAAAAGAGTTCTCTCGAAATTCCGTTTACAGCCACAGAAATGCAGGCGAGAATAATGAAAAAGATAAAGAAAAGCGAAGGAATCTTATCAGAATCTATAAGAGCTTTATTTCGCTTTTCAGATACTAGTTTTGATATAATGCCTGCAATACCTATTATTAGTGTGAGAATAAAAGAAGTGTTTATTATTTCAACAAGATAGTCACCCGGCATTTCTTTTGTGAAGGCTAAATGAATAAACTCTTCTATTTCCAGATGTTTATTTCTGCCTAAAAAAGTATAAACCATAATATGAATATAATGCGCCAGCGGATATATCAGCAGAGCAACGGCAAGCCAGCCCTCGCTGTTTTTTACGAAGATATCGTTGAGTGTATATCTGTTTTCGGTGAGTGATTTAAGGTTCATAGAGCCTCCGTTTATGTTTTTCTCAGTGAGAGAATAGTTTTGGCGCTTTCAATTATTTTTTTGCGAAGAAGAACAGCAATAATAACAAAGAATACCAGTATTGTGTATCTTATGTAAATATGCCTGTATGTCAGCAAAAGTGACAGGCCGGCAAAAGTAAAAGCCGTTGAAATAAGAAGTATTATTTTTGCGCTGTATGGCCTCACACCGTCGCAGTATTTTTTGCAAACGATGTTCATAAATATGTAGTGCCCGGCAGCGTAAAGAATATAGCAAGCCAATGTTGTATATCCCGCGGCAATATAGCCGTATTTTTTTATGAATACAAAATTCAGTATTATGTTTGCGGCAGCAGCTGCAATACTAGCGACGGCTATGAACTGCTTTTTTTCATAGTAAAAAGCAAATTTTGCAAACATATCATAGCTGAACATATAGTAAACGCTGATTGCTACGGGCGGAATAACCCATATTGCGTCATAGTATTCCGCGGGAGCAAATATCCTTACCGCCTCGGGAGCTATAATAATGAGAATAAGATTGACCGCCGCTATACCCATAAGGGAGGTATACGCAACAGGCGTTATTTTTTTAATCTCTTTTGCTTTTATCCGCTGATAAATCCACGGGCTCATAGTCTGAAGCAGGGCACTGTTGAATATGACCATTATCATTGCAACTGCATAAGCAAGGTTATAAATGCCGGCGGATGAATCATCAACCAATCTCTCAATCATTATTCTGTCAGAGCTGTTGAGCACAACCTGAGAGAGGTAGTGAGGAATAAGCGGAATGCCGAAAGAAAGCGCGTATTTCCAATAATTCGCCGAAAAGAACTTTTTGCCTTTTTTTAAATGAACAAAAAACAAAGGCAAATAAATAATAAAAGCAACAAGCACACTTCCGAGTATCTTTGCTGTTACTTTATTATCGGAGTGCTTTATAAATATAATGGAAGTTACGGGGCTGAGCACGGTGGCAAGTATTGTTACAGCAACGAGAGCTTTGTATTTGTAGCCGTTTCTTTGCTCCGCTATCCAGAACCCGAAGACGGCTGAAAGCCAGATAAATAGAAGCATAAGCAACATCTGTGTTGTTGTCAGCGAGAGCAGACCGTTCCAGAAATTTCTGAAGGTCAGGTAAATACCTGTCCATATAACGACAAGGATCAGAGTCAGCCCCTGAAAAGAAGATGAAAAAGGCTCCTTTTTGTCATCATATTTTACAAGCCCCTGCTGAAACACTCCGGCAGACAGATTAAGAGAAACAATGATTGTGAGAATCTGCAACCAGGAGTTAAAAACCCCGTATTGACCGTATTCAGACGAGGAAAGCAGTCTTGTAAAAACCGGAGTGGTTATTACGTGTATCCCTTTTTGCAAGACCCCACAGATTAAAGCCCAGAATGATGCTTTGACCTGAACAGGCATATCACCGTATTTTTTCAGTAGTTTTGTCATAATAATGCTTTACTGTTCAATTATGTTCAGAAATCTTTCAAGGCACCATATCTGCCATTTCTGATTACCGGTTAATCGGTTTAAATCAATGTCTTTCCTGAATTCCGGTCGTGTCGGACCGTTCCAATCTTTGAAATAATAGTCGACGGGGCGGGGCATCGGTATTTTTTCGGGAATCGGGATTTCCGGATATTTCATTCTGAATAGTTCTCTGATTAGATATTTTGACTCACCGTTTCGTATTCTGTTTAAATCCAAAGGTTCTGCCATTTTTAAACTTTCATATGGGTCTTCGTAGTTAAGCCCGGCTGTGTGAAAAGCATTTTCATATGAGGCAAAGCTTTCAATATCGGTGTATTCATGCATCAAAGAAATATAATTAATTTTGTCGGATACCCTATATTTACGAAAAGCAAAATCCATATCAACCGGATTCAAAAGCACATCCGAGGGATTAATGTAAGTGTATCTTTTTTTGAATTCTTCATATCCCCAATCTTTTGAAAGAAGTTTATCCATCCCTCCAAATACATAATCAGCTGCATCACCGATGACCATGGTTTGCACTCCGTCGACTTTTGCCTGTATTGCCGCCAGGAATATCTGTGGCTCTATGGAATGAACAGGCGCTCCTTTTGTAGTCATAAGCTTATCAATACAGCCGGTAACACCTTCCCAGTCAATATCAATATAATGAAGCTTGAGCTTCCATTTCCCTGCATAATACTCCGCTCTTTTTATTTCATCAGATCCGAATCCATTTTCAAAGCGAAAAGTATATGCACTACAGCCCTGTAAATAAGATGCAAGACAGCCGGAATCCATTCCGCCGGAAAGAAGGAGTCCTAATCTCGTTTTGCTTTTTAAAATGTCAATTTTTTTCCTTATAGCTTCGTCTATATCCAAACTGTTTTTAATAGTTGTTTTTTTGCTGTCATCTATTAGCCAGTAACCTCGATGAAATATGTTATGTGCAAAATCTTTATTATCATCTATTATATATCTGAAAACTAGGTATGAACTCATGCAAAACTCTTTATCTACCATATAATCACCTTACTTTGTAATTGCGGTTTCGGGATTATCTCTGACCTGAGTAAGGGCTTTGCTGATAAGGGTTGACGACACGCCTTTAGTGTACGGGAAATAAACGACCTGTATTCCGCTTTTTTCGCACTCTTTTTCATATTCTTTCCATTTGTCGGTGTCATACCAATCGTCACCAACAAACAGTACGGAGGCGTCAAGTTTTTTGCACATGGCAACCTTATCCATATCGCTCTGAGGCACAACGGCATCCACATATTTAATGCTGCGGATTATTTCGAGCCTGTCCTCATAGGGAATCATGGCCTTTTTACCTTTGTATGTAACAAGGTCATCTACTGTAACTCCGACAACTAATTTATCGCACATACCTTTGGCGTTTTTAAGTAAATTAAGGTGCCCGATATGAAACAAATCAAATACACCGGCGGTGTAGCCTATAATCACGGTATTATCCTCCTCAGATTAAATCAGATATAGTTTTCATCAAAGATATATTTTGCTACTCTTTTGCAAGCATTGCCGTCATCAACATTTCCAAGTTTTTCAAGGCAAACTTTAACACTTGAATTAAACTGCGTTTCATCATAATCTAATATTGTTTTTATAAGATCTTTATCGGATTCAGCCGATGGAAACGGCAACTCATCAATAGGAATATAAAAACCTCGTTCGTGATTCTGATAGTATTCTAAGTCGGGAATAAAAAGAAAGCAGGGCTTTCCGGTTAATGCAAAATCAAACATAGCCGAGCTGTAATCTGTAAGCAAAGCATCGGAACACTTCAAATAGTCTGCCATATCATCAGATATGTTTCCACATAGCACTCTGCTGTGATATTTAATGTTTATTTCATTCCAGTCAACAGATGAGGCTACATGATAGTGAAATCTGCACACGAAAATCCAGTCGCCGCCAAAGCGTTGGCATAGAGCAGAAAGCAAAGAATCAATGTTTAATAACTCCAGCTGTTCAATACCGCTTCTTTTTGGGTTTATACCATCAGTATTATGTCCGTCATTTCGAAATGTTGGTGCGTACAGAAGAAATTTTTTTCCTTTCGGAAGTTTCAGCTTTTCTTTTAAAGTAATTGTATTATCATTACCGGTAAATAAAATATCATTTCTAGGAAGACCAAGTGATATGCATTTCAGATTGCCAAATGAAAGGCGGTTCATTATTTCTGAGGTATAGGTATTGCCTGTAATAAGGGTAAGATTGTTGCAAATAAAGCCGGTAATATTCTCGTTACCATGTTGCTCATTTCCCATGCGCTTTAAAGGCGTGCCATGCCAAAGCCCGTAACACTTTTGATTCTTTTTCAGTAGCTTTAACAGCATTCTTTTCAGGATGTTTTTTAAAAGCTCGTTTTTGTTCAGAAAAAATGAATTCTCACAATATACATTATCAATCAAGACTTTCGATCTGGCTCTTTCTTTGATGTGCTCTTTTGAGTTAAAAGATACGGTTTTAACATACGTTGGCAGGAGTGACGATTTGGAATTGTTTACAGCCCATACAATTTTTATTTTCGGATATAACAAATGAACAGCTTCGGATAATGCCTTAGAGTTATCACTGTAATCCCCGTTATGGCTTGTGAATAACCACTGGCAATTATCAATTCGAATAAATTTGTATCTAAAAATGAATAATACTTTTTTAATGTTCATATTGAGTATCCTTTTCAATGATCGCTTTGAAAGCCCATTTTATGAGTTTTTTGAGAACTACTTTCTGTTTAAAAAATGATTCCGTATTTTTTTTAATGTTTCCAATAATCCGGCAAAGCCGTGATACTTACAAGAAATGGCAGCAAAAGAAAAGAATTTTGCCATAAACAAAGGCATTTTTCTTGATAATCTTTGGCGTAAATCTCTGATTTTTGCTTCCTCAGTCGGTAACCAACTCCCATTAAAATGGTGAATGGTTAAAGTGTTGTTTGTTATTATTATTTCACCTGTTATATCATTCTTTGGGCAGAGATAGTCTTTTGGAAGTAATGTGAATTTGTTTACAGTTTGAAACTCATTATTAGGATTAAAGCCGTACTTGTAAAAGGCGTTTGTTATTCTGATAACATTTGTTGTCAAGTCCAATGAGCCATCGTTCAAAACAAAATGAGTATTGTCGTAATCATGTAATAACTCACCAATCATCGGATGACCTTTTTCTGAAGACATAAGACCGGTAGGAACCATATTGTCCGTTTCAAACCCGGATACCGCTTCATATTGTAATAAAGTGTCAAGCGACTTGATTACTTCAACATCAGTATCCATATAGATTCCGCCGTAATCATAAAGCACCTTAAGTCGCACGTAGTCTGTGACAAAAGCCCATTTTTTATTTTCATACGCCTCTTTTGCATAAACGCATTCATCAAGATTGAAATTACTCTCATTCCACTCGATGATTCTATAATCGGGGCAGTGTTTTTTCCAGCTTTCGATACACCTGAGTGCCAATTCGGGTAGAGGATTACCGCCGAACCAGCAATAATGAATAATTTTCGGAATCATATCCGGCTCCTTCACAGATTGTTTTCAAGAATATCTGCAATTCTTTTGCAGGCAAAGCCATCTCCGTACGGGTTAACGGCGTTTGCCATTTTTTTATATGCTTGCTCGTTTGTAATTAACTCTGTAAAACTATTATAGATATTTGCTTCATCTGTGCCGACGAGTCTTAGCGTGCCAGCTTCTATGCCTTCCGGTCGTTCTGTTGTGTCTCGCATTACCAAAACCGGTTTGCCCAAAGACGGAGCCTCTTCCTGTATTCCGCCGGAGTCGGTGAGAATCAGATAACTTCTTGCCATCAAATTATGACAGTCAAACACATCAACAGGCTCAATTAAATGTATTCTGTCACTGTTTCCTAATTCAGCACTTGCCGCCTCTCTGACAGCGGGATTCAGATGAACCGGATATAGTGCCGCTACATCTTGATGTTCATCCAAAACTCTTTTGATTGCTCTGAACATATTATGCATGGGCTTTCCGAGGTTCTCTCTGCGGTGCGCGGTAATGAATATCAATTTTTTATTTCCAACCCAGTCCAGCTCGGGATTATTGTAATCTTTCTTAACCGTTGTTTTAAGTGCATCAATAACCGTGTTACCTGTTACCCATATGCTTTCGGGGTTTCTTCCTTCGCTGATTAGGTTATTTTTTGCTGTCTCTGTCGGCGCGAAGTTATAACGGGAGATAATTGAAACCGCCTGTCTGTTAAACTCTTCGGGATAAGGGCTGTAAATGTTATGAGTGCGCAACCCGGCTTCAACATGACCGACGGGAATCTGCAAATAAAAGCATGCGAGAGCTGTTACAAAACTTGTGCTTGTATCTCCGTGAACCAGACATATATCCGGTTTTTCCTTGTCAAGGACTGCTTTTATGCTTTTGAGAATTGCAGTTGTAATATCAAAAAGAGTCTGTTTTTCTCTCATAATTGAGAGGTCATAATCAGGAGTAACATTAAAAACTTGAAGAACCTGGTCAAGCATATGACGATGCTGACCAGTAACACAAACAACTGTTTGTATATCAGACCTGGATTTCAATTCATTTACAAGCGGGCACATTTTTATTGCTTCGGGTCTTGTGCCGAAGACAAGAAGAATTTTCTTCATTTAAATCATCTTTCCTAAAAAAAGTTTCGAGGATAACAAAAACTATTTGAGCCTAAAATCGTAGTATATTTTAAAGATAAACTGATGAACTTGTGGCATAAAGACAAGTAAACTGAACTTAAACTTATCTTTCATAGTTAAGCTTTTTTCACATGTCGAGCCAAAGCTGTTTCAGTCTTTTCTGTATAGTTTAAATATATCAAAAAACTTCTGTAGTATAATCCTTTCGTAGAAAAATTTGGCCTGAGCGTTAAACTGTGTACCATAGAACGAGCAAAACACAATTTTATTTTTTTATTTTTATAGGGAAAAAGATGATAGAGAAAAAAACGTAATTAAATATTCGAAATAGTTTTAATAAGAATTGAAAGATGTTCTCCAATTATTATATTCCTCCGATTTTTATGAATACTATATACAAATCATTTATGAAACTACACCCATCTTCAGAATTATCTTTTTAATACAATAAAAAAGTTTAGGAGAAAGAAGATATAAACAGGTAATTGCTTTTTGGAATCCTTTTATTTCTTTATGACATACTTTATATAATTCTACGGATTGTCTGAAAAGATTTTTATATTCATTCGTGTCTTTTTTTGCGATTGACATCTCGGATACTGTTACTCTAAGGCACTTGAACTCACCGACTGTTGCAGGCACATAAAAATCGGTGCCTTTATATTTTTCACTTCTCACATGTGTGGCTGTCATATAATCTCTCGCTTGTAAACCTTTATTCTCTGCGGTGATAGAGCCGGACCTTATTCTGTAATTATAAAAACATTTGTCAATAAGACTGACCGTTGAAACGATTTCGCCTATAAGATGCATTGTTTTAATATCTTCAAATAATTCCCCGATGGGAAATCGAACAACATCAAACAAATATCTTTTATAAAGCTTGTTGCATGCGTAAGATTTAATGTTATCCTTTAACAATTCTTTTAGGTATTCGTTTTTATTAAGTTTTCTGTTTCCGTAAGAATCCGATTTAGACTCATCCCCGAATCTCTTTATGCCGCATATTGACATATCTGCATCATTTTCAATAAGGCATTTATGGAGTTCCTTATACATATTCAGTTCAATAAAATCATCGCTGTCAACAAAGCCTATATATCCCCCGCTTGCTATATCCAGCCCGGCGTTTCTCGCGGCGGATAGTCCGCCGTTCTGCTGATGAATCACTTTTATGCGAGAGTCTTTTGCGGCATATTCATCACAGATTTTTCCGCAGTCGTCGGGAGAGCCGTCGTCAACAAGGATGATTTCAAGGTTTGTATATGTCTGGTTTATAATGCTGTCAAGACACTCGCGGATATATTCTTCCACCTTGTAAACAGGAACTATGATCGATATCAAATCGTTTTGCAACGCAAAAACCTCATTTCAATTAAAGCGATTTGTTATGTTTTCTGTTAGGAGAATATGTGTAATTTAAAGGATAATATTTTAAACCCATAATACAGTTTTGGTGAAACTAAATATATATATGTTATTACCTTCTGCAAACCTTTTATTTCAGTTTTACAGATTTTGTAAAGATTTTTTGATTCTTTAAATAGGTTTTTGTATAAAATATTATCGTGTTTCGCAACAGACATATCTGAGACAATTAACCTCAGGCACTTAAATTCACCGGTTATAGCATAAACATAGTATACCGTATCTTTATATTTTTCGGATCTTTCGTGCGAAGCATTAATATGGTCGGTAATATTTTTCAAATTGCGCGTGGAAGTTATGGTGTTATCACTTGCTCTGTAGTTATAAAATGTTTTGTCTGTAAACCCGATTGTTGACGCTTTGTCAGTAACTATATGAAGAACTCTGAGATCTTCATATACAAGATTTGCAGGAAAGACAATGCCTGAAAAAAGATGTTTCTTGTAAAGCTTGTTCCACAAATACGATGGAACGGTTTCATCTAAAAGCTTTTTTAGGAAAGCAGATTTGTTCAAACACTTATTGCCGTAAAAATCGGATTTGGTCTTCGCGCCAAATTGTTTTATACCGCATACCGACATATCTGCATCATTTTCAATAAGGCATCTGTGCAGTTCCTCATACATGTTAGGTTCAATATAGTCATCGCTGTCAACAAAGCCGATATAGTCGCCGGTTACTGCTTTGAGCCCGGTGTTTCTTGCAACTGAAACGCCGCTATTCTGCTGGTGAATAACCTTTATGCGTGAATCTTTCTTTGCGTATTCGTCACAGATCGTTCCGCTGCCGTCAGGGGAGCCGTCATCAACAAGAATTATTTCAAGATTGGTATAGGTTTGGCTTATTATGCTGTCAAGGCACTCACGAAGGTAATCTTCAACATTATAAACCGGAACTATTACCGATATTAAATCGTTTTGCAAAGCAAGAACCTCATTTCAGATTATAATATTTCATCACTTCGCCCACAACGGACTTCACATCATATTTCGCAGGTAAAACAGCGGCCGCTTTGCCTGCGCTTTCTTTGTCTGTAAATTCTCTTATCTTTTCACAGAGTGAAGGCACGCTGTTATCAATCAGATAGCCGTTCACGCCGTCTTCAATCAGGTCAGCGCTGCCGCGAATTTTTGTGGCAATCACGGGCAGGCCGCTTGCGAGCGCTTCCATAACGGCAACGGGCAAGCCTTCCTGATAAGATGGATGCACAAGCACATCCGCGGTTTTGTATAACTGAGCAACATCTTTTCTGTAGCCGAGAAAATGCACCCGGTTTTCAACGCCGAGCGAAACGGCAAGATTTTTGAGATATTCATCAAGTTCGCCCGAGCCGGCAAGCGCGTAGTGAATATTTGGGCTGTCAAGTTCTTTGAGCGCGCGGATTATCAACTCGTGATTTTTTCTTTTAATAAATTCACCAACAGATAGCAGCATAAAGGCGTCTTCCGGCACGCCGATTTCAGCCCTTTTGGCATCGCGGTCAACGGCTGTATTCCTGAATTTTTCAATATCAACACCTACGCCCGGCACATAAACCGTTTCTTTTGCGTGAAACTTCAGGGCGCGGCTGTAATCTTCTTTGTTGATTGTGAAAAGCACATCCGTGAAGCGAGAGAGAAACTTCTCCGCCGGGTAAAAAATGAGCCAATTCTTAAGCGGCGCTCCCTTGCAGAAATGGAAGCCGTGAGCGGTGTAAAAAACTTTTGTGCCGCGCTTTCTCGCTTTGCGCGCGGCAAGGCGGGCAAGCGCTCCTCCGACGGGAGTGTGACAGTGAATCACATCATAATCATTTTTTTCAATCAGTTTTTTCAGTGCCCGGTATGCTTTTATATTCTGAGGCTTAAACGGATTTCTCTCAAATTCAATGCTGATGTAATCATCGCAGTGCGGTATCACGCAGTCATCGGGGTCCTCATAGTCATTGCGCGCGGCAACGGCAGTTTCCCACCCATCTTCCTTGAGCGCTTTGAGGTAGGGCAGGTGAAACTCCATTATATGTGTTTTGACTACTGTTGCGACAAACAATACTTTTTTCATAGCGTTATTTTTTCTCCGCCTCTGTGCTTTCAAACCCCTCTGTGCTTTCGGGTGAGAAGATTATCTTGAGTGTAGCAAATAAAATCCTGAAGTCCTCCGCGATTGAGGGGCGGGCGATATACATAAGGTCCATTTTGAGCTTATCCGCGGGTGTGGTGTTGTATTTGCCGTAAACCTGGGCATAGCCCGTGAGCCCGGCCTTCGCCTGCAAACGAAGCGAAAAATCGGGCAGCTCGCGGCAGTATCCCTCCGCTATCTCGGGCCTTTCGGGGCGCGGGCCGACGAAAGACATTGAGCCCGAAAGAATGTTAAAAAGCTGCGGCAGCTCATCCGCGCGGATTTTGCGTATCACCCTGCCTACGGGCGTGATGCGGTCATCATTGTAACCCGTTGAGAGGACGGCCTTGCCTTTTTCGGCGTCAACACGCATCGAGCGGAATTTGATTATGCGGAATTCCCTGCCGTTCTGAGTCAGGCGCGTCTGCCTGTAAAAAACGGGACCTCCGTCGCAGAGCTTGACCGCCAGAGCGATTATGAGCATAAACGGCGAGAGAATGAGAATGAACAAAAGCGAAAAAACAACATCGAAAAAGCGCTTGACAAAAAGAAACACAAGCGGCGGATTATATCTGCCCGCCTCAAAAACAGGCAGGTGAAGCATATGCTTCTTCTCTGAGCCGTAAACAAACATATCGCCGACTTCCGGTATGAAGAAAACGCGTATGCCGTTTTCAATGCAGTATTTCAGTATGGCGTCTTTGTTTTTGCCCGAGGCGCTGAGAAAAACCGCCTCGAAGCCGGAGAGACAGCCGATATTTCCGGCGCACTCGCCGCAGTCCAGCGTGGCCTTCACTTCAAACTGAAAGTCAAGGTTGTGGCTCTTTATGATGGAATCAAGCCCCGCATCGCTGTCGCACACAACGGCTGTTCTGAGCGGCGGCACCGCGGCAATGTAAACCCGCTTTGAAACGAACGACCACAGCACGAGAAACGCAATCTGCGCCGCGAGCGTAACAAGCGCCGGCACTATGGTTGGAAATCTCTTCATAATGAAAACGATGATGAGATACATTATTGTATCTGACATGAGCAGCGCGATAATCTGCCCGTAAAGTATCTCGGAAATCCTGCCCGTGCGTATGTCAAAAGCGTCATAAATATCGGCAAACATCAGGTAAAGGAAGGTGAACACCGCCGAAATCATCAGCTGACCCTTCCAGTAATAGTACTCGGGGAGCATAGGGTTATAGAACCGAACGAAGCAGTAATAAATCGAGTAAACGATAAACGCAACATTCAGCAGCCTGGCAATATTAAAAACTATTTCACCCTTTTTGCCGGACATAACAAACCCCTTATAAATTATTCTGTTTTATTATATCACATATATAATAATAATGCAAACATTTTGGCGCAAAAAAATACCCGCCTCGCTGCACCGGCGAAGCGGGTATGGTGCGTTTTATCTGAGTTTTATGCTGAAAAACTTTTTATCCAGCCCTCTCCCGACAATCACGAAGTAGAGCAGAGTGCCGAGCACAAACATCACGCCGAGCTCGCCGAGCGCGACAAGACCGCCCTGAGTAAGGAAGCCGACCCAGGTAAAGTCGCCGTCTATAAAAAAGTGCTCAATTTCCCAGCCGACTATCACGCCGTTCCAGAGCGCGGGCATAAGCATTGCGAACAGGGGATATTTCCCTATCTTTGCGTTCCTGAGCAAATATATGCAGAGAGTGGCGCCGAGAGTGGCAACAGAGCCGAAAATCATATCGAGCGGAAGGCCCGAACCGATGCTGTAAATATTGGATATAATGCAGCCGATGGTGAGGCCCGGTATTGCCGCGGGTGTGAAGAGCGCGAGCACGTTGAGTGCTTCGGACACTCTGAACTGCACGGCCATATTGGTGGTGCCGGGCAGGAGAAAGGCCTGCGTGTAGGTGAGCGCTGCATAAAGCGCGGCAATCAGCGCCGCACACGCAATAAACTTGTTTTTGTTTTTCATATTAAATTGTCTCCTTAGTTTTGTTTAACGTCAGGATGGTTTCGAACTGACTCACGCATTTTACACGAAATAAACGGGAATGTCAAGCAACCCTTTGCCGCTCTTGACAAATCGCGAAAAATATGTATTATATATCTGTGGACACGATGTCCAAGGGAGGTGAAGGGATGAATTCCGGCAGAAAATATATTGCGATTGACCTGAAATCGTTTTACGCGTCCGTGGAATGTGTAGAGCGCGGGCTTGACCCGCTTGACACGAATCTGGTGGTTGCCGACCTTTCACGCACCGAAAAGACTATCTGCCTTGCCGTGACCCCTTCGCTAAAGGCGCACGGCATAGGGGGCAGGGCGCGCCTGTTTGAGGCAGTTCAGCGCATAAACGAAGTGAACGCCCTGCGGCTGTGCGACGCTCCCGGCAGGAGGTTCACCGGCGAATCCTTTTCCGACAGAGAGCTTAAAGCCGACCCTTCGCTCAGGCTCGGCTATATCACCGCCGTGCCGCAGATGCACAAATATATGCAGGTGAGTGCGCAGATATATGATATTTATCTCAGGTTTATTGCCCCGGAGGATATTCACGTTTATTCGATAGATGAGGTTTTCATAGACGCCACGGATTATCTCGCTCTTTACAATAAACAGGCCGATGAATTTGCCCGTATGCTCGTTAAAGAGGTTTACTCCGAGACGGGGATAACCGCCACGGCGGGCATAGGCACAAACCTCTATCTTTCAAAAATTGCTATGGATATAGAAGCGAAGCACATGCAGGCGGATGAATTCGGTGTGAGAATTGCCGAGCTTGATGAGATAAGCTACAGAGAGAAGCTGTGGAATCACCGGCCGCTTACGGATTTCTGGCGCATAGGCAGAGGATACTCAAAAAAGCTTGAGGACAGAGGAATTTTCACCATGGGCGATGTTGCCCGCTGCTCGCTCGGAAACGAAGAAATGCTGTATAAGCTTTTCGGCATAAATACCGAGCTGCTGATTGACCACGCCTGGGGCTATGAGCCGGTAGGGATGAAAGAGATAAAGAGCTATATGCCCGAAACACATTCGCTCTCGTCAGGGCAGGTGCTCAAGCACCCCTATCCTTTTGAAAAAGCTGAGCTTATCTGCAAGGAAATGACCGACAAGCTGGTGCTCGAAATAGTCGAGAAACGGCTCGTGACAGATCAGATTGTGCTCACCGTTTGCTATGATACCGAGAATGTGAAAAGCGGCAAATGCACAAGGCAGATAAAAACGGATTATTACGGCAGACCTGCCCCGGAAAAGTCACACGGCTCAATTAACCTCGGCTGCTTCACGAGCTCCTCAAAGCTGATTCTCGAAAAGACCGTGCAGCTTTTTGAGAGCATCACGCAAAGGGATCTGACAGTCAGGCGCATTTATGTGGTTGCCAACCATATAACCCCCGAAAGCGCCGTAAAGGAACGCGAATATGAGCAGCTTAACTTCTTTGAGAATTTCGGCAGAGAAGAGGAGCTTGCCGGGGAAAAAGAGAAAAGAGAAAAAGAACGCGCCATACAGGATACAATAATAGGCATAAAGAATAAATACGGCAGAAACGCCATACTCAAGGCGCACGATTTTGAGCAGGACGCCACAGCCATAGAGAGAAACGGCTCGGTAGGAGGACACAGGGGATAAACAATGCAGGATTATACGGATATAATGTATATGGAATACAGCGGCTCGCGCACGCATAACCGGATGAGCCTGCGTGACAGAGCGGCTCAGTTTGCACCCTTTGCCGCGCTCACAGGGTATGAGGGTATGATTGACGAAACCGCGCGCTACACCGAAGCCCCCGCCGAAATATCCGAAGACAAGCGAAGCACGATAAACGACACTGTAAAAATCATTTCCGACAACATACGCCGCAGGCCGCGGGTTATTGTTGAGTATTTCATACCGGACGGCAAAAAGAAGGGCGGCAGATATATCACCGCCTCAAAAACGATTGAAAAAATCGATAAGATTAACGGTGCCCTCATTGCGTGTGACGGCACTGAGATTTCCGTGAAGGATATATTTGAGCTGACGCTTGACGAAGGGGACGGCAGCGTGATGCTCTTCTCCGGCAGATTTGACGGCAACACTGATTTTGTGCTTGATTTTGAAGAGCCCGTGCAGTAAAATAAAATAAACTAAATACCGGAGGCTTCTTATGGACTTTTCAGAATTTATTTTCAAGGCGCAGGCGTTTCTTATGGCGCTGTTTATGACACTTATTCCCTACAAAGGTATTTCCATGCCCGTAATGGACACAAAGGAAGATAACTGCCTGCTCAATATGGAGCTCATATCCGACACTCATATTGAGGCGGATTATCCTTTCCGCTCGGGTTTTATAAAACAGGGCTTTAAAAGAATGAGCAAGTCAAAGGCTCCTGTTGACGGGGTGGTTATCTGCGGCGACCTCACCAATTACGCGGACGAGCCATCCCTTGCGAAGTTTTATGATATTATCGGCGAATACTGCCCGGGTCAGGCGGTTGTTGTTGCCGGCAACCACGACATCGGCCACGCGGGTGACAGAGATGTTACCGACATCAGCCGTGAGGAAGCCCTCGCAAATATCGTGAAATATCATAATGAGTTTTACGGCGATAATTGCGAATCCAACTATTACGCAATAGATATAAACGGATATAAGTTTATTGTTATAGGCGATGAGGTTGTTGACGGCGGGCACTGGGACGCAATCAGCATGACTCAGGCGCAGCTCGATTTTCTCGATGAGCAGCTCGCTTTGGGCACGGCGGAAGGCAAGCCGGTTTTCGTATGCTGCCACTGGCCTCTTGACGGCATAAACGGTGAGGATATAATCTGGGACGGCAGCGGCATAGCAGAGGATGAATACCCCGTGAAAGCGATTCTCGAAAAGTACAGCAATGTCTTTTACATCAGCGGGCACATGCACGGCGGCATAAGGAACGAATATGTCGGCGAAAAGTATGAAATGCCTCTTGCCGAGCAGGTAAACGGCGTAACATACATAAGCCTGCCCACCTACGGCATTATAAATCAGTACGGCATCACCTGGTCCGGCCTCGGCGCTCAGATGGAAGTGTATGACAGCAAGGTCATATTAAGGCCGATAAACTACCTGACCGGCAACTGGTATGTGAACTCCGAATACACCTTTGAGCTGGCGGATTGAGACTAAAGCCGGTTTATCAGGAATTAAATAAAATAACAGATTGTCAAAGGGACCGCGGGTTTTCAATCCGCGGTCCCCGATAATTATTCCGCAGGCCTTCAGGGAAAGGGCAAGCGTGATTATTTCGGAATTAACAAAGTGTTTACAATTGAATTATTGACAAAACGGGGAGGAAGGTATAATATAACATCAAGAATTAGCACTCTGCCGATTCGAGTGCTAATTTTGGCACTCATCCGGAAAGGAGGGATAAATATGTCGGAGCAAAAAGAAAATGTTCAGCTCAGTGAGCGCAAAAAGCAGATACTTGCAAATGTGGTTGAGCTTTATATCAAAACAGGCGAGCCCGTAGGCTCCAAGGGTCTTATAAACGCTGCCGGCATGTCGGTATCCTCCGCAACGGTGCGAAATGAAATGAACGAGCTTGATTCCATGGGTTTTCTTGAGCAGCCGCACACTTCGGCCGGCAGAATTCCCACTCAGGAGGGCTACAGATACTATGTGGACCACCTGATGAAAACCCGCGAGGTTGATGAGCTCACAAAGCGGCTCATAGACGCCGGAGTTTCCTCCGCGGTGGGCGACCCTGAGAAGCTGATTGCAAAGTCCAGAGAGATTCTCGCAAATCTCACCAAATGCGCCACAGTCTCCACGGCCCCCGTCGGGGAAATGACTCTTATCAGAAAAATAGAGGTTGTTCCCGTCGGCGTTTACTCCGTTATGATGGTGCTTCTCACCTCAAACGGTATTCTCAAGAGCCGTCTTTGCCGGTCCGACACCGAAATCACCCCGTCGGTGCTTGAAAAGTTTTACGGAATAGCCAAAACCTTTATTATAGGCAAACCGGCGGTTGAAATTACTCCCGCCTACATCCAGACCCTTACGGCGGCAATTGAGGGGGATTACTTCACAATGCTTCCTCTGCTCGCCGCGGTCAGCGAACTGGCGGACAGCGTCGGGGATTCAAGGCTGGTGCTCGGCGGCAGTTCAAACCTGCTCTCGTTCAAGGATTACGGCTCCGGCGCGGTGGCGCTGCTCGAGTTTCTCAGCAAGAGCGAACCGCTGACAGATGTCATCAACTCCTCAAAGGGAGCTTTTGATGTCCGTATAGGGTCCGAAAATAAATACAAGCAGCTTGAGAGCTCAAGCGTTATCGTATCAAAATACTCCGTCAACGGTGATGATACCGGCACAATCAGTGTTATAGGCCCCACAAGAATGGATTATGAAACAATAATCCCGAGCATAAAATATATGACAGACATCGTGGGGCGGCTCATTACTCAGGCGCTCGAAGAATAGAGAGGTATTCATAATGAAAGAAGAAAAAAATAAAAAAGACAATACGGCTCCCGAGGCTCAGAGCGAAGCAAAAGAGGAAGAGGCTCAGGCTGAGGCGGCGCAGGAAGAAAAGCCGGAGGAAAAGACGAGAGAGCAGGAGCTTGAGGAGCAGCTGAAAGAAAAGGAAGATAAATATCTCAGGCTGTGCGCGGAGTATGACAATTTCCGCAAGCGCTCACAAAAAGAAAAATCTGATATTTACTCATCCTCAAAGGCGGAGGTTATAGAGCAAATACTGCCGATTCTCGATAATTTCGAGAGGGCGGCAATGAACTCCGAGGCGGATTTTGACGGCTACAAAAAAGGCGTTGAAATCATATTCGGTCAGTTTCTGAAAGTCCTTGAAAAATTCGGAGTTGAGAGCTTCGGCGAAGAGGGGGACACATTTGATCCCTCGCTCCATTCGGCGGTTATGGTCGTGCAGGATGACAATTACGGAGAAAACACAATAGCGCAGGTATTCAGTAAGGGCTACCGGCTCGGCGAGCGTATAATCCGCGAAGCCACAGTCAAAGTAGCCAACACATAAATAAGTAATTTTACCTTCAGAGGAGGAATATATTATGTCAAAAGTTATAGGTATCGATTTAGGCACCACCAATTCATGCGTGGCAGTTATCGAGGGCGGCGAGCCCGTAGTTATCGCAAACGCCGAGGGCTCCAGGACCACGCCTTCCGTGGTCGCGTTCGGCAAAAACGGCGAAAGAATGGTCGGTCAGGTTGCCAAGAGACAGGCAATCACCAACCCCGATAAGACGGTTTCGTCCATAAAGAGGCAGATGGGCTCCGATTACAAGGTAGACATCGACGGCAAGAAGTTCACCCCGCAGGAAATCTCAGCCATGATTCTTCAGAAGCTCAAAGCTGACGCAGAAGCATATCTCGGCGAAAAGGTATCGGAAGCGGTTATCACCGTGCCCGCTTACTTCACCGACTCTCAGAGACAGGCTACCAAGGACGCCGGCAAAATCGCGGGCCTTGATGTAAAGAGAATCATCAACGAGCCTACAGCCGCGGCTCTTGCTTACGGCGTAGATAAGGAAACCGAGCAGAAAGTTATGGTCTTTGACCTCGGCGGCGGCACATTCGATGTTTCCATCATCGATATGGGCGACGGTATTCAGGAAGTGCTTGCCACAGCCGGCAACAACCGTCTGGGCGGCGATGACTTCGACCAGAGAATTATCGACTGGCTTGTTGACGAGTTCAAGAAAGACCAGGGCTTCGATCTCAGAAGCGACAAGATGGCAATGCAGAGGCTCAAGGAAGCCGCCGAAAAAGCCAAGATTGAGCTTTCCGGCGTTACCTCTTCCTCAATCAGCCTTCCCTATATCACCGCGGATGCCACAGGCCCCAAGCATCTTGAAACCACGCTCACAAGAGCAAAGTTCAACGAGCTTACCGCAGACCTTGTTGAGGCCACAATGGGTCCCGTGCGTCAGGCAATGTCAGACTCCGGCCTTAAGAACAGCGAAATCAATAAAGTGCTTATGGTCGGCGGTTCATCAAGAATCCCCGCGGTTCAGGACGCTGTCAAGAAGTATATGGGCCTTGAGCCCTTCAAGGGCATAAACCCCGACGAGTGCGTTGCAATCGGCGCCGCTATTCAGGCAGGCGTGCTCGGCGGCGAGGTTACCGGCCTTCTCCTGCTTGATGTTACTCCGCTTTCACTCGGTATTGAAACGATGGGCGGCATTAACACCAAGATTATTGACAGAAACACCACTATCCCCGTAAAGAAGAGCCAGATTTTCTCAACGGCCGCTGACAACCAGCCCAGCGTTGAGGTGCACGTGCTCCAGGGTGAGAGAGAGTTCGCAAGGGACAATAAGACCCTCGGCATCTTCAGCCTCGACGGCATTCTTCCCGCCCGCCGCGGCGTGCCTCAGATAGAGGTTACATTCGATATAGACGCAAACGGCATAGTTCACGTTTCGGCAAAGGATCTCGGCACTCAGAAGGAGCAGTCAATCTCCATTACCGCTTCATCCAATATGAGCAAAGAGGATATTGACAAGGCCGTCAAAGAGGCTGAGCAGTTCGCTGAGGAAGATAAGAAACGCCGCGAAGAGGTTGACACCCGCAATGAAGCTGATCAGATGGTTTACCAGAGCGAGAAGCTCCTGAACGAAAACGGCGACAAGTTCGACGAGGCCGACAAAGCCGCTCTCAATGAAAAGATTGAGGCTCTCAAAGAGGCAATCAAGGGCAGCGACATTGAGGCTATCAAATCAAAGAAGGACGAGCTCACCGCCAAATTCTACGAAATCAGCCAGAAAATGTATCAGGCGGCAGGCGGAGCGGAAGGTCAGCCCGATTTCGGAGCAGCCCCCGGAGCCGATGACGGCTACACCGATTTCACGGACGCCGACAATCAGTAATCACCCGCTTCCTGCCGGTGATGAGTTAGGAGAATTTCCTTGGAAAACAAAAGAGATTATTATGAGGTGCTCGGCTTAAAAAAAGGAGCATCCGATGAAGAAATAAAAAAAGCATACCGGCAGATGGCGAAGAAATACCATCCCGACCTCAACCCCGACAACAAGGATGCCGAAGCAAAGTTCAAGGAAGTGAACGAGGCTTACGAAGTCCTTTCGGACAGCGAGAAGAAAGAGCGCTACGACCGGTTCGGCCACGCGGGCGTTGACCCCAACTTCGGCGCGGGTCAGGGCGGCTCAGGCTTCGGCGGCTTCGATGTGGATCTCGGCGACATTTTCGGCTCGTTCTTCGGCTCAGGATTCGGCGGCTTCGGCGGTCAGAGGAGCAATCCCAACGCGGCTCAGAGAGGCGAGGATATCCAGACCAAGGTTACCGTGTCCTTCGAGGAGGCGGCTAAGGGATGCAAGCGCACCGTGGAGGTCAACAGGGTTGAAACCTGCCCGGATTGCCACGGAAGCGGCGCCGCCGCCGGCACAAGCAGACGGACCTGCCCGGATTGTAACGGCAGGGGCTATATCTCCGTAACTCAGAATTCGCTTTTCGGAACAATTCAGACCCAGAAGGCCTGTCCCAAGTGCGGCGGCAAGGGCAGCGTGATTGAAACCCCCTGCTCAAAGTGCCACGGTCAGGGCAGAATGTCAAAGAGAACAAGCGTGGAGGTAAACATCCCCGCCGGCATAGACAACAGGCAGATGTTTGCGGTGAGCGGCGCGGGCAACGCCGGCAGAAACGGCGGACCCGCAGGCGATCTGAGAGTTGCGGTGTTTGTAAGACCTCACCCGTACTTTACCCGCGAGGATTACAATGTACATCTTGAGCAGCATATCGCCTTTACCCAGGCTGCGCTCGGCGACAAAATCAGGATTCCCACGCTCGACGGCGATGTTATGATTGATATACCCGCTGGTACTCAGTCCGGTGATGACTTCAAGCTCAGAGGCAGGGGCATCCCCGTGGTCAACAGCAAATCGAAGGGCGACCAGATTGTTCACATCATAGTAGATGTGCCTACCCAGCTCAACGAAAAGCAGAGAGAGCTTATCAGCGAGCTTGAAAAATCCCTCGGAGTGAAGAGAGGTGCTCCCGCCTCAAAGTCCAAAAAGAGCAAGTTCACAGATAAATTCAAGTCCTGATTTCATAAGTGAATATAATCCGCATTGTTTTTCGGCTATCCGCCGCAACAGTGCGGATTTTTTTCTTTTACTTAGTGACAATTCCGCTTTCAAATGTTAAAATGATAAAAAAGAACTTCAGCAGGAGCTTTTTGAGGTGTGCAAAATGAATTCTTACGATTTAATAATTGTCGGCGCGGCAACATCCGGCCTCTATCTTGCGCGCAAGATGGCAAAAAGGGGCTATTCCGTAAAGGTGATTGAGAAGCTGCCAAGGGAAAAAGCGGGCACCAAAATGGATATCTTTCACGTGACCCGCTCCGATTTCATCAAGTTTGATATCCCCTGTGTTCACGAGGGGGACCCCGCGTGGGCCTTTGAATTCACCGAGAATCATTTTTCCTCCCCGTCAAACAAATACCATGTAAACACGAGCGCGGAAACAGTGGGGCTTCATATGAAGGAGTATGTTGCACTGATGGCAAAGCTCGCTGAGGAAGCGGGGGCGGAAATAGTCTATGAAGCCTCGTTTGAGGAGTTTACCTTTTCAGGCGGAGCCATTTCCGGCATAAGGTACTCAACACCCGGCGGAATAACCGAAGACAAATGCAGGGTTGCTGTTGATTGCTCCGGCATAGCGTCGGCGGCAAGGCGCGCTCTCCCCAACGGTTACGGAGTTGAAAATTTCAGAATTGAAGATGAGGACCTGCTTTTTGTAATTCTGAGATACGCGAAGTTTGACAGTGAGCAGATGAACACATTCTGGCTCAATACCAAATCGTGGTATGCTCCTTTTTCACAGGATAATACAGAAAAGATTATCGGCACCGGGGCTTCCGGCAGCTACGAAAAAGCGGAGAGAGACGCCGCGAAGCTCGACAGCGTTTCATCTCACGGGGAATTTGAGCTTATTAAAACCGAAAAGGGCGTAACACCTTACAGAAGACCGCCCTACTCGCTTGTGGCGGATAATTTCATTGCCGCGGGTGACGCCGCCTGCCTTACCAAGCCGGACTGCGGGGAGGGCGTGACCTCAAGCATGGTTATGCTGGATATCGCTGCGGATGTGCTCCATTCGGCTCTCAGGCAGGGCAGGACAGATAAGGAGACTCTCTGGGAAATAAACTGCAGATATAACCGCGCTCAGGGGGCGGATTTTGCTCTTGTTCGCGCCTTCCTTACAAAGCTTGTAAGCTGCGTAACGGATGATGAGCTTGAATACTGTTTCAGAAACAGAATTATATTCAACGAAAAATTTCTCAATAACGGCGATGTTACCCCGAAGGACGCGATTCAGACCGCGGTGAAGGTGATAAGCGGGCTTTCGCGCAGGGGAGTTTCTCTTAAAACCATGGGAGCGGTTATTTCGGGGGCAAGGCTCGCCTTTGAGCTCAGGACCCATTATATGAACTTCCCTAAATCCCCCGAAGCATTCCCCGTATGGGCTCAGATTGCCGAAAGACTCTGGAAAAAGGTAGGTAAAGTTAAGTGAGAGTAAAAATAATATCCAAAAAGATTCTGTGCTTTTTCCTGTGCGCCGCTCTGCTTGCCTGCCTTCCGGGTATGGCAGGGTATGCGGCTGTTTCGGATAATCCCGAGATAGAGATTGCCGGGGAAATCACGGATTATCCCATAGTTATGCTGCCCGGCTACAGCGGCTGCCGGCTTTATTACGGCGACAGCCCCGAAACAGGTGAATGCGCCTGGGCGGGCATCACCCTTGATGAGCTCGGGCCGAATCTGCTTAAAAGAATTGCCGAAATCGGGCTGGGGCTCGGAGCCCTTACTCTGGGCAACGCGAAGCTTATAGCTAAAGTGCTCGGTGAGGAGATAAACCGCACCTGGCCGTATATGGCCTGCAACCCCGACGGCACGAGCGTTTATGATATTCACCCGTATTACACAACTCCCGAAACCACCAACAGCCAATGGCTCAGCGATACAGACAACGATTTCTGCCGCCACGACCGAGAGATGGCGGGTATATACGAAGATTATGTAGGCAAGGAGAATCTTTATAATTTCAATATTGACTGGCGTATGGGCGCGGAAAGCCTCGCAAATCAGCTTGATTCCTACATTCAGGCAGTTAAGAAATACACCGGTAAGGATAAGGTTAATATTTACGCCATAAGCCACGGCGGGCAGATTGCCGCTACCTATCTCGCCCTTTACGGCGATAAAATGGCTGCCGATAATGTGGTGCTTTCGTCGCCCGCAATAGGAGGCTCGGCGCTCGCAAGCGACCTGCTTCTCAGAAAGGTTGAAGCTCAGGAGCAGACCATAGTGAAAATGGTGGAGCAGGTAACCTATACCGAGGAGGATTATGAGTGGCTTCTCAAGGCGACCTCCCTCGGTTTCCTTGATAAAATTCTCAACGCTCTTGTACCCAATGTGAGAGAGCTTATGGGATACTGGCCGAGTATATGGGACTTTGTACCCTCGGCCGAATACGAGGCGTGCAAAGCCGAGTATCTCTCCTCTCCCGAGTGCGCCCCGCTTGTAAGGCAGAGCGACCGTTTCCACTATGAAATTCTTCCGACTGTCGGCGAAAAGCTCAGGGAGTGCAGCGCGCGCGGGATGAATATATCTATCATAACCGGCTCCGGTGACAGAATTGCGAGCGGCTCGCTCGATTACTCCGATGCCATTATCCCGGTTTACAGCGCCACGGGAGCCTGCTGCCCGCCCTTCGGGGAGCATTTTGACGCCGGCTACGTGCAGAAAAATCCCTGCGGCGGCAAAAACAAGATTTCGCCGGACAGGACTGTTGACGCCTCCGCCGCCTATCTGCCGGATAACACCTGGTTTTCCGACGGCAACTATCACGCCTGGACCTATTTCAGCGAAAACACGAAGTATCTGACAGCCCGTCTTGTGCTCACGCACACAATCAGCGATGTTTATTCCGACCCGGAGTTTCCGCAGTTTCTGCTTTCGGAAAATCCGTCAAAATCTCTTGTCTATTCATTCGGCGGCACCCTGCCGGGCTTTATAGATGAAAACACTGACACTCTGCTTGTGAAAAACGTGATGCGCAAGGCGAATCTCAGGGTGCTTGCTGTGAAGGCGAAAGGCGCGGATATAAAAGCCGACACCGGAGCTTTCGGCGTGAAAATTGCCCCCGGCGAAACAGCTCGCATACCGGTTAAAATCAGAAACACCGGAGATAAAGGCTATGCCGAGGTTACCGTTGTTTACGCAATGAACAACGTTACTCCGCTCAATTACAGAACGATAGGTTTTACGGTAGAGTAAAACCGGGGAGTGATTATTTTGATGATTATGACTGCAAACCCCGCTTTTGAAATTCTAAAAGAAACCATAAAAAGCATTTTGCCTGTTTTCTTCAGATTCTGGTGGCTGTGGCTGCTAGTGCTTATTGTGTTTGCTGCCCGCCTTATTATCAACAGCCCGAGATTCAAGGGAAGAGCAGGTGAGAAATCCGTTGCTAAAAGCTTGTCGGTGCTTCCCGAAAATGAATATAAGCTGATAAATGATTTGCTTTTGCCTGCTGAAGAAAGCTTCACATCACAGATTGATCATGTTGTGTTAAGCTGCAAAGGTATCTTTGTAATTGAAACTAAGAATTACAGCGGCATTATTTCGGGCAGTGAAAAAAGTTCCGAATGGACTCAAAATATTTACGGTAATAAACATTCGTTTAAAAACCCGGTTTTTCAAAACTACGGGCACATAAAAGCGCTCGAAAAAGCGCTTTCGGGCTTTTCACCATTGAAGTTTTATTCTGTCATTGCTTTTCCCGAAAAAGCAAAACTTAATGTAAAAGCAGAAAAAACGCCGGTGATTTATTACAGTGAAATTGCAGCGACTATTCTTCGGACAGAGGCTGAAATCTCTCTCTCACCGGAAACGGTTGATTCTATCAGAGAAAGATTGATTTCATTAAGCATTGATGACAGAGAATCGCGCAAAGCCCATAATGCCGAAGCAAACAGCAAAAAGACTGAAGCAGAGAAAAAAGTCTCAGAAGGAATATGCCCCGTCTGCGGAGGAAAACTTTTGATAAGAAACGGGAAAAACGGTCAGTTTTACGGATGCTCGTCATATCCGAAATGCCGTTATACTCATAGTATTTATTAAGCAAAAAACGGACACCTCACGGTGCCCGTTTTTAAATTATTTAATTACTGTTTTCTTTATAAATCATATAATAATGTTTTATTTTGCCTTTTTTATACTCTGTTTCGCCGATAATTTCAAAGCCGAGCTTTTTGTAATAAGCCACATTCTTTTCATCCTGCGCTTCAAGGCCGAATTTATAACCCTTCTGCGCGAGCTCCTTCATGCTTTCCGTTATCAGCTCTGTCGCTATGCCCTTGCCCTGATGCTCCGGGTCAACAAAAACGGGGGATATAATCCACGTATCTTCGTCAAACACCTTCACATCCAGCGGAGCGTATGCGAAGAGAGTGCGCAGGGTGTTCGGCCAGAACCAGTAAAGATACAGCCAGTCGGGGCATTTCAGAAAATCAATCACGCCGTATTCATTGTGCGCTTTTCTCCACACGCACATACCCCTGTTATCATCGTCAATGTAAAAATAGTCCTCTCCGTTTGAGGTGTTCAGACGCTCCATCATAAAGTGATAGACAAATCTGACCCGCCTTTCGGGGTTCTTTGTGGCATAGGAATGCACGGGATCGTTCACATAGGCCCGCCCCGCCATCTTCGCGAAAAATCGAAGCTCCTTTGTGCTGAGCTTTTCGCCGGGTTTTATTACTCTCATAGTTTCGGTTATCCCTCGTAGAATTCTGTTACGGTCTTGTTTGCCTGTATAAGCACGGAGCTCTGATTAAATACTTTTATCATATCGGCGACAGCGGCGTGAACGCTGTCAATGTCGGTGTCGCTCAGATAGATTACAAGCGTATATTCCGTGTAGGTCTTGCCGTTATCAATCCATCCGCCTTTGGCTTCCTGTATGGTGTAGCCGCCGAAATGCTCAAGCAGGATTTTTTCCGCCTGCGCTTTTGCCTCATCGGGCGCGAACACAGGCTCGTTGGTGTCTTTGTCGTTTGTGCCGAGGTAGAGCACATACTGTGTGTCGGCTTCTTCCTGAGAAACGGCGGTGCTTTGAGCGTCATTGCTTTTTGGCGCGCACACCGAGAAATAAAGAGAAACTGCCGAAATCAGCAGAGCGGCAACGCAGAGGATTGAAACAATGATTCCCGATTTTTTGGACATGGTATCTCTCCTTACTGTTTTACAAGGTGATTATATCATAAGGGCGCGCCGCGGGCAAGGCTTAAGAGAAAAAACGGGATGAAAAATACCCTTATCTCTTTTCCTTGCATTTTTTACGGCAATATAATATAATAAATAAGTTAATACGATTAACGCTTATTATGAAACAGGGTGAATAAATGGAAATGCTTGAGGCGATGGTGAGAGCCCGTGAGCTTCGCGACCTGCTCAACTATCACAGCCGTAAATATTATGTTGAAGACAGCCCCGAAATAGAGGATGATGAATATGATAAGCTCCAGCGTGAGCTGGTGCTTATTGAAACGCAGTTTCCCTCACTGATAACGCCCGATTCCCCCACACAGAGAGTCGGCGGCAGCGCGCAGGGTATGTTTGAGCCGGTAACACATACCGTGCCTCTTGAGAGCCTACAGGACGCCTTCAGCCTCGATGAGGTGAGAGCGTTTGACGCAAGAATAAAAGCGGAGTTTCCCGGCGCGGAATATGCCGTTGAGCCCAAGATTGACGGCCTGTCGGTAGCTCTCGAATATGAAAACGGCGTGTTTGTAAGAGGCTCCACAAGAGGTGACGGCAACGTCGGAGAAGATGTCACGGCAAATCTGCGCACCATTAAATCAATACCTCTGCGTCTTAAGAGAGACATCCCGTTTATAGAAGTCAGAGGCGAGGTCTTTATGCCGCGCAAGGTCTTTGCCCGGCTTGTTGAAAAGCAGGAGGAAAACGGAGAAAAGACTTTCAAAAATCCGCGCAACGCGGCGGCAGGCTCTCTCAGACAAAAAAATCCCGGGATAACGGCGTCCAGAGAGCTTGATATATTCGTGTTCAATATTCAGCGCTGCAGCGAAGAAGGTATCACCGGCCACAAGCAATCGGTTGAGTTTATGAAGGAACTCGGCTTCAGGACAATTCCCATATGCAACAAGGTTAAAACCATAGATGAGCTTGTTGAGCAGATTGAGGAGATAGGCGGCATGCGCGCGTCCCTCGCTTACGACACCGACGGCGCTGTAATCAAAACGGACAGCTTCGCGCAAAGAGAGCAGATAGGCAGCACGGCAAAGTTCCCGCGCTGGGCTCTCGCTTTCAAGTACCCTCCCGAGGAAAAGGAGACAAAGGTTACCGATATTGAAGTAACAGTCGGCAGAACGGGTGTTCTCACTCCCACGGCTGTCTTTGAGCCGGTATTCATTTCCGGCTCCACAGTGTCAAGAGCCACTCTCCACAACCAGGATTTCATAGACGAAAAAGGCCTGCGCATAGGCGACACCGTTGTGATACGCAAGGCAGGTGAAATTATTCCCGAGGTTGTCAGGGTCACGGCGCACGCCCCCGGGAGCGAGCCCTATATTCTGCCGGGCGTCTGCCCCTCCTGTGCGGCGAAAGTCATACGCGAAGAGGGCGAGGCGGCAGTCAGATGCGTAAACCCCGAGTGCCCCGCACAGCTTCTGCGCAATCTTATCCATTTCTGTTCCAGAGACGCTATGGATATTGAGGGCCTCGGCGATTCCGTGCTCGAAAAACTGACTCAGGCAGGCCTCGTTAATAAAGTCAGCGATATATACACTCTCAAAAAAGAAGACTTCCTCACGCTTGAAGGCTTCAAGGAGAAATCTTCGCAGAATCTTATTGACGCTATAGAGAGATCAAAAGGCAACGATCTTTCAAAGCTTGTTTTCGCTTTGGGAATCAGGCATATCGGGCAGAAGGCGGGCAAGATACTCGCCGACAGATTCCGCACAATGGGCGCTCTTATGAACGCCGACCTTGAATCGCTCTCGCAGACGGATACCGTCGGCGGAATTATGGCGCAGAGTGTGATTGATTTCTTCTCTGTTGAGCAGTCCCGCCGCGAGATTGAAGCGCTCGCGAGCCTCGGAGTGAATATGAACTCACTCAAGGAGCAGATTGACGACAGATTCGCGGGCATGACCTTTGTGCTCACCGGCACTCTGCCCACCTATTCGAGAAATGAGGCGAGCGAAATCATAGAAAAATACGGCGGCAAAACAGCCTCGTCCGTATCTAAAAAAACCACCTATGTGCTTGCCGGCGAAGAGGCGGGCAGCAAGCTTACCAAAGCCCGTGAGCTGGGCATAGAAGTGATTGACGAAAACCGCTTTATCGAAATGATAAATAACTGAAATAAAAAATTGTGAGAAGGTTGGGCAGTTGCGTACATTATGTATGAGGAAAGTCCGAGCTTCACAGAGCAGGATAACGGCTAACGGCCGCCGAGGGTGACCTTAGGGAAAGTGCAACAGAAATAAACCGCCTGTTTACAGGTAAGGATGGAAAGGCGAGGTAAGAGCTCACCGGCGTGGCGGAGACGTCACGGCCCTGCAAACCCTATCCGAAGCAACACCGACCGGAGGTGGGATTCAATCCCTGCGCTTGCTCGGCGATACTCCGACGGGTGGCTTGAGCTTTGCAGCAATGCAAAGACCAGACAGATAATTGCCTTAAATGACAGAACTCGGCTTACAGACCTTCTCACAATTTTTTATAATAAAAAAGTATGGATAATTCAAACGAAAAAGAGTTAATCTCAATTGAAGGCACAATTGAAAACATTACTTTTCAGAACAGCGAAAACGGCTTCACTGTGTTTGAATTCAGCTGTGAGGAAGAGGGCTGTGTTACCGCTGTAGGCGAACTGGGAAACGTGTTTCCCGGCGAAAAAATCACATTCAGCGGCTACTGGGTTGTGCATCCTACCTTCGGCAAACAGTTCAAGGTGGAGAGCTGGGTAGCCTCAATACCCGAAACGGCGGATGAGATGCTGATATTCCTTTCCTCCGGCATAGTAAAGGGAGTTAAGGAGAAAACCGCCCGGAAAATAGTAAGCGAATTCGGTGACAGCACTTTTGAGGTGCTCGAGCTCTACCCCGAAAGGCTTGCGCGCATAAAAGGCATTTCTCACGAAAAAGCCTTGGAGATTTCAAAGGCGTTCTGCCGCATGTCAAAGGAGAGAAACGCTGTAATGGCTCTCGAAAAGTACGGGCTGAGCACAAGCGAATCTCTCAGGGTGTTCAACAAATACGGCTCAAAATCCGCCGAAATGGTAGAGAACAACCCGTATTCGCTGTGCAACGCCGGGCTTAATATAGATTTCGACAGAGCCTGCCGTATTGCCGATTCTCTTGAAAAAGCTCCTGCCGGGGAGTTCAAAATCCGCGAGGGCATTATTTACATTCTGCGCCACAATCTCAATAATCAGGGGCACACCTGCGTGCCGCGTGAAAGTCTTATAGCCCCGTGCCAATCCCTTGCGCTCTGCAGCGAGGATGACGCCGAAAAAGCGATTGACGACCTTGCCGAGGGAAAGCGCATAATCATAGAGGAGCTGTATAACAGATATTTTGTCTTTCTGCCCGAAATCTATGAGGCGGAGAGAAGCGCCGCAAAAAGTCTGCTTTTTTACAAACGATACGCCGCAAAGGCATTCCCGGAGACTGACGAGCAGATAAAAAGAGCGGAGCTTATCGGCGGCGTGTGCTATAACGATAAGCAGCGCCTTGCTATCAGGCTTGCGGTAGAAAAGGGTATGCTCGTGCTCACGGGCGGACCCGGCACCGGCAAGACCACCACTCTCAGGGGCATACTCTGCGTTTTTGAGGACCTGGGGCTTGAGGTTGCCCTGGCGGCGCCTACGGGCAGAGCCGCCAAAAGAATGAGCGAGCTTACGGGCAAGGAGGCCACTACCATCCACCGCCTGCTCGAGGTTGAGTGGGACGGTGAGGAAAGAGCGACATTCAAGCGCAACAAGCATAATCCTCTTACCGCTCAGGCCGTAATAATTGATGAGCTTTCAATGGTTGATATCCAGCTCTTTTCGGCTCTGCTTGCCGCGCTTCCCATAGGCTGCCGCCTTGTTATGGTAGGCGACAGCGATCAGCTCCCGCCCGTCGGCGCGGGAAACGTGCTCCAGGATATAATTGAGTCCAAAGCCATACCGACAGTCGAGCTTGACGAGGTTTTCAGGCAGGCAATGGAGAGTATGATTGTCTCCAACGCGCACAGAATAGTAAGAGGCGAGTACCCGGATTTAACCATAAAAGATAAGGACTTTTTCTTTCTTGAAAGGGCTTTGCCCGCGGACGCGGCAAACACAATATGCGAGCTTACCGAAACACGCCTGCCGAACGCGTACGGCTATTCGCCTGTTGACGATATTCAGATACTCTGCCCGTCAAGAAAGGGCGAAACAGGCACCGGAAATATAAACAAGATACTGCAGCAGCGCCTTAATCCGCGCGAAAAAGGCAGGCACGAGCATCAGTTCGGCGGCAGGACCTTCCGCGTGGGCGACAAGCTTATGCAGACAAGGAACAACTACAATATCGAGTGGGAATCGGACGGCGTTCACGGCGAAGGCATATATAACGGAGATATAGGTATACTTGATGATATAGACGAGGCGGAGCAGTGCTTCACGGTTTGCTTTGAAGACAGAAAGGCCACCATACCCTTTGAATTCAGCAAAGACCTTGAGCACGCCTATGCCGTCACGGTGCATAAGAGCCAGGGCAATGAATTCCCCGCTGTGATAATACCCGTAACAGGCATCAATTCCCTTCTTGAGTACAGAAACCTGCTTTATACCGCCGTCACAAGGGCCAAGGAAATGATTATCCTTGTCGGCAGGGAGAGCACCGTACATAAGATGGTCGATAACGACAGAAAACAGAAAAGATATTCGGCGCTCAAAGCGTTTATAATGCTCGGAGACGAATGATGAAAAGAAGAAAGAATCCGCTGCTTGCGGCTCTTTTCCCCAATCGCTGTGTTTACTGTGACACGCGCGTGCAGGGCGATGAGCTTGTGTGCGACGTGTGCAGAAATAATCTGCCGCGCATCGAGGGCGAAATCTGCCCAAAGTGCGGCAGGGGCAAAAAGGCCTGCGCCTGCAGGAAAAAAGAGAACTACTTTGACGGCATTGCCGCCCCGTTTTATTTTGAAGGCAATGTCAGAAAAGGAGTGCATTCTTTTAAGTTCAGAAATTATACCGCCGGGGCGCAGGAGTATGCGCGCGAAATGGCCCTGACCGTAAAAGAGAGATTTCCGGGCATTGCTTTCGATTTTATCACGGAGGTGCCCGTGTCGGCAAAATCGCGAAGGGCGAGGGGCTACAATCAGTCGGAGCTTCTGGCAGGGCGCATAGCGGAAATCACCGGTGTTCAGCATAAACGCGGTGTAATAAAAAAGATTTACGAAACAAATGCCCAGCACGGGCTGCCCGGCTATCTGCGCAGAGGCAACCTTGCCGGCGTGTATGATTTGCCCGAGCCCGATGCGGTGAAGGAAAAAACAGTGCTTCTCTGCGACGATATTTCCACCTCCGGAGAAACGCTGAACGAATGTGCCAAAATGCTGTGGCTGTACGGCGCGCGGAGCGTTTACTGCGTAACGCTCGCTTTGACCAAAGCGGAAAAGCGCGTTAAGAAATAATATGTAATAATTCACAGGGTGAGAAAATGATAGGAACCAACATAGGAATTGACCTCGGCACCACAAGCGTAAAAGCCTTTATGGAGGGCAGAGGCATAGTGCTCAACGAGCCGTCAGCTGTTGCCTACAACAAAGACGGCGCAATAGTCGGCATCGGCAAAAGCGCTTACGCCATGCTTGAAAAGGGGCATAGCGGCATAAGGGTTGTCAAGCCCCTTGTTCACGGCGTGGTTTCGGATTTTACCGCCACAAAGCAGATGGTGCAGTATTTTATTTCAAAAGTATGCAAAAACGCCGTGCTCAAGCCCAATGTGATTGCCTGCGTACCCTCTATGGTGACAGGGCTTGAAAAAAGGACAATACTCGACCTTATCACCGCCGCGGGCGCCGCCAAGGCCTGTCTCATAGAGGAGCCTCTCGCCGCGGCACTCGGAGCGGGGCTTCAGAGCGACAGGCCAAAGGGTATTATGATAGTTGATATCGGCGGCGGCACTGCCGACGTGGCTGTGATTACCATGGGCTGCATCGCAATTTCAAAGTCCACCTACTCAGCGGGCAACGCTTTGAATGAAGCAATCATAAGGCAGCTGCGCAGGGAGAGAGATATAGTAATCGGCATGAAAACTGCCGAAGATATCAAAATCAGAATCGGTTCGGCTCTGCTCAGAGATGTGGAACTGGGGCTTACGGAAAAAGGCAAGAACTACATTACCGGCATGCCCGTCAGCTTTGAGATCAGCTCCACTGAAACATTCCTTGCCATGAAGCCGAAGCTTGACGAAATTGCCGAAACAATCCGGAGCGTGCTTGAGGAAACTCCCCCGGAGCTTGCGGCCGATGTGCTTGATTCAGGCATAGTCCTCACGGGCGGCGGAGCACTGCTGAGAAATATTGACAAGATGATTGAAAACAAGACAAGGATAAAAACAAGGATTGCCGCCGACCCGGTCAACTGCGTGGCTCTCGGTATGGGAGACGCTTTTGAGCATATGGCGATTCTTTCCCAGAACGGTTATGTGTTCAAGGCAAGGAGCGAAATAGGCGGGCTTGATGTAAACAAAGAGGAATAATAATGATAGAAAAATTTAATTATAAAAAGAATCTGAATATAGATCCCGGCAGAGGTCTGCTCAACGGTCAGGGCAGGGGAACGCTTTCAACCTGCAGATACGGCTTTTTCCCCATGTCATATAACGGCTGCGAGATAATAGCAATTTACAATATGAGATATCTGCTCGGTATTCCCGCCGAGCTGCGCGATATTGCAAAAGAAGTATATCCCTACGGCCACGCCTTTTGCGGAGTGTTCGGCACCTGGCCTTTTGCCATAGGCAAGTATTTCAAGGATAACGGAATCCGCGTGAAATATAATAAGGTATATAATAGTTTTAAAGAGGATTTCGCGCCGAGAAAATACGCGGTCATAACCTTCTGGAACGCGAGGAATCCTTTCAAAGGTATTCATACCGTGGCCATAGAGAATACTCAGGAAGGTCTCAGAATATACAACAAGACCAACGGCACAACAGAGCCGGTCACGGTAAACAGTATAGATGATTATATGGATGAGCACAGGTTTATCTGTGGATACACCGCCCTGTGAAGCAATATTCAAGCTCTGTTCTGCAGCCCCGGAAACGGGGCTGTTTTCATGCCCGAAAAAAAATATCAGATTTTTGAAAAAAACTCTTGACAATAGAGAATAGGTGTGGTAAATTATTCGAGCACCCCATAAAGGGGGAGCGAGGCAGCACCTTGAAAATTAAACAACGACGAAGCAAGAAAAGAACCCTTGAGGATTTTTTTGAGAGTACTTTCAAGTACACAG
>JAEEGL011039920.1_pt1 | contig 35075 bp, 39 predicted proteins | sample 9134231 | NCBI WGS metagenome assembly JAEEGL01 (sample SAMN16246548, study PRJNA631951) | gut metagenome | biome: gut microbiome; feature: rumen; material: fiber-attached | host: Bos | place: Iran: Karaj | collected 2018-10 | reverse complement strand
TCTAAAAAACAAATGGACCACTACAAAGAAAATATGTTCTTAGTACAAAAAGATGAGGATTCTTATGATCAGTTTGTTGTTAAACCAATGAATTGTCCGTTCCATATTTTGATTTATCAGGCAAACAGATATTCATATCGTTCATTGCCTTTGAGAATGGCAGAACTCGGAACTGTTTACAGAAAAGAAAAATCAGGTGCTTTGTCAGGTTTAACCCGTGTTCAAGGCTTTACTCAGGATGATGCACATATTTTCTGTACGCCTGAACAGTTGGTTGACGAAATTAATGCGATTATTGATTTTGTTGCAGATACAATGAAAATATTTAACATGGAATTTGAAGTTGAACTTTCAACCCGTCCGGAAAGTTTTGTAGGTGAAATTGAAAACTGGAACAAAGCTGAAGCAGGTTTGAAGGAAGCTATGGAACGCCGAGGCATGAAATATGATATTAATGAAGGCGACGGTGCATTCTACGGCCCTAAGATTGACTTTAAGGTTAAAGATGCTATCGGCAGAACTTGGCAGTGTGCTACTATTCAGCTTGATTTTAATCTTCCTGCAAGGTTTGATATTAAATACCAGGATAAAGACGGTCAATTAAAGACTCCTCTTATGCTCCACAGAGTAATCTTCGGTTCTATGGAAAGATTCCATGGTATATTGATTGAACATTATGCCGGTGCATTTCCGGCATGGCTTGCTCCGACTCAGGTAAATATTGTACCAATTTCTAACGAAAAGCATGTTGATTTTGCGGAACAAGTATACAAGAAAATGCGTGAAGCAGGTATCAGAGTTCAACTTGATGACAGGTCTGAATCTATGAACTATAAGATTCGTGAATCTTTGCAAGATAAAAAAATTCCTTATGTCTGTGTAATCGGAGATAAGGAGATTGAATCAAACTCTGTTGCTGTTCGTGCAAGAGGAATCGGACAAGTTGGCACAATGAGCATTGATGAATTTATTTCTAAAATCAAAGAAGAAATTTCATCGAGAGCAAATGAATCGTTTGCAAGCAGAGAACTTGCTAAAATATAAAATAATTTTTATAAAAAAGAGGGTGTCTGAAAGCATGGACATCCTCTTTTTAAATTGTTAAAATAGATTTGAAAGCGTAACAAAATTAAGGAGAATTATTATGAAAATCAGAGCAAGCCATATTTTAGTGGACACAAAAGATCAAGCTGAAAATCTTTTATTGGATATAGAAAACGGTGTTTCATTTGAAGATTTGGCGAAAGAATATTCAAAATGTCCTTCAGGACGTGACGGCGGTGATTTAAGATGGTTTGGCAAAGGTATGATGGTGAAACCGTTTGAAGATGCAGCATTTGCTCTTAAAGAAGGTGAAATATCTCAACCTGTAGAAACTCAATTCGGCTGGCATTTAATTAAATGTACGGGAATAGACGAATAAGGATAAAAACATATAAATAAATTGGGATAATTTGTATTAATGCCGGACAAGATTAAAAATTTGTTAGAAAAACTTGGAATTGACTATTTACTGGTAAACTCCACCAATGAATATTTGGTCGAATATTCTGATTTGTCCGAAAATGCACGTCATACTTTGACCGGTTTTTCAGGCTCAACGGGTGATGCATTGATTACTGAAGATAAAATATATTTATTTGCAGACGGAAGATATCATACACAAGCAGATAACGAGGTTTTTAACGATATTACCGTTATTAAACTTGAACTCGGGCAAAAGCAGGATGACGAAATTCGCAAACTTATTAATCCTGATAAAATCCTCGGAATAGTATCCAAGAAAGTTTCTCAATCAAGGCTCGAAAAATTTTCAGGGTACAAAATAAAATTGTTGGATACGGATTATATAAATAATTTTACAGAGTCTCATAATGCAGATATGGTAAAAGCATTTGAAAAGGTTTTATACAAACCGGACATACCTGTATTTATAACAAATTTAGAAGAAGTTTCATATCTTACCGGATTGAGAGATTTTTCAAAAGATTGTTCTTCAAAGATTTGGGCAAAATTATTTGTCGATACAGATGGCAATTTTAGACTTTTTAAAAATGCTTATGAATGTGACGAGTTTTTGAAAAATTATGAGGGTGAACTTGTTGTTGATAAAGATTCAATTAATGCACACGAATATGCTTTGATTAAAAAACCCGTGTATAAAACTTCAGAAATAAAATTAATGAAATCGGTTAAATCCGAAGAAGAAATTGAAGCGTACAAAGATGCTTTTGCAAAGACAGATTTGGCAGTTAATGCCGTCAGAGAATTTATAGAAACAAACGATAATCTTTCCGAATATGATATTGCAAAACGATTAAGGGAAGAATTTATTAAATTCGGTGCAAAAAGCTTGAGTTTTAAGTCTATTGTTGCAATAAACGAACACTCTGCACTTCCGCATTACTCAAAGAATGACAAAAATACTATACTGAATGATGGTGATTTGGTTCTTATTGATTGCGGTGCATATTATGAAAGCGGTTTGGCAACAGATATAACAAGAGTTTTTGTTAAAGGTACTCCGTCCGAATTGCAAAAAAAAGTTTATACAACAGTATTAAAAGCCTTTTTAAATTGTTATCATTCAGAATTGAAAACAGGCTTCGAAATTGATTCTCTTGCTCACACTATTTTAGACAATCAAATTGACGGATTTTCGTTTTCTCACGGTCTGGGACACGGAATCGGAATAAATGTACATGAAGCACCGCCTGCTTTAAATACTTCCGAAATCGCTCATAGGGATATTAAAGACAATATGACCTTTACAATAGAACCGGGGTTATATAATCCTGAGCATTTTGGAGTAAGGCTTGAAAATTCATGTTACAAAAGAAACGGCAAAATTTTTTCTTTTGTCAAAATGGGCTATGAAAGTAAATTGATAAACTATGATATGCTAAATAAACAAGAACAAGAATGGCTCAAGGAGTTTGAAATTTTATGAAAATAACCTCGGTAAATAATGATTTAATAAAAGAAACCGCAAAACTTCTCAGGGGTAAATATAGAGATGAATCGGAATTATTTTTGGTTGAGGGAAACAAAGGTATTGAAGAAGCTATTAAGGCTAAACTTGAAATAGTGCATATTTTTTCTGTAGAAGGATTTGAAGATTATTCTAATAGAATTGAAGTAACAGAATCTGTTATATCAAAGATATCTGATGCAAAAACTCCTCCTAAATCGGTTGCGGTGGTAAAACAACCAAAATATGAATGGTCTGAAAAGTTTAAAAGAGTAATTTTGCTCGAAGGAATTAAAGACCCCGGAAATCTTGGTACGATATTGCGTTCTGCTGCGGCGTTTAAAGTTGATGCAATCGTTTTGTACGGTGATACTGTTGATTTATATAACCCTAAGTGTGTTCGCTCAGCTGTCGGAAACCTATGGAAAATACCTGTTTTCAAAATATCAGACTTAAATCTTTTCAGAGATTATGAAAAGATTGCGACTCTGCCGAGACGGGTAAATGTAATACCGCTCAAAGACTACAATCCTGCGGGAAAGGTACTTATAATGTTTGGTTCGGAAGCGGATGGACTAAGCGAAGAATTAAGACAAATTGCTGATAAAAACATTACAATTGAATCAGATGAAAATGTCGAGTCATTAAATTTAAGTGTTTCGGTTGCAGTTATAATGTATGAACTATTTGTAAAATAATAAATAGATTTCCTAATTTTCTTTTTTGTGCAAATAGCTCTCAAAACTCTTATCTTCAACTTTATACCCGCATCCTTCGTGGAGTTTTCCGGGATATTTAATACTTGATGTAGGATATTTTTTACACATTTTGAGCCGTTTATCATAAACCGAGCATAAACCCTCATCAGTCACATATTTACAGGCAAAAATAAGGTTTCCGAACTCATCTTTTCCTCTTATATAAAATCTTTTGTAAGCAGGAAACAAAAATTGCATAATTTTAAAGTCGGTAGTTGTGTATGTGTCAAAGCTATACATATACCTGCAGCATTTTCCGCACTTCAAACATTCACCCGTAATCTTGTACTCCATTTTTTCAGGTACAAAATATGAAAGTATTTCATTTTTTATTGTTTCTAAAAATCCAAACATAAAATTTATTCACGGAAAGAAAGTTCAGCAAAATTTTTCTTCAAAACAGAGCGGAGATTTGCCATTTGAGTTTCAATTGTGTCGTCGGTCAGAGTTGCATTTGGGTCTTGCATTTTTATTCTGAATGCAACTGATTTAAACCCTTCTTGAATATGCTCGCCAATATACATATCAAACAAGTCACATCCTGAGAATATTTTGTTATCAATTCCTTTTTTTATAGTTTTTTCTAAATCCGCCCAGGTCGTGTCTTTTGGTATAATAACAGCCAAATCTCTCTGAACTTCAGGATATTGAGGCAGCTTTTTATATCGCGGAACCGACTCGGAAACAGCATCACATATCATATTCAAATCTGCTTTGAATAAAAATGCATCCTGATTCAACTTCAATTTGTTTTTCAATTCAGGATGAATTTCTCCGCAATAACCCAAAATCTCGGGAGTTTTGCCAAGCATAGTAAATATGGCGGTTTTATACGGGTGCAGACTCTTATGCGATTCTGCCAATGGCGAATCCGCAAGCAAAGAAAGCTTAATTCTTCTTCCCAAACCGAATTCATCCAATAATTTTTCCATAAGACCTTTTACTGTATAAAAATCGACTTCTCCTGATGATTGCCATAATGATTTTTGGATATTTCCGGTTATTACACCTGCAAGAACAAGTGTTTCTTTAACTCCCGAATTCTTTTCATCCGCTTCGGCAGCTTTTAGATAAGTCCTTCCTATTTCGTAACCCCAAAAATCCTTTTGTCCGTTGTCGTAATTGTATTTCATACAATTCAGAACACTTGCGGCCATTGTTTGTCTGAGCATTGAAAAATCTTCGGAAGCAGGATTTAGGACATATACAGCCTTTTCATTATCAAAAGTCATATTAAACTGATTTAATAAAGATTTTCCGATTAATGAAGATGTTTGAATTTCGTTTAATCCGGAGCCTCGCATAATACTGTGTACTTTTGATAAAATTCGTTCCATGTTGGATATTTCTGCCGGACTGGTTTTACTCGGGAGTGTTGGTGTAATTTTGTCGTAACCGTTTATTCTTGATATTTCTTCAATCAAATCGCATTCCCTTGTAACATCTTCAATTCTGAATGATGGCACACGAACTTTGCATGCCGCATCATTTTTGCCTAAAATTTCAAATCCTAAATTGTTAAGAATAGAAAGACATTTCTCCGAATCAATTTCACATCCTAGAATTCTCTTAATTTGGGCGTATCTTAATGTTATTTCAACCGGCTCGGCTTCGCTTTTACCTGTTGAAACAACTCCTTCAAATTTTGCATCGGCATATTTTTCCAAAAGTTCAATAGCTCTTAGAAGTCCGTATTTTACCGCTTCGATATCAACACCTCTTTCGTATCTTGCGGAGGCTTCCGAACGATACCCGACGCTTCTTCCGCTTCTTCTTGTTGTTGCAGGCGGGAAATACGCACCTTCTAGTGCAATATTCTTTGAGTTTTCATCAATTTCGGAATTTGCCCCCCCGAAGACACCGCCTAAGCAGACAGGATGTTCTTCTGTTGCAATAAGAACCGAATCATTAGTCAAAGTTCTTTCGACCTCATCAAGAGTAATAATTTTTTCTCCATCCTTTGCTCTTCTTACGCACAAATAACTGTTTAATTTGTCATAATCAAAAGCATGTAAAGGCGTTCCATATTCCAACATTACATAGTTTGTAATATCAACAACATTATTAATAGGTCTCATTCCGGACGAAATCAGCCTTTTTTGCATCCAATCCGGGGAAGCCTTAATATTTATTTCTTTTAAAATACCGATTGAATAGTATTTACAAACATCAGAGTCTTTAATTTCTACTTTAAAATTTGGTTTTTCTTCAGACTTATTTATAACAGAGGAGCTTATTTCAGGCATTTTTAGCGGTCTGTTAAATAATGCGGACAACTCTCTTGCAATGCCGATAACTGACATTTGATCCCCTCTGTTTGCTGTTGGTGCTGTATGAAGAATGTAGTCTTTTTCGAATCCAAGAATATCTTCAACATTTTTTCCGACCTGAACATTCGGGAATAATCGGTTAAGTATCAATATACCATCCTCTTCCTGATAATTCCTGTCTGCAACACCAAGTTCATCATCAGAACAAAGCATGCCTTGAGATTCAACTCCTCTTATTACTGCAGGAGTAAGCTCGAATTGTTCACCTGTTTTTCTGTCTAATACTTTACTTCCTACTGATGCATAAGGTATAATCTGACCTTCTTTTATATTTTGTGCGCCGCAAACTACGGTTTTAATACCTGTTCCTATATTAACAGTGACTAAATGCAAATGGTCAGAATTCGGATGAATATCAATTTTTTCAATCTTTGCAGTTATTATATTTGTAAATTTGGGTTTTACTTCTTCGATTTCTTCAACTTCCAACCCGCTCATTGTTAGTTCATGTGCTATTTGGTTTACATCTGTTCCTGATAAATCAACGTATTCGTTTAACCAATTTAAAGATACCTGCATAATTATTTACCTCTTATCTTTACCCCTACTTCTCTGTCGATAATAATTATACAATAAAAAAAACGACCCGTTCGAGTCGTTTTTTAATCTTTCCCATTTTTCCTTTTTCCGCTTCTTGCCGATTCATCCGAGTATCTCTATCGGACGTTTCACGCTTTTCATGTGTACCACAAATATTTTGTGCATACAATTTCTCAGATTAAAGCAAGATGACAAATTATCGTTGCATATTAATGCAAGATACTCTTGCTTGTAATCATTAATCTAGCAATGCATCTAAAATAGCTGCATTTTTTGTTGCAACAGCGGATGATCTAACTCTGCTTTTGTACATATAAGTACGCAAAGCTTCCCTGATTAATTCAGATCTTGTTCTGTTTTCGCCTTCTGCGACCTGATCAATTCTGCTCAGAAAATCTTCAGGCATTGAAATTAGTACTCTAGCCATATATTGCTCCTTTACTTGTTATGTAATTATATTTGATATCCTGTATATATATAAAGTATCAAATATAAAAAAAATTGCCTTTTTTTAAGCAAAAATTTTTATAAAAATTTGTAGATATGCCTAAGATTCAATAATAGTCATAAAAATTCGACTTTACAAAACTTAACATTAGCCCCTTATAAAATGAAATTAAAATCTTGAAGACAATGACTGGCATGTATATGTAAATAAAGAATTGTAACGTAAATCCTGTAAAAGCAAGTTTTTTTAATAGTTAAAAATTTTTAAATTTTAACAATTTGTTACAAATTGTGGAAATCTTATTATTTATTAATTAAAATATTTACTATAGTGAGAGATTATTTTTGGGAGATTGTTGAATGAACGCAAGCCAGCAGAAAATGTTACTACCGGATGATGTTAGAAAACTTTTGAATGTTGATAATAAAGAGATTGTAGAGCTTTGTAAGAAAACTTCTGTTAATCCTAGAAAAAACAGTGATGGACAAATATATTTTTCAATAGAAGAAGTTAAAAAATTGAAAAGTGCTAAGTTTTCAGTAATTAGCAAAATGACAGATAAAAAGAATGCTCTTTCTTTTGTATCTAAACCGTCTTCCCAAGCTGTTGTAAACAATCTCATTGACACTCTCAACAAGATGGAAACCAACATTATATCTTCAACAACAAAACTTCTTGATGAAAAACTGGAAGGCATGGATGATGTAGTACTGGAGCTTGTTCGTTGTAAGACAGAAAATGAAAACCTTAAAAACAAGGTTAATGAACTAAACAAAGAAAATTTCAGATTAAAAAATGTCCTGAATAGTTTTAAACCGCTTGTTGCAGGTTTTTATATTAAAAAAGAAGAAGAAAATAACGTATTATTATAATTAGGGTAATAAGGTAATAAGGGAATAAGCATTTATAAACACCCGCCATATTAATATTTCCTTGTTTCGATGCCCCGATAATAAATCAGAAAGGGATGAGGATTATGGTTGTAAAGGAAGAAGAAAAAGTATCTGTGTCTGATGAAAGGCAAAAGGCACTAAAGCTTGCTATAGATAAAATTGAAAAAGATTTTGGTAAAGGTTCTATAATGAAACTCGGTGACAAACCGTCAGTAAGTGTTGAGACAATACCTACCGGCTCGCTTGCGCTGGATATAGCATTAGGTGTAGGAGGAATCCCAAGAGGACGTATTATAGAGATTTACGGACCTGAATCATCAGGGAAGACGACTCTTGCACAACATATAGTTGCAGAATGTCAAAAAAAAGGTGGCATAGCAGCGTTTGTGGATGCGGAGCATGCTCTAGATCCTGAATATGCAAGAAATTTAGGTGTAAACATTGATGAACTTTTAATCTCTCAACCGGATACGGGAGAACAGGCTCTTGATATAACAGAAGAACTGGTTCGGTCAGGGGCTGTAGATGTAATAGTTGTTGACTCTGTTGCAGCACTTGTTCCGAAAGCCGAAATTGAAGGTTCGATGGAAGATCAGCAAATGGGGTTGCAGGCTCGCCTGATGTCAAAAGCTCTCAGAAAATTGACAGGTATCATTGGCAAAACTAATACTACGGTTATATTTATTAACCAATTAAGACAAAAAATCGGCGTAATGTACGGAAATCCCGAAACAACTACAGGCGGTAATGCTTTAAAATACTATGCATCTGTTCGTATGGAGATTAAGAGGGTTGAAGGTTTAAAAGGTGACGGTGAAGAGGTCGGGAACCATGTTCGTGTAAGAATTCTCAAAAATAAAGTTGCACCTCCGTTCAGAACCGCAGAATTTGATATAATGTTCGGCAAAGGTATCTGTAAAATAGGTAATATTCTTGATGTTGCAGTTAACTTTGACATAGTTAAAAAATCAGGCTCATGGTTCAGCTACGGAGAGGAAAAACTCGGACAAGGACGTGATAAGGCAAAAGAATACCTCGCAGAAAATCCTGCAATGCTTGCTGAAATCGAAAAACTAATCAGAGAAAAGTTGGCTGAGGGTTAAAGTACAAGTATTTTAAATATAAAAAAAAACGGAGCGAATAAAAATTGCTCCGTTTTTATTTAATTAGTTTTTATAAAAAAAGCAGCTCATAAGCCGTGTTCTGTTTTTTGCATTAAATGCAATAGATAATCATCTGTCTGGTCTTGAGATTGCTCTCAAGCTCTAGCGATTTTTCGGACTCGGCGGACACCTCAAACATCCGTTTCAATCTTGCATCCGACCGGGGGTTGCCTGGCCGATATCTCTCGATACCGCCGGTGAGCTCTTACCTCACCTTTGCACCATCGCCTGTGATATTAATCCATCGGCAGTCTTTTAGGAGTTTTAATTTACCCCTCTTTCTGTGGTCCGATCCGCCAGCTTTCGCTGCCCGGAGTTTCTCCGGCGGTCTGTCCTTGGATGCACGGACTTTCCTCACTTACAAAAGTGCGATTATCCGGCTGCTTTTTAATTATTATAACCCGAAAAAATAAATCAATAAAATTTTACACAAAGTTAAGAATTTGTTATTATAAGTATGTAGAGATACTTAGGAGATATATGTTCAAAGCTTTTTATTGGATGTTTCAAAAACCGGAAACCAAAATACTTTTTATTAAAAATAGCATGATATTATTTGGTATTACTATATTATCTTTAATTATATTGTGTGCAACTATGTACTTAATTTTTATAGAATCAGTCTTTGGATGTTTAATTATATTTGTTTTACCTCTTTTATTAATTCCAAGTTTGCTTACTTTAGGTTATTTCTGGGAGATGACTGCCAGTGTTATTGATAGAAAAACGGATATTGTGTCTGCCAGTGTATATAACGGAAAAGTAAAACTGATAGAAAATATAAAACTTCCTGAAATAAAGTTCTTCAAATTTGTTTGGAGAGGTATTTCAGGTTTTGTTGCATTGATTATAATGGAAGTTCCGGTAATAATGATATTTTTAAATATTATTATTTTCAGAAAACCGGAATGGCTTATTGTACTTATTATTATCCAAGTTTTAATATGGTTTTTATATCCGGGTTTGGCATGGAATTATGCTAAAAATAATTCCGTTTTTTCAACTTGGAATCTATATACAGCCGGACATTTACTTGAAAATAGACCGGGACGGTATTTGTGGAATTTATTTCTAATGATATTAACTTGGTTTGCATTTATTACAATTGTGGGTATTGCAGAATACATTATAGGAATTCCTTCTGAAAATGACATCAATAATATGCATGGGCTTATAATGTATTTATTGCCGGTTCTTATTTTTTATCTTCCATATATTTATTTGCAGCATGTATTTGCATTTTTAATAGGCTCTTTAGGCAACTCTAATGATTATTAGATAAAAAAAAACGGCTTTCGCCGTTTCATTGATTATGCTATATTCTCCTGAAAGGTGAGTATAACATAATCGCCAAGGAAATTATTAATTTCCTCGTGTCCGAGATGTTTCCTCGTGCCTCGTGTTAAACTTTGTGTTTAAATCAATCCCTATTAAAATTTCCCAAATTTCCCTAGTCCAGTAGTGCCTCCAATATTCTTGCATTTTTGTCTGCCAAAGCATTTCTTCGAGTTTGGCTACGTGTAATATAGCTTCTTAATGCTTCGCGAATTAATTCTGAACGTGAACGACTTTCTGAGTCAGCCACTTCGTCAATTTTACCTAAAAAACTTTCAGGCATTGAAATTAGTACTCTTGCCATTTTGTCCTCCTTTTATACTTAATATTTATGGGTTGTAACTTATATATATATAAAGTATAAAAAGAATAAAAAATTGCCTTTTTTTTTACAAACATTAAGAAATGTTAAGCAAAATTTTGTGAACATATGTCATTAATCGTTGATTGACAAATATCTCGTCGATATTTCATACCATTAAACTTAATATTATTAATTTCTTCGTAAACATTTTTTGCGGCATTGGTGTAAGTACCGGCAATTGCTGTCAATACCATAACATCTCCCTTATTTGCTTCAAATTCCAGGTATTTGTTTTTTGTTACATTATTTGTAAAAGAAATCATAATATTATCATCTTCTGTATCAATGTTTTGTATAACATTTTCTGTGTTAGTTCTATTTTTACAACATAAAGTTACTGAGACGGAAACTGAATCTTTTTGGTCTATATGGTTTATCTCATCACTAAATGAGCCTATAACACATGATTCAAACAGTCGGTAGATGTCTATATCCAAAAGTTTTAGTATACCTGCACAGTCAGAATTTTGCATAAATGGTTCATAACCCAAAATTTGCATATTTCCGTCATCGCATAATATTCCGTTTATGCCCATGATACCAATATAAGCGGAATTATTATTCTCAAGGTAGTCTAAAGTCGGGTAAATTACGTTATTCATTAAAAATGCTTCATTTGCGAATGAAAGTTTATAATTCGGAGAAAATGCTCCCATGCCTGAAGTTAATTGTCCGCCATCACCTTCAAGTGAGTATCTGTATAAACGTGATGAACTTATAGGTAATGCATTATATCCATCAGTAATTGCATAGAAGCAAAACGGTGTTCCGTAAATATAATTTTCAATTAATACCTTAGAATTTTTTTCTGCAAACATGGAATCCATGATTATTCTTGAAGCTTGTTGTGATGCAAAGACTACGGCACTTGACGGAGCGTTATTTTTTAAAACAAAAGGACCTTTTATATTTTTCAAGTAATCAATAGCAATGTTTTGTTTTTCAAAAATACCGAATTTAGGTGTCGGTATGCCAAGTTTGTACATTAATTTTTTAGCTGAAAATTTATCAAATAATGTTTTGGAACATGTTTCGGCAGGGGCAAAAATTTGCAGATTGTTTTTATTAAAAAGCTTTACAATATTTGTATGTAAAGTTGTAACAGATAGAGGAATTGTCATATCAATATCGTTTTCCATCACGAATTCAAGTATTTCCTGTGACGATGTTTCTCTTATATCTAAACATGTTGCAAATTCTTTTATTCCGTCATTGCCCGGAGCAACGAATACTTCACAAGTTTCAGACAGTATTTTTGCTAATGCATATTCTTTAGCGGAATTTCCGATTATTAAAACTTTCTTTTTCATAAAACCAGTATAGCATAAATTTGCCTAAGTAAATTTTTGCCGAGTTTCAAAAAAATAATAATCTTATTTATTACTGTTTAGTGATTCTTTTGCGTACATTGCAACGGCTTTGTTGTTATCTTTTGATGCTATTTTCAGCAACGATGATATTTCATATTTGTATTCGGAGCAATTTAAATATACCAAAGCATCAATTGCAGCCATTTTAACGGACGGATTATTACTATTTTTCAAAGTTTCAACTATTGTAGATATTCCCGGTAAGTCCGTTAGCAGAATCTTATTGCCGGTATTTTTTTCAAATTCTTCGGCATATACTTTTGATAGTGCTGCTAAAGTGAGAATTGCGTATTCTTTATTTCTTTCGGCTAATTCTATTTCGCTTAGGACTGTGGCTTCTGCAAACTCTTCCGGGGTAACTTTATATGGAAGGACGATTTCTTCAGGTTTTTTGTTTTCTGCCAGCTGTTGTTCTTTTACTATTTCATTTGTGATAATTTTCTTTCTGATTTCGATTTGAGATTTTGTAGGGCCCTCTAATGATGAAGAATCCTTTTCTGCAATATTAATAATTTCTTTAAAAACGGAGGTTGTGATATATGGAATTGCAAATTTTTTGTTCGTAAAAACAGCATTAACAATTTCTGCAAGTTGTTTTGCTTGAGTATCATAATCTTCTGAATGAAGATTTTCCACTACTTTATCAGTATTTACGGCAGGCTTAATATTTGAATCTGCAACTATCTGCGGTTTATCTGTTCTTTTAAAATTTATTCCGTTGAAGCTTAAACCAGAGGGCTTATTTTTTTTTTCGTTTTCCTGAGTTGTAATGTAGGGTTCAGGAACTTTTACAGCTTTAGATTTATTTGAATCAATTTCTCTTGGCTCTGTGCTTATATATGTTAAGCTGGTTTTATAAGCAACCGGTGCTCCTGTTGTTTCCGGAAGTGTTATTGGCATTATATCAACCATATCAGCAGTAATGATATCATCATATATGGGATATGAATATATAGGCTTTTGTCTTAATTCCGGATTATTAATTTCAAGATTAACAGCATTTAATTCGCCGTCATCTGCCATTTTCTTGTCCGTGACATTAGCTCTCGGATTGTTAATTTTAATATTGACCGCATTGTATGCACTTTTTGCCGGACTGACAACTTGACATTGAGACATAATACTTTCCTTTCAAAACTATATCGATACACTTACTTAAAACATGTAAATTAAAAAAATTGCTATTTTTCATAAATATTTTAACATAAATTTACATAAAGTTTCATGACAGATTTTTATATAGCTAATTATTCACACAACATTAATCACATCTAAACCTCGAAATTCAAAGATTTTTTCAGTTTGAGAGTTTAATTTTTTTTCTCCGATAATAGTCCCGATAATTGCTTCAAGTTGTGCCGCAGGTACCATATTTTGCGGAAGTTCTTCAAACCCGTATTCCGTTTTGAGAGCAGATTGTAAAAACTTGCAGTCTGCTGACGAATGTTCTTTATAGTTTGAATATAGGTTTAACTTTTGTCTTGAAAGGTAGACCTCGTATCTGTATATTTCTGCTCCTTGTTCTGCCAGATTTGTTAATAAATCAGCACCTCTTGTCGCAAAACGCTGCATCCAATTATCACGATTGAGAAACATGTTGTTAGCATGAATTAATTGGTACGGTTTAGAAAGTATTCTCCACTTCCCCTCGAGCATTGTATTATCCCAAGGTAAAGATACACATATTATCGAGTTTTTCAAACTGTTATAATTTGAAAAAAACAGTTCTACATCATTTATTGAAAAAAGCTTGTCCATATAGATAAGTTTGCCCGATGCAATTTCCTTAACGGCTACACCGCTCTCATTAGAAGAATTCGGAGCAAGTGATAATCCTACTAAATGTGTTATCATAATCCAAAATCCTCATCTGCTGGCACATTTGATTTTAAATTGATAACTTTCTTTTCTACCTGTGGCATGTCATCATCTTTATTGCTTGACTCACTATCAATATTTATATAAAGATCCATATTCTTTTTAGATAATTTTTCGCTTTTTTGTTTAGCTATACGTTTTTTATTTTCTTCAAGCAATTGTTTGGCAGCCGGAGATATTGAGTCACCTTCAACCATTTTTATAATTTTTTCCCTTTTTGCTTGAATTTCTTCTTGCTTTTCTTTTGTAAGATTCAATGTCAAATCGTGAGTTGAGCCTAATTGATTCTTATATTTATTTTTGAGAATTAATATTTCTACTCTTCTGTTAGCAGGATCTTTCGGGGAAATAGATTTTTCGGCCGGACGTGTATCAGCGTAGCCGATTGCGGAAAACAATGATGGGGAAAATTGGAATCTGCTTATCAAATATCTTACGACAGAACATGCTCTCGCCCCTGAAAGTTCCCAGTTGGAAGGATATTGACTTCCGCTTATGGAAAGACTGTCTGTGTGTCCTTCTACAATCATGTCATGTAGTACAAACTTTTTACAAATTAATACCCCCACTTTGTCTAAAAGCTTTTTTGCATTGCTATCTATATATGCAGAGCCTGCTGCAAATAAATATTTATCATCAAAAGTCAGCAGAAGTCCTTTATCTGTCATTTTTGAACTTATTCCGTCAAGTTCACCCATTTCTTTTAAATCTTTAATTTCACGTTCAATTTCTTTGAAGGACGATTCTTCGTATTTAGGACTTATGTATTCGACCATCAGTGACGGAATAAAAGAATTCCCCTGCTGCTGGTCAAACATTGAGTCACTGCCTTCTTGGATTCCCTGTTGTCCTTCCATAATTGTGTTTTGACTAAAAGCATTTTTTAAAGATTCTTCTAATTTAGCAAAATCAGTAGCATCTATTTGAGCAAGAGCATATAATACAACGAAAGTTGCAAATAAAAGCGTTATAAAGTCTCCGTATGAAACGAGCCATCTTTCAAGGTTTTCATGTTCTTCATGTTTTTGCTTTTTAGCCATTGTATTTCTCTGCCTTTATCCCTTAACTTTCTTTTGTGTTATTCCCTTCAAGAATAAATGAACGTAATTTTCTTTCAATAAGCACAGGACTTTCACCTGCTTGAATAGAAAGGACACCTTCCATAATCATGTTTTTATATAAAAATACACCTTGATATATGAATTTTATCCTTGTCCCCAAAGGAATCATAACTAAATTTGCAGCAAACAAACCATATATTGTTGCAACAAAGGCAACTGCTATACCTGCACCAAGTTTAGATGGATCGGAAAGATTTTGCATAACCTGAATCAGTCCCATAACGGCACCGATAATACCCAATGTAGGCGAATAGCCACCGAAAGATTCAAATACTTTAGCTGCATTATTTACTTTTGCTTCAAGAGCTTCAATTTGATTTTCCATCATTGCACGAACAAGAGTCGGGTCCGTACCGTCGGCAACAGCGCCTAATCCCAGTGTTAACAAAGAATCAGAAGCATTATTAGCTTCTTTTTCCAATGCAATAATTCCCTCTTTCCTCGCTTTTGTAGCAAAACCTCCAATTTCGGTTATAAGCGCCTGAAAATCACTTTTTGGAGGGAAAAATACGTCATGCAGAATAGCTATTGCGGATTTAATAATAGGAGCCGGGAAGCTTAGTACAATCGCTCCGGAAGTACCACCTAATACGATAAATGCCGCTGTAATTTGCAATAATTGTCCTATGTTTCCACCTTCCATTGCCTGTCCGAGAAGAATTAAGCCAATTCCCAGAAACATACCTATGACTGCAAATATATCCATAATTATCTCCAATTTATATTATTCTATCTTAATTAAACAACATTTTATGAGCTTTTAAATCATTTAATTAAAGTATCTACAGGAAATTAAAATTAATTAATTCTATGTTTAGGAAGTAATAAGAAAATATAAAAAGAGGGGACTAAAAAGTCACCCTCTTTTGTGAAATATTAAATAATTATACGTTTGTTTCTTCCTGAACTATTTCTTCGATTTGTTCGTTCTGATTTTCTGACTTCATTTCTTCTTCGGCTTCGGGGTTATTTTCTGCATTTTCTACATTCTCTGCATTTTCTGTATCTTCTGAATTTTCTGATTCTTCTGCTATATTTTCTTCAGAATCTTCTTCATCTGAGTCTTCTTGAATTTTGTTTCCGTTGGCTTCTGCTATTGCTTTTTCGATTTCTTCTTCATCTTTAGCACGTATAACCGGAATTGAGAGCATTAATGCAACCTGATCTCCTTCTTGCTCAAAATTCAGTTCAAGAAGTTCCTTATCCATTTCTAAATATTTTGAAAGCAGGTCAACAAGTTCTCCCCTCATTTGCTCCAAAATTTTAGGAGTTAAGTTCGTCCTGTCTTGCATAAGAACGAGTTTTAATCTGCTGGTGGCAACAGATTTTGAAGCTTCATCTTCATTTTCTTCTTGAGGGCGGAAGAACTTTGCAACCGTATTATATAAATCAGTTAAAAGTCCCATTTTACACCTTCGCTTTCAATTTAGCGATAACACCTTTAATTTTAGCCATAAAGCCTTTTGGTTCATCCAAATCCAAGAACGGAACTTCTTCTCCCAAGATTCTTTTTGCAACATTTCTATATGCTTGTCCGGCGAGTGAGTGCTCGTCATTAACAATAGGTTCACCTTTATTGGTGGAAGTAATTATGCCGGTATCTTCGGGAATAATACCCAAAAGTGGAATTTCCAAAATGCCGACTACATCATCCACGCTCATCATTTCATTACTCTTTATCAAATTAGGGCGGACTCTGTTTAATAAAAGCCTTGTGCTTGTCATTTCTTCTCTGGCATTTAATAACCCTATTATTCTGTCAGCATCACGAATAGCAGACATTTCCGGCGTTGTAACGACAATTGCCTCGCTTGCTCCGGCTATGGCATTCTGAAATCCCTGTTCAATTCCTGCGGGACAATCGATAAGAACAAAATCATTTTTTTCTTTTAATTTTTCGCAAATTTCCGTAAGTTGTTCTGCATTAACTGCAGATTTGTCTCTTGTTTGAGCGGCAGCAAGCAAAGAAAGATTAGGATTCTTTTTGTCCTTAACCAAGGCTTGTTTCAGCTTGCATCTTTCTTCTATTACATCAACTATCGTATAAACAATTCGATTCTCTAAACCCAGTAAGAGATCCAGGTTTCTTAATCCTAAATCAGTATCAATAAGAACAACTTTGTACCCCTCTTTAGCGAGAGCAGTTCCTATATTTGCACTTGTTGTAGTTTTGCCTACACCGCCTTTTCCTGATGTGATTACTATTACACGTCCGGCCATTAATTTCTCCTTAATTTTTTATAAATAACAATTTTACCTTCTTCAATTTGAGCTTCCTCTGGTGTAAACTCATTTGTTTTTTGCACATAAGGTACATTTAATGTATCATTGCGTCTTGCATATAAGCCTGCAATTCTTAACTGAATTGCATTCAATTTTAGCGCTCTAACTTTTGAGGTTATATTGCCTTTAGAACCGGCATGGGCAATTCCGCCCAATATACCCCAAACGGTGATATCACCTTCTGCTATTATTTCACTTCCGGGATGTGCGTCACCGATTATAAGAATATTTCCTTCATAAGAAACGGTTTGTCCGGAGCGAAGAGTTTGATTTAAGTAAAGAGTCGGAAGTTCTTTTGTATCTGTTGCATGTTCTTCGGATCCTTCCGGCAAGACTTCTCCTGTATCCAGTAAGATATATTTACTGATATCCTCGTTACTTATTAAGCCTTCACTTGCGGCAAGGCGCTCGAATTCATTTTCGTAATAATGTTCGGCAGGAATAATTTCCGAAAGTTCATGCTCTGACATTTCGGTATAAGTGTCTTCAACTCCGTCTATTGTGTTTATCGGAGAATTATCTTTTGCAACTTCCATATCCGCATTTATTTCTATGACTTTTTCTTCGTTTTGCTCAATTACCTCTGAGTTTTCTTCATTTTTTTCACGCTCATTTTCTTCGACATCTTCTGTAGGAACTTCTTCTGTTATAAGTTCTTCCTTTACTATGACCGGCTCTCCTTCCGGAGTTCTTGATACAACAGTTTCATGTTGAATTTCATCACTCATTTTGGAAATCATAATTCCGAGGCTCACCGCTGCTGCCTCTGTTTGTTCGGAAGTTGTATCAAGGAATGCAATTTCGGCATCCGTAGCTTCAATTAAAGCCTTGATGCTTAAAAGTTGTGATTGCTTTAAATCGATACCGCCGAGTTTCAGACAAACTCTTTTACCCCTGACATCAGGATGCTCCATTATGTTACTCAGTTCGTAAACTAATTGATTTGTGTTTTTTGAGTTGCTGAGGTTTATAATAAAGCCGTTCTCTATAAAACCTTTTTCCATTTAACCACCTATTATAACTAACACAACAACAAGAATATCTCAAACGATTTTTCAATTCAATAAAGTGTATCGGAATGTAACGTTTTTTTACGGTGATTAAATGAAAGGAAAGTTATTTAAAAATTACCCAATTACTCAATTACCTGTTCATATAAACATTTCCTTGTAACATTTCTTCATAAAACTTAATAAATTATTTGCCTATTGTAATATGCCTCAAATACTTGTATAATCTGCGATATGATATGATATGATATGAGGCTAATTGTAACGATTTTTGAGTTTTTCCTAAAGTTTTTTATAATAATGCATATGGTGATACATAAGAGAGAATACATTTTCAGAAAGGCGGTAAAATTATGAAGTTCTTTGACTTAGAGATGAATTTGGAATTAGCTAAGGCGCAAAATAAAGTAAAAAATTATTCTCAGCATCAGATATTATGTAAGTTTCATGGCATAGGAACTAAACCCTATGATGCACCTCCTGAATTTGATATTTGTACGCAACCTGTGGCTTATAATCCAAAACCGGACTGCCAAAGGATTAAACCTTAGTTGGTAGATTTCAGTCTACCGAAATAAAGTAATGTATGGTGCGTCAAACGACGCACCAAATTATTATTGCGGTTAAAATTGCACCATGTGTACTACGCTTCACGTCTGCCGAGTTCCTGGTCCATCAGGTATAACGCTACTTTATCATCTCCGAACATTTCAAGTCTTTTAATAATATTTTTAACCGCTTCTTCTTCCTCAATTTGTTCTTCAATAAACCAATCAACAAAGTTCAAAGTGGTTCTGTCGCATTCTTCTTCTGCTTTTCGGGCAACCGACATAATGGAATTTGTGATACATTTTTCGTGTTCGTAAACTATATTAAATATAGACAATATTCCTTTAAACTCAAATTCCGGCATACGAATCTGCTTTAAAGTTACAAAACTGTTGCAGTCAATTAAATAATCAAAGATTTTAAGTCCGTGTTCGACTTCTTCTCTTGCCTGATATCTCATCCAAGATGCAAACCCGTTCAACCCGAGTTCTTTTAAGTGGGCCGACATCGAAAGGTATAAATACCCCGAATAAAACTCTTTATTAATTTGTTCGTTTAGTATTTCGTTAATTTGTTCGCTAATCATTTTTACTCCTCCAAAGACCGTGTATGTTGCATAATTCTAAAGCCGTTAATTCACCTTCCATACCAGTGATATTGTATGCAGGAATTTCTTCGGGCTTAAAGAATTTTAACCTTAATTCACTTTTGTCTTTATTAAAAACTTCCGCAAATTGTATATAATGCTCATCTGTCATAGGGTGCTTGCGGACGCTTACATAAACAGAATCAGTACAAACACCGCTTTCGCAGCCTTCGTGGACTGTCTCAATTTCCGGAACGTGTTTTTCTCCGAGTTCGTTTTCTTCATATTGTTTTTCCATTAACTCCATTTCCTGACCGCAACAGACAAGCTCTCCTTCACCGTCAATTAATGTTTGTACAACATTTCCGCAAACCTTACATTTATATATTCCCAGTTTTATACTCATAAAATTTTCTCCTTTCTTTTAAAACATTTTATTGAATCATTTAAAAACTTCATTGTAGGAACGGGTAATTTATGGTACTATTTTTGCTATGGAAAACATTTTTAAGAATGCGGGTGAGAATAACAGTAGTGAGGAAAAAGAAGAAAAAACGCTTCTTCTTGATCAATACAACAGCCTAAAAGATAGCTATAAAGAAATATTTATGGAAGCAGCCTTTTCTATCAGAGCGGCAATCGATAAATTCAAACCTGAAAATCCTTGTACTATATGCACAGTAAAATGCAATCTTGAAAAAAAAGATATCTTTGGTGATTTTCCTGTAGGATGTGCTTATAAAGACTGGCAAGTACAAACTCTGTCGTTTCTTGAAGGTGAATATAAACAAAAACTAAAAAACACTTATACTGCAATTATGGATAAAAAAGAGGACTTTACCTGCAACCAATGCGGAGATTGCTGCAGGCTTGCCGTAAGTGAGTATTCTTATGAGCAATTAAAGCAGCGTGCATATAGAGGTGATAAATTTTCTGAGGATTTTGTATCGGTTTTTGTTCCTTACGGTTCCGAAGAAGAAGCTAAAAATGCAAATCCCGAATATTTTGAAACTCTCGGAAATTTAGTTGAGGATAAAACTTACTATTATTATTGTCCGAAATTAAAAGATAATTTGTGTTCCGATTATGAAAACCGGCCGGATATCTGCAAAAATTTTCCTCATAATCCTTTAAAATTACTTCCATCCCGATGCAGTTACAACGAATGGAGAAAAAGGATTGCAAAAATAGCAATGCTTATCAATGCAAAAGTCGATATTATTGAATTTTACAAGCAAAAACTGGGATAAAGGGAAAATGATGATTCTTGCGGGGTTAAGTCTTAATGAAATCGAAAAAATCACAGAGGAATTGCATGCTTCCAAGTTTCGTGCAAAGCAAATTCACAATTGGATTTATAAAAAATCCGTTTCATCAATAGATGAAATGACAGATTTAGCAAAAGATTTCAGAGAAACGCTAAAGACAAAATATGCCGTAACGGAAACAAAAATAAAAGTTAAACAGGTAAGCTCAGACGGGACAATAAAATATTTGATAGAATACCCTGACGGAGAATGTGTTGAAACCGTACTTATGCGATTTGACAATCGTGCTAATCTAACTGCATGTGTAAGTTCTCAAGTCGGATGTGCCGTAAATTGTTCTTTTTGTGCAACAGGAAAACGTGGGTTTATAAGGAACTTAACTTATAAAGAAATTATTGAGCAAGTTTTGACCATACAAAGAGATACGGGGCTAAAAGTCACGAATATTGTATTTATGGGGCAAGGCGAACCGCTCTTAAATCTTGATAATGTATTAAAGGCTCTCAATATATTTAATACCGATTTTCAAATCGGAGCAAGAAGGATTACAATCTCTACAAGCGGAATTATTCCGAAAATTAATGAGCTTGCCGAATCAGAACTGCAATCAACACTTGCAATATCCTTGCACGCCCCCAATCATGAATTAAGAGCAGAGCTCATGCCGATTGAAAATAAATATCCGATTAATAAATTAAAAGAAGCATTATCGGCTTATATTAATAAATCGGGCAGAAGAATAACAATTGAATACATAATGATAAAAGGATTTAATGATACCGTAAATTGTGCAAAAGAACTGGCTCAATATTTAAATGATTTAAAATGCAATATTAACCTGATTCCGTATAATTCGGTTAATGATACAAAATATAAAAAATCAACAAATGATAATATTATGAAATTTAAATATATACTTGAACATTCCGGGAAAAAAGTAACAGTAAGGCTTGAACGAGGTGCAGACATTGATGCCGCTTGCGGACAATTAAAAGGAAGAGTGGAAAATTAGATTTACATTATATCTTGAGGAGCTTAGTATTGAATAACATTTTTCAAAAAAATATATCTGCTTTGGCTTTAAAAAATCCTGTTTTGGCAGAACAACTGCACAATTATCTGCCAAACAATGTTCCTGAATTGGTAAACACAAACGGTGCTTATAATTTGAAGTACAAAGGATTATTCATACACAATGTTCAAAACCCGCTAGGAGAAGCTAAAGAAGTGTTTTCTATGGCTACAAACGAGCCTGTTGCAATACATATAATTTACGGTTTGGGACTCGGATATCTGTTCCAACTGGCATCTTTAAATTCGCTGGGTACTGTGATTTTATATGAGCCGGATTTAAATATTATGAAATCCGCTTTTATGCTTGTAGATTTTTCAAATGATATTTTAAAAAATAACGTATTTATTACAAATACGTTAGACGGAGTTTCCGGCGAAGTATACAAAAAATCAAACACTGCAAATACTCCGCAATTGCTTTCGCTTCCGTCAGCAAGAGAACTTAACAAAGAAGACTTTGATATATTCGTAAAAAAAATGCAGGAAATTGTCGGAGGATATTCTCTTGATTTAAAATTTACCAAAGAAACCTTTTATCCTTCATTAAAAATGCTTATACAAAATATGCCTGAACTTATGAATGAACTTCCGCTTGTGAAATTTAAAGATACATATTTGGGAAAAACTGCAGTTGTTGTTTCTGCCGGCCCGACTTTAGACAGAAATATAGAAACATTAAAAAAATATCGTGATAAATATATTCTTTTTACGGTAGGAACGGCAATAAAAACTCTTTATAAAAATGATATTAAACCTGATTTTTTATGTATCATAGAAACCTATAATGCTTCAAGGCAGGTAGAAAACCTTGATTTGAAAGATGTTTATTTTATAACAGAACCTTATTCAAATCCAGAACTTCGAAGATTTGAATATAAAAAAATACTTTCGCACATATCCGCAAATTCAATGATTAACCATTTTTGGGCGGATTTATGCGAAGAGAATTTTGAAGAATACTGGTCAAAAGGTACTGTTTCTTATACGGCTTTGAATTGTGCAAGAATACTTGGTTTCAAAAAAATAATACTTGTAGGACAAGATTTGGCATATATAGAAGGACATTGTTACAGTAAAGATTCTTCGTACAAAGATTTGGTCTGTGAATATAATAAAGAAAAACAAAAATGGGAAATAACGGCTAAAGATTTTGAAGCCTTTGCAAAAGCAATTTCCGCATCAGAGGATGCAGCGGTGCGAACAGAAGTCGCTCAAAGGCGGCTAAGCAGATTGAATAATTCTTTGTATTATGTAAAAGGAATCCAAGGAGATATGATACCGACAGAATCTGTTTATGCGGCATTTGTTAAGCCGTTAACCGAATTTGCGGAACATTTTAAAGGTATAGAATATATAAATACATCCCTTGTCGGAGCTCAAATTGACGGGTTTAAAAATATTTCGCTTGAAGAAGCATTGAAAGATTCGGAGCCGATTTCCCCAATCGAACTTGTTACCGATTTTACTTATAATCAATCCGAAATTCAAAAGAATATTAACGAATATATTTTAAAACTGACAGACAGTATAAAGTATACGCAAGATGGGAAACAAATTATAAAAAATATATTTAATAATTTGAAAAGGAAAAAAAGTGTTGATGAAGAAATCTTAAAGTTATTGAAAAAAGTCTCATTGATATATTTAAATCTTATAGGCGAATATTCCGATAACAATAAGTTGTATTCTATAATTAGTGCCGCAGAAAAAATAGATTTGGATTATGAAATGAAGATGATGAGAAATTTTAATTATGACGGTGTTTTAAGAATAACGGAAAAAATATCAGAATATTTGAATAAAACCGAAGCTAAAATATATGAAATCGAAAATATGCTTAAAGGAGTACTAAATGAAGGTTTTGATACAAAGAGTTAAAAAAGCATCAGTTACAATAAATAATGAATTGTATTCTTCAATAGACAAAGGCATTCTTTCTTTTGTCGGAATTGAGAAAGGGGATACAATTGAACAGGTTCAAAAAATGGCTAATAAAATAGCTAATTTGCGAATTTTTCCCGATGAAAACGGAAAAATGAATCGTTCAATCATCGATACAAAGGGAAGTATGCTTATAGTTTCTCAATTTACGCTATGCGGAGATTGTAAAAAAGGAACTCGCCCAAGTTTTGATAATGCAGCTTTACCTGATACGGCTAATAAACTGTATGAAGATTTTGTAAATGAAGTATCAAGACTTGGCATTTTAGTTAAAACAGGCGTTTTTGGTGCGATGATGGATGTCGAACTTATAAACGACGGCCCTGTAACATTTATGCTCGAGATGTAATAAAAAAGCAATTCAGACTTTCATTTACTACTAATCAAAATCAATCAAATCGGTCATTTTTACTTCCAATATATCGGCAAGTTTGAATAGTCGTCTTAAACCTATAAACATTTGTCCTTTTTCAATTCTGCAAATAAATTCATATGTGCAATCCAGAGCTACAGCTAAATCTCGCTGGGTAAGTTTTCGTTCTTTTCTGTATTTTCTGATATTGTGACCTAAAAGTTCAAGCCTTGACATATGAACTATTATTTCATATTATTTTAGTCAAAAGTTGATGTATATGTTCATATTATGAGGATATAATTTTATATGAAAGAAATGAATGTTGTAAAAATAATCAGTAAAAATATACATGATATAAGGATAGAAAAGAATATATCTCTGCAAGAATTGGCTGAAAAAAGCAATTTGGATGTTGAAATGATAAGACAACTCGGACACGGGATTTGTATGGGATTGGGTTTAGAAATTTACTCCAAAATTGCTAAAGGGTTGGGGGTTGGTATGAGCGAGATAACAAAAGGTCTTAAATTTGTTGATGACTAGTTGTTGGAATTATGTATTAAAAATTTTTTTGTTGAACTTTATTAATACAAGTATTAAAATTTTTATATTGATTGGCAAGGAGAGACTCAAAATGTTTTTAAAATCAAAAAAAACATTCATGGAATCGGAAATACTGGAACAGACAAAAATTCTTCCATATATTTTAACAAAATATATTGATATGCAAACAGGTGAAATAAAAATTGATTTGCCGGATAATATCAGGAAAATAGTTCTTGTTGCAAGCGGGTCTTCTTATCATTGTGCAAGATTTGCGGTTGATTTAGTTGAAAAAATTTCCAAAATTGAATCGAGAGCTATATATTCAAGTGAATTTTTACAAAAGAATCTTATTCCGCATGATGAGAATACTTTATATATATTTATTACTCAGTCAGGAGAAACTTCAGATACCCTAAAATCGCTTGAACGTGTAAAAACGGAAACGAATTTGCCTGTTTTATGTATAACAAACAATGAAGAATCAACTATTTGGAACAAGTGCGATTACCATGTTGCTTGTTATGCAGGTGTTGAACACGGAATTGCCGCTACGAAATCATTTACGTCACAAATGTTATGTCTTATTTTAATCTCACTTAAATTGATTGACAAAGCTGAATCCGCGGCATTGACCAAGCATTATAAAGATTCTCTTTTCCATTTGCCGGCAATTTTGGAGAAAACAATTCAAAAGCGAAGAGAAATTAAGGATTTAGCGAAACATCTTGCAAAGGAAAACACTGTAATTATTACGGCAGACGGGATTTCATATTCACTTGCAAAAGAAGGTGCTTTAAAAATTAAAGAAACTTCATATAAAAATATTAGTGCAGCAATATTGGGGGAATTTATGCACGGGCATGTTGCAGTTTTAAACAATAAATCCACCCTTATATTTATATCTGTTGACAAACCTTCTGAACGTTCAATTAATAATCTGAATAAAATAAAGGCTGACTATAATCCGACTATCATTGTAATAGGTATAGGTGACAGTCTTATAAAACCGGATTATCATATAACGGTAGATTGCGAAAATGAAATTCAACAATTGTTCTCAAACGTAATTATATTACAATTAACCGCATTGGAAATTGCACTTAAATTGAAGCGAAATGTTGATAATCCCAAAGGATTGCACAAAGTTGTTACGGATAATCCGATGGTTTAATTATTGTCTATCCTCATCTGGTTCGCAAATGTGCCAGCTATACTGATTTTTTGTACCTTGCAGTGCGTGCATTTATTGCATAGCATGTACAAGCCAGTTTTTCAGACAGAGCAAGCAAATTTCTTTGAACTGCAGCAACATCGTTCATTGTTTCTAACATCTTATCCGGATTAATCATAGATTCCATTGCGTCCATATTGTTGACCTTTTCGTCCGCATATTTTTTGACAAGCAATTTATCTATGTAATCCCTTGCGCCGACTGCCATAATATTTACCTCTTTTATCTGTTCCCTATATTATATAAGTATTTTTTTTATAAAAAATTGCCTAAATTTTTTACAAAAATATTTAAAAAACGCTGTAATCCAGTAATATAACGGAAAACTTTTGTTTACAAATGTTAATATTTTTCATATTATATATGGTTCTTCGATTGTAATATTACAAAAATAGTGTTAATATTAGACTATGGGATTTAAAATAAATTTTAGCAATGCAAAATCAGCTATTAATGCAGTGACAATGCTCAATCTCCGCCAAAATCTACTGAAATCAGTAGTTAGTGGGAACTTTAGACTTGCTCGCAGTCAACAAAAAGAATTTGCCAAAATAGCAGTGGAAGACTTTGATACCTATATAAAGCTGCCAAAGGTAGTTTATGATAATATACCGTTAGTTCCTTTGATGTCTATGTTTCTAAAGACGTTAAAATTTAGGATTTTTTATGCATTTAGCAAAAAAACACCTGATGAAAAAGAACTTAAAAGAAAAGCAAAAGAATATATAAAAACCATTTCCTCATCGGAAATGAAAGCCAGAACTGTCAGGATATCTGATTTAATGAAAGAAAAAGGGGTTGTTGTATAATTTATCATAAGTGCAAATTTAGTCACCCGTTGTATTTTTATGTTAGAATTTGGATATGAATAAACCCGAATTATTAATGCCTGCGGGCAATATTGAAAAACTTAAATATGCCATAAAATACGGTGCTGATGCTGTTTATCTTGGTGTTGTAGATTTTAGCCTCAGAGCTATGCGTAAAGGCGAACTTATTACGCTTGATAATCTTAAACTTGCAATAGATACCGCAAGACAAATGGGAGCAAAAGCATACCTAACGCTTAATATTTTTGCTTTTAATGATGATATAAAACATCTTGAAGAAAATTTGGACATAATTTCAGAATCCTCTCCGGATGCTCTTATAATCAGTGACCCCGGAATTATGCGTCTTGCTCAAAAATATATGCAAAAAACTCCTATTCACGTTTCAACGCAGGCTAATATACTGAATTATGAAGCTGTTAAGTTTTGGCAGGATATGGGTGCAACCCGTTGTATCCTGGCAAGAGAACTCCCGATAAATGACGTTGCCGAAATTAAACAAAAAGTTCCGAATATGGAATTGGAATGTTTTATACATGGAGCTCAATGCGTTTCGTTTTCAGGACGGTGTCTGCTGAGTGATTATATGACCGGCGGCGAAAGAAAAGCAAATTCCGGAAACTGTTCTCAGCCTTGCAGGTGGAGTTATAAACTTCTTGAAGAAACCCGCCCCGGCGAATATCAGGAAATTATACAGGATGACAAAGGCACTCATATACTTTCTACAAAAGACTTATGTCTTGTTAAACATCTAAAAGAGATGATAGATGCCGGGATTGATTCATTCAAGGTAGAGGGAAGAACAAAGAGCCTTTACTATGTTTCCGCAACAGCAAAAGCTTATAGAGAGGCTATTGATGCACTTATGAAAAATCCTGATGCCGATATGGAGCCTTATTTCAAAGAACTTTTAAAGGTGGGAAACAGAGGATATACAACGGGATTCTATTTGGGTAACGGCTATCCGTCTGACGGTTATAGCTATGATATTTCCAAAGGACTTGCGGGTGCGGATTTCTTATGTGAATTTCACGAAGGAAAATATTCTTTTGAGAATGAATTTTCCGCTCCGACTCTTGATATGCAAAACGGTGAATATTATAAGGTAATTACAAAAAATAAATTTAACAAAAATGACGATATTGAAATAATTACTCCATCCGAGCAGTTTGTTACGCAAGTAATTGAAATTAGGGATAAAAACGGTGAAAATGTTGAGGTTGCAAATACTAACAACGAATTATGGATAAAACTTAAACAATCCCCTCTTGAATATGAATGTGCTATTGCCAGAACAATAATGGTTAAATAATCTTAAAATTAATGAAATTCAAATCTTGCAATTAAACCTTTATCCTTTACAATATAAGTGTAAATAATACACTAGAGATACAGGTGCGTTTTTATGAGTTCAAAAAATATAAGAAATATTGCAATAATAGCCCATGTAGACCATTGTAAAACAACTTTGGTAGATTGTCTGCTTAAACAAAGCGGTGTTTTCAGAGAAAATCAACAGGTACAGGAAAGAATTCTTGACAGTAACGATTTGGAAAGGGAAAGAGGAATTACAATTCTTTCCAAAAACATTTCCATTGAATACAAAGGAACAAAAATCAATGTTGTAGATACTCCCGGGCATGCCGATTTCGGCGGAGAAGTTGAGCGTGTATTGGGAATGGTTGATGGCGCTTTATTAATAGTTGATGCCGCAGAAGGTCCGATGCCTCAAACACGTTTTGTACTTTCAAAAGCATTGGAATTAGGGATAAAAATTATAGTTGTAATAAATAAAATTGATAAACCGGCAGCAGAACCGTTAACTGCATTGGATAAGGTTTTTGATTTATTTACCGAACTCACTGACAGAGCTGATTTAATTGACTTTCCTTTTATATTTTCAAGCAGTTTAAACGGTTTCGCAGTTAAAGAACTTGATGATAAAAGAAAAGATATGATTCCTTTGCTTGACTGTATTTTAGAAAATATTAAAGAGCCGGAGGGTGATTCCGATAGACCTTTCCAATTCAGAGCGACAACATTGGATTACAATGAGTATGTCGGAAGAATAGTTATCGGAAGAATTGCTAACGGAGTTGTACACTCACAGGATATTGTTGCGTGGGTTGACTCAAAAGGCGAAGTGAAAAAAGGAAAAATTACAAAATTATTCGGATTTAAAGATTTAGGCAGAGTTGAAATTGAATCGGCAGAAGCAGGCGATATTGTTGGAATTGCCGGATTTTCGGAAATCCAAATCGGAGAAACTCTGTGTGACCCGAATAATATAAATCCTTTGCCGTTAATAAAAGTAGACGAACCTACTTTGCAAATGAATTTTTCTGTAAATGACAGTCCTTTTGCAGGTCAGGAAGGTAAATTTGTAACTTCCAGACAGATAAGAAAAAGACTTTATGATGAGTTGGAAAAAAACGTAAGTTTGCGAGTTGAAGATACAGATTCAACAGATTGTTTCAAGGTTTCAGGCAGAGGTGAGCTTCATTTGGGAATTTTGATTGAAACAATGCGTAGGGAAGGTTTTGAATTCCAGGTATCAAAACCTGAGGTTATATATAAAGAAATAAACGGTGAGCACTGTGAACCGTTTGAAAATTTGCTTATAGATGTACCTGATGAATATGCAGGCGGTGTAATTGACAGACTTTCAGGCAGAAAAGCCACTATGCTTGAAATGAACAGCTCAAACGGCAGAACTAAAATGAAATTTTCAATTCCTGCAAGAGGTTTAATCGGATTCCGTTCTGAATTTATAAGAATGACACGCGGTGATGGTATAATGTATCATACTTTTGATGAATATAAACCGTACGCAGGCGATATTCCGAAACAAAGGAGCGGTTCAATCCTCGCCCACGAGCAAGGCGAGGCTGTTCCCTATGCACTTGCACAATTTGAGGACAGAGGTGTATTTTTTGTAACCCCGCATACAAAGGTTTACAGAGGTATGATAATAGGCGAGGGGAACAAGGCGCAGGATATCGTTGTTAATATATGTAAGACAAAAAAATTAACCAATATGAGAAGTTCTACTGCTGACGTGATGGTTACATTACAGGCACACAAAGAACTTTCTCTTGAAGAATGTCTGGAATACATAGGTGATGACGAACTTGTTGAAATTACTCCCAAAAACATCAGAATGCGCAAACAGGATTTGGTTAAGTTTCATAGTATATAAATATTTAAAATATTTTTCACGAAATTGCTAAAATTGTGATATTATGGCTTTATGGAAGAAAAAGAGTCAAAAAAAGTTATAGCTTTAATGTCCGGAACATCTTGCGATTCAATAGATGCTGGCTTGTGCGAAGTTAATCCTGATATGTCGGTTAAGCTGATTCAGGGAATTAATCATCCTTATCCTGAGCATATTCGAGCTAAAATTTTTTCTGCGTTCAGAGATGATTTAAGCATAAAAGAGCTTTGCCAGCTTAATTTTGCAGTCGGAAAGTGTTTTGCTGATGCCGCAAATGTTTTAATCGGAGAATTCGGAAAACCTGATTTTATATCTTCTCATGGGCAAACGGTTTATCATTGCCCTTTTGATGAAACTTTGGATAATATTTCCCTGAAAAGTACCATGCAAATCGGAGAAAGTTCTGTTATTGCCAAAGAAACCGGATGTACAGTTATTTCTAACTTTAGAGAAAGCGATATAGCTTATGGCGGCCAAGGAGCCCCTCTGGTTTGTTTTGCGGATGATAAATGGTTCAGGGGCAGGGGTAAATATTCAGATGAACCCGGACAAGAAAACTATCGCAGTCAAGGATTTGCAATACAAAATATCGGAGGAATTTCGAATGTGACGGTCGTATCGGATGAATGTGACACTTTCGGCTTTGATACGGGATGCGGAAATATAATGATTGACTACTGCACACAAAAGTTCTTCGGACAAAAATATGATAAAGACGGTAAGATCGCTTTAGAAGGAAATGTTTGCGAGAGCTGGCTGGATTGTTTATTGCAGGATGAATACTATTTTCTTGAACCTCCAAAAACAACGGGGCGGGAATATTTTTCGGCTAAATATATAGAAAACATACTTAAATCAGCTCCTCCCGAGCCAAAAGATATTATTGCAACACTAACCGCATTAACTGCAAAAACTATTGCCCAATCTTACGAAAGGTTTATTTATCCGTCTGCACATATCGATACTGCGATAATAGGCGGAGGCGGAGCTTATAATAAAACCTTAATGAAGTTTTTAAAACAATATTTACCCCAAAGAATTGAACTTAAAACTCACGAAGATTATGGAATTTCAAATAATTATAAAGAGGTTATGGCATTTGCGCTCCTTGGATATTGTACATATTATGGCATTCCAAACAATCTTCCATGCTGTACGGGAGCAGATAAACGAGTCGTTTTGGGTAAAATTACAATGCCTATCACATAATAAGGCTTTATCTTAATAATGCACATTTTTTTATTATATTAATATATTTTTTAATAACCTCCTGCGGCATAAACATTTTTACTTTGCCGAGAAAAGATGTTTGATATTGTTTTCCTGCTGGTGTTGTTTTAATAACATTTTCTACAATCTTATTAACTTCATCAGGAATAAATCGTTTTCCTCTTTTATAGTGTACTGCGTGTGAATTCAAACCGGCTTCAGATACAATTTCAAATGTATCCAAGCCTCTATTTAAGCAATGCTCAACTTCTATTTGGTCTGCAATTTTGCCAAAACCTTTGTATAGCTCAGGATGGAAATTTTCCATAAATTCAACATTAACTCCATTTGGTAAATCAGACACACTGACTCGTCCGACAGCAATTTTGCCGTCTTTTACCAAATATTTTGTTATTCTGCGATAGTTCGAATTGTCAAATACAACTTTTTCCACTGTCACAGGAATATCTTGTTGTAATTTTTTAGAATAGATCATACTTATATAAAAACATTAAAAAGTAAAAAATTGCTTAATTGTAAATAATATTAAGAGAATTCTTATTCTATTTTAATTTTTGTAAATTTTTTTTATCAAAATAGCAAAAAATCTTTTCATTTGTTTTGATTTATGTATAATGAAACAAGAAAGAAAAAGATTTTATGTTACAGAATATTTCGAATAAATTCGGTAATGCCAACAAAGCACAATATATATCAAAAACATCAGAATTGTCTGATGTGCTTGAAAATTATTTATTTAATATTTTTGAAAAAGAACTGAATACACCAAATTCAGTTCTTTTGTCATATAAGCCAATAGTCGTTAAAAAGATTGCGGCTTATATTTCCGGCAAAATCAATATGCCTGCGTCAATAGGAATAGCCGGAGAAACTGCGAGCGGTAAATCGACAATAACGATGGATTTGATTGAAACAATTGAATCATTCGGAGTGGAGTTTGGCATTCCTGATATTATTACCAGGGTTAATACTGATGATTATTATTATGATCGTTCTGATATGGTAAAAGCAGCGGGAAGTTTTTCGGAATTTGCAAAAAATTATGATTTGGACAGTCCTGATGCATTGGAATTGGAACTTATGTGTAAACATATCAAAGAATTGCTTTCCGGAAATGCAACTTATTTGCCAAAATATGATATGAGCGGTACCGCAATACGTTATGACAATTATACTTATGCAAAACCATCTCAAATAATCATTTCTGAAGGTTTGTTTACTCTAACAGACAAAGTAAGAGATGCATTTAATTTTAAAATTTATGTAGATATTCCGGAAAATATTAAAAAAGACAGATTTTTTAGACGTGCTGAGGAACGTGGTTTAGGGGATTCTGCTCAAATAATTTATGCAAATGCAAATAAAAAGGCGGAATTTTATATTCGTCCTTGTAAAGATATTTCGGATATTGTACTTTCCGGTGCGGCTGACAGAATTAAGTATAAAAATTTCCTAAATAAAATTATAGGTCTGGTTCAGGAAATATACTTTTTTGAGTAATTAAAAATGTTAAGTTTGTTGGCGGGTATATTTATCAGAATATTTTCGAACTCATTTCTTAATGTATTTCAGAAATTGCTTACAAATTTTGGGGAAAGGCCGTCTGTTATTAATTTTTATACTTATTTGGGACTGAGTGTTATCGGTTTTATTATTTGCCCAAAACCTGTTTATAACGATACCTTATTAATTAATATTTTCGTAATGGGTATTTTGGGCGCATTGGGAAATTATTTTATAATCAAAGCCCTGTCAGAGGGTGATTTATCGGAATTAGCACCGATTAATTCATATAAACCTATAGTAGCACTTATATTAGGCTGTTTTTTGCTCAAAGAATTCCCTCATATAAAAGAACTTATCGGGATATTTTTGATTATACTCGGTACATTTATTTTGTTTAACAAAAAAATTACACATTCAAAAGCTCTTCTTTATCGTTTTTTTGCCTTGATATTTTCAGGTACGGAAGCCGTATTTATAAAAAAGGTTATATTATTATCTGATATAAGTTCGGCATTTTTATATTGGGCGCTTGCAGGATTGATTTTTGCCGTATTTTTGACAATGAGGCACAAAATAAAAATTTCAAAACCGAATATTAAATATCAATTGCTATTGATTCTTGCAGTCGGATTAATGCAATATTCAACAAATTACGTTTTTTCAAAAATGAATGTAGCTTATGCACTTGCTCTGTTTCAGCTTTCAACGGTCGTAAGCGTATTTTTAGGGGTAAATATATTTAAAGAACATGGGTTGAAAAGAAAACTTGTTGCATCATTTGTGATGATATCAGGTGCAATTATGATAATCCTAAACTAATTGAAAATTGCGATTGATTAGTCTTCTTGTTTCAAGTTCAAAATCCGATTCCGAAACATAAAGATTTACAGCTCTGTCCAGCTTCATTATGTTAAAAAGTACAAATATATCAGATGGAATATTAAATATAGAAATTTTCTTATTTTTAGCAGCTTCTTTCATAGCTTCTATAAATTCTATAGTGCAATCGTAAACATATTTGAGGTCAATTCCGACTTGTCTCGTTTCTGCCGAAATTTCTCTGATTAGTCTTTCCGATTCATTGTAATCCAATTTCCCGCATTGCGGTGCAAAAATGCAAAATTTTTCGTTATTTTTGATTTCCATATAATTATGATAACTGTTATTTTTTTTATTTAAATTATAGTTAATAATGAATCTTCTATAACTAAAGTCTGAAATTTCATTTTTTGGGGTGTGAACTTTTAAATATTACGAAATGTAAAGACGAATTTTTGAGGGTTGTAACAAGGCTGAAATCCTTGTATAATCTGCTATATTATGTGATATGATGTTTGGCATTTTGTGCAAAATTTTATTTACCCCGGGCAATTTTTGAAAAGAAAAATACTTAATATAAGTATAACGAGGAATTAAATAGATAACACGAAATATTAAGTACAAAAGAAAAAAAGGGAGGACAATTATGTCAATATCAGGACTCATTTCTAAATCACTTCAAAATGCAGCTAGACAGATACACAAAATGTCTACACCGGCAGCAAAACTAGTTTTAGGGCCTAAATATCAAGAAATTTTAAAATTAGCATCAGGTAAAGGCCGTATGGCAGCAGTAGCAGACGGAGCAATGGTCTCAATTTTTAGCTGATGAAAAAAGAACCTGACCCAATACATACAAATGTAGACCATCATATCAGCATAGATTCTACTTTGGTGCCTAAGCTTGATTCGTTGTTGCATGAATTGGATTCCGTAGTGAACCCTTAAGCTCAAACTGATAATAAATTTTTAAGAGGGCATCCTAAAATATGGATGTCTTCTTTTATGCACGTAATTATTTATTTTTTACATATTGTTTGTTCAGCAGCCGGTAGTGTAGACTTCAGTCTACCGATATATTCAGGTTTACCGAGATTGCTTTGAGCGCATTCGTCCTCTCAATGACAAAAACATTCCACCCGTCATTCTGAGGGAATGGAATTCCCGAAGAATCCAGCCAATAAAGCAATAGGCAATATGGCAATAACTTTTTCTTCCTCGCTCTGTGGGCATAAGTCGGTAGGGTGATATAATTGGTTAACTACTAAACTCAACCCTACTTTTGAGCTAAAACGGACTGGTTTCCGACCTGACGAAAAATAATCTTCCTTGGCATGAAAAAAGAAGTATCAAAACCAAGATTTTTTTCATTTACCCACTTGATTTTTGCGAAGAGGCATGTTAATATAATAAATGCGCCTTGAAAGAGGTGTAAAGAAAAATGAATTTTACACTTAAG
>JAEEGL014028197.1_pt1 | contig 35076 bp, 25 predicted proteins | sample 9134231 | NCBI WGS metagenome assembly JAEEGL01 (sample SAMN16246548, study PRJNA631951) | gut metagenome | biome: gut microbiome; feature: rumen; material: fiber-attached | host: Bos | place: Iran: Karaj | collected 2018-10 | reverse complement strand
GATTCAACCTGTGAATCAAGTCTTAAGCGGTCTCCGAGCGCATCGCCCATCCTGCGCCAAAGCTCGCCGTATCCGTATTCATGCGGGTAATAAAATGAAGCGTGCCCCGGCTGCTTTGCGTGCGCGCGGTGCACAAGACATGATCTTAATACGTCTTCGAAACTTACGTCGGGAAGTTTGTCGAGCCAGTAGATTCCAAGCTCATCAAGCTCATCTCCGAACATCTTGATATTATACGGAAGCATATAGTCGTCGGTGATTTTGTCGCCGAGCTTCCATCTGATCCATGCTTTGAACAACGTGGGAACAGGCTGTCCTGTCACGCATCCCGCGCGTGAAATGGACATCAGATATTCAACCTGTGTGTCCGTATCCATCTGCCAGATATTGGCTTCGAGAGGATGGCTTATCAGCTGCCCGTTTATATTGATGCGGCTGTCGCGGTCGTAGCGGTCCCATTCTTTTTCAGGCAAAAAACGAAACAGAAACTCATTTACATGCGGGCGCCTCACGTCGAGGAAATGTCCTCCGCCGATGTCGAGTGGTGAACCGTCTACATCTTTTGAACGGCACAGACCGCCTGCTTCATCTTCTTTTTCAAGGACGATGAAGTCATTCTCGCCTTTGTCTGTGAGAGTATTTGCAAGGGACAGACCGGAAGGACCGGCTCCCAATATTAAGTATTTACACTTTTCCATAGATCGGTTATGTATTCCTTTCCGTGTTGGAGTATGAGTTTATGTCGTTCCTCTATTGCTTTGTGTATCGGGTATATCTTCTTGGATATTTCGTTTATGTCGTTTTTTTTGTGTCTTGTATATCGATTTTTGTTCTTGTGTAGGTGGATTGTTTACGCCGTTTTGTTGTATATCGTTTTAAGTGTTTCTTCGGCTTCTTCGTCGGTCAGCGGCAGGTTGACTCCGAATTCATTCCTTTTGACTGGTTTCATTAATCCTTTTATGCAGACCTGCGCGATCGCATTTGCGCATATCCTGCAGTCGTATATGTCTTTCAGATCTTTATATTTTCCCCAGTCTTCATCCGGCTCGTGAACGACGTTTAGCAGGTAGAGGCGGAGGAGCCTTGCGGCATTTTTTCTGGTTGGGGGTTCTGACATTTCTATTTTGGAAAATGTACCCGAAATGTCCCGCCGGAATGCGGTTATGTCTGCGTCGTTTGCGCCTTGCGATGCTTCTGCCAGCCTGTCGGCGAATTCTTCCAATGTCATATACTCGTACTTGGTATCATGCTTATTTCGGTATTACTCTTCGATGCATCATTACCGTGATTGTGTCAGTTCATGCTTTATTTCGGTGTAACTATCAGCGTTACATTTCCGCAGGCGGGCAGATCTTTTTCTTCAAAAACGCCGTCGCTGCAGGTTTGTTTTTGACCGCTCCAAACATCAAGGATATCATATTTCGATGCTCTGTGAACGCGATCCTCAAAATACTTTTTCAAGGTATCGACATCAACAGCATATCTGCCGGGTTTCTTTTTTTCACTCACGTTGATGAAACTGATCGCAAATCTTCCGCCTGTCAGCGGTTTTGCGAGTATATCCACTCTGTCGTTGTCTTTGATGTAGCGCTTGTCGGGTCTTGACGCAGAGAGAGAGCAGTATACTCTTTTGGCCTGAATTCCGAGAGAATCCTGATTGATCGATATCAGCTCTTTGTTTGCGATGATGTTGTACAGATCGTCACCCCTGTTCACCCGTCGCAGATCAAGGCCCAGCATGAGCGGAGAATTCATCATGCACCACATGGCCATATGGGTGCGGTTCTGCGTAAGTGTAAGACCGTCCATTCCGATCATCATCATGTCGGGATCGTTCCAGCCTTTATCCAGACCCGCAAACTCATCCATGATCACGGCTTTGTTGTACTGTGATGTGACGCTGCATGTATAATCTGAACTCCAGTCACCGTGTCCGGGATCGCCGTCGCTTCCCACGCGGAATGTGATGTCATTTAATATCCTCCACGAATCGCAGACTTTCCCGGCCCAGTTCTGAGGCTGTGTCTTGCCCCACTCACATGCGGAATAAACCATGTCACTGTCCGGATTTTCCTGCATCAGATATTTGAGCAGGGTTGCGTAGGACTTGAGTGTGTTTTCCTGTCTTCTGTGATTCATGAGGCGGATGAAGTTACGGCCTTTTATGAGACTGATGGAAATCGGGGCGCTTGATATGAATGCCGTTTCGGTTTCTGTAGTCTCAAGCGGTCCGTCAAAAAACATCTTGTCGTTTACTGCTATCTGAAGCCATTCGCCGACACGTTCTCTTTTGCCTGTAGCATATTCAACTGTGATGACTGTGTCGCGCTCCGAAGACGAATCCACTTCAAAGACAAGCTCGCTGCTTCTTATTCCGACCGGTGAGTGCTTGGGGCCTGTTCCGTCAAAAGTTCCGATCCCTGTCACATATCCGTCTTTTGTAAGACGTGCACAGGAACCGGTTATTTTGGCATATGCTGCGGGCTTATTTTTGCCGTCGCCGATCCTGACCGACTTTATATTCGGCGCAAAAACAAAGCGCGCGTTTTCCGGGTTTGAGAATGTCGCATTGTCGTAAGGATAGTAGCAGTTATCCACTTTTAAAAAGTCGACGCCCCATGCCGTATAACTGTGTGCATCCTCTTTTTCATGGCCGCAGGTTCCTACCGCCGCGCCGGCGCACAGATTGGTTCCGACGTCATTGTACATACCGAACTTAAGACCCAGCTTGTGGATCCGGTCCGACAGCGACTTAAACCCGCCCGGAAACTTGACTTCATCATTGGACAAGAGCCCGTTTACTCTCTCGGGTTTGTAGCACCCGTCATCGAGTACCACATAACTGTAGCCCAGATCTTTCAGGCCGAGCTCGCAGATTCTGTTTGCCGTGGCGAGCGTCAGTTCCTCGGTGTTGCCGCTCCCGAACGCATTCCAACTGTTCCATCCCATTGCGGGAAGACGGCCTTTCTTTTTTCCGTAAAAAACAGAGCTGTCGTCGAAGCGGTCGAAGTTCATCTCTTTCGGGATCTTGCCCGGAGTCAGTCTGCTCATAATCGTCCTCACTTTTTATATGTGATGATCGCGGATTTGGCGATCAGTTTTCCGATGTGCGGTCCGCCGTTGAATAAGAGAATTCTCATGAGTCAAAAATCCTTTCGCAAATCAGAGCAAATACATTTTTATTTTATGTTCTACAGTTTTGACATTCAACGGCATTTCATCAGATTCCATTGAAAAAAGAACATCTTCTCCAGTCATGAGGCCGATGGACTCATAAGTATTCAGCTTTTGCAATGTCTTTTTTGCGTATTCACCGTCGCCGATCAGACCGAAATGCTCCCAGTATATGGTCTTTCTTCTTCGGACATTCAGCAGAACAAAATCAGGATACATATGCCTCCCATCCTTAAGGATCAGTTCCGGCTCATACCGGTAAGGAATTCTGTATTTGTTGAACATGTCGGCAAGTATCTTCTCTGTTTTGGACCTTACGTTTTCTCCCTTGTCTGTGAGATATTGGACTTGAGCAGGATACGTGTTCGGGGAACCGTTGAATTTCCCATACCATTCCCTGATATATTCGTCATCTGTAGGAATGATCGGGGTTACCAGCCTCTTCCTCGCATCCGACATTTTTGAGTATGTCTGATCGATAGATGATACGTCGTACACCTGAAGAAAACGATTGATTCTGTCGCGCGTTGCAATCAGCTGCTTGTATACGGCTTCGTCATATTCCCTTTGAAGAATCTCCGCTACTGAGTTGAGATCTGATTTTCTTACATAGGTGCGTTTCCTACCGATGTCTGAATAGTAATACTGATATCCGGAACCTTTGGCAATGGTGCACACCGTACGCTTGTTTACATGTTCCTCGTTTTTTAATCTTTTTTTGCAGGTGGATATTAGTTGATCCAATTGTTTGAGCTGATCATGCAATTGTTTTTTGTAATCCTCCATATAGGTTTCTCCTTTCGTTAGTTTTTGTTTTATTATTTATGGTTTTGTTTGAGTTTCTTTTGATATGTATGTATGTCGTCGGGACGGGATGCATGTATAAAGAGAAGTTTTTGCGGAAATGCATGTAGGGCGTCGGGGAGTGATGCATGTACGAATGGAAGTTTCCATGGAAATACATGCAAGGCCGCGAGTCAGGATGCATGTATAAAGAGAAGTTTTTGCAGAAATGCATGTAAGGCATCGGAATCAGATGCATGCATGAAGTGAAACATCTATGGAAATACATGTAATCCGGCGTGTAAATAGGACCGCTGCCTTCCGGGCATCGGCTCAAGAATGAATTCAAATGTAAATTCAAGTACAGACTCAGGTATGGATTTTGCCGCTAATACGCGTTTTCTATTCCTATTTCTATTCAAATATTTCTTATGCAATCGCTGTAAGGATTGATGTGGCTGATATATAGCCCTCTGAACCGAATGGCTCCCGAAGAAATATTGATGTTTATTGAAAAAATATACCCGCAAACAAGCGCACAGTCAAGCCGGGAGAAACAAGCACACCGTCAAGCCGCAAGCAGGCGCACAGTCAAGCCGGGAGAAACAAGCACACCGTCAAGCCGCAAGCAGGCGCACAGTCAAGCCGGGACAAACAAGCACACCGTCAAGCCGCAAGCAGGCGCACAGTCAAGCCGCAAACAAGCATCCCGTCAAGCCGAAACATACCAAACACATTTTGACAAAGTCCCGCCCATTTAGTACTGTTTATTTATAGGTTTATTTGGTGCGGCATCAAGAGTTGCGGCATTCACGAAAACCGCATCCCCAAAGCGCACAAACTGATCAGATCAGTATGGCTTTAGGGCATCAATTTAAGGGCATCAATTTAAGTGCATCAATTTAAGTGCATCAATTTAAGGGCATCAATTTAAGGGCATCAATTTAAGGGCATCAATTAAAGAGCATCAATTAAAGAGCATCAAATAAAGGGCATCAATTTAAGGGCATCAATTAAAGGGCATCAATTTAAGTGCATCAATTAAAGGGCATCAATTTAAGAACACCAATTTTTGAACATCAATTCCGATTCATTCAAAGGATAACAGATCAATGGCAAATGACAGACGCCCGGATGATATGGTCCGGATCACAACACCTGAACTTGCAGACGCATTCATTAATGAGCAGATCGATGCGCTCCGTGCGCAGATCGGAGACAACAAAGTTCTCCTTGCGCTTTCCGGCGGAGTTGATTCTTCCGTTGTTGCTGCGATGCTCATCAAAGCGATCGGCGACAATCTTACATGTGTTCATGTCAATCACGGACTGTTAAGAAAAGGTGAGCCCGAGCAGGTCATTTCCGTATTCCGCGATCAGATGAAAGCGAACCTCATATATGTTGATGCGACCGACAGATTCCTTGATAAACTCGCAGGCGTATCGGATCCCGAGACCAAGCGCAAGATCATAGGCGCAGAATTCATAGAAGTTTTTGCTGAGGAAGCCCGTAAACTTGACGGCATCAAATTCCTCGGACAGGGCACCATCTGGCCCGATATCCTTGAAAGCGAAAAAGGCATTAAAGCCCATCATAATGCAGGCGGTCTTCCCGAGGATCTTAACTTTGAACTTGTGGAACCCGTCAAGATTCTCTTCAAAGATGAAGTACGTATAGTCGGAGAGAGACTCGGCCTTCCCGCAAACATGGTATACCGTCAGCCGTTCCCCGGTCCCGGACTCGGAGTCCGCTGCCCCGGCGCGATCACCAGAGACAGACTTGAAGCTGTACGCGAGTCCGACGCGATCCTTCGCGAGGAATTCGCAAATCACGGTCTCGAGGGCAAAGTATGGCAGTACTTCACCGTTGTTCCGGATTTTAAGTCAACGGGTATCCGCGACGGAGCCAGAACTTTTGAGTGGGCGGTCATCATCCGCGCGGTCAACACGACCGATGCTATGAGCGCCGAAGTTGAGAATATTCCTTTTGATCTCATGCAGCTTTTGGTTAAGAGAATTACCACCGAGGTAAAAGGGGTTAACAGAGTTTTGTATGATTTTACGCCCAAACCCAGCGGAACCATAGAATTCGAATAAAAAAGTCACTCAATCCACGCAAAAATGTGGTAATCTATATAGTATGGAACACGGATTATGGGGATTGCTCAATAAGGGAGCCGATGAAGCTGCACAGCGAGGCGAGGATCTTGTCAGGCTGAGATGCGAATGCATAGTTCAGGCTGTTTACTATCTGACACTCACTCTTATCTTCATCTTAAACGGAATGGGTTATCTTTATATCCCCATGTCGCTTGCTCTTGCAATCCAGATCGTAGTTCTGATCCGATCCTATAAGACCAAGGGAAGCATAAACAGAGTAGTTTTCACCGCCTGCATGGCGGTATCAGCCATAGTCTTATCCACGTGTTTCGGCGTTGATCACGGATTCCAGTATTTCCTTTATGTTGCAATACTCTTAACGCTGCTCGATTCGCATATTTCATACGGCACCAAGATCCTGTGCTGTGTGGTTGCGATCATTTTGTCAGTTACTTTCCATGCGGTCAATTTGATCCACGGAATCCCGCTCGCATTTGAAGTTCCGGTTGAAGTGACCAGCCGCCTGCAGATGTGGAATGAGGTGGCCCTGGCGTTTAATATCGTGATCATAGGCCTGTCCTATACCAAGCATCAGGTCGAGGCGGAGAGACAGCTGTATCTGGCCAACCAGAAACTCAAGCTTGCCGCCGATACCGACCAGCTGACCAGACTGCCCAACAGGCGCGCGATACTTGAGGTGCTCAAGGAGATAGAAGAGAGTAATACGGGAACTATCTCGATCGCAATGGGAGATATCGATCACTTCAAGGTGGTCAATGATACATACGGACATGATGCGGGTGATGAAGTCCTTAAGACTGTCTCCAACGAGATCATGCGATTTATGGAGAAAAGAGGATACTGCGCCCGCTGGGGCGGTGAGGAATTTTTGCTTGTATTCACCAATATGAACGGTGACGACGCATATTATGCCCTGGATTCCTTCAGAAGAAAACTGGCAGAAAAAGAGACCGAATATGAAGGCTCGATCATAAAGGTCACCATGACATTCGGTCTTGAAGAACACGGATTTTATCAGAATACAGATAAGACCATCAAGGATGCGGACGACAAGCTCTATACAGGTAAGGAGACTGGAAGAAACAAGGTTGTTTATTGACCGGATCCGCCCACAGAAACATCCGTCACATCAGATTATCTTATCTTTAATATCAATTATCTTAGCCACGCAGTCACGGTAGTATTCCATAAAAGCTGCGTGGTTTTTTATTGCATAATCTATATCGCCTTTTTTGACGGAAGACTCGATCTTTTTGGCTTCCTCTGACAGGGCTGCGGCGCCGATGGTAAGCGAAGAACCCTTGAGCGCATGCACTGCAGTCCGGTAATCGTCCCATTTTTCAGCCGCAAATAATCTTTCTATCTCATCGGCTCTTGAGCCGTCATCATCCACAAAAGCATTGAGCATCTTACGGTAAAACTCGGGACTGCCCATGCAGTATTTAAGTCCGAGCTCGGGATCGATCACATCCATGACTTCATCATCAGGTATGAGCATCACACTTTCATCCGCGTTCTCCTCAGACGTGGGCTCAACAGGTGATATGAGGTCGCTTGGAAGGAATTCTTTTAATATATCATCCATGGCTTCAGGCTCTATGGGCTTGGCCAGAAAACCATCGAATCCGAGGCGGTGGTATTCTTCTTCCGCGCCGCTTAAAGCATTGGCTGTAAGAGCTACCACTTTGCACTTGTCGCCGCCGGGAGTGAACCTGATAGCGTTTAACACTTCCACACCGTCCATTCCGGGCATCATGTGATCCAAAAGTATCAGATCGAAAGTCTGATCTTCTTCAAATATCCTGACAGCCTCGGGACCGTTTGAAGCGGTGGTGATGTTCATCTTATAAGGTTCAAGTATTCCTGCCGCAACCTCAAGGTTCATCGAATTGTCATCAACGATCATGACGCGTGCGTCCGGCGCGGTGAAAGAGGCGCGGTATGCTTCGGTCTTAATCTCTTTCATTCTCTCTTTGATGCTTCCGAGAGGACGCCAGTCTTCAACCTGACATACTAAGCTGAAAGTAAATGTCGATCCTTTACCGTACACACTTTCCACATTGATATCACCGTCCATCGCGTTGATGAGCTGTCTGCTGATCGCAAGGCCGAGTCCCGTGCCTTCCACGGCGCGGTTCTTTTTGGTGTCCACCTGCGTAAAGTGTGAAAAGATATTGTCGAGATCCTCAAGCTTTATTCCGATACCCGTGTCTTTTATCGTGATGATCAGACGGCAGTCGCTGTCGTCCGTTTTTTCACATCGCGCGATGAGGGAGATGGATCCCTCGGATGTGAATTTGACGGCGTTTCCGAGCAGGTTTACAAGCACCTGTTTGATGCGGAGTTCGTCCGCATACAGTTCCCTCGGAATGGTCTCATCGATATTCACATTGAATGTGACCGGCTTATCCTCAAGCCGTATGTCTATCATGTTTATTACATCATTGAACAAAAGAGCAGTGTGAAAAGGACTCTTGATAAGCTCGAGTCTTCCTGATTCTATTTTGGAGAAATCGAGGATGTCGTTGATGATGGAGAGCAGCGATCTGGTAGAGGCCTTGATCATCATCGCGTGGTGTTTTGAAACTTCGTCTTTGCCGTCACGCAGAATGAGTTCCGCCATACCGCTTATGGAGTTCATCGGAGTACGTATCTCATGCGACATGTTTGCGAGGAAGTTGCTCTTGGCCTTGTCTGCAGCCTTTGCTTTTTCCATTACGGCTACAACATCGGTGATGTCGACGAACATGATGATCAGCCCCGCGATATTGCCTTCATAGCGCATGCATCTGATCTCGACACGCCAGTGCGTCTCTTTGCCGTTTAACATCTGCATACGGATGACGGGTTCAATAGGATGGCCGGTCAGTGCAGCGTGGCACAGGTTCATGAATTCTTCCATGGACTCGTTTGTCATGACAGCGTCCATAAGATCCCTGATCGGTACTCCGTTTTTGATCTGATCTTCGGTATATGAATTATTGATCGTATAGTGAGCGTCGGATACGAGAACCGTATGAAGAGTTTCATCGGTCATGATCAGCGGATAGGGAAAAGACAACAGAAGCTGGGTTGTATAAAAAAGCTGCCTTGCACTGCCTTTCTGGATATAGGCCTGGGTGTGCATTGCCTGATCGTTTGCAATCCTGAGAAGCTCATTGTCTTTTTTTAGCCTCTTGATCTCGCGGTTTAGTTTTTTGCATTCAAGTTCCAGCTGTTTTATGTCTTTTTTTTCTTCCATGGTATCCTTTTTACAGAGATGATTATCTGCCACGATAGCATATTCCGGCCGCCTATTCCGGCCGGTTCTTATGATTATTTATTTAGATCACATCACCAGAATGGTAAAAGTGAAATTGTGGAACATATTGTACATGGTTCCGGTCGTATCACCCTTGATGGGGCAGTACTCACCGTATGCATAAAATCCCGTGAGAGACACCCCTTCGGGAAGTCTGCTTATATATGTTTCGGCTTCTGCTGAAGTGTTGTTTGCAAGAGCCAGGAATCTCGCGCAGCATGAAGTACATAAAAGAGTCTTATACCCGGGATTGGATGGAAGGATCTCGGTGAAGACCACACTGAATGCGTCCTCCACGCTCTGCTGGACATCGGTTCGCGTTATGATGCCTATGCTGAGCGTTGATCCTTCAGGCATGACACCGAGAAATGTCCCCGCGCCGGTCGTGTGGTTTAAGGCGGTCAGATTCCTCGCCACTTCCACATGATCGGAAGTTCCTTTTTGGACCTTGACTATAAAGGGAGAGAGGATATATGAGCCCAGGACATCTTCCTTGGAGACTTCCATTTCCTCTTTGCGGAGAGTATCGATAAAAGAACCGTATCCGAGACGGTATACGTGGTTTGAGTCGGACTGGGTGATCTCATATGAGAAACTTGCCCTGGTTCCGATCGAGTTGATGCAGACGAATTTCGGATCGATGTTTCCGGAGATCAGCGCGAGCACCTGGCCGTTCATCAGAATTTCCTCGTTGCAGTAAACCCGGAAATTGTTGAACCCGAATCCGTCGGAGGCTGTTGCTCCGTATAAAGGCACTCCTCCCGATGCTTCGTCTATCGCATCTGCCAGATCGTCGCCCGCAACGTTTTTTTCGTTGATGATCATTCCCGAATAGCAGAGTATGAGTTTGATATCGGAATCGTGTTTATCAAGCTGGGAAGTGTAAGTTTCCCGTATCTTCTGTCTGTAATCATCCGAGGTGAGCTCTCCGGTAACGCCCGCTGAAAAGGTGCAGTCATCCGCGGTTAAGATCATCATGGATATGCCTACGGGACAGTATCCTTCACGGTCATTCAACATGGCGAGCGCAGAACATCCGATTATGGGAAAATCCCATACCGCGCGGAGTCTTTTGTACAGTTCGGGATAATCGGTTTCATCCTCAGTAAAGATGACCGCCAGGGAATTATTCTGAAGAATAAAATTTTCTGCCTGTTTCTTCAGATCTCTGACGGCTTCATCAAGATCATCTATTTCTTCTGTATATAAACTTACGGACCTCATGAACTTCCCCCTTCGGCCTCATCGTCCATTATCTCAAGCATGAGCTCTGCAATCTTCGGGTCGAATTGTGTTCCGCTGCAGTTTATCAGCTCGTTTCTTACGGTTTCTTTGGGCAGTGCGCATCTGTAGATACGGTCTGTCGTCATGGCGTCATAACAGTCGGCAACACAGATGATACGCGCGATCTCAGGGATCTCGTCTCCCTTCTTGCCATCCGGATATCCGCTTCCGTCATATCTTTCATGGTGCCATCTTGCGCCTATTGATAAGTCGGGCATCTCGGATATGGTCTTTAATATCTCATAGCCTTTGACGGTGTGGCTTTTGATCACATTGTATTCGTCTTCGGTAAGTTTGCCGGGCTTGTTGATGATGGTTTCGGGAATACTTACCTTGCCCACATCATGCAAAAGAGCAATATTATAGATGTCTTCCTGCTCTTCTTCTGTTTTGTTCATCCTGCGGGCGAGTTCACGCGCATAATGGGCAACACGGTTCGAATGTCCGTTGGTATAGTGGTCTTTGGCATCTATGCTGCCTGCGAGCGCCCATATGACCTGTTCGGAAAGAGAACGTATCTTGCGGTTGCTCTCCCTGAGCGCTGAAGTCTTTCTGTCAACCTGGTCCTGAAGGGAATCCTGAAGTTTCTTAAGCTGCAGCGCGTGGCGTATCCTCTGCATCGCAACCTGCTTGACAAAAGGTTTGGCGATAAAATCCATGGCGCCTGCCTTGAACATCTCAACTTCGGTGTCTGCGTCGGTATCAGCGCTTAAGAAGACTATGGGAAGCGTTTTGCAGCTTTTCAATGAACGTATCCTGTTTAGTACTTCAAGTCCGTCCATTCCGGGCATGTGCAGATCCAGTAAAACCAGATCGGGTATATGTTCTTCTATGGATTTAAGAGCTTCCTCGCCTGAGGTCGCGGTTTTGACATTGTAGCGGATACCGAAGAGTTCCTCGGTGGCCATCAGGTTCATGATCTCATCATCAACGACCAGAATTGAATACTTGGCATCGCCCATATTGATCGTATTGTTGATGACTTTGATCAGATCTTCGGGGAGTACGGGCCTTGTCAGAAAATCAAGAGCGCCGAGACGCAGCGCATCGGTCATATCACCGCGCTGTGAAGAAGCGGTCAGGAATACAGTTTTGATATCCTTGATCTCAGGGATCTTCCTGATCCGGTCAAGCACATCTATGCCCGTTTCGCCCTCGAGTTCAATATCCATGATCAGCAGATCAAATGATGAACTTTTAAGAAGTCCGATGCATTCGTCACCCGTGTAGGCAGCGGTCACATCGTATCCGTTTTTCTCTAAGATCCTGCGTGTGATCGACAGTGTTGTCTTGTCATCATCAGTGATCAAAATTCTGTTCATACGCTCTACCTCGCAGCATTCTGCCTTTAATGAAAAGGACAGATATAATCATTATACTCCAAATTGTACAAAAATCCAAACAATTTGGGGCATTTGGGGACTTTTTGCGGTATAATACATCTATTACGGTTTTGATAAAATGAAATTCGTTAACAATGAAAACTAAAACAAAAGGAAAAAACAGCAGAAAAAAGACGCTCATATTCTTCCTTCAGGGGAGTAAAAGATACTTCGTTCTGGGAATACTTTTCTCACTGCTCGTGGCGTTCCTTGACCTGATCCTGCCCAAGATAGTCCAGTACAGCGTTGACCACGTGCTCGATGACAAGGAGATCACGTCGCCGGTCGTTGCGTATCTGATCAATATGTTCGGAGGCGCAGCTCACTTAAGGTCGCATCTGTATCTGATCGCGACCTGTGTAGCCGTGATTGCCGTCATGGGCGGCGTTTTCAGATATCTGTACAGACTGTTTAACGCAATGGGCGCAGAGAAACTGGTCAAGCGGATGAGGGACGAACTGTATCTTAAGCTTCAGAAACTCCCCGTAACATGGCATGAAAAAAACCACACCGGTGATATCATTCAGCGGTGTACTTCCGATGTCGAGACCGTCAAAGCGTTTCTCTCAGAGCAGATCATGAACCTGTTCAGAGTCGGGATCATGATCGTGCTCGGAATGACATTCATGATCGGGATCAACTTTAAGTTTGCGTTGATCTCAAGCGTTTACATCCCCGTAGTCATACTGTATTCGGTCTTTTTCCATAACAAGATCGCATCGGCGTTTCTGCATGCGGATGAAGAAGAGGGGAAACTGTCCGCGATAGCCCAGGAGAACTTAACGGGCGTACGTGTGGTGCGCGCATTCGGAAGAGAAGAATACGAACGCGGGCGTTTCTCCAAACAAAACCAGGATTACACCCGCATGTGGATCAGGCTCATGGCATGGCTTTCCGCTTTCTGGTGTTCCAATGATTTTATCGCGGGATTCCAGATCATGATGGTTATAGTGATCGGATCCGTATTCTGTGTGCGCGGATATTTAAGCATCGGCGGATACATCGCTTTTGTTTCATATAACGGAATGCTCTCCTGGCCGGTCAGGGAACTGGGAAGGGTCATATCCGATATGAGTAAGGCGGGAATCTCTACGGACCGTATAGGATACATCATGGATTCCGAAATCGAGTCACAGACAGAGGATGTTTCGGGTCCCCTTCCCGATGAACCTTTGGACATCGTATTTGATCACGTGACTTTTGCTTATGACGACGGCACCGAGGTCATCAAAGATGTGAGTTTTACGATCAAAGCAGGTTCCACTTTCGGAATTCTGGGCGCCACGGGATCGGGCAAATCAACCCTCATGTGTCTCCTTAACAGGCTGTTCGAACTGCCTCCCGACAAAGGCACGATCACTATAGGCGGCAGGGACATACGCACGATCGACAGACATGAGCTCAGACGCTATGTCGGATTCATCATGCAGGAAGCTTTTCTTTTTTCCGGGACGATCGCGTGGAATATAGCCCTGACCGGAGATGATGATTTTGACATGGAAACAGTCAAAGGATCCGCGCAGGTTGCAGAACTTGACGAGACCATCCGCGGATTTAAAGACGGATATGAGACTTATGTGGGCGAGCGCGGAGTAACTCTCTCGGGCGGCCAGAAACAGCGTGTTGCGATAGCCCGCATGGTCATGTCGGATCCGCCTGTCAAAGTGTTTGACGACTCGCTTTCCGCAGTGGATACCAAGACCGATATGCAGATCAGGAAGAATCTGGCCGAATGTACCCAGAGCTCCTCGGTCGTACTCATATCACACAGAATAACCACGCTCATGCATTCGGATAATATCATAGTCCTTGATCACGGACGCGTAGCTGAGAGCGGCACGCATGACGAACTGCTCGAAGCGGGCGGTATCTACAGGAAGATATTCGATATACAGACAGCGGGGGCAGCGACATGAAATTGATGAAGTATATCAAAAAGTACATACCCCGGATCATTCTTATGATGACGCTCGGAATGCTGGCCAGTCTTGTGGACAGCATAGCTCCGTTATTCTCGCGTTATGCGCTGGATCATTTTGTGGCAGGTTCAACCCTTGAAGGACTGCCTAAGTTCATTATGGTCTATGTCGCAATGCTCATCTTTTACGTGGTCGATAATTTTATGACGACATACATGTGCGGACAGGTAGAGATGAGTGTTGACAGGGATCTTCGAAACGCGGCTTTCGATCATCTCCAGGAACTTTCGTTTTCGTATTTTAACAGGAATAATGTCGGCTATATCCATGCGCGCATCATGAGCGATACAGGCAAGATCGGAGTGATGGTCGCATGGCGTCTGATGGACGTTGTATGGCACGGCGCCTATATCATATTTGTCATCATCATGATGTTCATACTTGATTGGAAACTTGCCCTGTGTGTATCGGTGCTCGTTCCGATAGTGAGCGTGCTCGTATCTTATTTCCAGAAGAGACTTGTCAAGTTAAACCGCGAGATCCGTGAGATCAATTCTACGATCACGGGTGACTTAAACGAGGGCATCATCGGCGCGGAAACGGTCAAGACTCTTGCGATCGAAGACAAGATGTACAGAGGTTTTGAAAAGGATACCGACAGGATGAAGAGGACCTCGGTACATGCCGCCCATTACTCATCGCTTTTTGCTTCATCGGTAACCATGATGTCCACAATAGCGCTTGCGGTCGTGCTGTGGCGCGGCGGCATCATAACCGTCGAAGGCGTGATGAAGATAGGTACGCTTTCGGTATTCCTTTCATACGCTCTCGGAATGATGGATCCGATCCAGTGGATCATCATGACTGTGTCCGAGATGATCACGACCAAGGTCAACATCGAAAGACTGGCTGCGCTTCTTGAAACGAAATCCGATGTCACTGACACAGAAGAAGTCATCGCCAAGTACGGCGATACATTTAACCCGAAAAAAGAAAACTGGGAACCCCTTAACGGTGATGTGGAATTTAAAGATGTTTCATTCCACTATCCTGACGGGGAAGAATACGTTCTTGAACACTTCAACTTAAAAGTTAAGCAGGGCACGAATGTTGCGATAGTCGGTGAAACGGGCGCAGGCAAATCGACGCTTGTCAATCTCGTCTGCAGGTTCTACGAACCGACATCCGGACAGGTCCTTATAGACGGATCCGATGCAAGAAACCGTTCACAGTTATGGCTGCACAGCAATATAGGATATGTGCTTCAGACACCTCATCTGTTCTCGGGTACCGTGAGAGACAACTTAAGATACGGACGCCCCGAAGCAACCGATGAAGAGATCTGGGATGCGCTTAAGATGGTTTCCGCTGAACAGATAGTGCGCCGTATGGACAAGGGTCTGGACAGCGATGTCGGTGAGGGCGGCGGCATGCTTTCGACGGGCGAAAAACAGCTCCTTTCTTTTGCGAGGGCGCTGCTTGCGGATCCGAAGATCCTCGTGCTCGATGAGGCAACAGCATCGGTTGACACCGTCACCGAAAAAGCGATCCAGGATGCGATCAAAACAGTGACCGGCGGAAGGACTTCGTTCGTCATCGCACATCGTCTTTCCACTATCGTTGATGCCGATATCATACTCGTTGTCCAGGACGGAAAGATCATTGAACAGGGCACTCACAAAGAACTCATGTCAAAGCACGGAGAGTACTACGGACTGTTCACAAGACAGTATGATGAGCTCATAGTTGACCGGATATTTAACAGCTGATCACGTCTTGTATCATAAATTCTTAATAAAGTCTTTATTGCGGTTACACAGTCATTTTTGATAGAATAAGTTTTAGTATGTAAGGGGGTAATTTCATATGGATAACAAAGCTATGTACAAGCTGTCTTACGGCCTGTTTGTTCTGACTGCGCGCGAAGGTGCAAAAGACAACGGCTGTATCATCAACACCGCCATACAGGCGGCATCTGAACCCAACCAGATCAGCATCTGCGTTAACAAAGCTAACTATACTCACGACATGATAAAGGCAACAGGCGAATTCACTGTATCTGTGATCAGTGAAAAAGCTGATTTTGATCTGTTCAAACGTTTCGGTTTCCAGTCAGGAAGAGACACAGACAAGTTTGAAGGTTTTGACGGATGGAGTACGGGTTCGAACGGTATCAGATATATCACGACCGGAACCAACGCTTACATCAGCGTTAAGGTAACCCAGACTCTCGATCTTAATTCTCATACCATGTTCGTCGGAACGATCACGGACATGGAAGTTCTCGATGAAGCTGCATCCGCCACATATGCATATTATTTTGAGCATATCAAGCCCAAGCCCGAAGCAGTGGGAACCACTCCCGAAGGCAAGACTGTATGGCGCTGCAAGATATGCGGATATGAATATGTCGGAGAAGAACTTCCCGAGGATTTCATCTGCCCGATCTGCAAACATCCCGCTGAAGATTTTGAAAAGATAAGCGGTTAATTCGGCTAATGTAAGCCATCACACTTATTCCCCCGAGGTGAAGTGTAGGTTTTAGGAGGATAAGCCATGGATGACAATATCAGAAACTATGCCTGCGCACAGGCCGGACTGTGCAGGAAAAACGATACCATATCGGACGAACTCTTTACCGAGTTCGGAGTTAACAGAGGCCTGCGCGACCTGAACGGAAAGGGCGTGCTCACAGGCCTTACCAACATATCCGAGATCATATCATTTAAGGAGATAGACGGGGAGAGAACGCCCGTTGACGGTGAACTGTGGTATCGCGGTTACAAGGTCAATTCCCTTGTAAAAGAATTATCTCCCGATGAATTCGGTTTTGAGAAGATCGCATATCTTCTTTTGTTCGGAGAAAAACCGGATGCAAAACAGCTTGCGGAATTTACGGATATACTTTCGGCATGCCGTACGCTTCCGACCAATTTTACGCGTGATGTCATCATGAAAGCGCCGTCTCATGACATCATGAATTCGATGACCAGATCGATACTGACGCTTGCAAGTTATGACGATGACGCGTCCGATCTGTCGATCGAAAACTGCCTGCGCCAGTGCATCCAGCTGATCGCGGAATTTCCGATGCTCGCATGCTACGGATATCATGCATACAATCATTATGAGAACGATGAGAGCATGTATATACACAGGCCCGATAAGTCGCTTTCGACCGCTGAGAATTTCCTCAGGATGATCCGTCCCGACAACACGTATACGCAGCTTGAGGCCCGTGTACTTGATATCGCGATGATCCTTCATATGGAACACGGCGGAGGCAATAACTCGACGTTTACGACACGTGTTGTTACGAGCGCGGGTACCGATACATATTCGGCGATCGCCGCAGCAATGAGTTCGTTAAAGGGCGGCAAGCACGGTGGAGCCAACATCAAAGTCATGCAGATGATGGATGACATCCGTGAACACGTAAACGACATTTCCGACAGGGATGAGATCAGGGCCTATGTGTCAAAGATATTAAACGGCGAAGCCTTTGACCGTCAGGGACTCGTTTACGGACTCGGTCATGCGATCTATTCGCTCTCCGATCCCAGAGAGAGGATATTCCACAGCTTCGTTGACAAGCTTGCGGAATCCAAAGGCCGTCACCGCGACATGGAATTCTATGAGATCGTAAGTGACGAAGCGATCAAACTCATATGTGAAAAACGCCGTATTTTTAAGGGCGTATGTCCGAACGTCGACTTTTACAGCGGATTTGTTTATGAACTTTTGGGCATTCCGATGGAACTGTATACTCCGATATTTGCAATCGCACGTATCGTAGGATGGAGCGCGCACCGCATCGAGGAGCTCATAGGCATGAACAAGATCATCCGTCCTGCCTATATGAGTGTCATGCAGGAAAAAGAATAATCTACCGGAGATCATGTAATGACTACTATCAAGGATATTGCAGAGTATACGGGGGTGAGCGCCACCACCGTATCGAATGTGATCCACGGACGAAAGAACCGTGTATCCAAAGAAACCGTTGAACGCATTCAGGATGCCATCGAAAAACTCGGATATGTTCCGAATCAGTTCGCGAGAAGTCTGGTATCTTCTTCTTCAAGAGTCATAGCCTTAATAAACTACATCCCCACCAAAGAGGATGCCGTCTTTGCGGACGAGTCATATCAGATGTCGTTTTTAAACGCGATGGAAGCGGTCCTCAGGAAACATGATTATTTCCTCATGTACAGGCTGGTCGAGACCGTTGATGAACTAAAGTACTTCTTACAGAACTGGAGCGTTGACGGCTTCTTTGTATCGGGATGCAAGGATCCCGAATTCATGAATGCCTTAAAGAACTTCAAGACGCCGACAGTGCTTGTTGACAGCTATATCGGCGGGAAATTCTGTGATGTCGGACATGACGATTTTGAAGGCGGAAGGCTTGCAACTGCGCATCTGATAGAAAAAGGACATAAAAAGATAGCCTTTGCTTCAACGGATATACACGACAGCCGTTACATGGAGCAGAGATACAAAGGATATCTGAATGCGCTTAAAAGCGCGAAAATAGAAGCCGATGACAGCCTTGTATTTGAATCGGGAGTCGATATGGATTCCACCCGTCCCGTCGCTGAGAAGATAGCTGCCGTCAAAGGCGTGAGCGCTGTCGTAGCGACTACGGATGTTATGGCGGCCGGTCTTGTTGCGGCATTTAATGATATGGGGATCGCAGTCCCCGATGATATCTCGATCGTGGGCTTTGACGATACGCCTTTAAGCCGTATGATCACTCCGAGACTTACGACGATCCGACAGGATATCAGGCAGAAGGCCGTAACGGCTGCTCAGTATATGCTCAAGATCCTGGGCAGGGAAACGGAGGATGATTCACTGCCGTCGAGCGGACGAATAGTTCTTCCGGTGAAACTCATAGTCAGGGATTCGGTAAAGGAGATAAGATAGTATGGAATTTGACATTAAGATGATAAGCGATCCGAATTGTTTTGCCGAAGGGAGACTTCCTGCGAGAACTTATTTCGAGGCTCTCATTCCCGACGGAAACGGAGGACATAGATCCGATATCGTGTGTGACCTGTGCGGCGAGTGGAATTTTGAGTACGCCGAAAACTACGCTTCATGCATGAAGGATTTTTATAAACCCGAATATGATCTAAGCGGCTGGGATACGATTCACGTACCCGGCCATATTCAGCTGCAGGGATATGATAAACCGCAGTATACAAACATGGCTTATCCCTGGGACGGACTTGAAGACATTAAGACCGGACAGGTGCCTGAGAAGTTTAATCCTGTCGGATGCTATGTTAAATATTTTGACCGCCCCGATATCCCTGACGGATCTTCAGCAAGAATATACTTCGGCGGCATAGAGTCGGGCGCTGCCATCTGGCTCAACGGACATTTCCTCGGATACAAAGAGGACAGCTTCGATGCCGGCGGATACGACATCACTCAGTATCTTATTTCCGGACAGAACAAACTTGCCGTGATGGTGTTTAAATGGACACTCGGCAGCTGGTTCGAGGATCAGGATTTCTTCAGATTTTCAGGCATATACAGAACGGTAAAGATCATAGCCGTTCCCGCGGTTCATCTTGAAGACATAGCCATACGCACTCTTCTCGATGATGAGTATCTTGACGCCGAACTTAAGGTAAAACTCCTCACCGAAGGTGAAGGAAGCGCTGATCTGGTTCTTGCAGATGCCGACGGCGCGCCGGTGTTTAAAGATTCGGTCCGGCTAAAACCTGAGACAGAGCTTTCCTATCCCGTGTCCAATCCTTTTTTGTGGAGCGCGGAGAAACCTTATCTGTACACGCTCACCGTGACGATCAAAGATGCGGCGGGAAATGAAACCGAGACCGTGACTCAGAATGTCGGATTCAGACGTTTTGAGATGAAGAACGGCATCATGTGCATAAACGGAAAACGCATAGAGTTTAACGGAGTAAACCGTCATGAGTTTTCATGCTATTCGGGACGTACCGTGTCCTACGAAGATACTCTCGCTGATGTCCTTAACATGAAGGCCTATAACATAAACGCGATCCGTACTTCACATTATCCGGATGACCAGCCGCTGTATGATCTGTGCGACAGGTACGGGTTATATCTGATCGCCGAGAACAACATGGAGACTCACGGTACATGGTGTATTCCTTATGCGAAGGAGCATCCTGAATCGATCGTTCCCTCGGACCATCTTGAGTATGAGCCTCTTCTTTTTGACAGGATAAGAAGCCTGTACGAGATCCACAAAAATCATCCTTCGATACTCATCTGGTCTGACGGCAATGAGTCATTCGGAGGTCAGGTCATAGCTCATATGACGGATCTGCTCCATGAACTCGATCCCGACAGACTCGTGCATTATGAAGGCATATTCAATGACAGAAGATATCCTGACAGCTCCGATATGGAATCACAGATGTATACCCATGTTGAGGACATAAAGAAGTTCCTTGCGGAAAACACCGATAAGCCTTTTATCATGTGCGAATACATGCATGCGATGGGCAATTCCTGCGGCGGCATGAATGAATATACGGAATATATGCACACTGAACCCAGATTCCAGGGCGGATTCATATGGGATTACATCGACCAGTCCATAGTAACCAGTGACAGATACGGCGATGAATATCAGGCATACGGAGGAGATTTCTCCGACAGACCGTGTGATTACAATTTCTCAGGAAACGGTATCATGTACGCGGACAGAACACCGAGCCCCAAGATGCAGGAAGTCAAGTACAATTACAGACCGGTTGAGTGTGAGATATCGCGCGACAGAGTCACAGTCATAAACAGGCATCTCTTTACTTCGACTGCCGAATATGATTCATATATGACTGTTCTTAGAGAAGGCGAAGAGATATTAAGGAGTCCGCTTAATACGGATGTTCCCGCACTTTCATCCAGGGAATACGATCTTCCCGGGTATAATGCAGAGGCAGCAGGCGAGTATACCATCATAGTGTCGTTCCATTTAAAAAATGATACAGATTATGCGCCTGCAGGTCATGAGGTAGCGTTCGACCAGTTTACTTTCACGGTCGGAGAAAAAGAGGAAGAAAAGACCCCCGGACAGCTTGAGTTTATCATGGGCGGTCTTAACTACGGCGCTGCATCAGACGGTTTTAACATACTCTTTTCTCCCGGACAGGGAGGCGTCGCTTCATACAGACTGGGCGGCCGCGAGTACATATACGGTCAGAATGTTCCGAAACCGAACTTCTGGCGCGCACCCATCGATAATGACAGAGGATCCGTCATGCCCAAAAGATACGCGCAGTGGAAGATCGCGTCAATGTATCTGACTCAGATGAAGGATGCTGTCTTTGAGGTAGAAACTCCCGAAATAATCCCCGGCTCTGATCTGTTATCCACGACATATAAGTTTAATATTCCGACCACTCCGTCCGCGGAAGTATATGTCAAATATGATGTTCATCCGGACGGAAACGTCGACATGACCCTTACATATGATCCGGTCGAAGAACTCGGGGACATGCCGGAATTCGGAATGATGTTTGTGCTTAATGCGGACTTTTCCCATGTCAGATGGTACGGAAGAGGTCCCGAAGAAACATATGCGGACAGAAAAGGCGGCGGTAAACTCGGCATATGGTCAAATGATGTGACCGACAACCTCGCTTCATATCTCGCGCCTCAGGAATGCGGCAATCATGAAGACGTAAGATGGGGTGAAGTATATGACGATGAGGGACACGGGATCAGATTTACTTCCCTGGGAGCGCCTATGTGCTTCAGCGCCCTGCCTTATACCCCTCATGAGATGGAGAACGCATCGCATGCGTATGAACTGCCTCCCATATATCACACAGTTGTCCGCGTGAGCCTTAAACAAATGGGTATAGGCGGAGATGATTCATGGGGATCGCGCGTTCACCCCGAATATCTTCTTGATGCTTCGGGGCGCATGGAATTTAAGTTCAGGTGGAAGGGCTTTTGAGCGCAAAAAACCATAAATTCATACTCTGCTATGACGGCACGAGGTACAAGGGCTGGGAGCATCAGCCCGGCATAGACAATACCATTCAGGGCAAGATGGAATACCACTTAAAGGAGATGCTCGGGAAGGAAGTTGAAGTTCTCGGAGCGGGGCGCACCGATGCGGGAGTCCATGCCAAGGGGATGGTATGTAACTCGAAGTTTGAGACATCCCTGACACCGGAAGAAATCACCGCATACCTTAACGACCATCTTCCGGAGGATATATGCGTTCTTGAAACGCGCATAGCATCCGACAGGTTTCATTCAAGATACAATGCCGTGGGCAAGACTTATTGCTATACCTGCTATTACGGCCCCGGCAAGCCTGTGTTTAACAGAAGATTCGTATTGACTCTTAATAAGCGTCCGGACTTGGACGCCATGAGACGCGCTGCCGGATATCTTACGGGCAAGCATGATTACGCATCTTTTTGCGGCAATAAGCATATGAAAAAATCAACTGTTCGCATTGTTGACTCGATCGAGATCACAGAGCGCGGCGGTTATATCAATATGACATATCACGGGACGGGATTTTTGCAGCACATGGTCAGGATCATGACGGGAACGCTGCTCGAAGTCGGAATGGGAGACAGGGATCCCGAATCAATTCCCGGGCTGATAGAAGCGCGAGACAGGTCGCTTGCGGGATTTACCGCACCTCCCAAAGGATTATGTCTGATGCAGGTGGATTATGACTGAAACCAAAGGCGCAAAAACACAAAACAGATACGGGAACATGGATGTCCTGCGCATCCTGCTCACCGTCATGGTCATCATTCTTCATATAAACAACCGTGACATGGGCGGAGCATTAAACTATACCGGATGCGGAACGGGACATGAGATCTTTGTCAGGTTTTTTGAGTCCGTGGCGATATGCGCCGTGGATTCTTTTTTGATGCTCAGCGGATATTTTGCGCGTACGGATGTTAAGGAGATTCCGTGGCGCAAGGCTGTATTTCTTCTTTTGACATGCTCTTTTTACAGGGTGACGGGCTATCTGTGCCAGATCATCTTCTTAACTCCGGGGCAGTTTAATATCAGGACATTTATCGGATATATGATCCCGAACAACTGGTATGTATGCCTCTTTGTCACACTGCTTCTTTTAAGCCCCTATATAGGCAGGATGCTCGGAAGTCTTGAGGATAAGGAACTCGGCAGGCTTAACTGTGTGCTGATCGTACTGTTCGGCGCGCTGCCAATGTTCGTTAATTCAATGACCGAATACAATGTGCAGGGACTTGCAACTGTCACATGGCAGGGGGACGGAACGGGATTTAATATCGGGGTATTCTTTACCTGCTACGTGATCGGTTATTCGATCCGGAGATTCCGTGATTACTGGGACAGATTCGGCGCATCGTTTTATCTGGTGATGTTTGTTCTTATAACTGCTCTGAATGCGGCGATCAGCAGGTTCTCCGAATCGATATGGTACTATTCATCCCTGACCGTGATACTTGAAGCTTCGATGCTCGTACTTGCTTTTACAAGATTTGGTACAGGAAAAAGACAAAATAAAGCGATACCGGCCCTTGCGGGATGCTCGCTCGGAATATTCCTGTGGCATATCATGCCTGTTATGTATGTGGGTTTCTGGGGCAGATTTGATCTTGCATCCAAAGCAGAAGCAGGCTTTTTGCCTTTTGCCGCTTGGACAGCCCTGGGAGTTTTGGCCATGTATGCAGTCTGCGCAGTGTGGGTGCTTGCCTGCCGTACGGCTGTATCATTCTTCAGACGTCTTAAGCGATCCTGATCATTTGTATATAATCGCTTTTTGCGGTATACTTATTAGGATGTACATATCATAAATACTTAAGGAGTTATCATGTCGATCAAGATACACAATTTCATGGGCAGACTGGGTTGGAATATGCGCAAACACTTCCCTCAGCTGTCGTCAAACGCTTATCTTAAACTTCAGTTTGCACGCAGACGTAAATTACAGGATCAGTATATCGAGTATTTCCTTGGCAGCGAGGAACCGCCCAAGCCTCTCGTGGTCAATATCGAGACCGTGAACAGGTGCAATTCCACATGCGCTTTCTGTACTGCCAATATTTACGCGGAGAAACGTCCTTATATGAAGATGGATGAGAAAGTTTATTACTCGATCATCGACCAGCTCGCCGAGTGGGGATACAAAGGACACCTGACACTGTACGGCAATAACGAGCCCCTGCTTGATAACCGTATAGTTGAGTTCCACAAATACGCAAGGGAGAAACTTCCGGATGCATTCATCTTCATGTCTACCAACGGACTGATCTTAAAGCTTGATACGGTCAAGGAAGTCAAGAAGTATGTCAATCAGCTGATCATCAACAACTACTGCATGGATATGAAGCTGCATGACAATATCCAGGAGATATATGATTACGTAAAAGCTCATCCCGAAGAGTTCGATGATGTCGAGATCCTGATCCAGATGAGATACTTACAGGAAGTTCTGACCAACCGCGCAGGCTCTGCTCCCAACAAGCAGGCTACCGAGAAGGTCATAACCGAAACCTGCCTCATGCCTTATACGGACATGTGGATCATGCCTAACGGTAAGATGGGCATCTGCTGCTGCGATAACTTTGAGGTCACCAATCTGGCCGACGTCATTGAAGACGGTGTTGCGGCAGGATGGAATTCGGAGAAGTACCGTAAACTGCGTGAGGACTTAAGGGCAGGACGCCAGAATTATCCTTTCTGCAAACATTGCGACTTCATAGATGCGGGACTCCGTATGGTTGCAGTTCAGGATGAACTCAATCATTCTACCGTTCTTCACGGAGCCAAGCAGTCATTAAGCCAGAAATAAGATCAGCGGGAAGCGGATCAAAGGAGGAAGAACACTTTATGAGCAAGGTGTTGATCATAGGAGCGGGACCTGCAGGTCTTACCGCAGCATATGAACTGTTAAAAGCCGACAAGGGTTATGAAGTTACCGTTTTGGAGGAATCAAGCTCTTTCGGCGGAATATCCAAGACTGTTGAGTACAAAGGCAACCGCATGGATATGGGCGGACACCGTTTCTTCTCCAAGATCCCCGAGGTCAACGCATGGTGGGACAACATGCTTCCTCTTCAGGGCTCACCCACATGGGATGACATCAAACTGAACCGTCCGATGCCCGTCAAGGAAGGCGGCCCTGATCCGGAGAAAACGGACAGAGTCATGCTTACCAGACACAGGGTATCCAGAATCTTATTTGACTCCAAGTTCTATGATTATCCGATCTCTTTGAAACCCGAGACTTTCAAGAATTTCGGTTTTGTGACTACAATGAAAGTAGGATTTTCCTACATGGCTTCCGTATTCCACAAAAGACCTGAGGATAATCTTGAGAATCTCTATATCAACAACTTCGGCAAGAAGCTCTATGCCATGTTCTTTGAGTACTATACCGAGAATCTCTGGGGCAGACATCCCAGCGAGATAGATGCTTCCTGGGGTAAACAGCGTACCAAGGGATTATCGATATTCGGTATCATCAAAGACTATCTGGGCAGACTGTTCAAAGTTAAGAACCGCAAGGTCAATACATCTTTGATCGAGGAGTTCAAATATCCCAAACTCGGTCCCGGCCAGCTTTGGGATGTGACCGCTGAAGAAGTTAAGAAGCTCGGCGGAGAGATACTCATGAATTCCAGGGTTACCAAAGTACACAAGAACGCGGACAACCACATGACGGGACTTACCTATGTGGCTGACGGCACCGAACATGAACTTGAAGGCGACATCATCATATCCTCGATGCCTCTTAAGGATCTCGTATGCGGAATGAATGACGTACCCGCAGAGAAGACCGAGATCGCCGCAGGTCTTCCTTACAGGGATTACATGACGCTTGGCGTTCTGGTTCCGAAGCTCAACCTGGTCAACAAAACCGATATCAAGACCATATCCGACATCGTTCCCGACTGCTGGGTATATGTTCAGGAGAGAAAGGTCAAACTCGGAAGATTCCAGATATACAACAACTGGTCGCCTTATATGATCAAGGATATCGAGAATACCGTCTGGGTAGGACTTGAATACTTTGTAAATGAAGGTGATGAATACTGGACCATGGAGGATGATAAGTTCTCCGAGTTCGCAGTCAAAGAGATGGTTGAGATAGGGCTTATCGATTCACCCGACGATGTCATCGATACCCATGTTGAGCGTGTGAAAAAAGCATATCCCGCTTACTTCGATACCTATGACAGGATAGACGAACTTGTGGATTATCTTAAGGGTATTGATAACCTCTACTGTGTAGGACGTAACGGCCAGCACAGATACAACAATATCGACCACAGTATGTGCACATCGTTTGAGGCAGTCAAGAATATCCTCTCCGGCGCGACCTCCAAGGATAATGTATGGAGCGTCAACACTGAAGAAGAATACCATGAAGAGAGTTCTGAACAGTCTGAAGAACTGGATTGATAACGACAGATCCGATTTTATCCGAACCTTTCTGCTTTCGGAAGGGTTCGGATTTTGCTTGTTTTTGAGTTTTTTTGAGGGATACTGCCTGGATAAGATGGGCGGCGTGAGCCGGCACCTGCTTATGTGTGTGCTGCTCAGCATCCTGCTCGGAGACGTCTTTGCGGATGTCGTGATGATAATCATGGCTTTGAAGAGGTATCCGGAAGCGGGAGGAGCAGACGCACCGGGTACATCCGCTGCGGATGGAGGATTGCCCCGCTTGGCAGACAAACCGGCGCCCCGTCCCGCGATCAGACACATGGCATGGATCACTGCCATCATCGGGCTTATTATCTTCTGGATTCCGGTGTGGCTTGCTTATTATCCCGCAGTCTTTGCTTATGATGCGGAGACTCAGCTCGGCCAGGTGATATCGGGACCGTATTCTACGCACCATCCTCTTTTGCACACTCTTATCATGGGCGGATGCATGAAGCTCATGTGGAGCGCAGGCGGGATCAATGCAGGCATGGCGCTGTATGCTTTTTTGCAGATGCTGTTCATGGCAGTCGTGTTCGGATGGGTCATCGCCGAAGCCTACAGGCGAAGGGCGCGCAGGAAGGAACTGGTAATATACGGAGTATTTCTTGCGGTATTTCCTGCGCATGCGATACTTGCGATATCAACGACCAAGGACGTGATCTTTTCAGCGCTCCTGATACTGGATGCATGCCTGATCTTAAGATACGTTTCCGAAGAAGATAAGCGAAGCAGATCGCTTTTTATAAAAATATGCGCGGCGACGGCATTTCTGATACTGTTCAGGAACAATGCGATGTACGCCGTGGCGCTGTGCATCGCGGTACTTGCGCTCGGGTATATATTCCACAAAGATGGCGTTAAAGCCCCCGGAAATCCCGAAGATACCGGTGATAACGCAAAACATAGATCGCCAACGGTGCCCCGCAAAGTTAAACTCTCACTCCTGTGCATGCTCCTCATAGGATGCGCGGCGGGATGCATTGTAAATGCGGGACTTAAGGCTGCGCTTCATGCAGAAAGCGGAAGCCCGAGAGAAGCGCTGTCCATACCGATCCAGCAGATGGCGAGGACATATGTGCTCCACCGCGATGAACTTCCGGCTGACACAAGATCAGACCTTGAGACCCTGCTCGGCGGTGATGTTACAGGCCTTTATAACGAGCATCTGGCCGATCCCGTCAAAAGGCAGGTTTATATGAAAGAGCCTGCCCGCTTCGTTAAGACATGGGCGCGGCTTGCATTTAAATACCGCGGTGACTATCTGGATGCGTGGCTTTATACGACCGAAGGCATGTGGTATATCCGCGACACCTCGGTAAACCGCATATACGGAGAGGGAACGGAATCAGGTTTCGGCTATCTGTCCACGGACATACGACCTATGCCATACGGCTTCGAGGTTGTTCCAAGATCCTTTATTCCGGGGCTTAAGGCTTTATATGAAAAGATCATAAGCGACAACGCTTTTGAGAAGATTCCCATAGTCAGGCTTATTTTTTCACCGGCCATGTATGTATGGATCTTCGGGGCATACATATATGTAAGCCTGCTTAAACGAAACAAACCTGCGCTTTACTGTGTGCTTCTGCCCGTCGCCGTGGGGCTTACGCTTTTCATGGGACCTGCGGTGCTCGTCAGATATGCATATCCGTATATGCTTTTGACCATACTTCCGTTAGAGAGATAGCATGATCATCTATCAGTTTTTAATGTGCATCTTAATACTCATCATCATTCCTTTTTGCATGGGAATGCTGCTTACGCCCCGGTTGGAGCGGGGGACCGCTCTTATGTCCCTGCCCGTCGGGTATCTTGTCATGCTCGTTTCTTTCGAACTTGTGACGATCCCCGTAATCTTACTAACCGAATATACGAATTTCAGATATGTATTGTGGATTTACACGCCTGTGATGCTGATCCTGGCGGTTCTCGGGGTTATATCCGGGATTAAGAGCGGATATTTAAAAAGAGCACGTACTCAGGTTAAAGGCCTTTTGCACATCATTGCTTCGGACCGCGAGCAGCTCATAGTCTGGTGCGTCGCATCGGTCATACTCATCGTCATGCTGATCCTGCCCATGGTCAGAGTAATCTTTGACGGAGATGATGCCTACTATGTGGTCCAGTCGCTCATCGCGCAGCAAAAAGGCACGATGTATGCGTCAAACCCTTATACCGGACGCGCGGCAGCAATAGACATGAGACATGCGCTCGCTGTATTCCCCATGTGGATAGCCTATGTCGGAACCATGGCGCGGATACATACGACGATCCTGTGCCACAGCGTGCTGCCGCTCATCTTCATACCGCTTGCGCTTCTCGTATACGGGCTTTTCGGCTCGCTGCTTCTCCGTGAGCATAAAAACCTTCTGGGATATTTCGTGATCTTTACAGAGATCTTCATCATATTCGGCCGTGTTTCAATGTATACGCCGGAAACATTCCTGCTCGCCAGAACATGGCAGGGCAAGTCGGTTGCCGCAAACGTGCTGATCCCGATGGTGTTTATCGGACTGTGGTACGTTTCGATCATGTTAAGAGGTAAAGACGATACCGCCTCAGGCACTGCGACCGCCGCATCGACAGGCAGCGTTAATCTGACGGATGAACGCGCGGGATGGCTTCTGCTCGTGCTGATAAACGCCGCAGCCGGCATATTCAGTTCGCTCGCCGTAGTGCTTGCCTGCGTGATCACCTGCTCGGGCGGCCTAGTGCTTGGAATATGGAAGAAGCGCATCAGGACATTTATAGCGTCCTGCCTGTGCTGTATTCCGGGAATTTTATATATGCTTTTATATCTGTATTTCACCTATCTGGCTTGGAGGTAGGATGTCCCATGACGGACAATTCCGATGACGGAGGGTTCGCAGGGACGGTCAGGATTGTAAATGGTAGATAATATCAAGGATGTGTTCAGAGTCATATGGGAGTTTAAGGGTTCGGGATGGTATCTCGCACTCTATGTCGCTGCGCTCATATATCTGTTCATCACCGAAAAAAACAAAAGAAACAGGTTCCTCGTATGCTACCTGCCGATACTGCTTCTGCTCATATATATAAGTCCCGTGTATTACAGGATATATGTGCTGGGGATCGATGCGGTAGGAACTTATTACCGTAATCTGTGGATGATACCTATAGCGGTGACCGTGGTTTATGCAGCCTGCATGGCGATCAAGGCGCACAGGTATATCGGAGCGCTCATCGTCTGCGCGGCGCTCGTTTTGTGCGGCAGGTTCACTTATTCCGCTGCGGCTTCGGTTCCAGTGGAAAATGCATATCATATCCCCGGATATGTCTGCGAACTGTGCGACAGCATGACGCAGGACATCGAGGGAGTTGAGGTATATGCCTGCGTTCCGCTTGAAATGCTCTTTTACACGAGACAGTACGACACATCCATCTGCCTGTTCTACGGCCGCGAGGCGGTTGAGCCTGTATGGGGTTATTATGATCCGGGTTATGAAGCATACGAACTTGCGGACACGCTGGTATGGGACGATGTGCTTGCGCTTTCACGGGATCCCGGGCGCGGGATCGGCGTCGTGACATATTTTGTCGTTCCTTCAGACAGGGCCTGTGATTCGGATCCCGAAGAGCACGGGCTTAAGCTTGTGACCTCGAGCGGAGGGTATGATCTTTACAAAGATGAAGTTGCAGCCGGACAGATTAGGGAGATCTTAAAAGATACTCCGTACATGCAATAACTCATGCTATTTAATTCTTATCTTTTTATATTCATATTTTTTCCGTTATGCATTCTCGGATTCTACGCCCTTGCCATGTGGAAAGGAGCTGATGCGGCCAAGATCTGGCTGATCGGTTTTTCTTTGTGGTTTTACGGCTATTTTGCACCGTCTTATCTCGTGATAATGGTTTTATCCATAGCCGTAAACTATGTTTTGATCGTCTTTTTACGCAGGGATTTAAGCCTGAAAATGCACAAGGCCGCATATATCACGGGCATCGTCTTAAACCTGCTTCTGCTCGGGTATTTTAAGTATCTGGATTTTGCGATCTCAAATATCAACTTCATATTCAAGGCAGAGATTCCGCTCCGCGGCATACTTCTTCCCCTCGGTATAAGCTTCTTTACTTTCCAGCAGATCGGATACATCACCGATGTGTACAGGGGTGAAGCGCCGAAAGAAAAGTTCGTCGATTACGCTCTGTTCGTATCTTTTTTTCCGCAGCTTGTGGCAGGGCCGATAGTTTCGGGAGCGGAGATGATGCCGCAGTTTAAGACCGTGGAGGGAAGACATCCCGATCCGGAGAGGATAGGACGCGGACTTACCCTTTTCATATTCGGTCTGGCCAAGAAGATTCTGATCGCGGATTCATTCGGACGGGCTGTTGATATCGGATATGCCGATGTGACGGTGCTCGGCGGTCTGGACAGCTTTCTGGTCATGATATGGTATACGCTCCAGCTTTACTATGATTTCAGCGGTTACTGCGATATGGCGCGCGGGCTTGCGTGCATGCTCGGATTTGACCTGCCGCTTAACTTCGATTCACCTTATAAAGCTTCCAATATCGTTGATTTCTGGCGCAAATGGCATATGACGCTGACCAGATTCTTTACGAAATACGTATATATCCCGCTCGGCGGCAGCAGAAAATCGGAAGTCAGGACCGTGATAAATATGCTCATAGTCTTTTTCCTAAGCGGACTGTGGCACGGCGCAGGATGGAACTTCGTACTCTGGGGCATGCTTCACGGCGCGGCTTACGCGGCTGTCAGGACGGTTATGCGTAAAGCGGCCGGAAGAAATCCCAAGGAGCAGGATGGATCTGAGGCGAAGCCCGGCAAAGCCATGAACGTGATATCCCATATATTCACATTCCTCTACGTTGCTTTCGCGTGGGTGTTCTTCAGGGCTCAGGATATCGCAGAGGCGCTCATTCTTATAAAGAACATGTTCACAGACACATGGACGAGTGTTAACTATGCTCTTGCCGATGCTTTTGTACAGATAGACGAACTGTGGTATGTTGTTAAGTTCTCGGGACTGCCCGGAAGGAACTTTGCGCTTGCGCACAATATGGTCATGATCGTGTTTACGCTGGCGGTTCTTGTGCTTACGTTTGCGGCTCCTTCTGCGGATGACGTTTCGCGAAAGGTGCGCCCGCGGCCTGTACTTGCAGTCTGCATGGGACTTATCGGAATATGGTGTGTGCTCTCGCTTTCCGAGGTCAGCACGTTTTTGTATTTCAACTTTTAGGCAGTATACGCCGGACAGAAGATTTTGGTCACCGGATTTAATGAAAACGAATGAGCGAAAATATTAAAAGCAAATTTAATAAATACATAATTATCGTCCTCGCGGCAGGTCTGATCGCTGCGCTTGTTTTTGCAGCGCTTGTCGTGATAGTGGATCCTTTTTTCCATTATCATGCGCCGCTTAGGGATTTCCCTTATGAGGTAGATAACCAGCTGTCACAGAATCCCGGAATGGCCGAGCATATGGACTATGATTCCGTGATCCTGGGGTCTTCGATGACGGTAAACTTTGATACGAAGGTATTTAAGGATGAAATGGGGCTTAACACGATCAAGCTTCCTTATTCGGGCGCTTATCCCAAAGATATCTCGAATATCCTTGAGATCATCTTTGATGCCAACCCGGATGTGGATACCGTATTTCTTGGGATCGATGTCATCAACTACTCATCGGATGTCGATCAGATCAAGTATCCGCTGCCTGAGTATCTATACGATGACAACCTGATCAATGACGTAAACTATGTGCTCAACAAGGATGTCCTCTTAAACTATGTATTAAAGCCCATGGTCTCGCCGGATCCGACCGATTTAAGCACCGTGTATTCAAGCTGGTGGACGGATGAGTATTACAATATCAATTACGTTCTTCCCAATTATCTCAAGGCATACGAAAAGCTTGATCCGCGTCCCGCAGAACACCCGAAAGAGTACTTTGAGGAGAAGATTTGTGTTAATATGGAAGAGAATATACTTCCATATATAGATGAACATCCCGATACCCGTTTTGTGGTATTTTATCCGCCGTACAGCATCTTATTCTGGAACGACTGTACAAATGAGAACAAAGTCGAAGCGACCTTGTATGAATACGAGCTCATTTCGAGGATGCTCATGGAACGTGACAACGTAGAGATATTCTTTTTTGCGGATGAAGAGGATATCATCACGGACCTGAACAACTATGCGGATTATACGCATTATCATCCGCGGTACAATGATTACATGACCCGCTGTTTCGCGGACGGCACGGACCGCGCCGATGATATGGATGAGGTCATGGAACATATATCACATATGAGAGATATAGCGGTCTCTTATGATTATGAGAGCCTGATTAACTATTATCAGTGATCGTTTGCGATACAGGCACGGAGGGATATTGTGCCGGCTATAGACAGGATAAATACAGCGATCCCGCCGAACGGGGCCGCGTCCAATCAAAATAAACCCGATACCCACGAAGGTGTCATATATGAGCCGGGAAGCGCCGGACGCGATGAGTTCAAGACTCTTAAGCAGATCCGGGAAGAGGAGGCCGCGGAGGCTGCCAAGGCGGCAAGAGCCAATCTTCACGCGCGCTTTGACGGTCCCGGAATAGAGGTTGAACTCTCCACAGAGGCGGTAGAAGCTGCGAGCAAGCCCAAAGAGCAGTCCATTCTTGACATCTTCAGGGATACCCTGCGTTCGATCAAGGAATTCTTCTTATCCATCTGGAACGGAGGAAATGAGGGGACCGCATCGGATGCTGCAGTTAAAGAAATCGCAGAAACCGCGGAAACCATGGACACAGACGAATCAGCAGGCGAAGCAGGAGAGGGTTTCGAAGAATTCACGGGGATTCTCGAGGCCGGAACGAAAACGGCAAACCCCGCGGCAGATATCCCGGGGACCGCAGCAGAAGCTCCCACGGAGAAGGCGAATCCTGCGGCCGTATCTTCCCTGCGTCCCGGAAACATAGACGAAGCCGAGGCATTTCTGATAAATTACGGCGGAAGACATTTAGCCAAGAATTCCGATCTCCTCACCCAGTATGACAGAAGGGGACACATAATTCCGGTTGATCCTTCCGACAGGAGCAGGATACTGCAGGGCGAGGGCAAGATCCGCAGATATTGATACACACGGCAGACTAAAGCCATACAAAAGAAAGGACATTCAATGAACTACGAAGAAGCATACGCAAAACTAGAAAAGATAGGACAGACACAGCTCCTTAAATACTACGATGAGCTGTCGGATACAGAGAAGGAAGCTCTGCTTGAGCAGATCGATGATACCGATTTTTCGGTGATCGATTTCATAGACCGGGGCGCGCTCGGCGCAGAAAAAGGCGTGATCAGCCCGCTTAAGTGCATGGAACTTCCTGAGATAGAGGAGCACAAAGACGAATTTACAAGAATAGGTCTCGATGCGATAGTTGCAGGCAAGGTCGGCGCTGTGCTTCTGGCAGGCGGTATGGGTACGCGGCTTGGCTCCGATGATCCCAAGGGCATGTACAACATCGGTTTAACCCATGAAGTATTCATTTTTGAGCGTCTGATAGAAAACACGATGGATGTGGTCAGGGCTGTGCGCGAGCATTCAGGCAGAAATGATGTCTGGATCCCTTTCTATATCATGACGAGCGAGAAGAATAACGACAAGACAGTTGCCTTTTTTGAAGAAAAAGACTATTTCGGCTACGATAAAGCGCATGTTCATTTCTTTAAGCAGGACATGGCTCCGGCGACCGACAGAAACGGCAAGGTATATCTTGAGGGCAAAGGAAGGATCGCAACTTCCCCGAACGGCAATGCCGGATGGTTTAAATCACTGGTGAAGGCAGGTCTTCTTGAAGGCGTACATGAGCAGGGCATCGAGTACCTGAATATCTTCGCAGTAGACAATGTGCTCCAGAGGATAGCAGATCCCGCATTTATAGGCGCCTGCATGAAGCAGAGCGTTGACGTCGGCGCAAAAGTCGTTGCCAAGGCGGCTCCTGATGAAGCCATAGGCGTTATGTGTCTTGAAGACGGAAGACCGAGCATAGTCGAGTACTATGAAATGACCGACGAGATCATGCACGCCAAGAACGAAAAGGGCGAACCTGCCTACAGATTCGGCGTTATCCTAAACTACCTGTTCAAGGTATCCGCCCTTGAAGAGATCTTATCCAAGACTCTTCCGATGCATGTGGTTGAAAAGAAGATCCCTTATCTTAACGAGCAGGGCGAGCCCGTTAAGCCCGATTCACCAAACGGATACAAGTTCGAGCAGCTCGTGCTCGACATGATACACCAGCTTTCATCCTGTCTGCCATATGAAGTGGTCAGGGAGCATGAATTTGCCCCGATCAAGAATAAGACCGGTGTGGACAGCGTTGAGAGCGCCAGAGAATTATGCAAGTTAAACGGTATCCGGCTGTAAGCAGAGGCGGGACCGTTCGGAGATATCAATTGTTCAGATTGTGGGGCAGGACGTTTAAAGATAATCATATGTTAAGGGACACCGTCGTGGAAGATGACCGCGACGAAACCCGCACGCACAAAGTCATGGCCGCGCTTGAGGAGATATGCGTCAGGTTCGACCTGTCCAAACCCATTTGGCTCGATAGCAACGTTACGGATTTTAAGACCGCATCCAAAGCCAGATTCGGGCCGGACAGTTTCAT
>JAEEGL011336009.1_pt1 | contig 35076 bp, 25 predicted proteins | sample 9134231 | NCBI WGS metagenome assembly JAEEGL01 (sample SAMN16246548, study PRJNA631951) | gut metagenome | biome: gut microbiome; feature: rumen; material: fiber-attached | host: Bos | place: Iran: Karaj | collected 2018-10 | reverse complement strand
CAGAATGATCGGAATGCCCGAAGCGAGGATAATACTCGCTCATGCTGCTATCACAGTCGCAACGAGCCCAAAATCGAACGCCGCATATATGGCCATCGAACGGGCAATGTCAGATGTTAAAACGAGAGACACCGGAGAGATACCGTATTACCTCCGAAACGCCCCCGCTGAAGGGATGAAGGACCTGGGATACAGTATCGGATACAAATATCCTCACGACTATCCGGGACACGTTTCCGATATAGAATATTTGCCCGAAGCGCTCAAAGGCACAAAATATTATGAGCCCTGCGGCAACGGAGCTGAAAATAAAATCATCGAATACCTCGAATGGGTCGAAAAGATGAAGAAAAAATGATATAATAAAGGAACATATTGTTTAGGAGAAAGCTGCGCCTAAGACATTTTACTGGAGGAGACACAATGAAGCATTACATTGAGACAAAAGAGGACGTCTTGAAGGAAGTTCGATCGTCTGATACAGGCCTCACAAAAGAGGAAGCTGAAGCCAGGCTCGAAAAAAACGGTAAAAACAAACTGAAGGAAGCAAAAAAGACGCCACTTATTATCAGATTTTTGAAGGAATTGACAGATCCGATGATACTTGTTCTTCTGGCTGCTGCTCTTGTATCAGGTATCACGTCGATATACAACAAAGAATTTCCTACGGACGTAATAATAATCCTGGTTGTCGTTCTGATAAACGCTGTTCTCGGTGTTTTCCAGGAGAGCAAGGCTGAAAAAGCGATAGAAGCTCTGCAGGAAATGTCCGCGGCGACGAGCAAGGTCATGAGAGACGGAACGCTGCACATTTTAAAAAGCGAAGAACTCGTTGTTGGAGATATCGTTTTACTTGAAGCAGGAGACGCGGTCCCTGCCGATGCGAGAATAATCGAGGCGGCAAGTCTTAAGATAGAAGAAGCTGCTCTTACAGGCGAGAGCGTTCCGGTAAATAAAACAGAAGAGACATTGACGATCTCAGAACACGGAGAGATACCTCTTGGCGATCGAAAAAATATGTGCTATATGGGCAGCACGGTAGTATACGGCAGAGGAAAATGTGTTATCACAGCGACGGGTATGGACACAGAGATGGGCAAGATAGCTGACGCCCTTTCAAAGACGATCGAAGGCCAGACTCCGCTCCAGAAAAAACTCGCGGGACTCAGTAAGATACTCACATGGCTCGTCCTCGGAATATGCGTCGTTATATTCGGCGTAACGCTTATAAGAGACGGTTTTACCATAGGGATCACAGGTAAAACGATCCTCGACACGTTCATGATAGCCGTTTCACTGGCAGTCGCTGCGATCCCCGAAGGACTTGCGACAGTCGTAACGATAGTGCTCTCGATAGGCGTAACGAATATGTCCAAGAGACATGCCATAATCAGAAAACTCACAGCTGTCGAAACACTCGGATGCGCTCAGATCATCTGCAGCGATAAAACAGGCACGCTCACGCAGAACAAGATGACAGTCACGGAGATCTTTACGGATGACAAGGATCTTCTCGCAATGGGTATGGCTCTCTGCAGCGACGCGGAACTGGGCGAAGAGGGAGAAGCGGAAGGAGAGCCTACGGAATGCGCTCTCGTCAATTTCGCCAATAAAGAAGGATTCAATAAAAACGATCTCAAGAGATCTCAGCCGAGGATAGGTGAGGCTCCGTTCGACAGCATGCGTAAGATGATGAGTACCGTACATAATACCGAATACGGGATCATACAGTATACGAAAGGCGCTCCCGACGAAGTTCTCAGAAAATGTACAAAATACATAAGGGACGGAAGAGTCGTTGCGCTCGATGACGATGCCAGAGATAAGATCCTTAAAGCCAACAAGAACATGGCGGACAAGGCTCTCAGAGTTCTCTGCGCATCTTACAAACAGTACAGAGAAGCTCCGATATCCTATGAGCCCGAGAAACTTGAAAACGACCTGACGTTCATCGGTCTCACAGGCATGATCGATCCTATCAGACCGGAAGTAAAAGCTGCCATAGAAGAGTGCAGAGAAGCCGGAATAAGACCGATAATGATCACAGGCGACCACAAGGATACAGCCGTTGCGATAGCTATGGAACTCGGAATAATCACAGATCCTTCTCAGGCTATAACGGGACTTGAACTCAATAAAATATCTGATGAAGACTTTGAAAGAGAAGTTGAGAACTTTTCGGTGTATGCCAGAGTTCAGCCTGAACACAAGGTAAGAATAGTTGAAGCCTGGGAGAAGAAGGGCTATATCACTGCTATGACCGGCGACGGCGTAAACGACGCTCCGAGTATCAAGCGGGCAGACATCGGAGTAGGCATGGGTATCACCGGAACAGACGTTACGAAGAATGTCGCTGATATGGTCCTTGCCGATGACAACTTCGCGTCGATAGTCGGCGCTGTCGAAGAAGGAAGAAGAATATATGACAATATCAGAAAAGCGATACAGTTCCTGCTCGGTTCGAACCTGAGCGAAGTACTGAGCGTATTCACTGCTTCGATGCTCGGTTTTACGATCCTGAAGCCCGTTCATCTGCTCTGGATCAACCTCATAACAGATACGTTCCCGGCGCTCAGCCTCGGTACAGAGAAGGCCGAAAGGAACATCATGAACAGACAGCCCAGAAAGTCTGACGAAGGAATCTTCGCGAACGGGATGGGATTCGATATCATCTATCAGGGCGTACTTGTAACGATACTGACATTGATATCGTATTTTGTCGGCGTATTCCTCGAATCGGGATCGTGGCACTTCGCAAACATTCCGGAAGAGCTCAGCCCTCACGGAATGACGATGGCGTTTATAACAATGAGTCTTGCGGAAATATTCCACGCATTGAATATGAGAAGCCAGAGGGGAAGTATTTTTACAATGAAGACTCAAAACTGGCTCCTGCTTCTCGCGACAGCCGCAAGCTTCCTGCTCACGACACTCGTCGTAATGATCAGACCTATCGGACAGATATTCGGATTTGCGCCTATCGAATTCAAAGAGTATATGATAGCGCTTCTGCTTGCCCTGCTCGTAATTCCGGTAGTGGAACTTGTAAAATTCTTCCAGAGACGCAAAAGAGGGTAAAAATGTATTCAGACACGCATGTTCACACATGTTTTTCGTTTGACAGTGAAATGGATCCGGAGTCTGCGGTCAAAAAGGCCGCGGACCTCGGTCTTTTCAGTATTACATTCACTGACCACTTCGATCTGGATTATCCGGGCTACGGAGACACAGTCTGCTTTGACTTTGACAAATATATCGAGACGATAGACGAACTGAAAGAAAAATACGAAAAGAAACTCGGGATCAAGATATTCAAAGGCGTTGAAGTTGGGATCCGGCCTCATGTGATGGACAGGGAGTTCTCCGCGGTCAAAGACAAAAATTTCGACGTGATCATAGGCTCGACACATATCGTAGACGGTATGGATCCGTACGACGGTGTCTTCTTTGAAAAGGGAAGCAAGACGCAGATGTACGGCCGGTATTTGGATACGGTAATAGATAATCTTGAATATTATAAAAATTTCGACGTATTCGCTCATTATGATTATCTCGTCAGATATGCTCCTTACGAGGATAAGATCTTCAGATATTCCGATATGCCCGACAAAATAGACTACGTTCTAAAATTCATTATTGAAAACGGAATGTCCCTTGAGATCAACACGTCAACGTACGGCCGTGTGAGCCCCGATAAGGCCGTCTTGGAAAGATACGTAAAATTAGGCGGTGAGATAGCCACAATGGCCTCAGACGGGCACACAGAGGCTAAGATCGGCAGATCGTTCAAGAAGTTTTCCGGTTTTGCGAGATCCTGCGGGATAAAATACATCGGACACTTCGAAAACAGAAAATTTATCGCAGAATAAGACCTTTTAAATTACGGATCTTGACTTGCCGTTTTTGCGTTTCTCTCACAGCCTGGAAATAAGATACAATAGTTAAAAACACCCCGCGAAGGATCAGTGTCCGCGGGGTGTTTTATTATTCCTGAATATTGATCATTTGTCTTCTTTTTCTTCAGCCGGATCTTCCTCGGGAAGAGAGCCTGATACGGGAACAGAGACAGTCTTGTCGTAGCAGCTGAATATTTCGTCAACACCTTTCGGACGTGTCTTTTTGTCGATGAGGCTCACTATAGGTACGAGCACGAGGCCGATAAGCATCGCAAATACGCCGGAGTGGATACTCGTTTTAAACATTACATTGTCGAGGAACGAGACGCCGAAAGAAAAGCCTGCGAGAGATTTTACGAGCTGAAGAACGCTCATAGAAACTCCTGTGACGAATGACACGACGCATGCTGATTTGGAGACCTTCTTCATATACAGTCCGTAGAAGAACGGAGCGAGGAATGCACCGGAGAGAGCGCCCCATGAAACGCCCATCAGCTGAGCGATGAAAACTATTTTAGATTTCGCCTGAATGATTGCGATAACTGCAGACACAACTATAAAGAAAGCGATGAAGCAGCGCATGATTATAAGCTTTTTCTTTTCGTCGATTCCTTTTTTAACAGCGGGAACGACGAGGTCCAGAGTTATCGTAGAGCCCGATGTGAGCACAAGAGAAGAAAGAGTAGACATCGACGCGGAAAGAACGAGCACGAGAACGATCGCTATTATTATAGGTGAAAGATTTGAGAGCATGCTCGGAATGATCGAGTCAAAACCGTTCGAGGTAACGTAATCCTGAGTCGTAAAAAGTCTTCCGAAACCGCCGATGAAATAACATCCGCCCGCGATTATGATCGCGAAGAGAGTTGAGATTATCGTTCCTTTTCTTATATCTCCCTCGCTTCTGATCGCGTAAAATTTACCGACCATCTGTGGAAGTCCCCATGTTCCGAGAGATGTCAGCATGACAACGAAGAGAAGGAACAGCGGATCGGGACCGAAGAACGATGAGAATTCCCAGCCTGATTTTTCGGCGAGAGCAGCCATCGAACCTGTGAGTCCGCCGTTTTGATTGAGCACTGCGAATATTACCGCGACGATTCCTACCAGCATTACCAAGCCCTGAATAAAATCATTGACTGCGGTAGCCATATATCCTCCGAAAATAACATAAAATCCTGTGAGGACAGCCATCGCGATAACGCACCAGATGTAATCGATCTTCGGAAACGCCATATTGAAGAGCCTTGAAAGACCGTTAAACAGGGAAGCTGTATAAGGGATCAGAAAGATGAATACTATGATGCTCGCGGCGATCTTTAAAGCAGGTGATTTATATCTCAAACTGAAATAATCGGGCATCGTGCGAGATCCGAGATGCTGCGTCATGATCCTCGTTCTTCTTCCGAGAATTGCCCAGGGAAGCAGAGAGCCGATAAAGGCGTTTCCCAGTCCTATCCATGTGGATGCAACGCCGAAGTTCCAACCGAACTGTCCTGCGTAACCCACGAAAATAACTGCCGAAAAATATGACGTTCCGAATGCGAAAGCAGAGAGCCACGGACCTACGGATCTTCCTCCGAGAACGAAACCGTTAACATCCTGCGCGCGTTTTCTGCAGACCACACCCACTGTGATCATGACAGCGAAGAATATCACGAGAAAGATAATATTCAATGTCATTTCAACACCTCTTGAAAAACAGATTAAAAAACGAGACCTCCGGGAGGACGGATCTCGCAAAAGGAGATCTCTGATCCCGAGGAAACAATGGTTATATTACAACAAACAAACGCGCATTGTCAATAATTATGCGCGTTTTAAGGAATATGCTTGATTAAACTATTATTATTTCAGTCAAAATAATCAGTTGGCAGATTGAAGAGATTTATCATTTCGCTCTCTAAAGCCGCTTTTCTTGCCCCGTTTTTATCGAAGTTTCTGATAAAATCGATTTGCTCATAGTATGTCTCCATCGAGAGCCCCCATCTCTGCCTGTCGTGTTCGATCTCAGACGCTTCAAGCGATATGAAATATTCAACGCGCTCGTTGAATCTCTCTTCGGTGAGAACGGTATTCAAAAGCTCCTTTGCGCGATCCGCATACATCAGCTGGAACTTTTTGTTCTTGATCAGATTGTTGAAAACGGAATCTCTGCCGATGTCTGTCAGCATTTGCAGAGAGTAATCGACATTGTGCCAAATTCCCCAGTCGAGATCGAAAAATGTCCAATGGAAGAGTCCGTCCGCGAGATCTGATTTGTACAATTTCGTATTGTCGATATCCCTGTCTCCGAAAAACGATCTGCATATGTACCAGTCGATCATTTCCATGTAGTCTATCTTGCTCAAAACGTAGTCGCAGTTTGCGTTAATAGACAGGTCGTTATTTTTGCAGAACTGTCTGAGCTCTTCGTAATCACCCGTATAACCTGACTCGTGATTCTTGAAATATGCCTTCTCAAATGAATCCGCGGGAGCACCGAGCCTGCTTTCCATATATTCCGGCGAGATGCACTCTCGAATAAAATAGATGCCCCAGTATTCTCCGGCAATATAAAGAATGACAGGTTTCAGCGCCTGGACATGAAGAGTAGTGACTCCGTCAACAAACGTCGTGCAGATCTCGTCTCTCATATTTGCGTACCTGTAATCCTCGCTGCCGCCTTTTAAAACAAGTTCGTTGAATTCGGTATAATCTCTGTTGTCAAATAAGTCGTATTTCAAGCTGCTGCAGCCGTATTTCGCAAGGAATTTGATCCTGAAATTCTGCTTCGCGCCTTTTCTGCTGTCGTTTCCGTGAAGCTTGAAAAGGCAGCCTTCGGTGAATTTTACCTCGCCGTTTTCAGTTAAAGTTATCACTGCCTCAGATGAATAATTCCTGTTTGGATTGGAGAGTATCCCTGTGTCGCCGTAGAGCTTGCCTCCGTCGATAGCGATCGAAAGAACGGGCAATTCGTGTTCCTTCGCAAAAGAGAACGTATATGTCGCGACTGCGCTTTTCTCGCCGTTTTTAACGCACAGAGTTCTCAAAGTCTTATCGCTTGAAATGTAGATCGGACCTGAATACATTTTGGATGCGGCAGTCGGAGTCGTACCGTCGAGTGTGTAATAAATTTTACCTTCGGCAGTTAAAGTGAGAGAGAAAGGTTTGTCGTAGACTCCTGTTTTTTTGCTTGAGATCGGGGGAGTGATCCTCTTTGTCCTTCCTGCGAGATTGTTCATCCACGGAGTGGCTTTTGATGAATATACAGTCTGAGTCCCGTATCTTGCGATCGACATGTCGCAGTCGAGATTAGAAGGTATTTTCAACGTGTCAATGATGCCCGTGGAATCGGAAAGATAGATCTTTTCGCCTGATGAACTTATCTTAAAAGGCAGATGTCTTTCGTCTTTCGCATAACCGGAGCAGAAGAATACGTAATATCCTTGCGCTTCAAGTTTGACAGAAGGAAGTCTGCACATAAACGGCTGTGTTTTCTTGTCGGAAAGGTAAAAATCAGAAAGATCGATCGCGCTGTCTGTAGTATTATAAACTTCGATCCAGTCAGGGTAGTCGCTGTATACGTCAGGTTCTGTCGTATTCGAAGAAACAGCTTCCGATATGATCAGCGGATAATCAGTTCCGTACGGATAAGCAGGCCTTTTCCATGGCTCGCTGAGAAGCGGATCGGGTTCAAAAGTAGGTTCGGGAGTAGGCGTCGGAGTCGCTGTTGGCGCGGGAGTCGGTGTATATGTAGGCTTTGGCGTCGGAGTCTGTGTCTTCGTCGCCGTAGGCTGCGCTGTGAAAGTAGCTTCCGGCGTTTGAGTCGTATCCGATCCCGGAGCAGTCGTAAAAGTTTCTTCCGGTGTCTTTGTGGGCGTAGGAATCAAAAAGGGAGTGTCAGTCGGAGTTATCTCGGGCGTATCTGTCGGCAAAGCGGTATACTCCGGCGCGGGAGTGTTTGTCGGCACGGCTGTCGGTGTTTGAGTCGGGGCAGCTGTCGGAGTTTCGGTACCATATACGGTCTCAACAGGTGTGGGAGTGTACGTTGAGGGATTTGTCGGCTCAGGCGTTATCACATCCATGTTCTGTCTGCCTATCTTACAAGCTGAAAAGATGACAGCGGCTGCCAGAAGTGCCGCCGCGATCAAATTGGAAAGTATATATTTTTTACGAAGATCTGTTTTATTCAATCGTCTGATCCTTTCGCCCGAAAATTCGCGCAAACGAATTATACCATCAGCCGTTAAAAAAAAAAAGAATTATTTTAATAAGTACTTGTCATTTCGAAATTCGGGTGCTATAATACCTTTTGTCCTTCGGGGTGTAGCTCAGTTTGGTTTAGAGTGCTTGCTTGGGGTGCAAGAGGTCGCCTGTTCAACTCAGGTCACTCCGACCACGGGATATTCGAAAAGCCGTTCGTTTGCGAAAAGCATTCGAACGGTTTTTGTTACGTCTTTTTTTCATATTATGTTGACTTCGATCATATTTTGGAATATAATACCCGTGCACGGGGAAATGACCCGCAAATTTGTATTGAAACTCGTAAGAAGGAGGAAATGTCATGGATGTCGGAAGTAATAATGACACATCGGTAGGCCGAAGTAGCCGGAAACGTTCGAACATCCCGTTTGACGTTTCCGATTAAAACTTGCGGTCTTCCATTTGTGTTATTCCGTTTTGACTTTTCTGAAAAACAAACGAAAGGGAGGAATACACGATGGCAGAGCATTCCGTTACCGTCGAGAGAACACTTACAACGTTGCTTGGCGATAAAAAATATTCTACTATTAGAGACATTTTAATAACGATGAATGCCGCTGATATTGCGGCCGTATTCAGTGAGATAGACGAGGAGAGTCTGCCTCTTCTTTTCCGTCTGCTTCCGAAAGAGCTCGCGGCGGAGACATTCGTAGAAATGGATCCGGAACTTCAGGAAATGCTGATCAGGGGATTTTCCGATGCGGAACTTCGCGAAGTCATTAATGAACTGTACGTCGATGATGCCGTCGATATCGTCGAGGAGATGCCGGCAAACGTAGTAAAAAGGATCCTTTCCCAGGCAGATCCCGATATGAGGAAGGATATTAATAAAATTTTACGTTATCCGGACAACTCGGCCGGCTCGCTTATGACGACTGAGTATGTTTCTTTAAGGCCTACGATGACGGTCGGTGAGGCGATACTGAGGATCAGACGTACCGGCGTGGACAAGGAGACAATCTACACATGTTATGTGACGAAAGACAGAAACCTTCTGGGTTACGTCACTGTAAAAGACCTGCTCCTTGCGCAGGACGACGATGAAAAAATAGAAGACCTGATGGAGACCAACGTTATATCTGTCAATACTCATACAGACCAGGAAGAAGTCGCCCAGATGCTTTCAAAATACAACTTCCTCGCGTTGCCTGTCGTAGACTTTGACAACAGAATGGTCGGTATTATAACATTCGACGACGCCATGGATGTCATCCAGGATGAAGCCACAGAGGATATGGAGATCATGGGTGGTATGACACCTTCCGATAAAACCTACTTAAGGTCAACGCCGATCGATCTTTTCAAGCACAGAATACCATGGCTGATGCTTTTGATGATCTCGGCAACATTTACCGGTCTTATTATCACGAGTTTCGAGAGCGCACTCGCGGCGCAGGTAGTTCTTACAGCTTTCATACCGATGCTGATGGATACGGGCGGTAATTCCGGTTCGCAGAGTTCAGTCACTGTAATCAGAGCGCTTTCGCTGGGTGAACTCGAATTCAAGGACATTTTCAAAGTCATCTGGAAGGAATGCCAGACATCGCTTCTTTGCGGCATCGCTCTTGCAGTCGTATGTTTCGGTAAGATAATGCTGGTCGATCATTTGATCATGCACAATCCGGCTGTAACACCAGTAGTCGCCCTTGTTGTGTGTCTCACGATGGTCATCACTATTATGGTTGCAAAGATGATAGGCTGTACGCTTCCTATGCTCGCGAAAAAACTCGGATTCGATCCGGCAGTCATGGCCAGTCCTTTCATAACGACTACGGTTGACGCGGTATCCCTTCTGGTATATTTCGGTATTGCAAAAGCCATCCTCGGATTGTAAAATATATTTTGCATACGATACTTTTTAGAAAGGAACAACTGCATGTCAGGACCGTTCATTCCCGAGACCGATTACGTATATCCCACGAAACAGGATCACCATATGATCTCATTCGAGTTTGCGAATAAAGTGGATCTGTCGGGGGATTATCCGTTTAGAGATAAATCTGCCGGCTTTAAGTTCTGCAGATTTTTTCACAGGATCTTTGTGAGGCTTATCGTTTTGCCGGTCACAAGGATAAGATACGCTCTCAAAGTCGAGGGGAAAATAGACAGGCAGGTCGCGAAAGACGGCCTCATAACTGTCTGCAACCACGTTTTTATGTGGGACAATCTTGTCGTTTTGTGCGCCGGAAGGGGCAGAAATGTCGAATTCCCGATGTGGCGGACGAATATGAAAAACAGGATGGCCAAGATTTACAGATATCAGGGAGCGATACCCGTACCGAACGTCGCATTGGACGGGCGTCAGTCTCTTTTCAGATTTATGGATGCTTTGAATGAAGTCGTACAGGAAAAGAAATGGCTGCATTTTTACCCTGAAACAGCGCTCTGGCATTATTATGTTCCGATACGCAGATTCAAAAGAACAGTTTTCGATATCGCCGTAAAAAACAGACGCCCGATCGTTCCTCTCGGAATATCATACAGGCCCGCGAAAGGAATATACAAGCTTTTCAAAAAGAATGAACCGAATGCCACGATCAGGATCGGAGAGCCTGTGTGGCCCGATTTTACGAAACCGGAAAGGGAAGCCGCGACGGAACTCAGAGATAAAGTTCATCTCGCAATGATAAAGCTCTGCGGCATCGAGAGCGAAGAGCAGAACGAAGAACTTATGAAACTTTACGATTACAGGGATTACGACTGACGGTCAATTAAAATGATCAGCCTTTGATCCTGATCCCGAGACCGTATCTTCCGCCTTTTCTGCCGAAAACAGACAGACCGCATTTTGAATCGGTTGACAGTTTTAATGTCACCGATTTTTTTAATACGGGTTTTCCCATCAGAGTCTCAAAGAAAACGGACGAAGGAACGGAGCATGTGCAAATATATCCGTAACTGCCGGCTTCTCTCAATTCATCGTCCTTTTGCTGGTAAAAATGTGACAAAAAGCCTCTGGAATCGGCGGGACAGTCAGGCAGACGCCAGTTCGCGTATTGAATATCATCGAGCGAAAATCTGACGTTTCCGGGGAAGGTCTTACTGTCTGTCTGAGGGAAAGAATTTTTATTTTTGCCCGGATCGACTGCGTATCCGTGCATAAGATCACCGAAGATCTCAGGAGAACTGTCCGGTAGATCATGCTTCATAGGAAAACGCGTTGACGCTTCCAGAGTTATTTTTATATCTGTCGAATCCCAGATGCCCGGTATCTTTTCCGGATCTATATCGTATGTAAAACTGCCCTGACCGATACCGCTTACTTTTTCCGGCGTATCCAAAAGGCAGACAACGTCCCAGCCGTCGGCAGAGAGCATGGAAGGCGAGATCGTCAGCGAATCGTTTTTCGCATCTTCTGTTGAAAAATTGAAGCAGATATAATTTGAAAAGATCTTTTTCCTTTCTCCGGAAGCTTCGGAAAGCGACCAGGAGAGAATGCAGGGGCCGTTGTACGAAGGAGCGCAGAAGGAAATATTTCCGCAGAGGAAAGAGCCGTATTTACTGATCATAACAGCGAATTCGCCTTTCTCAAATGATTTTTTTCCTTCTGAGCGGTTTTCAGCCCATAATGTCCATGTAAGTTTCAAAGACCTGCCGTAATATTTGTCTGAAAAGGATGAAATAAAAAGCGGGACTTTTATCTTGTCTCCTTCACGTGCTTCGGAAACGGGAGGGAAGTCGCATCCGACATAATAAGGAGCATTCAGATCAGCGATCGAAGACCCGAAAGTCTCGTAACCGGTTTGCTTTAAGTCGTTGTCGATCTTGTATATTCCGTTGAACTCGTTGATCACGTCATGAAACTCCGTAAAAATATATCCGCAGATCTTTCCGCATCGTCTGAATTCATTGATCATATATTTGAATTGATACGATATATCGCTCTCGCCGGCGTTTCCGTTGATACCCCAGTAATTTCCGCATTCGCTGTTCATTATCGGAATGTCAGTCATCGAATAACCGCTCTTGTAATTGGAACTGCTGCCCGGATATGAATTCCTGACAAAATCAGAGATCTCTTTTTTTACTCTTCCATAGCCGTTTGCGTAAAAATGCCACGTGTTTACATCTGTTATAACATGGTCGTTAAGGCATGCAGAGTTGTCCTCGACAAGGCGAGTTCCGTCAAGTTTTTTTACTTTACGGTAGCACCTGGCGACCCATTTCGCAGTGTCCGCGGAATAATACCTCTTTATCTTTCCGTCCGGATTCGTCCTTGTCGTCATAAGTCCCCAAGTTTCGTTGAAAATTACCTGATAAATGATGGAAGGATGGTTGATGTCTCTTTTTACCTGGTCCTCGAGCTCCTTTTCAAACTGTTCTCGCGTCTCTTTGTCGGGATCGCCCCAGAAGCATGGGATATCTGAGATCACCAAAACGCCCAGCAGATCGGCAAAATACAGTTTCAAAGGCTCTTCCGCTTTGATATGGATCCTGATGGTATTGAATCCGGCTTTTTTTACTCTCGCTATCTCGTTTTCGCATTCGTCATCTGAGGGAAGGGTAAAAAATCCCTGCGGATTGTAAGACTGATCGAGAAGTCCCGCGAGAAAGACAGGTTTGCCGTTCAGTGTGATGAGTTTGTCTGTGTTTTTGCCGAATGAAGAATAACCGACCTCTCTGATGCCGAAATATGTGCGGACGGTGTCGATCTCGGCTGACTGAAGAGTAAGCGTTCCTCTGTAAAGCTTCGGATCGTCGCACGTCCAGAGAGAAGGATCTTCGATCTTAAAATCGATCAGAGCACGGTTGTTTTTAACTTTTGCTTCCGACTTGTTACCTTCAAAACAGGCGGATACTAAAGTGCCGTCTGCGCAGTTATCGGTGATCATATCGATCGAGATATTGCCCGATGCGGATGTTTTGATCTTAAAATTACTTATAAACGATTCAGGCCTTGCTTCGAGATAAACTGTCTGCCATATGCCTTTCACATCGCCGTAGCCCTGCTTTCCGTACGTCTGACAGGGAAGAGCTTTGTCCTCGCAAGAGAGTTCAATGATATTCGATCCGTCTCTTTTCCAGACATCCGTGAGTTCGCATTCAAACTGTGAATATCCGCCTTTGTGAGTCATCATTTTGCTGCCGTTGACTGTAAGGACGCACTCATAGTCGACTGCTCCGAAGACGATAAAAATGCGCGGACCGGCGGGAGACCATTTTACGAGCTTTCTGTAGAAGCCTTTTGTTTCTTCTTTATTTTCTATGCCTGAAAGGGGAGAACACCATGAAAAAGGGACTTCGATCTTCATGTTGTATTTTCCTTCCGTAAAAGAAAAATCCCACTTTCCGTTCAGATTTTTCCATTCTTTCCGTTCCATGTCCTGCCTTGGATGCATCTTCTTCTGAGTCATAGTCAGAGTCCTTTCATTTGTAATTTATGCCTTTGATCTCTATTTCGCCGCTTGAGACGCGCTTCTTCTGTCCGCTTGCAAGAACTATCTCGAGGCTTGCGTCGTCATTTATCCGTATGACTTTCGCCTTCTGCTGTATTTCACCTTCGGAGAACCTTATCACATCGCGGTCTTCTTTGTCATCCGGCTTTATGAATGAATGCTCCCTGTAATAGTCCATGTGACTGTTGTTTCCGGAACGTAATATTTTTACGAATCGTTCTGCGATCTCTACGGGAAGTGTATCAAGCAGCTTTTCCGAAATGTCTTTTCTCTCGATAACAGCTCCTGCCGTGCCTGAAATATCGTCGGGAAATATTTTCGTATACAGATTTATGCCCGTTCCTGTTATGAAATATCTTTTTCCGTTCTCATCGTAAAATGATTCCGTAAGTATTCCGCAGCACTTTTTCCCGTTCAGATAGATATCGTTTACCCATTTGATTTTCAGATCGTCGTCTTTACCGATCAGCTTTGCGAGAGATACGTGTACCGCGACGGCTGCGGCGGCGGTGGGAGAGAGACATCCTTCGAGCATATCAAAATCGCCCGCGACAGACATATATATGCCTGTCCCCTTCGGAGAGAAAAAACTGTGTCCCGTGCGTCCTCTGCCTGCGGTCTGCTCCTTTGAAGTGATCAAAAAGGGCATTTCAGGCGCTTTTTTACTCAAAATCAGCTCTTTTGCATATGTATTTGTAGATCCGACCGATTCAAGATCAATCCTGTACATAATCACATTTCGACCATTATTTTGATTTTTGTTGCGCTGTATTTTGACGGATCATTGAAAGCGTTGACAGCTTCCTCAAGCGATATCCTGTGGCTTATCACCGGAAGCAGAGAGAGTTTACCTTCTCCGAGAAATTTCAGAACGTCCAGAAGTCCTTCCTGACCGCCGATACCGAGAATATCCATGCAGCTGTTTATAAGAGTGTCGATATCGAATCCGTCAAGCGTTCTCGAGTAGAATGCGAGAGGCGCGATCTCTCCGAACACAGAAGTCACGTAAACGAGCTTGTTGAAAATTTCAATAGAACCTGAAGTCTCGATGACCAGGTTCGCGCCTTTTCCGTCAGTCAACCTCTTCATCTCTTCTACAAAATCTGTTTTGACTGTATTGATCACAGCGTCGACGCCCCCGTCAAGAGCGACTTTCAGTTTGTCGTCTTTTCTGCCTGCGACGATGACCTTTTTAACATTATAGCAGTGCTTCAGGAGCAAAGCGGCGGCGATACCGATGCCTCCCGTGCCTGTGACCAGGGCTGTAGCATTTTCCGCAAAACCCGGCCGGGTATATATCTTGCTTCTCACGATCGCGTGGTTTGCGATCGATGTGGGCTCGAGCAGAGCAGCCTCGTCAAGAGCGACACTGTCGGGAATGTGATGCAGATGCCAATAGGGGAATATGACATATTCCGCAAATGCACCGGGATACGCGTTGATGGTTCCGACGGCTCTTATTTTAGGGCATCGCTTGTAGTCGCCTTTTTTGCATGCTTCACACTCTCCGCATGCGACACCCGTATCGCTTATGACTCTGTCATTGAGAGAAAATCCCTTGTCTTTTGCATCGCTTCCGAAACCTGCGACGACGCCGGACCATTCGTGTCCGATAGGAACGGGATATTTGATAAGTCCGTTTTTTACAAAAGAACTCTCACCGCTCGCGATCTCAAAATCAGTGCCGCAGATGCATACGTATTTCACTTTGCAGAGGATCTCGTAAGGTTTGAGTTCGGGGAGTTTTTCTTCGATTATTCTCGCGTCGCGCGGGCCGTTCAATATAAGTCTTTTCATTTATACAGTCTCCTGAATGTTTTTCTTAATTATAAATTAAGGCGTTCCGATTGTAAAGATTGAAAAGGCAAAAGGGAAATGGTATAATACACACATTAAACACTTCGGAGGTGCTTTATGAAGAAAAAAATTGCGAGAATAATCTGCTCGGCATTGTGCCTTGCCTTGATTGCCGGAGTATTTGCGGGATGTAAAACGACTCCTGTAAATCCTGACAACACTGAACCGCCGGAACCGACTGACGAGCCAGAAGTACTTTCAGGTTACGAGACAGCCGCTTTGATAGAAATACCCACGACGCCGAACTCCGCGAAGCTCGACGGACTCGGAGTTGAATGGGACCCTCATTTTTTCAGAAGCGCGGTTTCTTCAAACAAGAAATTCGCGACTGACGAAAACTGGAATATCGTCTCTGAAAGAACAAAATATCTCGGAATAGATAAAGCGAGAGTATGGTGCATGCCTTCCTGGTATGAAAAGAGAAACGACAACAAAGATCCCAATGTCATAGACTGGGAATCAAAGGCACTGAACTTTGAATCGAACGATTTTAAGGCGCTCAGAAAAGAACTCGATCTTCTGCAGGAAGCCGGAGTTGAAGTTACCCTTACACTTTGGGGATGCGAAGCGTCGTCATCCTGGCTCGCCTGTAAAAATACCGGCGACTGGGTAACTGCTCCTAATAATATAGACGAATACGCGGAAACTGTCAGTATTCTCCTTCAGTATCTGCTCAATACGTGCGGATACACATGTATAACGGGATTCACGCCTATGAACGAACCCAACCTCGCATGGAAAGTAGACGGCGGCGCCATTGACCAGACTCACTACATAAAAACATGTAAGGCAGTCGATCAGAGACTTAAAGACGACGGTATCAGAGATAAGATCAAACTCGTTCTTTCAGACGACTCGACAAGCAACCACGACTGGTTCAAACGCAACACGATCGAACTCAAAGGTATTGCCGATTCGTTCGCTTACCACACATATCTTTTCAACGAGACTTCAGATCCTCAGGCTATGTTCGATTTCGCAAAGGACAGATATGACCTCATGAACGAAAATTCACCCGGAGTCCCCGTAACAGTCAACGAATTCGGAAGCAATTATAATGTCGGAGCTTATATCCAGACAGACATCGATAATTACGACAGGGGTGTTTATTACTCGACGATCGCTGAGCAGTACCTCAGCGCAGGAATGTCAGGAATGCTTCACTGGTGTTATTTTGATGTATTCTACAGCAACGGAGAAGATTTCAGAATGAAGATCGGACTGTTCAAATTCGCAGATCAGGGATTCGCGACAAGACCGTTCTACTACAGCTGGGGCATGATCATGAAATATACGGAAAGAGGTTCCGATATATTCAAGGTCAACGTAGTTGAAAGAGACTCGAACGGCAATGTTGTCGCAAATTCGGGTAATCTCTCTGCTGTCGCGTTCAGATCGCCCGCAGGCAAGTGGACATATCTCGTAACGAACAGATCAAAGACTGATTCGATCAAAGTGCAGATAGTCAACAAAAACGCAAAGACGCCCGATCTCAAGGCTCACGTTTACAATGAGGCGAACGTCAACGCGCGTATGGGCAGCGAAGATGAAGCAATGCTCATCGGAGCGGATGAAAGCGCGATCGAAAAGATCATCGGTTCGTCCACATTCCTCGAGCTTCAGCCGAACACTTTCGTACTGATCACCGACATGGAATAAGAGGGCAAGATATACAAATACCTCTTTTTGTGGTATTATATAACAGTATTCGATACGATTTACGCGCGTAGCGATACGCGCGTAAATTTGGATTTGAAGCAAAAAACTAATGAGTACAGGAGATGCAAGAAAATGAAACGCTCGGAACTTAATGCAATAATGCAGGAAAATATCGATTTTCTTAAAGCCATGAATTTCAATCTGCCGAAATTCGCTTACTGGACACCCGATGAGTGGAAGACGAAAGGCCACGAAGTCGATGAGATCAGAGACAATATGCTCGGCTGGGATATAACCGACTACGGACTCGGAAGATACGACGAGATCGGTCTGTTCCTTTTTACCATCAGAAACGGCAACCAGCATATGAAAGACAAATACAAGAAGCCATACGCCGAAAAGCTGCTCATTTCAAATGAAAATCAGCTTTGCCCGAATCATTTCCACTGGAGCAAGATGGAAGACATCATATGCAGAGGCGGAGGAAACCTTCTCGTTCAGGTTTGGAATTCAGACAAAAACGAAGACCTTGCCGACACTGATGTGCATGTTAAAATTGACGGCGAACTGAGAGTTCTTCCTGCAGGCTCGATCGTAAGACTTACTCCCGGAGAATCGATCACACTGACACCCGGACTTTATCACAAGTTCTGGGGCGAAGAGGGATACGGAAAGGTCCTTATCGGAGAAGTTTCGATGTGTAATGACGACAATACGGACAACAGATTCTACGAGCCTATCGGACGTTTCCCGTCGATCGAGAACGACTGTGCGCCGCTCTATCTGCTTTGCAACGAATATCCTGAAGCAAAAGAGTGATACGCTCTGAAAACGGATGAATTTTAATCTATCGGAGGACGCGTTATGAAGATCCTGACATTCGGTGAAATACTCTGGGATGTATTTCCGCAGAAAAAAGAAATCGGAGGAGCGGCATTCAATTTTGCCGCGCACGTCGCAAAACTCGGTGCAGACTCATATATGATATCAAAAGTCGGATATGACGATATGGGCAGAGAAAGCCTCGAATGCGCAGATAAACTGGGCGTAAAGAGGGATTTCATAATTGTAGAGAACGTTCCGACAGGTTACTGCAAGGTCACCATCGATGACGCCGGAATACCTACGTATGATCTCGTAAAAGGCGTCTCCTACGACAATCTTACAGTCACGAAAGAGATGAAGAAGAGGCTTCTTGGCGAGGAGTTCGACGCATTTTACTTCGGAACGCTGCCGCAGAGGGGCGATATTACGAAGAAAACGCTCGAAGATGTACTTTCATACGTAAAAACAACAGAAATAATCTGCGACGTCAATATCAGACAGAAATGGTACTCAAAAGAGACAGTCGAAAACTGTGCGAAATACTCGACGATACTGAAGATCAGTGAAGAAGAATGCAGAGTATTCGAAGAGCTCGGACTGGTTGACAGGATCGAAGGAAATTACAGAGAAGAACTGTGCCGAAGGCTGGCAGACAAATATGACATCAGATATGTCATCCTGACACTCGGAAAATACGGAGCGATGGTATATGTGAGATCGGAAGATAAATTTTACGTATCGAGAGTTCCGCAGGGCAAACCGGTGTCCACTGTAGGCGCCGGAGACAGCTTCTCGGCATGCTTTGTCTATAATCTTGTGAACGGCGCTGCCGTCGGGGACTGCCTTGAAAGAGCAGTAACTTTGAGCGACTATGTGGTAACCAAGATCGGCGCAGTGCCCGATTACGAACCCGGACTTTTAGAAAAGTGCAGATGATTTTTTCGCACGTTTTACGGAGGAGAGAATGCGTAAAAGCAGTTTTAAAAGATTTATAAAGATCTTCTCGGCAACCGTTATGACGGTCATGATCGCAGTGACCTCATGCGGCTGTTCGGGTCTTTCAGGCAAACCGATCTACGACTACGGAAACGGTGAGGCAGTAAGATTCGAGGATATGAAATACGAGCGCCCCGACACGTCGAAATTCGATGAAAGTGTTGCCCGCGCGCTTGAATATTCGAACAATGTCTTCAAAGGTTTTAAAATGATCGGGGAAATCAATGCGATGTCTTACGAGCTTGAACATATGATATGCATGTATTCTCTCGCGGAGATCAGGGCGTCTCTTGATATAACGGACGAGGCTCTTCAAGAGGAGCAGACGTATTGTTCGCTTGAATACTCGAAAATGTTCAATAAATACATGGAGTGTTTCAAGAAGCTGCTTGAATCGAAGAATTCCTATCTCGTTAATATGATGCTGGATCCTGTTTTTAAAGAGCAGATCGAAAATTACGTATCTCCCGATGAAGATTACGAGGATCTTCTCGAAAAAGAAGAGAGCATTATCCAGACTTACACTGACGACAGCAACACTGCAGAGTATCAGGCCGCCATAGAAAAAGCACTTGAGGAATTTTACTTTTCAAATGACAGAAAAGCTCTTTATAACACTCTCGGCAAGTTATATGCGGAAAGAAATACAGAACTCGGGGGGCTTTATGTCGATCTTGTGAAAACGAGAAGGAGTATGTACGACGGAAAGACTTTCGAAACGTGCCTCGATTTTTACTATGATCAGTATATGAGAGATGTTTCCGCTGATGAGGCTGACAACTTCTGCGGTTATGTAAAACAATATCTCGCGCCTCTTTACGCGTCTCTTCGCGAAAGAGCGAGAGAAGCTGCGAACAACGATATTTTCTCCGTGCAGGGTACATACTCGGGAGACAGCGCGCTCGATTCGATAGGCGAGAACATTTCTGCAATAAGTGAGGACATGAAGAATGTTTTCGATTATATGAGGGAAAATAATCTCGTTGACGTTTCAAAATCAGACACGAAGATGAACGCCTCTTTTACGACGTATATCAGCGGTTACAATGTGCCTTTTCTGTTCTCGTATTATTACGACAGCGTTGACGATTATCTCGCGATCGTTCACGAATTCGGTCATTATTACGAGGAATATATCAACTGCGACGCTACAAACAATATAGACGTGAAGGAGATACACTCTCAGGGACTCGAACTGCTTTACATGTCTTTATATGACAAAGTGTTTCCGGCTGACAGCGTGGAAGACCTCAAGGATTACAAGATCATCGATATGCTTTATTCGATCATTTCAGGATGTCTCTATGACGAATTTCAGCGATATGCATACTCTGCGGACGATCTCACTCTTGATGATCTGAACAAAAAATACGAAGAGCTTTCTGTCGCTTACGGCATAGTCAAAGCTGAGGATGTGACTGATTATCACAGATTTAACTGGGTGGATGTGCACCACAATTACATCGCGCCGTTTTACTATCTCAGCTATGCTGTTTCGGCTTACGATGCGCTAAACATCTTTATGATCTCAGAAAGTGATTCTTTCGAAAAAGCGAAAGAGAAATATTTCGAGATAGTAAACCTCGGATCTGGCTGCGGGATCAAGGCTTTGAGCGAGAAAGCAGGTCTCGGTTCGATGTTTGAAGAGGAAGAAGTTAAAAAGTTCCGCGACTTTTTTGCGGATCATTTCAGCGAATATATAGGGGAGGAGAAGATCGCGGCATGATCGAAAAATACGATATCGACCTTTTGAACAGGCTGTACAATATGGCCAAAAACGGAGAAAACGAGTCCTTCGGCGATTTTGAAAAGGATGTTATACTTCCGCTCAAAGGCACGGACAAGGATTCGCTTCCGGAAAAAGAGAAGAAAAAATACGTCAAAACAGGAGAAAAGATATTCAAAAAAGGCGGATTCGCTGTCATAACGATGGCAGGCGGACAGGGAACAAGGCTCGGACACGACGGCCCTAAAGGAACGTACGATATCGGCCTTCCGTCTCACATCTCGCTCTTTGAGATACAGGCACTGAAGATCAAGGAGGCTTCTGAGCAATACGGCTGCGTCATTCCGTGGTATATAATGACAAGCGAAGAAAACAACGACAGATCAGTATCTTTCTTTGAGGAGCACGGTTATTTCGGACTGAAAAGAGAAGATGTGTTCTTTTTTACGCAGTACATGCTGCCGATGGTCCATCATAACGGGGAGATAGTTTATGACAGACCGGGACATGTAAAAGAAGGCGCGGACGGTCACGGCGGAATATTCAAGGCAGTTGTCAAATCCGGTGCTTTGAAGGATATGAAGAAGAGAAATATCAAATGGGTCTACGTTGGCGGTATCGACAATGTCCTGGCATATCTGTGCGATCCGCTGTTTGTCGGTTATACTCAGTGTAAAAAATGTCTCATCGGTTCAAAGACGCTGATAAAGAGAGATCCCGGAGAAAAAGTGGGCGTTTTCTGCACAGTCAACGGACATCCCCACGTCATCGAATATACAGAACTTCCCGAAAAGGAAGCCGCTATGACTGACGAGAGCGGCGAGCTTCTTTTCTCCGACGCTCACATACTCTGCAATCTTTTTAACATAGACATATTCGAAAAAATGGCCGACGAAAGATCAGGCATTCCGTATCATGTCGCAGACAAGAAAGTTGTCTGTGAAGATGAGAACGGTGAGAAAACGGAATGCAAAGCATACAAATTCGAGCTGTTCATGTTCGACGCATTCAGATTTTTCAACGATATCGCCCTGCTGAGAATAAAGAGAGAAGACGAATTTGCGCCTGTTAAAAACAAAGAAGGAGAAGACAGCCCCGAATCGGCGAGAAAGATGTATCTCGATTGGGAAAACAGGAGACACAGATGAATAAAGGCAGAAACATCGCGATAGTATTGCTCATAATGCTTTTGATAAGCATCCAGTTCTTCTTTATGCTGGTCGGCAGAGGAAACGATGAGGGTGTTGTCGACGGCGTCAGATATATTTTCCAGTCGGGCAATATCGAGGATGACCAGGTAAAAAATTACAAATTTTACTATGTGGATTCTCCGGAACGCGATGTGACCGTAACAACAGTCGGAAACTCAAAGAGGATCACTGTCCAGGGCTCTGATTACACTTATATCGTAACAGGTGAGAAAAAGCGGGATTTCGACATCACATACGAGTATTACGGCAAGTATACGGGAACAGATGAAGAGGCATATGCCGTTCATACCAAAAAGCTTTTCAAATCTATGGTATTCGGAAAAGAGCCGCTGCTGAAACTGTATGAAGCCGTCATCGTGAGTCTGACAGCGGCGATCGGCGGTTTGATATTCGGAAACGCGGAAAGGCTCTGGTATAAGTTCAGCAAGAAGAAATTCCCTGAAGACTACGAACCTGTATGGAACGATTTCAGAATGTACAAAGTCATAGGAAGCGCGATCATGTGCGCCGCTGCAGTATTGTTCCTGATATTCATTTTATTCTGACAGACTGTTCAGAAAGAGACTGCTTAATTAAAACGACAGAGAGGAGATGATCATATGACGATAAGACAAAGAATATTCTTTTCCAATATGATCATGTTTATTTTTCTGATCGTTTATTTCTTCGGAATTATTATTTACTCTTTCAGGACTCTCACAGACGCGTTTAAATCGTATTCCGAAGGCAATATAAATAAAATGACGGGCGATATGGAACTTTCGCCTTACGAAGTGCAGACACTGTCTGACACTTTCGCGGAGATCGCAAAGCAGACTGAAGGGAAACTCACGACAACAGACAACGGAAAAGCATTTGTAAACGACGCGGAAAAATCGGGAACTTTGATAGTCGTAACGCTTGACGGTGCGGTCACATATGTTACGAAGGGATATAAATATGACACTGTTTTATTCGAGGCGGAAAAACTGATCGGAGCGGAGCCTTCAAAGAATATGACGGTCTACAAAGAAGAAGGTTATTTCTTCGACAGTACATTTATAACCGCTGAAGCAAAAACGTATCAGCTTGTCATGGTCAATCCGTCGATAAATATTTCAAAAACGACCGGTCAGAGAAGCGAATACATTACGAATCTGATCCAGACGCTCAGAAACAATGTTCAGTCGTTCATGTTCATCGGCGCGGTCGCGATCATCATTATCAACCTTGTTCTTGTAACTATCGTAACGAATTCGATAATGAAACCGCTGAACCAGTTGAAAGAAGCCTCGCAGAAGATATTTAAGGGCAACCTCGATTTTACCATCGATTACGGAAGGGATGACGAGATAGCCGAGGTCCTGGAGAGCTTCGAAGATATGAGGCAGCAGCTTCAGGAATCGAGGGAGGAGCAGCTCAAATACGAGGACAACAGAAAACGTCTTATCGCAGGAATATCTCACGACCTTCGCACGCCTCTCACATCGATAAAGGGCTATGTTTCGGGCCTTCTCGACGGCATAGCTGACACTGACGAAAAGAGAGAAACATATCTTAAAACGATCTACAGCACAGCTGACGATATGGACAAACTCGTCGACGATCTGTTCCTTTTCTCCAGGCTCGATCTTGACAAACTGCCTTTCAGCTTCGAGGATCTCGATATTACCGAATTTATGACTCTCTGCTGCGACGAGATCAAATTCAGCCTTGAAAAGAAAAACGTTTTACTTACATATAAGGATCTCTGCGGCGGTCCTGTCTACGTGAACATAGACAGGACGAAATTCGCGAGAGTACTGCTGAATATAGCCGATAATACGGTAAAATATAAAAAGAACGTCATCGGAAACCTTTATGTGACGACGGAGAAACTTGAAGAAGAAAAATGCGTTGAAATAAGGATGAAGGACGACGGCGTCGGAGTAGACAAAGAAAAAGTCGGAATGATATTCGAATCATTTTACAGGAGCGATCCTGCGAGAACGAATCCCGTAAAAGGTTCCGGCCTGGGACTTGCGATAGCAAAGCAGATCGTTGAAGCTCACGGAGGCAAGATCAGAGCGGAGAGCAACATAGGAGAAGGTCTTACGGTAGTGATAGATCTTCCGTACGACGAGGAAAAACAGACGACAACAAAAGGGGAAGCGAGGACAACGAGATGAAGAGAGTTTTAATAGTTGAAGACGACAGTAAAATAGCTTTTCTCGAGAGGGACTATCTCGAGGCGCACGGATATGAGACAGTGGTTGAAGAAAACGGATTGTCGGGGCTTCGAAAGGCGCTTGGCGAGGATTTCAGTCTGGTACTTCTCGATATCATGCTGCCGGATATGGAAGGCTATGAAGTCTGCCGCGAGATAAGAAAAGAGAAAAACGTGCCGATAATTTTTGTTACTGCAAAGAATGACGAGATCGATAAAATAAGAGGACTCGGTCTCGGAGCGGATGATTTTATAACAAAGCCTTTCAGTCCGACGGAGCTCGTAGCGAGAGTATCTGCGCATATAAACAGATATGAGAGGCTTGTGGCATCAGTCGAAGACAAAGAAAAAGACGACAAACATGACGTGATCGAAGTCGGTTCGCTTTTTATAGATATTCAGGCGAGAAGGGTCTATCTGAGCGGCAAAGAAGTTAATCTGGCCAATAAGGAATTCGATCTGCTTTTGTTCCTCGCTCAGCATCCGAATGTCGTATACAGCAAGGATACTTTATTCGACAAGATATGGGGCGAGGAAGCGATAGGCGAGACTTCTACGGTCACGGTCCATATAAACAGAATAAGAGAAAAAATAGAGAAGGATATGTCGGAGCCTGAGTTTATCGAGACTGTATGGGGCGCCGGTTACAGATTCAGAAGATGAACAGGAGACTGCTTGAAAAAGTAAAAAAAGGAATCATAAGCATCTGCGGCGGGAAGAATGTTTTGACAGACGAGCCGATGTCTTCTCATACTACGTTTATGACGGGCGGGAAAGCGGCGATCTTTGTGTCTCCGAAAAGCGAAGAAGAGCTTATCTCTCTGATCTGTCTGTGCTCTGATTCGGGAGTGGATTTTTGCGTTATCGGCAGGGGCAGTAATCTCCTCGTGTCTGATGAAGGATACGACGGAGTTATAATTTGCCTGCATAAATCATTCGGCAGTATAAGAAAACTCGAAGATGATCTTATAGAAGCCGACGCGGGAGCAATGCTTTCCGTTCTTGCGCTGTTCGCGGCTGAAAACTGTCTTTCGGGTCTTGAATTTGCGTCCGGCATTCCGGGAACAGTTGGAGGAGCAGTCAATATAAACGCAGGAGCGTACGGCGGTGAGATCTCTGACGTTTTCGAATCCTGCAGATATATAGTAAGAAACGACGAAGGTAAATACATTCTGAAAACGGCAACTAAAGAAGAAGCGGGATTGGAATACAGAAACAGCTTTTTTAAGAAAAACGGAGCGATAATAATCTCAGCGAGATTCAGACTGAAGAAAGAAAACGATTCTGAAGACATTTACAGCCTCATGAAGGAACTTGCGCAGAAAAGAATAAATAAACAGCCGCTGAACTATCCGAGCGCAGGGAGCGCCTTTAAAAGGCCTCAAAACGGCTATGCCGCGGCGCTGATCGAAGAGTGCGGACTGAAAGGTCTCACCGTAGGGGGAGCGCAGGTGTCAGAAAAACATTCAGGCTTTATAATCAACATAGGCGGAGCGACATCGACAGACGTTTACAGGCTGATAAAAACGGTACAGAAGGAAGTTCTTGCGCAAAAAGGCATTATGCTTGAACCTGAGATATGTTTTATCGGCACGATGCCGGAGTAAGATCCACGGATCAGTAAAAGGAGGAAGTCAGATGGAAGTTTTAGTAATAACGGGAATGTCAGGCGCGGGACGCACACAGGCCACAAAAATACTCGAAGACTGCGGATATTTCTGCGTCGATAATCTGCCTTTCCAGCTTCTGCCGAAATTTGTGGAAATGTACAGAAAAAACGAGATGCAGACGGACAAGCTGGCTCTTGCAATAGATATAAGGAGCGGCGATTTTTACGAGCCTCTTATGAGTTTTAAAAAGGAGATGGCCTCGGAAGGCTTCCAGGTAAAAATCCTTTTCCTTGATTGCGAAGACGATGTGCTTATCTCGAGATACAGTCAGAACAGAAGGCTGCATCCTCTGGCAAGTGACGGAGACAACGCGACAGGGATAAAGAAGGAACGGGAGATGCTCAAGGAACTCAGAGGACACAGCGATTATTACGTCAATACGACGGAATATTCGATCTGGGATCTCAAGAAGAATCTTTTCGAACTGTTCAAGGAAAACTCCGGAGCCAGAAGTCTCAAAGTTAATATTATTTCATTCGGATACAAATACGGGCTGCCTCTTCAAAGCGATCTTGTTATGGACGTGAGATTCCTGCCTAATCCTTATTACAGGCCGGAGCTTCGAAATCTTACAGGCAATGACAGCAGGATCGTTGATTATCTGTTAGGCTTCGAAGAGACAAAAACGTTTATAGAGAAGTATATGGATATACTCGAAATGATAATGCCTATGTATTCTGAAACAAGGGAAGTGCTCGTTATCGCCATCGGATGCACCGGAGGAAAACACAGAAGCGTGATGATCGCCAACGAACTTGCGAAGAGGATATCCGAAAGGGGATACAGGGTCTCGATAACTCACCGCGATCTTGTAAATTCATAATAATTCATTCGCTTAACATAAAATTAATATTTTACATGTTGACGAATCGTGATATTTTTTGTAAAATACCATTATCAACTCAAGGTGCATCCGATGGTGCGCCAAGCTTATGGAGGGTTTTATCGTGAAAAAGAATCTTATTTCAAAAATCGTACTCGCAGTATTGCTGATCGCTGTTGCGGTTTCTTCACTGGCTTGTAAGAAGGTAGATGTACAAGTAGGTATTCTTCCGAATCAGGTCAAGAACCATCGTTACTATTATCAGCAGGGTTATGATGATGACTGGGATGCTCAGGCTGATCAGAATGAATTCATGCTTGACGACGCTACAGGACTTCTCTTCAAGGCTAATCCTAAAGCAGCTCCCGACAAAGTTGAGTATCGTGTTTACTTTAAGCAGCAGCTCTATACAGGACTTGGCGTTTCAACAGATGCTATCGGTTACATCATGAATGAGAACCATCCTTATTACTTCAACAGAGCGTTCATCTATGAGGACGGATCTGCAAGAGAGAGTTTCATCAGTGCTGAGAACTGGGAAGACGCAAGATACAACAAGATGCAGTTCTATCATGTAAGTTACACATTCGTTAAGAACGGCGAACCTTGGAAAGGCGTTTACAATATGATCATGAAAGCCAATGACTGTTTCGTTATCACTTTTGAAGCTGCAGAGACAGAGTTCGATCTTTACAAAGAAGACTACAACGAGCTTATGAGTGACTGGAGAAAGCTCGGTTGGGAAACATCAGACGATTAATAATAAGATTATTTGAAAATATAAGACCGGCATTCATATGTCGGTCTTTTTTTACTACATAAAGACATCGCGGATATTGCTGATCGATCGAAATATGACTGAGTTTTACGTTGATGAAAAGGATAACGGCAAAATGCTGACGGAGGCGATCTCGAGGCGTTTCGGAAAAAACGCTTCGGGAAAGCTTTTTCGTGCTTTACGAAAAAGAGATGTTAAGATCGACGGTAACAGAACAGGTTACAATGTTAAACTTTCTGCAGGAACGCACGTGGTCATTTATGAAGATTTCATAAAGGAAAAGGTAAACTATGACATCCTGTTCGAAAACGACAAATTCATTGCGGTGAACAAACCGCAGGGAGTGCCTGTTTCGGAGGATAAAAACGGCGAGAAGTCCCTGATAGACGCATTGAGGGAAGACATTTCGCCAAAGCTCAGACTGTGTCACAGACTGGACAGGAATACAGGCGGTATCGTTCTTGTCGCAAAAAGCGACGTGTGTTTTGAAAAAATCAAGAAGCTTTTCGATGCTGAAGACAGGCAGATAATCAAAAAGTACACATGTCTTGTAAGAGGTATCGTGGATGCAAAAATCGAAATAATGCTTGAAAATTATCTTTTTAAAGACAGTAAAAAGAGCATCGTCTATATATATGACGAGCCAAGGAAAGGCGCGATGCCTTGCAGCTTAAAATACAGAACCATATCAACTGACGATGTAAACAATATTTCAAAACTCGAAATTGAACTGATAACAGGCAGGACGCACCAGATAAGAGCTCAGCTGGCTCACATAGATCATCCGATCGTGGGAGACGGGAAATACGGAAGAGAAGAGATAAACAAAAAAGCGGGATACAGATTTCAGGCTCTGTGGGCCTCGGAAACGGCCATCCCGTTAAAAAGCGGTTTGTTTTACGGCGAAGACGTAAAAGCCGCTCAAACGGGCTCAGAACGGCTTAAAATGACATTGTACGGTGGCGAAGAATATATACGGATAATTTCAAAGCCTGATTTCAGATAAATAATTTTTTGTGAGGAGTGTTTTACATGTCAGTCAAATCATTTCCGGGCGGTCTTATGAAGGCTGTCACATTCAGTTACGACGACGCTGTGACTCAAGACCAGCGACTCATACAGATTTTAAACAAATACGGTTTGAAATGTACGTTCAATTTAAATTCGGCAAGATTCGGCTGCGCCGGTATGCTGATAAGAAACGATGTATCTGTCGCACACTGCAAACCGAGAGCGTGTGAGATAAAAGCAATTTATGAGGGACACGAGATAGCGGGACATACACTTACGCATCCCAATCTGAATGCCCTCGAATTTGACGAGCAGGTTGTCAGGGAAGTAGAGGAGGACAGGCAGATACTTTCCGATATCGCGGGTTATGAGATCATCGGTTTTGCGTATCCCGGCGGCACAGGAGCGATGAACGATCATGTCGCCGATCTGATCAGATCAAAGACAGGTGTAAGATATGCCAGAACGACGACTTCGACATATAGTTTCGATCCTCAGGAAGACCTGATAAAATTCGATCCTACAGTCTATCATGTCGAATGGGACAAGATGTACGAGCTTGCTGACAGATTCATTCATATGAACACAGACAAGCCGCAGATCTTCTACATCTGGGGTCACGCGTATGAATTCGATATCGATAGATCATGGGAGAGATTCGATGAATTCTGCAAGGCTCTCTCAGGTAAAAATGACATCTATTACGGCACAAACAGACAGGTACTGCTGGGAATGGATTGATCTGAGAATTTTTGATCGAATATAAAAACTGCGCAGCCGTTCTTACATCCGGCTGCGCAGTTTTTTAACTGAAACTTGAAATTATCAGACGCCTTTTTTGGATATTCTGATCTTTTCGTTTGTGGTGTAGTTTACGTTAGGAGTCGTCACATGTCCTTTTAGAGGAATGATCTTCTGATCGATAGCGTCAAGGATCCAGGATGTCTGCGGGAAGAAGTCCGCGTCGAATTCGTAAGCAGGAGTGATCCAGTTCTTAGCGCCTACTACTACCGGCGGAGCATCGAGGTAATCGAATGCCATTTCGTTGATGTTTTCAGCGAGGTCGTTGAGGTATGAGCCTCTCTGGCACGCGTCGCTTGCGAGGACGATTTTACCTGTCTTCTTGACTGACTCGATGACTTTCTCGTAGTTGAAAGGCACAAGGCATCTTGCGTCTATTACTTCCGCGGAGATCCCGTATTTTTCTTCAAGGATCTTAGCAGCTTCGAGCGCTTTGTAGAGCGTTACACCGATCGTGAGGATAGTGAGATCTGAACCTTTTCTCTTGATGTCGGGTTCGCCGAACGGGATCTCGTAGCTTTCCTTCGGAACGCCTCCCTCGTGGAAGTACTCGCCGTAGTCATATACTCTCTGACTCTCGAAGAATACTACAGGGTCTGAACCGTTGAGAGCTGTCGTCATGAGTCCTTTTGCGTCGTAAGGTGTGACAGGGAAGCAAACCTTAAGTCCCGGAATGTGAGCGCAAAGGGAAGTCCAGTCCTGAGAGTGCTGAGCACCGTATTTTGAACCGACTGAGACTCTGAGAGTAAGCGGCATCTTGAGGATACCGGCGCTCATTGCCTGCCATTTGGACATCTGGTTGAATATCTCGTCTCCTGCGCATCCGAGGAAGTCGCAGTACATAAGTTCTACGATCGCACGGCCGCCTGACATACAGTAACCGACGCCTGTTCCGACGATAGCTGCTTCTGAAATAGGAGAGTTGAACAGTCTGTGATAAGGGAGAGCTTCCGTGAGGCCTCTGTAAACGGCGAATGCGCCGCCCCAGTCTCTGTTCTCTTCGCCGTAAGCGACGAGCGTAGGATCCTCATAAAATTTGTCGATAATTGCCTCGAATACTCCGTCACGGAACTGGAAGACTTTGTTCTTTGAGACTTTAGCGCCTTTTTCGTCATAGCCCCATCTTTCCTTCTTGGCTATAGCCTGTACTCTCGGGTCGTCCTCTTTGGCGAGTAAAACGTCAGGTTTTCTGTCATCCATCTTAGCGATCTTCTGATTGGAGAACATAAGATCTTCGATAGCGTGAGGATCTTTGATGAAGTCCATTCTCGGAGAGATCTTGTCATCAACAGCGAGACGGCAGATCTTTGTGACAAGTTCTACGACATCGTTGTCGATAGCGTCGAATTCGGACGTTGAAGCAACGCCTGCGAGAACGATCTTCTCTTTATATTCGTCAAGAGCATTGTGCTTGAACCACAGATCGATCTCTTCCTTGGTTCTGTAGCTCGATGCGTCTGAAGGAGAGTGTCCGGTCGTTCTGTATGTAAGTGTATCGAGGAGAACAGGGCCCTTCTTTTCGAGAAGTATCTGCTTCTTTCTCTTGAACGCGTCGATGACAGCGAGAGGATTGTATCCGTCGACTCTCTCTGAATACATCTGCTCGGGGTTGACGCCTGCTCCCATTCTAGCGAGAATATCGAATCCCATCGTTTCGCCTCTCGTCTGGCCGCCCATGCCGTACTGGTTGTTGAAGAAGTTAAACAGGATCGGAAGGCCGCCTTTCATGTCACCTTCCCAGAGTTTCTTGAACTGGTCCATAGCTGAGAATGCGATAGCTTCCCAAACAGGACCTCTGCCCATTGATGCGTCTCCGATGTTAGCAACGACTATACCGGGCTTTTTATTTACTTTCTTGTAAAGAGCTGAACCTGTGGCGATTGTAGCCGAGCCGCCGACGATAGCGTTGTTCGGATAAATACCGAAGGGGCAGAAAAATGCGTGCATCGAGCCGCCGAGGCCTCTGTGGAATCCTGTCTCTCTGGCAAAGATCTCTGCAAGAGTTCCGTATACGAGGAAGTCAATGGCGAGTTCCTTCACGGAATTGTGGGGAAGAGCGTCAACGACTGCGAGCGTCTTTCCGCCGAAGTAATCCTTCATGATCTTCATGAGTTCGTCATCGCTGAGCTTTTCTATAGCCGAAAGTCCTTTTGCGAGTATCTCGCCGTGGCTTCTGTGCGATCCGAAAATGAAGTCGTCTGTGTCAAGGCAGTAAGCCATTCCGACTGCGGAAGCTTCCTGTCCGATCGAAAGGTGAGCCGGTCCCGGATGATTGTATTCGATACCGTTGTAAGCGCCTGTTGTCTTGATGCTGTTGATCATGCTCTCGAATTCGCGGATCACCTTCATGTCACGGTAAATACGGAGAAAATCAGCCTTTGAATAGTTTGCTTTTTCTTCTTCGATCGTTTTGTTGTACTGGTTTACGGGTGTCTTCTGATATTCGATCCATCCGCTTTTTCTGACCTCCATCGGGTCAATAAACTGTGATTTTGGCATTGGTTTTTACCTCTTTTCCTATATCAATGTAAAATGTTTACAGATTGGCCGTCAGCCTTTGTATTCGAAAATTCCTTCACGGATGATCTCGGAAACTGAAGGATGCGGGAAGACGATCTGCTTTATATCGTCTACTCTCATCTCCGTCTCGACCATCATGGCTGCTCCGTAAATGATCTCCGAAGAGTAGTTGCCGATCATATGAACGCCTATGACGTTCTTGTATTTCTTGTTGATGAGTATCTTTATGATACCGTCTCCGCCTTCGTTTTCGGCAACATATCTGCCGCTGTACATCATGGAGAGTTTTACGACATCGAAATCGATCCCTTTTGCTTTTGCCGTTTCTTCGTTTTCGCCGACGCACGCGACTTCGGGATTCGTGTAGATGACTGACGGGATCGAATTGTATCTCATATGATCCTTTTTGCCGAGGATGTTGTTGACAGCGACTTCCGTCTCTCTGTATGCCGTGTGTGCGAGCATGAGGACGCCGTTGACATCGCCCGTTGCGTAAACACCTGCGATATTCGTAAGACCTGTGTCGTCAGTCTTGATCTTGCCGCGCTCTGTTTCAACTCCGATAGTCTCAAGTCCGAGTCCCTCTGTGAATGCTCTTCTTCCTATTGAAAGGAGTACTTTGTCAGCTGCTACTTCGCACTGTTTTCCTGCTTCTTCGTAAAGAACTTTGCCGTCTGTAACGCCTGTGACTTTGCATCCGAGCTTGAAAACGATGCCTGCTTTTTCATAGTTTGCTTTGAGTATTTCAGAGATCTCTCTGTCCGTAGGTCCTGCGATCTTGTCGAGCATTTCAACTACCGTTACTTTGGAACCTGCCGTATTGTAATACGAAGCCATCTCAAGGCCTATAACGCCGCCGCCGATGATGACGAGCTTTTCGGGCACAGTCTCCCAGTCGAGGATCTCTCTGTTCGTCGCAACAAATCCCGAAGCGAGGCCTTCCTTAACGCCCGGAATAGGGGGAGTAACAGGAACCGAACCTGTGGCGATGAGGAGTTTTGAACCTGTGTATGTTTCTCCGCCTGCTGCTACAGTGAAACCTTCAGATGATTTTCCCGTGATCTTTGCTTCAGCCATAACGACAGTGACTTTGAGTTTGCGAAGCTTTGATTTGATTCCGGTTACAAGTGTATTTACAACTTTCTTCTTGCGCTCGATAACAGCCTTGTGATCGAGTTTGATGTCCTTGGCGGTTATTCCGTATTTAGCGCCGTCTGCAGCTCCGTGATAAAGCTTTGCGGAGTAGAGAAGAGCTTTTGAAGGAACGCAGCCTTCATTGAGGCATACGCCGCCGATAAAACGTTTTTCTATGAGCAGGACAGAAAGCCCTCCTTCGCCTGCACGTTCTGCGGCAAGATATCCCGCAGGACCGCCGCCGATTACTATCAGATCATAAACCATATTAGTACCTCCGATGTTATTGTGATAATTAAAAATTTGTATTCTTCAGGCGATCATTTTACGAGCATGATCGAGAAGTTTTCGAGGAATTTGCACAGTTCCTGGAGGAATCTCGCGGCAGGAGCACCGTCTATCGCTCTGTGATCGAATGTGAGCGAAAGCCCCATCGCCTGATACATCTTCATCTCTCCGTTTACGTTCTTTACTCTTGTCATCAGTGTGTCTACGCCGAGGATACCCGTCTGCGGAGGATTGATAACAGGAGTGAACGACTCGATACCGAGTGTTCCGAGGTTGGTGACTGTGAATGAACCGCCCTTAAGAAGATCTGGTGAGATCGTGCCGCCCTGAGCAGCTTTAGCGAGTTCTTTTGCTTCTATTGAGATCTCATTGAGACTCTTGAGGTTCGCGTCTCTGAGCGTGGGAACGAGGAGTCCTCTCGGAGTGTCTACAGCGACACCGAGCTGGCAGTTCTTAAAATATCTCATCGTAGTTCCGTCGTTGATGAAGTTCGCGTTCAGATCGCGGTGGTTCATTATAACTCGGGATACCGCATAAAGAACGATATCGTTGATAGTGATATTGTCGATACCGAGGAATTCCTTGTTTTCTTTAAGCTGTTTTCTGAAATTGATGATATTCGTTGCGTCGAAAGAGGAGTTGAGTGTGAGCTGAGCCATACTTGAAAGCGACTCGTGCATCGTTCTCGAAATGACTTTTCTGATGTTCGGGATCTTTTCGTCCGTAAACTCCGCGTCTGCTGCGGGAGCTTCTTTGACTGCCTCGGCTTTGGGAGCTTCCGCGGATTTTTTTTCTGCAGCAACTATATCTGCTGTCGTAACTCTTCCGCCTATTCCGGTGCCGGTGATGCCTTCTTTTACAAAAGCGCCTGCAGCGTATGTTGCGTTTCTCGAAGCGTCAAGAATATCTTTTTCGATTATTCTGCCTTCAGCGCCTGTTCCCTGAACGAATGCGGGATTTACGCCTTTTTCGGCAGCTGCCATTCTTGCCCTTGGTGAGATCCTGATCATCCCGTCTTCGTTTGCCTTGATCTCCTTTGAAGCTGTTTCAACCGCAGGGGCCGCTTCGGCTTTCTGCTCGACAACAGGTGCGGGAGTCTCTTCTTTTTTCTCACCGGCATTCGGATCGAATTCAGCATAAGATTCGCCGGGGTTACCTATAACACATACATTTGTAAGACAGGGGACGTCGTCTCCTTCATTGAAGAATATCGCGAGCAGTGTGCCGCTTGCCTTTGCGTTTTCATCGAACGTGGCTTTATCTGTTTCATAAGTAAAAAGCAGATCGCCTTCGGCAACGGTATCTCCCACTTTTTTTGACCACGAGGATATAACGCAGCTTTCGACTGACTGACCCTGACGCGGCATAATAATTGGTGTAGCCATACCCAACCTCCTGAAAATGTAATAATTAGAACATAGTAATTTATGCCTAAGCGATCGCATGATTTGGCGACTGCATAAACATACTTTTTAATTATATTCTTATTTTGTGCGTCAGTCAACGAAAGAAGAGTTTAAAATAAAAATTTTTTTTGTTAAAAAGAGAATATATTGTGTCTTTCCGTTTGACTATCGGGAAGATTTGGTGTATCATAATGCCGTTGAAATTTTAATCGACGGAGGCATTTTTATTATGAAAACAAGAGCAGTGAGAATGTACGGAAAAGAAGATCTGAGACTCGAGGAATTCGAACTTCCCGAGATCAAGGACGACGAGATTCTTGCGCACGTTATTTCAGACAGCGTTTGTATGTCCACATATAAAGCTGCCGAACAGGGAACAGACCACAAGAGAGTACCAAAGGATATAGCGGATGATCCTGTTATCGTCGGCCATGAATTCTGCGGCGAGATCGTCAAAGTCGGAAAAAAATGGCAGAAAAAGTTCAAAAAGGGTGACAAATTCTCGATTCAGCCCGCAATGAACTACACCGGTTACAAAGGACAACTGGCTGATCCCAAATACGCCGCACCCGGTTATTCGTACAGATATGTCGGAGGAGACGCAACGTATGTAATTATCCCGAACGAAGTAATGGAAACAGATTGCCTT
>JAEEGL010345835.1_pt1 | contig 35077 bp, 38 predicted proteins | sample 9134231 | NCBI WGS metagenome assembly JAEEGL01 (sample SAMN16246548, study PRJNA631951) | gut metagenome | biome: gut microbiome; feature: rumen; material: fiber-attached | host: Bos | place: Iran: Karaj | collected 2018-10 | reverse complement strand
GCTGATACTTACCAGAGGATTCGTAGTCAAGAACCCCGGAAAGAGACAGCTTGCCGTAGAGGCTTTTGTAGTATGGATCGAGAAGCTTGTCGGTGGGAACATGGATGAAAAATGCAAATGCTATGTTCCGTATCTGGCTTCCGTGCTCATCTTCATCGGTGTTTCCAACGTAGTCGGCATCTTTGATGTGGCACCGCCTACGAGGGATCTGCGCACGACCATAGCTCTTGCTCTTATGAGCATAGTTCTGGTGCAGGTCGCAGCCATAAGAGAGCATCACGTGGGAGGATGGCTCAAGGGCTTTACTAAGCCCATCGGACTGATGACGCCTATGAACGTTCTCGAGCTTCTGATCAAGCCGCTGTCACTGTGCATGCGACTTTTCGGAAATGTGCTGGCTGCATACGTGATCATGGAGCTTGTGAAGATGGCTGTGCCGGTTGTCCTGCCGGCAGCACTGAGCCTTTACTTTGATCTTTTTGACGGTCTGCTTCAGGCATACGTATTCGTATTCCTGACATCATTATATATAAACGAAGCAGTAGAGTAGTAATTATTCAGTATACAGAGGAGGGAATAGAACATGATAGCATTGGGAGCGGGGCTTGCCGCGATAACAGGCATCGGAGCCGGAATAGGAATAGGACTGGCCACAGGCAAAGCTGTGGATGCGGTAGCGCGCCAGCCTGAAGCACACAGCAAGATAATGACCCTGCTGCTGTTGGGTTGTGCTCTTGCAGAGGCAACAGCCATATACGGCATGCTGGTAGCCATACTTGTCATCTTCATGCTGTAAGGCATATTTGTATACGGGAGGCATAGATAATGCTCAGTTTTGATCTGGTGAATTTCATATTCATGATCATCAATGTCCTGATACTCTTTTTCCTTGCGAAGAAATTTCTCTTCGGAAGAGTAGATGACATTATCAAAAAAAGAGAAGAAGAGATCGATAACACTTACGTTGCGGCGGACAGAGTCACAGACGAAGCACTGCGTTCCAAAAAGGAATATGAGGCCAAGCTTGAAGCAACTGAAAAAGAGATGGCCAGATTGCTTGATGAGACATCTCAAAAGGCAAAGGCTGAAAGCGACGCTATCATAAAGAAAGCAGAAGCGGAAGCAGCTGATATATTAAAGAGCGCAACAGAGGAAGCAGGCAGACTGAAGAGTGCTGCGGAGGTGGCACGGGATAAGGAAGTGGAGCGCGTAGTGTTTGATGTGGCGGCAAGACTTGCGGGTCAGAATATGTCAGATCAGTCAAACAGCGAGCTGTACGACCAGTTCCTGTCGAATGTGAGCCGGAATGAATAAGACGATGATAAAAGCTTCTCTCCGCTACGTGGTGGCACCGACCGGAGAGCAGACAGAACGTTTCAAAAAATATCTTGCAGACAGATACAGTGTATCGTCTGATGACATTGATCTCACTCTGATCGAAGATAAAGACATACTCGGAGGGTTCATACTGAGGGTAGGGGACGACGAGTATGACTGGAGTCTTGTGGGCAGAGCCAAAGAGATCATGGATGAGGCTGATCTTGATTTCGGCAAAAGCCGCGGAACGCGAGACATCATCTCCGTCATAAAGAACGCGGCGGATTCCCATACTTTTGAGTCAAAGGGTCATGAGATAGGCCATGTGATCTTCTGCGGTGACGGTATAGCCCGTATCGAAGGACTTTCACATGTCGAGTACGGAGAGATAGTCATCTTCGAAAGCGGTGTCAGGGGCATGGTCCTTGATATCAGAGAAGATAATATAGGATGCATACTCTTCGGAACGGATGACGAAGTATATGAGGGCGAGAAAGCGGTACGTACCGGAGCCGCTGCAGGCATCCCGGCAGGAGACGGTCTGCTTGGGAGGATAGTAAATTCTCTCGGCGATCCCATAGACGACAAAGGCATCATAGAGGATAGCGTACAGATGCCCATAGAGTCTCCGGCTCCCGGAATAATTGACAGACAGCCCGTGGCAGTACCCATGGAAACCGGCATCCTTGCCATAGACAGCATGTTCCCTATCGGAAGGGGACAGAGAGAGCTGATCATAGGAGACAGGCAGACCGGCAAGACGACGATAGCTACGGATACCATCATCAACCAGAGAGGCAAGGACGTCATCTGCGTATACGTTTCCATAGGCCAGAAGGCATCTACGGTTGCGGCTCTTTCAGAAAACCTGAAAAAACACAGGGCCATGGACTATACCATCATAGTCGGATCCTTTGCATCCGATCCCGCTCCGCTGCAGTATCTTGCACCGTATGCAGGTACGGCACTGGCGGAATACTTCATGCATAAAGGGAAAGATGTACTCATAGTATATGATGATCTGTCGAAGCATGCGGTGGCATACAGGGAGATATCCCTGCTTTTAAGAAGACCGCCCGGCAGAGAGGCATATCCCGGAGATGTATTCTATCTTCATTCGAGACTGCTCGAGAGATCCAGCAGGCTTTCGGATGAGCTGGGAGGCGGCTCGATCACCGCACTGCCCATTATAGAGACTCAGGCAGGAGATGTATCCGCTTATATCCCTACAAATGTGATCTCAATAACGGACGGTCAGATATTCCTGGAGAGCGACCTGTTTGCAGAAGGCCAGAGGCCTGCCGTGAACGTAGGTCTGTCGGTGTCGCGTGTGGGAGGAGCTGCGCAGACAAAGGCCATGAAGAAGGCCACCGGATCATTCAGGATAGATCTGGCACAGTACAGGGAAATGGAAGTCTTCACTCAGTTTTCATCAGATCTGGATGATGCGACACAGACGCAGCTTGCCAACGGAAGGTCTTTGATGGAGATCCTGAAACAGCCGCAGGCTACCCCGATGAGCATGCCGCATCAGGTGATCACACTTGTGGCTGCAAGTGAAAAGATATTTGCAAAGATCGATCCCAAAGAGGTGAAACTCTTCCAAAAGGAACTGCTGGACAACTTTGATATAGAACAGGCTGAGATTATAAAAGAGCTGGAGAGTACCAAGGTCCTCTCCGATGATCTGAAGAAGAAGATAATAAAGACGGTGCAGAGGTTCCAGAAGAATTGGCACAGCTCAGAGAGATAAAGGACCGCATCAACAGCATAGAGGGCACACAGAAGATCACCAATGCGATGTATATGATCTCCACGACGAAGCTCCGTCATGCCAAGGAGAACCGGGAGAAGAACACCGCTTACTTCAGCGCTCTGAAAAATCTGGTCGAAAGACTTTTACGCCACATGCCCGAATCTGACCATCCCTATCTCAGAGTGACAGATAAGCCTGAAGAAGAACAGACTCACGGTTATCTGCTGATCACCGGAGACAAGGGTCTTGCCGGAGCTTACAATATGAACGTCGTTAAAGAGACGGAAAGACTCATGAAAGAGAGTGGCGGCCATTCCAGACTCTTTGTGATAGGAGAGACCGGGAGAAAGTATTTTGAAAATCACGGTGTGAAGATAGAGCCTGACTTCGACTACTCCGCACAGAACCCGACTCATCATGTGGGCAGACTGATAAGCAGTACGATACTCGATGTATTTGAAAATGGCGGTATAGATGACCTGAGGATCATATATACAGCGATGAAGACGGCACTTGATACAGAGATCAGAGTGCGCCAGATACTGCCGCTGGTATCATCGGTAGAGAAGGTGGATCTGATGCTCGCCATAGGAGTGACCAACGAAGAGTTCATTTTCAGCCCTTCTCCGGAAACTGTCATAGAGGCAGTAGTTCCGAACTACATGAACGGATACATATACAGTGCTCTGCTGGAGAGCTTTTGTGCCGAGCAGAACTCCAGGATGCTTGCCATGCAGACAGCTACCGATGCGGCAGCTTCCATGACGAGGGATCTTACGATGGAGTACAACCGTGTGAGACAACGGGTCATCACACAGGAGATCACTGAAGTTTCAGCCGGAGCCGAAGCTCTTAACACATAATGAAAAGAACAACAGTGTCAACAGTATGATCGTACAGGAAGACGGGAGAGACACATGAAAGGATACATAGCACAGGTCATGGGACCTGTGGTAGATGTAAGATTTGAAAAGGATAAGAGACTGCCCCGTATATCGGAGGCCCTCTTTGTGGACAATCATGGCAGAAAATGCGTGATGGAGGTGCGGCAGCACATCGACTCCGACAAGGTGCGCTGCATCATGATCTCAGCCTCCGAGGGACTCTCAAAGGGTATGGAGGTGGAAGCAACAGGTGCGCCGATCACGGTTCCCGTGGGCGAGAAGAATCTGGGCAGGCTTTTTAATGTCACCGGAGACGCCATAGACGGTCTTCCTACTGAGGAACTTGAAAAGGCAGAACGCTGGTCCATACACAGAAAGGCACCGGCCTTTTCCGATCAGTCTACTGTACAGGAGATACTCGAGACAGGTATAAAGGTCATAGATCTGATAGCGCCATATGCAAAGGGAGGAAAGATAGGCCTGTTCGGCGGAGCCGGCGTCGGCAAGACGGTGCTGATACAGGAGCTGATCAGGAATATAGCTACGGAGCACGGAGGCTACTCTATCTTCACCGGAGTAGGCGAGAGATCCAGAGAGGGTAATGATCTTTGGAGCGAGATGAATGAGAGCGGTGTCATAAAGAAGACCGCACTTGTATTCGGACAGATGAACGAGCCGCCGGGAGCCAGGATGAGGGTTGCCGAGACCGGACTTACGATGGCGGAGTATTTCAGAGATGTGGAGCATCAGGATGTGCTCCTGTTCATAGATAATATCTTCAGATTCATACAGGCCGGGTCGGAGGTATCCGCATTGCTCGGACGTATGCCGTCAGCTGTGGGATATCAGCCTACACTGGCTACGGATCTGGGAGCACTTGAAGAGAGGATCGCTTCCACGAAGAACGGATCGATAACATCCGTACAGGCGGTATATGTGCCGGCGGATGATCTGACGGATCCCGCACCCGCGACAACTTTTGCACACCTTGACGCGACGACGGTGCTTTCAAGAAAGATAGTGGAGCAGGGTATATATCCGGCGGTGGATCCACTGGAATCCACATCCCGTATCCTTGCACCGGATATAGTCGGAGAAGAGCACTACAAGGTGGCAGACGAGGTGCTGTCCATCCTCCAGAAATACAAGGAACTGCAGGATATCATAGCAATACTCGGAATGGAGGAGCTCTCCGATGAAGACAGGACCACGGTAGTCAGGGCGAGGAAGATACAGCGCTTCCTGTCACAGCCCTTCTTTGTGGCGGAGAATTTCACGGGAACTCCGGGTAAATATGTACACATAGAGGATACGGTCAAGGGCTTTGCAGCCATTATCTCCGGGGAGGCCGATAACTATCCGGAGGCAGCGTTCTTTAATGTAGGAACCATAGATGAAGTAGCGGAGAAAGCAAAGACTATATGAACAGTTTCGCCACACAGATAATCTCATCGGACGGAATGTTTTATTTCGGCAGAGTGAAGAGCCTCGTTGTACCCGCTACAGACGGAGCGATGGGTATACTTCCCGGGCATGAGGAAATGATCATTGCACTGCAGGAGGGCATCTTGCGCTATCAGGACGGAGATGACCTGTGGCATAAAGCTGCAATAGGCAGAGGGACCATGCAGGTGGCCAATAACAGATGCACCATAGTGGTAGACACTGCCGAAAAGCCGGATGAGATAGATGTGAAAAGAGCGAGAGAAGCCAAAGAGAGGGCGGAAGAGAGACTCAGACAGAAGATCTCGGACAGGGAATATCGAATGATGCAGGCGGCGCTTGCAAGAGCTCTCACGAGGCTGAAGCTGACAACTCAGGATTAGATTTTTCAAAATGGATGGATATGTAAAGCTTAAAGACATACCGGAGCACTTCGGTCTGGAAAGAGGTGACTCCGTCTGGATCGCATCGGATGTGAAACAACTTCTGTACAGCTGTATCGAACATGGTGATGATACAGATCTGAACGTACTCATAGACTCGGTCATTGATATCGTGGGCCCTGAAGGGACGATCCTTATCCCCACATTTAACTGGGACTTCTGCAAAGGAAAGACTTTCGACATCAGGAAGTCTCCTTCCCAGACCGGATCCATAGGCAAGGTAGTACTCAAAAGAGACGATTTCAAAAGGACTGCGCATCCGATCTATTCATTTGCGGTATGGGGCAAAGGAGCGGATGAGCTTGTCGCCATGGAAAACCGTTCATCCTTTGGAGCCAACAGCCCGTTCTCATGGTGCAGAGAACATGATACAAAGAACGTATTCATAGACGTGGAATGCCAGCACAGCTATACCTTTGTCCACTATGTAGAGGAAATGATCAGTGTGCCCTACAGATATCTGAAGAACTTTACGGCAGGGTATATCGATGCAGAAGGTAATTATTCCGAACGTACTTACTGCATGCATGTAAGGGATCTCAGAGCGGATATTTTCGTGACTATTTATCCCTATGAAGAAGATTTCAAAAAAGCGGGAGCCTCCAGACGATATGAGGTAAACGGGATCCCCATGAAGACCATAGACATGGGCAGGACGTATGATATCATAGCCGATGACGTACGCTATCACAAGAGCAGTAAGCTCTGCGAATACAGCCTGTGATACAGGATAGGAGAAGACGGTAGATATGACAGAAGGACAGATGATGTATGAGCTCTGCGAGGAGATATTCCCTCTGAACAGGAGTATCACAGGGAACGCGGTAAGAGAGACTTTTCGCATACTGCAGAGCCACATACCGGATATAGAGATACAGATGCACGAAGTGCCAAGCGGGACAGCAGTCCTGGACTGGACGGTACCGGACGAATGGAACTGCGATGAAGCTTATCTTGAGGGACCGGACGGCGAGCGTATCGTCGACATGAAGGATTCAAATCTCCACGTCCTTGGTTATTCGGTACCTACAGATGTCACGATACCTCTCGAGGAACTGAAGGAACATCTGTATTACCTTAAGGATCAGCCGCATGTGTTTCCGTATGTCACGAGCTATTATGCTCCCAGATGGGGCTTTTCCATGACTTATGACCGGTTCAGCAAGCTAAAGGACGGCAACTATCATGCAGTGATACGCTCCACGCTCGAGCCCGGATCACTGACATACGGAGAGATGTTTTTCTCGGGAGAGAGTGAAGAAGAGATATTCTTTTCCTCATATACGTGCCATCCTTCGATGGCGAATAACGAATGCAGCGGTCCCGCTCTGATGACGGCCCTTGCCAGATATATAGCAGATATGCCGAAGAGGAGGTATTCGTACAGGCTGGTGCTGGCTCCTGAGACGATAGGTGCCATTACCTATATCAGCCGCAATCTTAAGCATCTGCAGAAACACGTGAAGGCAGCCTTCAATCTGACGTGTGTAGGAGACGACAGGACATACAGCATAGTGCATTCGAGATATGCCGATACATACGCGGACAGGGTCCTCGGAAATGTGCTGAGGATGTCGGGTAAGGGATGCGATGAATATCCGTATATAAAGAGGGGATCTGATGAGAGGCAGTATCAGGCGCCCGGAGTGGACATACCGATGGTATGCTTCTGCAGGAGCAAGTACCATATATATCCGGAGTATCATACCAGTGCGGATAATCTGGACATGATCTCGCCCGAAGGACTGCAGGGGTCGTATGATGTAATGACAAAGTGCATATCGCTCATTGAGTATGACCATAAGTATCGTACAACTACTCTCGGGGAGCCGCAGCTTGGAAAAAGAGGTCTGGTCCCCACTATGTCGTCCAAGGAAACATACCAGCAGACGCTGGCGCTTAAGGATCTGATAGCATATGCCGACGGCACGAACGATCTGATCGCCATATCGGAGATCATAGAACAACCGGCGGATATGCTGATACCTCTGATTGACAAACTGCTGGAGTGCGGACTGTTTGAAAAGGTAGGATAAAGCATTGAATAAATACACTTATGATGAGATAACAACAGGCCAGAAAGAAAGCTTCACCGTAACCGTAACGGAGGAGATGCTTGATACTTTCAGGGGGATGACGGGGGATACCAATCCGCTGCATGCCGATCCGGAGTACGCAAAGGAACACGGATATGACGGACGGGTGGCATACGGGATGCTCACGGCATCCTTCATGTCTACACTTGCAGGCGTGTATATGCCCGGTGAGCGTTCGCTTATCAAGGAGATACATGTAAAGTTTGCAAAACCTGTCTTTCCCGGCGATAAGATAGAGGTTACCGGAGAAGTCACGGAGAAACATGACGGATTTGGAATGATAGTGCTCAAGGTGACGATGAAAAACGACAGGGGTGAAAAGGTCCTGCGCGGAAGCATGGATATAATGGTAAGAGAATGACAGGGGAGGATCACTGTGACAAGGGAAGAAGTATTTGACGAGGTCAGAAAAATATTCAGAGATAATTTTGATGATGAGGATCTCGAGGTGGTCGATGAGACCAACTCTAAGGATATAGAAGATTGGGACTCGATAGAGCACATAAACCTCGTCATAGCCATGGAAAAGAAATTCGGTTTGAAATTCGACATCAAGGAAGTCGGCAAGCTTGCCAATGTAGGTGAGATGGTGGATCTGATAGTATCGATGCTCGGCTGAAAGGGGGACAAAGACATGGATAAAGAACTGGAAGCAAAGGTTGCAAAGCTGCAGGAACTCGTGGACGGCTCGGATAATATAGTCTTCTTCGGAGGAGCCGGAGTGTCTACAGAATCCGGCATACCGGATTTCAGGAGTCAGGACGGACTGTACAATCAGAAATATGATTATCCGCCGGAGACCATACTCTCACACAGCTTCTTCATGAGAAATACCGCGGAATTCTACAGGTTTTATAAGGAAAAGATCCTTCTGGTGGGCAGCGGCATGGATCCCAAGCCCAATGCCGCACATCTGAAGCTCGCCGAGCTTGAGCAGGCCGGCAAGCTCAAGGCCGTGATCACACAGAATATAGATGAGCTGCATCATAAGGCCGGTTCGAAGACGATATATGAGCTTCACGGGACAGTTACACGGAATTTCTGCATGGACTGTGACAAGCAGTTTGATATGGAATACATCAGGCAGTCAGAAGGTGTGCCTGTGTGCGATGCCTGCGGAGGGATAGTGAAGCCCGATGTGGTGCTCTATGAGGAAGGCCTTGACATGTATACCATGGAACAGGCCGTACAGGCTATCACAAATGCCGACATGCTCATAATAGGCGGTACATCCCTTGTGGTATATCCCGCGGCAGGGCTTATCGACTATTACCGGGGCCACAAGCTGGTACTGATCAACAAGGGCATTACGGGAAGGGAAGCAGGAGCGGATCTTGTGATAAACGGAGCGATAGGAGAGGTGCTCGGAGCGATAAAGGTATAAGGTATGAAAAAACGGCTGTCCGTTTCGGACAGCCGTTTTGCTTTAGGCTTTTGTTCTTATTCTACAACGTAAGGAAGCAGTGCAAGATGACGAGCCCTCTTGATAGCAACAGTCAGTGCTCTCTGATGCTTTGCACATGTACCTGTCACACGTCTGGGAAGGATCTTGCCCCTCTCGGATATGAACTTCTTAAGGCGTACTACATCCTTGTAATCTATCTCACCGTCTTTACCGCAGAAGATGCAAACCTTCTTTCTCCTGCGCATTCCACCTCTTCTGGGTCTGTCTGTATGATCGTTATTCTTCATATATGGCATAGTAAAATCTCCTTATTCTTGTTTAGTTGAACGGAAGCTCGTCGTCTATCTCATCCGGAACATTCATGAAGCCGTCGTCCACAGGCTGTGCTCCCTGATCCGTGTCTTCTCTTCCGCCTGACGGAGCACTGTAATCACCCATGTTCGCAGGAGCTGCATTCTTGCTTTCTCCGAACTCGATCTCTTCCACTACGACATCCGTAGTGTAGACGGTCTTGCCGTCCTTGTCCTGATAGCTGCCGGTCTGGATACGTCCGACTACATCGAACTTCATACCCTTTCTGGCATACTTCTCTACAAACTCACCGGTCTTGCCGAATGCCACGCAACTGATAAAATCAGCTGTCTGACCTCCGTTGTCCTGATTTCTTCCCCTTCTGCGATCTACTGCCAGTGTGAAGCGTGCTACGCACATCTGATTCTCACCCTGTGAGTATCTCACGTTAGGATCTCTTGTAAGGCGCCCCACTATCATTGCTTTATTCATTATTCTGCCCTACACTTTCTGTGACCTGTGTCACCAATTATTCTGCCGTTGTCTCTTCAGCAGCGGTATCAGCTTCAGCGTCCTCAGCAGGTGCATCTGCTTCTGCAGCACTGGCTGCCGGAGTCCTGTCAGCAGGAGATTCATCCTCGTATTCAGCAGGCTTCTCCTCTTCGTGCTTGACGGAGAGCTCCTTCTCATCGGAAACGATGAGATACCTGAATACATTATCTACTATCCTGATACGGTGTTCGATCTCGGCTATAGCCTCGGGCTCAGCCTGGAACTTGATGAAGACATAGTAGCCTTCCTTGACTTTGTTTACTTCGTAGGCAAATCTCCTTTTACCCCAATCATCCTCTGAAGTAATGGTGCCTTTGAAGCGCGTGATGAGTCCCCTCACCTTGTCGAGGGCTGCCTTTCTGGCATCATCCTCGGCCTGTCCGTTGATAGCAACGGCCAATTCGTACTTGTTCATTATTTACCTCCTTATGGTCTTTTCCGGCCCACACACCCTATGCATGTGAGCAAGGCGGATATATCACGGAAGAATAACTTATCACAAATACAGGCTGCTTTCAAGTCCGGTTGAAGTTTTTTTCTGTTTCGTATAAGATAAACAGTATGCTCAAAATAATAGTAAATGCCGATGACTTGGGGATTTCGGAGGATGTGAACGCGGCTATAGCCGAGTGCTTCCGAATGAGGTACATCAGCAGTACAACGCTGATGGTCAACATGGACTATGCAGATGAAGCTGTGGAGCTTGCGAACAGTAACGGCTGGCATGAACGTGTGGGCCTCCATCTGAACCTTACAAGCGGGCGGCCGCTAACGGACGACATAAAAAGATTCAGATGCTTCTGCAACAGAGACGGCAGCTTCAATGCAGCATTTGCGAAAAAGACCTACTCCAGGCTGTATCTGACCAAAGAGGAGATAGCAGCTGCAAGGAAAGAGTCTGAGGCACAGATAAGAAAGTATCTGGAATACGGCTTTGCCGACAAGCACCTTGATTCACATCATCATGTGCACACGGACAGAGCGATATGGACGGCGATAGAGCCCCTGATAACGGCATACGGCATACGCTCGGTCAGACTGACGAGGAATGTGTATGACAGGATGCCGCTGATAAAGAGATATTATAAGAAAAGATATAATGACAGACTGAAGAAAATGCCTGTAAATGTTACGGACTATTTCGGGTCTTTCAGAGATTTCAGGCTTTACGGCAGCAATATACCGGATATGTCTTCCGTGGAGATCATGGTACATCCGATGTATGATGATGACGGAGTGCTGGTGGACATGGAAAGATCCAAGGGAACATCCATTGAGATGGAAAAGGACTATCTTTCCGGAATTAAGTTTGTTCAGGAATTTTATTGAAAAATGAAAAAAAGATTTAAGCAAAAAAGACTCGTGGGTTCACTCAGGCTCTATGCTGACTGGCCCATCATTTTATCTGTATATCTCACTCTGGTAGCCATAGGGATATGCTTTGTGAACCGCGACGCGGGAGCTATCGCTGTTATAGCGGATATCATCTATATTATAATCGCCCTGATCATACGGTTTGCGAATAAGAGCACCATAGCCGGAGATCTGGTGAACTTTGCCACAAGCTTCGGACAGGTCCAGAAGGGTCTGCTTAAGGGGCTGCCCCTTCCGTACGCACTGCTCGACGACAGCGGCAGGTTCATATGGTGCAACAACGAGTTCTGCCTGCTCATCGGCAGGGATGTTCCATTCGGAAGATCCATCACATCCATAGTCCCGGAGCTTACAAAAGACAAACTCCCGAAGGAAAAAGAAAATATCACCATGAGCTTCTCCATCGAGGGCAGGGACTTCAAAGCTGACATCAGATGCACATCCATGGCTAACATGGGACGTGAATCTCTCATCATCGATGACGAGAATTTCACGGGGTCTTTGATAACGGTGTTCCTGTTTGATGAGACTGAAGTCAATGACCTCAAGAGGATAAACGAAGAACAGAAGAATGTATGCGGCTATATCTATCTCGACAACTATGACGAGGTAATGGAGAACGTGGAGGAAGTAAGACGCTCCCTGCTTACGGCTCTCATAGACAGAAAGATAAAGAAGTATTTTGCCGATTATGATGCCGTGGTGAAGAATACGGAAAAAGACAGATACTTCATCACGATGAAGAGGATACACTTTGACAGGCTGCTTGAGAACCGGTTTGATATCCTGGAAGATGTAAAGACTGTCAAAATAGGTAATGAGATGTCGGTCACCCTGTCCATGGGCTTTGGAATGGAAGGACGGTCACTTGCCGATGATGCCGAGTATGCAAGGAGTGCGATAGATCTGGCTTTAGGCAGAGGCGGCGATCAGGCGGTGGTCAAGGCTGCCGACAAGACAACATATTACGGCGGTAAGAGCCAGCAGATAGAGAAGAACACCAGAGTCAAGGCAAGAGTAAAAGCGCATGCGCTCGGTGAGCTTATAGAGCAGAAGGAAAGGGTGTTCTGTATGGGACACCAGATCACGGATATAGATACATTCGGCGCTGCGGTCGGAATATACAGGGCTACCAGACAGCTGGACAGGAAATGTCATATCGTCATCAACACGGTGACACAGTCAATACGCTCTTTCGTAGATGCATTTTCGGAGGATCCGGATTATGAACCGGATATGTTCGTCACCAGCGCTGAAGCTCTGCAGATGGCGGACAGCGATACATCGGTCCTTGTGGTCGTGGATACCAACAAGCCGTCCATCACCGAGTGTCCCGAGCTGCTCAGAAAGCTGAGGACAATAGTGGTCCTCGACCATCACAGAGTCGGTACGGAGACTATAGAGAATGCTACGCTTTCATATATAGAGCCGTTTGCATCAAGTGCCTGCGAGATGGTCGCTGAGATACTGCAGTACATATCAGACAGCATCCGGATCAAGAGCATAGAAGCGGACAGCCTGTATGCAGGCATCATGATAGATACAAATAACTTCATGGCCAAGGCCGGTGTACGCACCTTCGAAGCGGCAGCCTTCCTCAGGAGATCCGGAGCGGATATCACCAGAGTCAGGAAGCTCTTTAGAAACGATATAGACTCTTATAAGGCGAGAGCTGAGATAGTCCAGCGTGCAGAGCTTTATCTTGGAAGATACGCAGTATCGGCATATGACGGAAACACACTGGCAAGCCCTACTGTTGTGGGCTCGCAGGCGGCAAATGAGCTTTTGAACATCAACTCCGTGAAGGCATCCTTTGTACTCACGGAGTATCAGGGCAGGATATATATATCCGCAAGGTCCATAGATGAGGTCAACGTGCAGATGATAATGGAGAGATTAGGAGGCGGTGGCCATATGAACATTGCAGGAGCACAGCTTTCGGATGTTACTCTCGAAGGAGCAAAGGAAAAACTCGAACAGATAATAGATGATATGGAAAAGGAAGGAGCACTGGCATAATGAAAGTCATATTGTTGGAGGATGTGAAGTCCCTCGGTAAGAAGGACGATATAGTGGAAGTGAAGGAGGGCTATGCCAGGAATTTTCTTTTCACAAAGAATCTGGGAGTCCCGGCTGACAGCAAGAATCTGAACGACGTGAAACTGAGGAAGGCTCACGAAGCAAAGATCGCTGCGGAAAAGCTTGCAGAGGCCAAAGAGCTGGCTGCAAAAATAGAGGCTTCTAAGCTCACATGCAAGGTGAAGAGCGGAAAAGACGGTAAGGTCTTCGGCTCGGTATCTTCGAAGGAGATAGCGGCTGAGATGAAGAAGCAGAACGGAATAGAGCTTGATAAAAAGAAGCTGGTACTTCCCGATGCACTTAAAAACCTCGGAACATACAAGGTGAACGTGAAACTGCATCCCGATGTGACGGCTGTCCTTACGGTAGATGTCCTGCCTGAAGAATAAGGTGATATGCAGGGCGATGAACATACGATAAAAAGAATACCGCCGCATTCTTCCGAAGCTGAACGTTCGGTCATAGGATCCATGATCCTTGATGACACGAAGGAGGCTATACTCATAGCCACTGAGCTTTTGGAGAGGAGCGATTTTTACGAAGAGAGGTACGGGCTGCTCTTTGAAGCCATCGTGGAGCTTTTTAACGAGCAGAAGCCTGCCGATTCGGTGACACTCCAGGAGAAGCTCAGAGAGAAGGGTGCACCCGGCGAGATCACCAACCCGCAGTTCCTTGCCGAGATAGTGGATGCCGTGCCTACATCAGCAAATGTCAGGCATTACGCTCAGATAGTCAGGGACAAGGCGATCCTGCGATCGGTGATAAGAGTAAATGCCGATATAGAAAATGAGTGCTATAAAGGCGAGGGCGAAGCAGAAGGCATCCTGCAGGATACGGAGAAGAAGATCTTCGATCTGGTCCAGAATAAGGGCAGATCGCAGAATAAGAATATCCGGGAAATCGTGGTGGACACCCTGCGGCATATACAGGAGGTGGCCAAAGCCGATTCAAAGATCACGGGCATACCGTCAGGCTTTGATGACCTGGATGAGATGACGGCAGGCTTCCAGAAGACAGACCTGGTCCTGGTGGCGGCAAGACCGTCCATGGGCAAAACGGCTCTCGTGCTGAACATAGCCCAGTATGCATGCTTTAAAAAGGATTTCCACTGCCTCTTCTTTTCGCTTGAGATGTCAAAGGAGCAGCTGGTGAACAGACTGCTGGCAATGGAGTCCAGAGTCGATTCTTCTCATATAAGGGTAGGTAACCTGAACGACGATGAATGGAGGGGCATCATAGAGAGTGCCGGAGTCATAGGTCAGTCCAATCTGGCAATAGATGATACAGCGATCACTGTGGCTGAGATGAGATCCAGATGCCGCAGACATAAGCTTGAACACGGACTCGACATGGTCATCATAGACTATCTGCAGCTGATGAGCAGTACAAGGAACAGCCGCGGCGGAGAGGTGTCCAGACAGCAGGAGATATCCGATATATCGAGAAGCCTGAAGGCACTTGCCAGAGAGCTGCAGTGTCCGGTCCTGGCACTTTCGCAGCTTTCCAGAGCGGTAGAGCAGAGAACCGATCACAGACCCATGCTGTCGGATCTTCGTGAATCGGGTGCTATCGAACAGGACGCAGATGTGGTATTATTTATATATAGAGATGATTATTACAATAAAGAGGACTCTGACAGAAAGGGCGTAGCCGATATCATAGTGGCAAAGCAGAGAAACGGATCCATAGGAACGGTATCACTTGCATGGATCGCCCAGCTTACGAAATTTGAAAACCTGATGCGTGAACAGTAGGAAATACAGGAAACACCGTGCAGGGATACGTCAGGGGGACAGACCGATGAAGATAGAGAAAGTAAACGAAAGACAGATAAGATGTACACTTACGAAAAATGACCTCAGCTCCAGAAATCTGAAGATGAGTGAGCTTGCTTACGGTACAGACAAGGCTAAAAATCTCTTCAGGGATATGATGCGTGAAGCCGAGAGCCGCTTTGGATTTGAGGTGGAGGATATCCCTCTTATGATAGAGGCGATCCCTCTTTCAAACGAGGCGATAGTACTCATCATAACCAAGGTGGAGGATCCGGAGGAGCTCGACACGAGGTTTTCAAAGTTTGCGCCGCTTATCGGAGAGGGAGATCAGCCTGAGGGCAGCAAGAGGAGAGATCCCGGAAATGCGGATGATATCATAGATCTCTTCCGCAAGCTGAAGGAACAGGTACAGGAGGCAGAGGCAAACCTTGTAGCCAATGACTCAGGCGACAGCATCACTGCCAGCAAGTCTTTGGGAATAGCCGATAAAGGCCAGTCCAAGGAAGTAAAGATCACGATCCAGGTGGACCTCACAAAGCTCTATTCCTTTGATGATCTGGACAAGGTGATACGTGTAGCCAAGATATTGAAGGGTATATACAACGGTGAGAATGCCCTGTACAAGAATCCTGAGGAAGGAAAGTATTATCTTGTGATAAGGAAATCCGAGCACAGTCCGGAAACCTTTAACAAGGTATGCAATATCATAACAGAGTACGGACACATGGAGGAATGTACGACAGCTGCAGAGGGCAGGATCAGAGAACACTATGAGATAATCGTGGCAGAACATGCTCTTGAGAAGCTGGCATTGATCTGATAAGAACACATAAAAAGACCCCTGATCCCGGTACGGGCTCAGGGGTCTTTTGTTGTCGATAAGCTTTACTCTGTTACGATAGCGCCTACAGGGCAGCCTGCTTCGCAGGCACCGCAATCGATGCATGTAGCAGCATCAACTTCGAATTTGCCGTCTCCCTCAGAGATAGCATTTACAGGGCACTGTGCAGCACATGCGCCACAGCTGATGCAAGAATCATTGATAACGTGAGCCATTTATATTTCCTCCTTTTACAACATGAGCTTTCTGTTCAGATATTCTACAATAGACATATGTAAAAAGCAACTATTCAAAAACTCTCCTGTAGCCTTCGCGGATAATATCACGATCATACGTGGAACGGCGCAGATCATCGTATTTTTTCAGGATGCCGGCATTGCGTTCCAGATTGCCATCGGCTGACAGCAAAGAGTCTTTGATATCAGAGTATGATGTAAAGCCAAGTCCCGGTATACTGTTGCCGGCCAGGATATCTTCATATGTCAGAACTATGCTGTCGGTAAACAGGGCTTCCTGCATCACGCCGGAAGTCTGATGAGAATAGTTCTCTTTCGAATAAGGAAGAACGGTGTATCGTGCATGTCCTATCAGAGAAAGATATTCTTCTGCGGACGGATAGGAGTCTGATATCTCTATGTTATCCGTGGCGGCTGCCTTGAGTCTTTCAAGCCTTTCTTTATCGTAGAAACGACCGGTTATGATAAGTCTGTATGAGATCGAGGAGAAGCCGGCTACCAGATCTTCCAGCTGCTTGCCGCTGTCCATGGTGCCAAGACATACGACATAGTCTTCTTTTTCCATGGTGCGGTACTTATCGTATACAGATCCGTCATAGATATAGTCCGGGATGAAGCTGTAAGGCATGTTTTTGAACGAGAAGGAAGGACCGGCAGAGATGCATCTGAAAACTCTTTTCTGGCCTGTCTCAAATATCTTCTGCTTCAGGGAGGCTAAAGCACCCGTATGATATCCGTCAAGAAATAAGGTGACTACGATACGCCTTCCGTGAGCTCCGGTCAGGGCAAGATAAAGGAAAAGGTAGAACTCCACATTGAAAAACCATACGATATCAGCATCGGAATGCTTCAGTACATGGCGGATATTTGAAAACATGCGGAACTTATTCCTTATCTTTTCAAAGACTGAATTGCCGCTCTTCATCACTATGTGACTGTCAAGGGTATGAACGGGAATATCTGATATGTCTTTTATTTCATGAAGTATGACTTCGGGAGCATATACATCCAGATCGCATGAAGAACGATTAAGGTCTATATATTCACGAAGGACCTTCGGAGCGTGCCCGACTGCACGGTGGGATGTGTCGCAACGTCCCTGATACTCTGCAAGGGTTACTCTTGTCATGAGGGGGGATACTCTTTCTTATACTTGCGGTACAGAAGGTGATGCATTGCCGGAATGCTGAAATGAACAGCAAAGGCGGCAGCACGGTTTCTCCTTCTGGCTTCCTTATCAAACAAAACATCCCTGCGGAGGGCTTTGATATCGTCGTAGATCTTTCTTACAAGCTCGCTGTCCTTTTGCTCGGGTGAGGTCTCGGAAAGGATCTGGAAGCAGGCGGAGAAGTGTCTGCTCTCAGCGGCCCTGGTACAATCGGGATATGTAGAGCGGACATAGTCCAGCATATCATGACTGTGCATGTAGTAATCCGGATTTCTTTCCGATGAAGTGGAAAATACCGTGTTACAGGCACTCTGGACATATCCGTAAAGTATCCTGTCGGTGTAGCAGACTGTGGAAGCGGCAGCAAAAAGCCTGTATATCGTACCCATATCCTCTGCCGCAGTCCCGACGGGAAAAGTCAGATCCTTCCACAGGGATCTGGCTGATATCATTCCCCAGGGAGCACTGATAAAGCCTCGCTGGTAAAGCAGGGCCTTAAGGCCGTCAAGGCCGTGATACAGGGCGGGAGGGGTAGCGGTCTTTCTGGTATGGGTATCAAAGAAAAGCTTTGTATGCTGTACATCCGGGATGTCGCTTTCAAGACATTTTTCATGTGCACATACCGCGATGTCAGCGTCGTTATCTATAAGCTGTCGTATGAGAGTGCTTAAGAATACAGGTGACAGGACGTCATCGCTGTCAACGAAGCATATCCACTCACCTTTTGCCAGTTCTATGCCTTTATTACGGGCTCCGGCGGCACCCGTATTGCTTCCGTGGAACGTGCGTATCCTGCTGTCGGCCTTTGCAAGCCAGTCACATAGGGCGGGCGAGCCGTCATCGGAGCCGTCATCTATCAGTATCAGCTCCAGATCTTTATAATCCTGTGCCAGTATGCAGCCGACACATCTTTCCAATGTTTTCTCTGCCCGGTATACCGGGACTATCACGCTGACCATTTCTTTATTCTACCACAAACCTGATATCCACAGTATTCACGTTTTCGACAAAATGAAGAAATTTGGATAAATGTATTGATTTATGATCTTTCAAGGATTATAGTGCCTTATTGTAAAGTGATCGGAAATCTTCGGAACAAAGGAGGTGACCGATTATATAATAGGGATCAATATTTCGGGTGATCGATCATTTTTCGCCCGTCTGTTCCGATAAGGGACGTCACTTTTTCTAATACGGCATGCCGTATCAAAATATTCTTCCCTGGACATTCAAATTCAAGACGACAATGCATTTATTTCAGAGCTGTTTTTTATCCATTTATCTGATCACTTTACGTTGGCTTTAGGCGATCATACAGGCGATATATCACGGGAAAGGATCTCCATATGGTCGGATGATTTCAACGAAGGGAGAAGGTTTTTATGGACTTAGGCATGAGATATGATGATTCTCAATTTGAACTCATGATGATGCTTGGCAGATATCAGAAAAACGGTATCCCCATCTATTTCGAGGATAAACCTTGTACACCAAGCGAAGTAGTAAACATAATGATGGTGAAAGAGGATGAGGTATATATGCCGGACTATGTCACCGACAAGAATAACCATGTGGTCCAGATTCGGTATGATCATGTAAAGTAAGATCTCCTGGATCCCCCGCTCATGTGTGGTTTCAGTATCCTGACAAAGGCGCCCCGAAGCTTTTAGGGAGAAAAGACATGCATATGACGGGGGATCATTTTACAGGTTACATAAAACGTGATACAATATATCGTAATTGTGTTTTTTAACAATACAACTTATTGATATTCAGGAAGGTGGCATGCGAGAAGGTCGTGATGCTGCAAGGCAGAGAAGAGAACGCGCGAGAAGATATGAACGCGAGGATTCCCGCCGATATAACAGCAGAAACAACAGAAGAAGGAAAAAGAAAAGCAGTAAACTGCCTCTTATAATGGCAGTTCTCGTAGTAGCAGCCATAGCTGCAGTGCTTCTATTAAATGTCCTTACAGAGGAGTTTGGCAGCTCAAGAGAACATCAGGATCTGAACGAGTACTTTGGGGTAACGTCTCCTGACCAGACCGTGCTGATATCTGACGGTGAAGCAGTCGAAGAACAGGCGCTGATACAGGGTGATGCGGTATATATCCCCATGAGTATGGCCAACAGCTATTATGATAATTTCTACTACGACAGCACCGAAGAGCATCTGCTCGTTACAGGTGCAACAAAGACAGTAGAGGGAGCAAAAGGATCCGATTATCTGGTTAATGATGAGGTATATATTTCACTCGCATTCCTGAACAGATTTGTTCCTCTGGAATACAAGATCTATTCGGACCCATCAAGGATCGAGATAAACACGACAGCAGAGAATAAGGTACAGGACAGTCTGCAGGAGGATGCGAAGCTCAGAGTATCCGCAGACAAAAAGAGTCCCATACTGATGGATCTGGACAAGGATGATGTCGTTGAGATAGAAGAAGCAGGTGCGGACTGGTCAAAGGTACGTATCCAGGCGGTAGAAGGATATATAGAGACCGAAGCTCTGTCGGGAAAACAGACACAGGCGGCACCGGCCCTTTCGGGAGGAGCCGAGGCAGACAGTAACTATCAGAAGCTGCTGCGCCCTCATAAGATAGTGCTGGGATTTCACAATGTGGCGGTAGCGGATGCAAACTCCTACTTTAAGGAAGCAACTGCGAACACCAGGGGAATGAACGTGATAGCGCCGACGTGGTTTGCAATAGCAGATAATGACGGACATCTTTCGGATCTGGGAAGTGCTTCCTATGTAGGACTCGCCCATGAAAAGGGATATGAGGTGTGGGGAGTCGTAGACAACTTCACGAATCAGATAGATACGAATGCAGTCCTGTCACGTACTTCATCGAGGCTCGCCCTGGAGCAGGAGCTGATAACAAAGGCCGCAGAGTACGGACTTGACGGTATCAACATAGACTTCGAGCAGCTGTCGGGAGAGACAGGTGACGATCTTGCTCAGTTCTTAAGGGAGCTTTCGATACTGACAAGAGCAACGGGCCTGGTATTGTCGATAGACAACTATGTACCGCAGGACTATACGGACTTTTATCGCAGAGACATACAGGGCAGAGTCGCCGACTATGTGATAATAATGGGCTATGACGAGCATACCGCCGCTTCGGCAGAGGCAGGGTCTGTCGCATCGATAGGGTTTGTCACACAGGGCATAGAGGATACGCTTAAAGAGGTACCGGCAGCACAGGTGATCAATGCGATCCCGTTCTATACGAGAAAATGGTCATATGAGAACGGAACCCTGTCATGTGAGAGTATGGGAATGGCCGACGCAAAGACCTTCCTCGCAGATAAGGGGATACAGGCTGTGTGGGATGCAGAGACCTGCCAGAACTATGCATCCTTTGAAAGGGACGGCGTACAGTACAGTATCTGGCTTGAGGATGCTCAGAGCATAGCATCCAAACTGACGGTGATGACAGCGCATGATCTGGGCGGAGTAGGATGCTGGAAGCTGACCCAGGAGACACCTGATATATGGGATACGATCACGACTTACTATCCTCCGGGCGTGTGACCCGTGTGGTAAAGGCCTGCGGAGATCCGGTAAAGGATGCCGGGGTCATGGAGGAGGCCGGTGAGATCATAAAAAAAGGCGGACTCGTGGCCATACCTACGGAAACGGTGTACGGACTGGCAGGAAATGCTTTGGATCCGAACGCTTCGAGAAAGATCTACGAGGCAAAGGGCAGACCTTCCGACAATCCTCTGATAGTGCATATCGCGAGGATGGAGGATCTTGATCATATAGTAAAGAAGGTACCGAAAGCCGCCGTAAAGCTTGCAGAAAAGTACTGGCCCGGGCCTCTTACGATGATAATGGAAAAGGCAGATGTTGTGCCGTATGAGACTACCGGAGGGCTGGACACCGTAGCGGTAAGGTTCCCGGCGGATCCTGTTGCACAGGAATTCATCCTGGCAGCGGGAGGATACATAGCGGCGCCCTCGGCGAACCGCTCGGGAAGACCAAGCTGCACCACAGCCGGGCATTGCATAGAAGATCTCGACGGAAGGATCGACATGATCATAGACGGAGGAGAGGTGTGCATAGGCCTGGAGTCGACCATAGTAGATCTGACAGGAGATGTACCCTGTCTTTTAAGACCGGGTTATATCAGTCTGGAGAGTCTGCGGGATACTCTGGGACAGGTGACAGCGGATCCTGCCATATCTGCGGGAGCAGACATGGCGGAAGGCATACACCCGAAGGCTCCGGGGATGAAATACAGACACTATGCACCGAAGGGTGAGCTGACTCTCGTGCGTGGAAACGCGGCGGATGTGATCCGGAAGATAAACAGCCTCACGCAGGAGCTTAAGAAAAACGGAAAGAAGGCGGCGGTGATCTCATCCACGGATAATGCAGGTCGATACAGCTGCGATAACGTGATGGATATTGGATCGTCAGAGGATGAGGATGAGATAGCCCACAGACTTTTTGCAGTGCTCAGAAAACTCGACGATATGGAAGTGGAATACATTTATTCGGAGTGCTTTGAGACTCCGAAGCTCGGACAGGCCATCATGAACCGGCTGGAAAAGGCTGCAGGACACAGAATCATCACAGTTTAAGAACACATATTACACACAGGCAGTTGTAAGATAAACGGAGGAAGATAAGATGAAAATAGCGATAGCATGCGATCACGGCGGATATGAGCTCAAGATGAAGCTGATACCGCATCTGCAAGAGAAGGGCTACGAGGTAACGGATTTCGGATGTGATTCGACGGACTCAGTGGACTATCCGGAATATGGACGCAAGGTCGCATACGAAGTGGCAGACGGCAGGGCTGACAGAGGCATAGTGATATGCACCACGGGGATCGGCATTTCCATAGCTGCCAACAGAGTGAAAGGTATCAGGGCAGCTGTCTGTACAAACGGACTTATGGCAAAGATGACAAGACTGCATAATGACGCGAATGTGCTTGCACTCGGAGCCAACATAGTGGGATACGGACTGGCTGAAGAGATCACGGACATCTTCATGGAAACGGAGTTTTCAGGCGGAGAAAGACACGTCAGACGCATAAAGGGTATAGAGGATAATGACAGATAAAAGAGACGACTATATCACATGGGATGAGTATTTTATGGGAGTAGCCAAGCTTACGGCCGGGCGCTCCAAAGACCCCAATTCCCAGGTGGGAGCCTGCATAGTGAGCCCGGACCACAAGATATTGTCCATGGGCTACAACGGCTTCCCGAGAGGGTGCAGCGATGACGATTACCCCTGGGCAAGAGAAGGGGATGCACTTTCCGTAAAATACACCTATGTGACCCATGCCGAACTCAATGCGATATTGAACTTCAGGGGAGGGACCACAGGGCTTGAAGGCGCGGCTCTTTACGTGACGCTCTTTCCCTGCAACGAGTGTGCGAAAGCGATAATACAGACCGGTATACGAACGGTGGTATATGAGTCTGATAAATATGCCGAAACACCGTCTACGATAGCATCGAAGAAAATGTTTGATTCCGCGGGGATCTCATACAGACGATATGAGCCGAGCGGAAGGAAGGTTATCATAGATCTATGAAAGAAAAAGTCAGAAAGCTGATATGTATGGCACTGATGCTGGCTGTCATGACAGAACCTTTGACCGGCAGCCTGACCGGGGCATATGCAAACAGTACTACCGACAAGATCAAAGAAGCAGAGAAGGAACAGCAGAATACCAAGCAGCAGCTCGGTGAGACACAGAGCACTCTGAATCAGCTTAAGGACTCCAAAAGAGCGATACAGAACAGTCTGAATAATCTGAATGAACAGATAGACGAGAAATCGGAGCAGATGTCCGATCTGCAGGATCAGATAGAGGAAAAAGAAGCCAATATATCTGAGGTTGAAAAGGAATACGAGAATGCCGTGGAGCAGGCCAGTGAGCAGTACAGGTTTGTGAAGATGCGTATACGCAAGATCTACGAATCCGGAGCTGACAACATATACGACCTTTTATTCAATTCAAGCGGTATGGCAGACTTCCTTAATAAGGCCGTATACATAGCAAAGATGAATGACTATGACGACAAGATGCTGGTCAAGTTCAAGAATCTGCAGGATGATGCGGCAAAAAAGAAGGAAGCCCTTATGGAAGAAAACGCAGAGCTTCAGGAGCTTTACGAAGAAGCGGAGCAGGAAGCGGGGGATCTGCAGGAGCTGGCTGACAGCACCAAGGACAGTCTCGTAAGCTATGCCGGAGCAATATCCGAAAAGGAAAAGGAAGCACTGGCATATGAAGCAAAGCTGCTCGCCGGACAGCAGACCATATCCCAGCTGAAATCAAAGCTGAAGGAAGAGGAAGAGCTGGCAAAAAAAGCAGAGAAGATGGAGTTCAGGGACCTCTCCGAAGTGTCCATAGCATCCGGAGACAGGGATCTGCTTGCGGCGATCATACAGTGTGAGGCCGGCGGAGAGCCGTATGCCGGAAAGATAGCTGTCGGGGCCGTGATAATGAACAGAGTAAGAAGTGCAGCCTTTCCCAATACGATAGCCGGCGTGGTGTATCAGCCGATGCAGTTCCAGCCGGTGCGTTCGGGAAGACTTGCGATAAGACTTGCGGAAGGCGCCAATGAAACATGCTATAAGGCTGCGGACGAGGTACTTGCCGGAGCCAACAATATAGGAAAGTGTCTGTTCTTCAGGACTGTAGTGCCCGGAATAAAGGGTACCGTCATAGGTCATCATGTCTTCTATCTGTACTGGACAGGTGTGGCATCAGGCTATGGCACGGTAGAAGAGTCGCTTGAAGGTGATGCTTCAGAATCCAAGGCAGCATCAGAGGCAGCGGCAAGCAAAGCGGCATCGGAGGCAGCAGCCAGCAAGGAGGCGTCCGAAGCGGCATCAAGGGAAAAAGCCAGCAAGGAAGCATCGGAAGCTGCGGCAAATAAGGCGGCATCAGATGCGGCAGCAAGTAAGGCAGCGTCTGAAGCTGCAGCAAGCAAGGCAGCATCGGAGGCAGCGGCAAGTAAAGCTGCATCGGAAGCAGAGGCATCAAAGAAGGCATCCGAGGAGGAAGCATCTAAGAAACCATCCGAAGAGGCATCGAAAGAGGCAACAGCAAACAAGCCTTCAGGTTCGGAGTCGGAGAATAAGGCAGCGGGACAGTAAGGTAAATATAGAAATGCATAAAGAAAGAGGCAGGCTTTGCCTGCCTCTTTTTAATGAACTATATTCTCTTTTCTATCTCGTCCTGGAGCTCGGGAAATCTGCCGTCATATATCGTTCGCAGCAGGTTGTCCAGAGTCTTTAATGCCATGCGGACATCTGTTTCCGTGATGAGCGATCTGTCCAGAGCTTCTTCGAACTCATCGAGGTCGATCACCTTTACAAAGCCGTCAGGAAAGACTATCACGTCTGCCAGAAGATCTCTGAATACGTACGAATCGTCGGCTTCATCATGTGTGTAGTCAATGATGTCGCAGTACCAGTATATCAGACTGTCATCGCTGAAAAGGAACTTGCTGACCTTGTAGTTTCTCTTCAGGAAGTAGCAGGAGTATCCGTGGTCGAGTCTCGGCTTGGGATGCAGGGCTTTCCACTTTGTCACGATGATATCATCGTCACGATAGATCACCTTGTCGTCGTCGAGCCTCACGCATTCATCGGGTATCAGCCGCTTCCTGTAGAGTACAGGGTCATGCGCCATAGGCACTATGCCTCTCTTTCTTTGTAGTGGTGAGCATCTTCGAGGAGCATATCCTTGACCTTCATCAGACGGATCTGTGTACTTCTCTCGTTCTCATCCAGCTTCATCGTGATCATCTTTATGCCGGCTTCGGTCTCGGGGATGATCACATGCTCAAGAGCGTTAACGCGGCGCCTTGTCTTTTCTATCTCGGCAGCCATCAGCTGGCAGGCTTTTTCTGTCTCGGCCAGCTTGAGCATATCCGGCAGCAGATCCGACAGACTCTTTACGGCATCGTCCAGATCAGAAGAGGTGAACGCGAAACCGTAGGAATAGATGTCATTGGGATCCGAAGTCCTCGTGCGGTATTCAAATACCGGGATGTCCACGCTCATGACGTTCTTCTGCGATACATCCAGAGAGACTTCCTGCTTTGGTGTCATGAAAGCCACGTTCACAGCCTCTTCACTCATGGTGGACTTAGCCAGAACGAAGTTCTTATTGGCTGCGGCCAGACCTGCCTCCACTTTTTTGCGAAGATCCATATTCTCACGTACCAGCATAAGGAACTGCCGCATAAGCTCGTCACGCTTGTCTTTCAGGAGCTTATGACCCCTGCGGGTCGTTATAAGCTTCCTTTTAAGACGCGTCAGCTCCATTCTGGTAGCTGTTACTGTTTTATTTGCCATCCGCTACTCCTTCTTATTTAGCGTAGTACTTATCCAGGAACTCATCCTTTATACGCTTGAGCTCGGTACGGGGAAGTATACGAAGCAGCTCCCAGCCGATATCGAGAGTCTCTTCGATGCTTCTGTCCGCACGATAACCCTGATTGATATACTTCTGCTCAAACTCATCGGCAAACTTTGCATAGAGCTTGTCTATCTCGGTCAGAGCGGCTTCACCAAGGATCATCATCAGCTCCTTGGCGTCCTTACCACGGGCATATGCGGCGAAGAGCTGGTTCATGGTATTTGCATGATCTGCTCTTGTCTTGCCTTCGCCTATACCCTTGTCCTTCAGTCTGGACAGGGAAGGAAGCACGTCGATGGGAGGCTCTATACCTCTGCGGTACAGGTCACGGGAAAGGATGATCTGACCCTCAGTGATATATCCCGTAAGGTCGGGAATAGGGTGGGTCTTATCGTCCTCGGGCATGGTAAGGATCGGTATCATGGTGATGGATCCCTTACGGCCCTTCTGACGTCCTGCTCTCTCATAAAGCGTAGCGAGGTCGGTGTACATGTATCCGGGATAGCCGCGGCGTCCCGGCACTTCCTTACGCGCTGCAGACACCTCACGCAGAGCGTCTGCGTAGTTCGTTATATCCGTGAGGATGACCAGTACGTGCATCCCCTTCTCAAAAGCAAGATATTCGGCAGCCGTAAGCGCCATACGAGGTGTAGCGATACGCTCTACAGCGGGGTCGTTCGCGAGGTTCATGAAGAGCACCGTCCTGTCGATAGCTCCTGTCTCACGGAAGGACTCCACGAAGTCGTTGGACTCCTCGAAGGTGATACCCATTGCAGCGAATACAACCGCGAACTGCTCGTCTGTGCCGCGCACCTTAGCCTGACGTGCGATCTGAGCTGCGAGTTTTGCGTGCGGGAGACCCGAAGCAGAGAAGATAGGAAGCTTCTGGCCTCTTACCAGCGTATTCAGTCCGTCTATAGCGGATACACCGGTCTGGATGAACTCCTCGGGATAAGCCCTGGCTGCGGGGTTCATGGGAAGGCCGTTGATATCCCTTCTTTCATCGGGAAGTATCTCGGGACCGTTATCTATAGGTCTGCCAAGTCCGTCAAAGACTCTTGAAAGCATATCCTCAGATACGCCGAGCTCCATCGTACGGCCAAGAAAACGGACCTTGGAGCTGTCCAGGTTCAGACCTGTGGAATTCTCAAAAAGCTGAACGAGAGCGTTGCCTCCGTCTATCTCCAGTACCCTGCAACGGCGCTTCTCTCCGTTCTGCAGCTCGATCTCTCCCAGCTCATCGAAGGTGACGTTCTCGACATCACGCACGAGCATCAGAGGACCTGCTACCTCCTGTATTGTTCTATACTCCTTAGGCATTTAGAAGTCCTCCTTTTCTGACAGAACCTGCTGGATCTCCTTGGAGAGCTCTGCGTTGATCTTGCTGAACTCGCCGTCAATCTGATCCTCTGAGGTGTATTTGAAACGTCCGATAGTCTCACGGACATCCATATCCACAAGCTTCTCTATGGAAGCACCCTTAGCGAGCGCGTCCTGGGCGCTTTTGTAGAAGCCGAGCACGAGCTGCATCATCAGATGCTGCTTCTTAAGAGAGGTATATGTATCAACCTCGTGGAAAGCATCCTGGTGAAGGAAGTCCTCACGGATAGAGCGGGCTGCTTCCATCTTGAGTCTGTCGGGTGCAGAAAGAGCATCCATACCGACGAGCTGTACCATTTCCTTCAGCTCCGACTCATCCTGCAGCAGGCTCATCATTTCCTGACGGAGCTCCATCCAGTTGCCGCCCTCTACGCTGGAGTTGAACCAGTCACCCATACCGTCCAGATACAGTGAATATGATGACAGCCAGTTGATGGCGGGGAAGTGTCTCTGCTGTGCGAGTGCGGAATCCAGACTCCAGAACACCTTTACTATACGAAGCGTAGCCTGAGTGACGGGCTCCGAAATATCTCCGCCGGCGGGAGAAACGGCTCCGATAACGGAAAGCGCTCCCTCACGGGGCTTAGAGCCAAGTGTCTCTACGCGGCCGGCTCTCTCGTAGAACTGAGCCAGACGTGAACCGAGGTATGCGGGATATCCTTCCTCACCGGGCATCTCCTCCAGACGACCCGACATCTCTCTGAGAGCCTCAGCCCATCTTGATGTGGAGTCAGCCATGAGTGCTACCGAATAGCCCATGTCTCTGAAGTACTCTGCTATCGTGATACCGGTATAGATAGAAGCCTCACGAGCTGCAACGGGCATATCGGAGGTGTTTGCTATAAGCACTGTCCTCTCCATGAGAGAGAAGCCTGACTTAGGATCCTTCAGCTCAGGGAACTCGTTAAGAACGTCGGTCATCTCGTTACCACGCTCTCCGCAGCCGATATATACGACGATGTCTGCTTCAGCCCATTTTGCAAGCTGGTGCTGTACGACTGTCTTACCTGATCCGAAAGGACCGGGAACTGCCGCGGTACCGCCCTTTGCTATAGGGAAGAAGGTATCGACGACTCTCTGTCCTGTTACGAGCGGCTTGTCGGGAGCGAGCTTCTTCAGATAAGGACGGCCTCTACGTACGGGCCATCTCTGCATCAGAGTCACATCCTCTACAGAACCGTCAGCTTTTTTGATGGCTGCGATCTTCTCGGTCACGAGATAATCACCCTCGGTGATAGACTCTATGGTTCCCTCTACGCCGTAAGGCACCATGATCTTCTGAGTGACGATCTGTGTCTCCTGTACGGTACCGATGATATCGCCTGCGACTACCTTGTCGCCTGCCTTCGCTGTAGGAACGAAGTGCCATTTTTTATCTCTGTTGATCGACGGAACCTCGACACCGCGGGGAAGATTGTTTGAAGAAGTAACTTCAAGGATCTTCTCCAGAGGTCTCTGGATACCGTCATAAATACTGCTTATAAGGCCGGGGCCGAGCTCAACGGACATCGGGACTCCGGTGGATTCTACCGGGGCACCGGGACCGAGTCCTGCGGTCTCCTCGTAAACCTGTATTGATGCTTCATCACCGTGGATCTCGATGATCTCACCGATAAGCCTCTCATCACCCACGCGGACCACGTCGAACATGTTCGCGTCACGCATGCCTGTAGCGACGACCAGAGGACCGGCTACCTTTTTGATTACACCTGCGCTCATTTACTCTTTGTCACCTCCAAATATGATATCCGAACCAACTGCCTGTTCCACGGACTTGCTTACATTTCTGACACCCGCACCGGTATTGCCCGATACGCCGGGGATCAGTATGACGGCAGGAAGCTGTTCTTCGTTGTATCTGCTTATCTCCGACTGTATACCCGCAGCACAGGCCTCTGTGATATAGACCACCGCATAGTCACTCTCTGCGAGACTGCGGAGGGTCTTCTGTGCCGATTCGGGATTGTCCGTGGGATATGTATCCAGTCCCAGTGTGGCGAAACCGTAAATGCTGTCAGATTCGCCCATTACAGCTATCTTATACATACATTTCCCTTGCCCTTTCCCTGACGGATTCCTCCGGCAGATCATTTATCAGCCCCGACAGCACGATACGTACCGTGCTCATCTCATTCTCTCTGGCTATGATGTAAGCGGCCAGAGGGCCTAAGGTATAGGGATGGGTTATCTCGCTCCGGATGTTTCTGATGATGAGGTTGTCACACCATCTTTCAAAAGCGGAAGGAGATTTCTTGAGCTCCGGTACAGCGTCGGCATACTTCGAAAGGGAAAGATAATCGTAGATCGCATCCATTCCTTCGGAAGCTGCTGTAGCCAGTCTCTCTGTATCAAGAGTCTCACAGGGAGCCAGAGCTTCGGTTATGAATTTCTTGTCTTTTCCGGTCTTGACTGCACGTATAGCGGTCTTGATATCGGCTGATGCCACTTTGAGCTGAGCATACAGCTCCAATACCGGAGTGCCGCTTTTCTTTGCTGCAGCACCTATGGCTTCAAGAGCAGCTCTGTCTATGATGACATCTGTGAGCTGACCGTCGTGGGTATGCAGCAATGTCTCCAGAGCCTTTGACGCAGGAGCCTCCATCTCGTCCGGGAGGGGAGAGAAATCTCTCGACTCCACCGCATCCTTCATGACCTGGGGGTCGATGGTGCCGCCCGATGAGAAGATGTTGGGGTGTTTATCGCTGGTCAGGGCTTCCTTTACGGCAGCCTTAAGGTTGTGATAATCATTCTCAATGAGCAGGACGTCGAATACCGACATATCCGGTACAAGCTCTGCTATGAGATCCCATGTCTTCTTCTTTTCGGCGGAGAGCATCTTTTCCACACGGTCTGATTCGGTGGTATACTCCTCCGGCATATGCCAGCCCTTATCCTGAAGGAGCCTCATGGCCTCTTCGATATTCTTGGCACCAAGAAGCTGATCGATGAAAGACTGGTTCAAAAGCCCCAGCTCTTTAGAACGTATACGTGCGACCGCATAATAATATTGATTATCGGACATTTACGCCTCCGTCCCTCCAAACAGAACCTTCGAAACCCCGTCTGTGAGCTTCTCACGCTCCGCATCTATCAGTGCCTTAAATGTGCAGTTCTGCTCGATACCGCCGTATGAGAGCACGAAACCGCCTGCAGCATCTATGGTATCATCAGACACCTTAAGCTTGCCGCCGGAGAGCTTCTTATTAAGGTCTGCCTCAAAGCCGGTAGGGAGTCTTTTCCTGTCAGCAGCAGAGAAGATGATCGAGCCTTCTTCGGGCAGAGCATTCTTAACTGCTATCTTCATTATAGTATCAAAGTATTTGTCATCGGGAAGCGATGCCAGCTTCTGCTCGGCTTCATCAAAGACCTCTGCTATCAGAGCCTGCTTCTCAGCAAGTATGGTCTTTCTTTTCAGCAGAGCTGCGGCTGACTCGGCACGGGATATAGCATCATCCGCGCTTCTTTTGCCGTTCTCCTCGATCTGCGCGCACTCATCCTTTACGGATGCTTCGGCTTCCTTACGCATAGCCTCAGCCTGTGCCTTCGCATCGTCGATCCTTTTTGCTACCGCTTCATCGGACTCGGCCTTGATACTGTCAAGTATCTTGTCTAATCCTGCCATCTATGATCCTCCGTATCTGATCAGCGAGGGATTCCGTTGATCGCAAGTATGGAAATGAGCAGAGCAAGGATAGCGTATGTCTCGACCATTGCCGGGAAGATCATGGACTTACCGAACTGATCGGGTCTCTTTGCTACGAGGCCGATAGAAGCCACTGAAGCCTTGGACTGCTGCATAGCTGATACAAGACCTACAAATGCCATGGGAAGGCATGCGAAGAGATACATAAGACCTGTACCTACGCTCATACCTGTGTCTACCTGTCCGCCCAGAAGGCCGATGTTTGAAAGTGCGATGAATGCGATCAGCAGACCGTAGATACCCTGTGTACCGGGCAGAAGCTGAAGGATCAGAGCCCTCGAGAACTGAGAAGGATCCTCAGTTACAAGTCCTGCTGCTGCCTGTCCTGCGCGTCCTACACCGATGGCAGACCCTATGCCTGCAAACAGTGCTGCTGATGCTGCTCCCAGAAGTGCTAATGCGATACCCATTTAATTATCCTCCTTAAAAATTAGGTTCTTAGTTATTTGCTCAAAATCCCGCGGATCGCAAGGATCTTAAGGATTCTGAATCTTTATGTACTTTGTGTTTGTGGCAAAGGGCGTAAACTTGCGTCCGCCTCCGCCGTAAAACTTACCGAAGAACTCCACATACTGAAGCCTGTTGGCGTGCACATATGCTCCAAGTGCATTGATCGCCAGATTGAGCACATGCCCGATCAGGAAGATCAGTATGAAGAAGATCACGCCTATGACCGGCGTGCCGGCGACCATTGAGCCCATCTGATTGAAGACGGACGATATTACGGATGTGGCAAGACCCAGAGCCAGCAGTCTGGAGTAGGAGAGCAGATCCGAAAGATAGCCGGTGACGTTGTACAGCCCGTACAGGCCTTTAAGTGTACGCTTGAACCAGTTCCTGGACTCGCGGCCGTCCATCAGTATGATACCGATGGCACCGATCACCGCCATGACCTTGCCGACATTCCCGGCTGCGGGAGAGATCGGGGTCAGTGCAAACATACCCGTGACCATCTCTGTAGTCAGACCGAAAAGGAGCAGGCCTGCCACAAGGAGCATCCAGAGTATGAAATCAGATACGGCATCCACATACCGCTTCTGCTTAAGAGCGGTATAGAGACCTATCACCAGTCCGGCAAAGAGATGCACGATACCTATTGCAAAGCACAGTACCAGCATCTTCATGGGCTGTGAAAGCGGATCTATGAGCTTGGGCACCTGAAGATCACGGCCGAAGAAAGTTTTGGCTATGACTGTAGGAGCATCTCCGAAGTAACTTCCGAAGAGTACACCCGACAACATGGTGCCAAGTCCGCAGTAAAAGAACATGGTCAGAGTCTTTTTCATGGAATGCTCCATGTTCTTCAGCTTTTTAATAAGAACAAATGTAGATATGGACATCAATGCCCCGTAGGCAAAATCCGAAAGCATCATACCGAAGAGTATGTAATAGAAGCATGCCACGGGAGTGGTGGGATCGAGCTCACCCTTGCCCGGCATGGAGTAGCTTTCTATGATGCCTTCTACCGGCTCCGCAAACGGTCCGTTCTTCAAAAGTACAGGGACATCCTCCGAAGGATCGGGATCTGCCATTTCCACAGCCACATCAAAGTGCTGTGCCAGATCCTGTTCGATGGCTCCGGCATACTGCTCGGGAACATAGCCTTCTATTATAAAGGTGCGTTTTGTCTGAGCAAGTGTACCGAGTACTCCGTACTTCTCGGCTCTCATGCGGAAATAATCGGATATGAATTTGATATCACCGCGTTTATCCTCATATGAAGCGATCTCTTCACGCGTAGAGTCGATTTTGGCTATGGCAGCCTTAAGCTCTTTGTCATATGCTTCGATCTGCTCCACAGGTACCATGTCGGATACCGGAGGACGCTGGAAATTCATACGCCGCAAAGCGTCGTCAATCTTGTCTTTATCTGATTTCAGACACGAGATGAGGACGGAAGTGATATTGTCCTCTGATGAAATGATGTTTACATCGAGCGCTTCCACTTCAGGTGCTACCCTTGCGAGCCCCTCGGCGATCTCTGCCTCGGTGATCTTTTCGGGGAACGTACCTATGAAAGCTGCAGTCTTTTTTGTACCGGTGAATGACAGCGGCTGATCCAGACCGGTCCACGGTGTCAGAGCCTCTATCTGTGTAGTGATACGCGGTACGTCAGCCTTGGCCTCGGTGAGCTCCTTATCAAGCCGCAGGATGTCTGTCACATCCTTCATTACGCTGTCACGCTTTTTTGTATTTGTCTCATACTCCTCCAGCGTGATCGGCGTCCTGCCTGCAAAGGCTGAAAGAATGGATGTTTTTTCCGGGGCGGCTGCAGCGAGAATCTCCAGAGCCTTGTCCGCCTGGGCGGCATTCTTGGTGAAGAGCTGAGCAGACTGGGAAACATCTATCCGGTTGAAGACGGTATCGTTTTCGTCATCTTCTCTTGATATGATCTCCACCGCCTCGGTGCGTTGCAGCATCTCAAGTATTGCCTTGCGGTCATGCCTCTTGGCACATACGATCATGTGCTTCATTGGCAGAACTGACATATATTGACCTCCTTTTCATTTTATAGTGACGATATTTGATATGCTTAAATGCTTAAGCTGTCAGATCGTCGAGGATGAGCTTTACGGCTTCATCCTTCTTTGCTTCGACTGATGAGCGGAGAGCAGCTGCATCTTTCTTTGCATTCTCCTCTGCTTCGCTCAGGATGGCCTCACTCTTGCTCGAAGCTTCTTTCAAGAGTCCCTCGGCCTTGGCCTTTGCTTCCCTGGTAAGGTCTACCTTCAGGGCAGCGGCAGCATCCTCGGCTTCAGCAAGGATCCTGTCCGCTTCCACGACCGCATTCTTCTCTGCGGCATCGGAAGCAAGTTCGGCTTCACGGATCTTTTCTATTGTATCCATTGCCAAATCCCATCACCTTCCATTCGTGTTTTTTGTACAAAAGTAACGAAACAATTTTATCGTATATCGCTTCTATTAGCAAGTTGCTATGGCAGATTTCAAAGAGTATACTTTTTTACGCGAAAGCAAAATCTGGGGCAGGGAAAAGGATATGAAGAACATACATTTTATAGGAATAGGCGGTATCAGTATGAGCGGCATAGCGGAGCTTATGATATCGCGCGGATACAAAGTTTCAGGGTCGGATGCACACGAATCGGATATCACCGACAGACTGTCTGCAATGGGGGCCGTCATAGGCTATCCCCAGAAGGCGGAGAACATACCGGAAGATACCGATACGGTGGTGATGACGGCTGCCATACATGAGGACAATCCCGAGCTTAAGGAAGCAAAGCGAAGAGGTCTTCATATAGAAACAAGAGCGGAGTTCCTCGGTAAGATAATGAAGGAGTACCACACACCCGTGGCCATAGCAGGCACTCACGGCAAGACCACGACAACGGCGATGGTATCCGAAATACTGCTGAGAGCAAAGAAGGATCCGACCATATCAATAGGAGGAGTATTGCGTGACATCGGAGGAAACTTCCGGGTGGGAGCCGGGGAATACTTCGTGATGGAGGCGTGTGAATACACCAATTCGTATCACTCCTTCTATCCCAGGATAGGCGTGATACTCAATGTCGAAGCGGATCATCTGGACTTTTTCAAGGATATTGAGGATATCAGACGTTCATTCCACGGGTTTGCGGCGAATATACCGGACGACGGTGTTCTTATTATAAATGCGGACATAGAAGGAATAGAAGAGATCACGGACGGACTGAAATGCAGAGTGGTGACATTCGGGGAGAAAGAAGGAGCAGACTACAGGGCGGAGAATATCGTGCTCGATGAGTATGCGAGAGCTACCTTTGAAGCAGTCCATGAAGGAAAAAGAAATAAATATTCCCTGGGGGTAGGCGGAGTCCACAACGTGACCAATTCACTCGCGGCTATCGCCGTTGCTGAACAACTCGGAGTCTCATACGAAGATACGGCAGGAGGGCTCGGGGATTTCAAGGGGACCGACAGGAG
>JAEEGL014970641.1_pt1 | contig 35081 bp, 31 predicted proteins | sample 9134231 | NCBI WGS metagenome assembly JAEEGL01 (sample SAMN16246548, study PRJNA631951) | gut metagenome | biome: gut microbiome; feature: rumen; material: fiber-attached | host: Bos | place: Iran: Karaj | collected 2018-10 | reverse complement strand
TGGAACTTGATTGCTCAGAGGGCGTCAATGCCTTTATTGGCGATAATGGCGCTGGTAAATCTACTGTGCTTGAGGCTGTTGCGTTGCTCTATTCTTGGCTTGGTGCAAGATTTAATTCCCCAAAAGGCAACGGACGAAAGATTCGGAAGGAGGATGTCCGTTCAGGTTCAGAATATTGCTTTTTGTCAATAGAGGTGGAACATATAGGAATGACAGCGAGTTGGTCGCTTCTTAATGGCAATCCTCCTGTAGATGGTAAGGAAAGGAAGACAGACCTCAGACAATTATTTCCTTTGGTTATTCATATTCGTGACTATAACGAAGATGAGCGTTTCTTGTTTGCTGTATATGGTGTGAACAGAAACGTTTCTTCCATAACCGTTAATAAGCGAGTTTATGGGAAAAAAGAGGATCAGTGGAAAGCAGCAAATTATTCTTTTGCGAATACGAATTGGAAGCAGTTCTTCAACTGGTACTATGAGCGCGAGAATGAAGAAAATCGCATGAAGGCGCGTTTCAATCCGCAGTATCATGATGAATCGCTCGATACCATAAAGGAGTGTCTGAAAGAAGTGTTCCCTGAATACAAAAACCTTCGTGTAGAAGACCGTCCTACTCGCTTTGTGATAGAAAAAAGTGGGAATACAATCAACTTCGAACGCCTCTCTGACGGTGAAAAGTGCTACATTACACTGGTCCTTGACATCGCCCGTCGCCTCTCTATGCAAAACGTTGACAGCACCCATATACTTGAGGGTGAACAAGTTGTTCTGATTGATGAATTGGATTTGCATTTGCATCCCTCTTGGCAACTACAGGTGGTGAGCAACTTGAAACATCTGTTCCCTAAATGCCAGTTCTTCATCACTTCCCACTCATCGTTAGTGCTTTCCAGTCTCGGTGAGCAAGATAATCTTGTAGTGCTGCGCGATGGGGGTAGATTGGAACTGTCTGATATACCCTACGGTGACAATGGCGATTATATCTTGAAGCGTTTCTTTGGACTGACTTCTGTCCGCAACCCTGAAGTTCAGGCAGAGATAGATTTTATTTCAGCCGAATTGAGTAAGGAGCATCCAAACCTTGCCGTGGTTGAAAGCAAACTTAATATGTTGAAAGAACAACGTGTTCAGTTTGAAGAGTCTGCCAAAATGCGACTCCAATTGGCTCAGAAAAAGAAAAATACCCATGAGAAAAATTGACAAAGGCGATCCGATGCCCTCTTTTTCTGAATTCGTTAGCAGAAACCACCCCGTAAAGTGGGAAGACGCTAAGGCGGTAAGCCGTATTTGGCGTGAGTACATACTTATGTATGAACAACACTGGTTAAGTGGCTATACAGAAGAACCTCTTCGCCTTGATGATTCACATATTGACCACTTTCGTAAGCAATCCTTATTCAATACACTTGTTTTTGATTGGAGTAATTTCATAGTGGACCAAAAGAACGATACATACGGTGCGAAATATAAAGACAACATAGTAAAAACTAAAGTCGACTACGAAAAGCTTATTAATCCTGCAACTGAAGATGCGGCAAATTTTTTTAAATACGAAGTAAATGGGAAGATTGACATAGCTGATGGATTGAGCGAACACGACAAAATGCGTGCGCTTTTTACCATAAATGCCTTCAATCTCAATGAAAGCAGTTTGGTGGAGCGCAGAAAAGTGATACTTAATATCATTATGGATTCTTTCAATGATTTGAGTGATGATATGGTACGTGACGCTTTGGCTGCCGAGGGCTTTACAAGTGTGGTCGAACAACTTTTGAAAGAACGTAAATGGGAAGAGTGAGCCTTATGATAACTAAAAAACGTGAAATGGCTGAATGGATTTTCGATTTCTTTCGGAGTCCCAAGGCCGATATCAATGGTATGGTCATGATGCGTGCTATCCAAAAAAAGCTCATTGAACTCAACCCTAAAGAGCGTGATCTCTTTGTTCCTGTTGCCAACGAACTTATAGAAAACGGTTATTTCACTTATGAAGAGGGACCTCTTCAAAGTTTACGCCTAACACAAAAAGGACGGAATTATATTTACGACCCTTCTGCTGAACTTGATTGTTGTCACGAATCAAACCTCAACCCAACTCAGGCTCAGTATATTGTGAATTGGCACAATAGTTTTGTGGATTATATTCATAAATTGCAACTTCTTATTGATGGGTTGATTTTGAATCCTAATATAACGGAAGAAGACAAACGAGGATTGCAATTATGTCAAATGTTGTTGAAAGGCAAGGATGTGCAGGATGTCGAAAAAAGTCTGAACGAAGGAATTGTCAACAAAGAGGTACTCGATAAGATAGAAAAATTGAATAAAGACTTGGTAGATGTGGCTATTGAATATTTCCATACAGAAGCCATCGTTAAGGAATTTTGGAAACAGTTGGCACATATAAAAATAGAACGCGATAAGCAAGCAGAAGCAGATAGGTTGAATATTCTCAAAATCAACATTTAGTATGTCCAGGAAAAATCATCAACCATGCGACTTCACAGAACTCTCTTCTATTTCATGCTTGCCGTTTTTGTGGTGGGTGTTATTGTGGCTTGTACGGTTGAATTCTCCACTGTGTCGAGCCGAATAGCAACCGGACTTATTTCTGGTGCAATGGTTGGTTTGTTGTCTTCGCTGGTTAACTACCATTATGCTTGGCAAACCTACATTAGCGGAATCTATGACAGCACGTTCGAGTTGTTTAGTGAATTGGAGCATGAGATGATTGATGCTCGAGACACTGTTGAGCATATTGAAGAGGGTGACCGGCAGAACGCCATTTTGTGGCTGACTTCCATGGCAAGGAGAACAGAAAAATATGATGACGAAAAGAATCCTTCGCACACACGCTATACAAAGTACATGGCGAAGTTCAACTGTTTTCAATATGCCCCCTTGTTCCCATTCGGCAAAACCAAGGATGCCCTACAACGATTAACCATACAGGTTGGCAAATTAGGCAAGATTACTACTTACAGAGTTATGTGCCGCTTGTCTTTCTGTTTAGAGGAAGGACATTTTGCTAATGAAGAAGATGAACGGGAAGCCATAGGCGACCGCGACAAGTTTTACGAATACATAAAGCAAAGCATGGTCGATTGGCGCGACTACACAGCGTGTATGATGCGTGAGTTATGTTACAATATCAAAGGATTGCAGACATCCATTAGACCCTTCTTACTGGAAGAAGACTACAAAGAGCTGCCAAAAATGTTGTTTGGGTTGAAGAACGACTATTTGAAAAATCTCCCTGTCAGAAATCCCTTATATGAAAAAAAGGTAAAAAAAGAAGACGCTGATGCAGAGACAGAAGAAACGAATGAAGGTCAAGATAATCCAGAAAGCGAAAAAAACAATCAAGAGTTTGACTTAAACGAAGGGTGATCTGAGACTAATCATTCGGTAATATTTCTATAAGGCAGTAAATGCAAAAGTGGTTAAAATATACAATATTGATAGTTGCAGGTTTATTCCTGCTCATCGTTGTGATGCCGTTATTGTTGAACTGGCTTATTCTTCGTGAACGTCGGTTTGATATTGTAGGCACTGCGACAGATTGGCTCCATTTTTGGCCTGTTTATTTGAGTGCCATCGGCACCATAGCTATGACCATTGCCACGGTATGTACGCTGAAAGCTTATCAAAAACAAATGGCAAGTATGATAGCGAGCGAAGGGGCTCAATTGGTGTTTTCTTTGTGCAGCGATTATGAATATGTGCTTCTGAAGGTTACGAATATAGGCCGATCTGTTGCAAGAAACATTCAGCTGAGTATCCCGAACAGGCTCGAAATGATTGAGCGCAATGCAGGGGTGTCCTTCGGTGAAGGCTTGATAAAGCATTTCAACAACCTCAATCCTATTCCATTGCTCCTGCCCAATCAGAGCGGTTACATACCTTTATATATGTATCGTGCGCTAAGTGAATCAATCAAGAACAAGGATGGAGTAAGGACAGTTGAAGTGTTCGGAGATATATATCGTCTAGAAATCATAGCTGAAATAAATGAGTATTTTAAGAATGAGACCTTTACAGTAACTGGTTGTTATACGAATTTTCTCAATCAGCAACATCCAATAAGTCAAGAAGTTGATAATACCTATAATGTATCGCTTGCAGATGAGAATAAAACAAAAGAGCGTATGCTCAGAGAATTTAATAAGAATCTTGCAGGTATTAAAACCGAACTTCATTCATCCGATACTTCCAAACTGAAAGATATAGATGCAGCTTTGGATAAAGTCAAATCAGAATTGCATTCAATAAGCGATAGCCTCAAGAAGATTGAAATGAAAATCAAGAAATAGCCATCGAAAGCTTAAATAAAGGTACTCTAGGTACATTTGCGGGATAAACTCGCAAAAGAGTTTTCCACTCTGAAAGTGTTACAGCCCAATGCCGCATAAGCGCGAAGCGCGAAAAGAAATTAGCGTTTTTCGAGTTTTTCGACGTGAAAATAATGAGCGAAGCGAATAATATTTCTGTGCTTTCCGTGCTTTCTGTGTGAAATAAAAAAAAGAGCGAAGCGAAAAAATTCCCAGTACTCTCAACCAAAATAATTCGTACCTTTGCCGTGCAGGAACTTAATAATCATTCTTGCGATGATGTGTTTCAATTAATTAAGCAATCCATTGAGGTGGTACCAACAATTTCTTAAAGAAGAAATGCTAATAATAATCTGATTTTATCGTTTTGTTGAGCTAATCGTAACAAAAAAGCCATCCTTGGCAAATGTCAAGCACAAATATTATTGATGATCTGGTTTTGTTAAAATGCTTCAGTCAATATTTTATGGGAATGGGATTAACCGCGTAACGGAAGGGATGCCTTCGTGGGATGATCTTATCAAGGATATTTCCAATGAACAGGTGGATAACAGTATCCCTAATACACTGAAATATGAGGCAATTATTCTTAAAGAGCCTTATCGTCAACCTGACCTGCAATTGGTGTCTAACGATGGGTATCAACTAATCGATAAAGATGGTAACTTGTTATATATCTCTGGGCAGTTAACTGAAAAGGTGTTGAAAGAACGCATAGCTGGACGACTGAAAACTTTTCCATCGAACAAAGTTTATGAAAGAATTGCCCAACTGCCGTTTTCACATTATATCACCACAAACTACGATAATACACTTTTCAAATCACTAGGCGATGGCATTATTGATTCTAAATACCGTATAGAAAAGCTTTACAGCATAAGGAGACATTATAAATTTGATTCTGGCAACGAGGACATCCACTGTTATTGGCCTATTCATGGTAATATTGAATCACCTGCGAGTATCATGCTGGGGTTTGACCATTATTGTGGCTCTTTGGCGAAAATTGAGAATTATATAAAAGGTAACTATGTAGCTCCTGATGGTAGGATAGATTCTATGACTAAGCGTCTTCAGCAAGGTGTCATGAATATTACCTCGTGGATTGATTTGTTTTTTATATCAGATGTCCACATTATAGGTCTCAATCTGGGTTATGAAGAAACAGATCTTTGGTGGGTGCTCAACAAGCGTTGTCGTATCAAACAAGCTCAGCCCGATTTAATTAGAAACACAATCAGTTTTTATCCTGTTGACACCCTGTCTGGCGACAAAGAGCAACTGCTTTCTAGTTTTGGAGTGATAATTGAAGAGTTGGATGATAAATATAAACGTATTAAATCTTCATACGAAATGCGTTATTTAAAGCAATTGGAAATTATTGAGAATAAGGTCAAATTGACATCTTTACTAAAATAGTATGTGGATTAGCATCTCTCCTGATTTTCAAACAATATTATTTGTCGCGAAAAAATACGTTCGTTTTTCAATCAGCAGGAATATTTAGTGCAATAACATGAACGCGAGAAAATTCAAGGTTTTTATAGGCTCTCCGACTGATACAAAAAGTGAAAGAGAGATTGTTGATGAGGTAATTGACCAAATCAATGATACTCTTGGAAGGGAAAGGAATATACTTGTAGAGGCTTTTAAATGGGAAAAGAGTGTAATTCCTGATGTTGGAAATACACCACAAGATGTAATCAACAAGCAGGGTGACGGGTTTGATATTTTTGTCGGCCTTATGTGGAATAAATATGGCACTAAGGGGGCAAACGGAATGTCGCCATCCGAGGAGGAATACGACATTGCATATAAGTCATTTAAAAATGGAGGATCTTGTAAGAGGATATTGTATTTTTGTAACGAGGCTCCCATAAAACCAAAGGATATTGATGTCAATCAGATTACATATATTCGTGCATTTCATGAAAGATTGACTAAAGATGGCGTGTTCTACAAGAGTTACAATGGAATAGAGGATTTTAAGAAGGTTTTTCATGTGGCATTGTATCAAGCGTTAACTGATTTGTTGGCAAATAAAGCATTTGTAGTAAATAAAAACGGGCTGCGTGGGAAAACAACTTTGGATTTTGATAAAAATACGAAACTTCTTTACGACTCTCTTTTGATGAGTCCTCGTGTTGGCAAGATAAAAAAGGCTTTTGTTGAATCGTATGTCCAATTGTATCTGTACAATCATAAAGATTCATCAGTGAAAGAGATATGCGATTATCTTGAAAAAACCATTCAATATCCTGATAGAAAATTCTATGAGAATGTTGTGTCAACGATGAAACGAGATGGCTTGATAGATGGGGCAAAGCAATTTCATTTGACATCAGACGTTGAAAAAGCTATTGAATCAATCGTAAATCAAGCTGCGGAAAGTGAAAAATTGTTGTTGGAGGAGTGTGAGGATATTTGCAGGAAGTTTAATATCAGTCTTGATTCATCTGAATTATATAATAACATCTCTCGCCTTTTTGACGAATGTTATGATATAGACGATGTAACAACAGAGGAAGAGCCGTCCAACAAACAGCAGATCCAAGGTAAGGTAACAGACCAGCTTGTTGTTTATATTTCAAAGGAAACTGGTTTATCCGAAGAATTATCAACAAATATTGCGACAGAGTTTGTGTCAGCCTGTTGCAATAATCCAATCTTCGACAAATGTAGTACTTCCAAGATGTTTCTGAATCTTTTCAAGCAGGATAAATTGGAACAATACATGAGTCAGACCACAAGACATCTGTTTTTGGATACGCAAGTCTTACTGCAAATTGTCTGTACTCTCTACACTAACGACACCATAAGTCTTGATGATTTTTACACCGATGGACGTCTCTTTTGGAATAGTGTAAAAAGTAATAATTTGACAAGATTGTATACCACTAATTGTTATGTTGATGAATTAGTGGGTAATATGTTGGAAGCGCAACGTGTCGCATCATTTTTACGCTATGATTTACAGGAACTTTTTGGTGAATCAAACAATGTATTTTTACGAGACTTTTTAAGGCAGAAAAAGTTGGGGTTAACGGATTCAATTGAAAAGTATTTCTCTGATTTGTTGGATATAGATGAGGACGAGGTTCTATCTGATGAATTTCAAGATATTGCTTACAATGCCATTGTGGATCTTTTTGAAAATGTTGGAATACAAATAGAAGAAATACCGTTTTATGAGAATTACGATGAATATAGAGGGGAGTATCAAAAAGCATTGTATCTTGTAGGCTATGAGAAAAAAGACCAAACATTGAGCAATGATTTGAATGCTATTCTTTACATGTCTGACTTCGCCAAGAAAACTCGACAAATCCCATATTTGGTCACGAGGGATAATTCTTTTATTAAAGTTCGTAAGAAAATCATGGAGAAAATTCCGAGTTTGTCGTTTTGGCACATTCATTCTCCTCTACGGGTAGCCAATATGCTTTCGGTGATGACTTTAAAACTGAACCCTGCTGTTGTTAATAGAAACATTGTATCCATTGTCGAAAAGAGTTTTGACACGCACAATAGTGATACTTTTTTGGATGTTATGGCAAATTATGTAGATAAGAGTAAGTTGAACGAATGGGAGTTTGCCAAAAAAATGAAGAATCTTAAAAAGTCATTGGAAGAAAAAAATGTTTCAGATGAAGGGTCAAATGTTAATGCGAAACCAGCTGTTGAGGATTATTTCAATTATTTGATCAAGAGATATTCCAATACTGAGGATGAAATGGATGTTTTTGTCAATATGTTTGCCGACAATGACTATGCTGATGTTATTATATCTGCAGTAAAAGATACTATTGAAGGATTCTTTGCCAATGGAGATAACTCATCTGTGAATAAACAGTTTGATAAACTAATAAAATTATATAGGTATTCACACACAAGTAGCGTTGATTCAATTTAAATAATTATATAAAAGAAACAAACAAGAGTCTCGTCGGTCCTTTATGCACAGCCCGTGGCTCTTATTTGCAGAATAGATCTTATCCATCGTTTAACCTAAGAGGACCACAACAAAAAACATCATACATCAAACCTCAAACATCATACCTCTAAATCGGTTAATCCGGCCGGGATTATAACTTAAACCCAAAATACTTCATACACCATCCATCAAACATCATACATCATACATCTTATGAACACCATCCTCGTCACCGGCTCCGCCGGCTTCATCGGTGCCAACCTTGTGAAGCGCCTCTTTCAGGATATGAAAGAAGGCACCATCGTGGGCATTGACAATCTAAACAACTACTACGACCCGTCTCTCAAAGAGTACCGCCTTCGTGAGTTGGATAAGGCAAAGCCGGCCAACATCAACTATCAGATCATCAAGGGCAGTATTGCCGACCGAGAACTGATTGACCGCCTGTTTGCGGAATATAAGTTCGACATCGTAGTCAACCTCGCTGCCCAAGCTGGTGTTCGTTATAGTATCGAGAACCCTGATGTGTATATCGAGAGCAACATCATAGGTTTCTACAACATCCTGGAAGCTTGCCGCCACAATCCAGTTGAACATCTGGTGTATGCTTCTTCAAGCTCCGTGTATGGCGGCAACAAGAAGGTTCCGTTTAGTACAGAGGATAGAGTAGATAATCCTGTAAGTCTTTACGCTGCAACAAAGAAATCTAACGAGCTGATGGCTCACTGCTACAGCAAACTCTACAACATCCCCAGCACCGGTCTGCGTTTCTTTACCGTTTACGGCCCCGCTGGCCGCCCTGATATGGCTTACTTTGGCTTTACTAATAAACTCTTGAAGGGCGAAACCATCCAGATATACAACTACGGCAACTGTCGCAGGGATTTCACCTATGTGGACGACATTGTGGAAGGCATTGTCCGTGTGATGGCCAAAGCCCCTGAAAAGCGCAATGGCGAAGACGGTCTACCAATCCCTCCCTATGCGGTCTATAACATTGGCGGTGGCCAACCCGAAAATCTGCTCGACTTTGTGCAAACCTTGCAGGAGGAATTGTTGAGAGCAGGAGTTCTGCCGCAGGATTACGACTTTGAAGCCCACAAGCAGCTCGTCCCGATGCAACCTGGCGATGTGCCTACAACCTATGCCGATGCCACCGCCCTCGAGCGTGACTTTGGCTTTACGCCTAAGATTACGCTGAGAGAAGGGCTGAGAAAGTTTGCTGAATGGTATAAAGAGTATTATAAATAGTTACAGTTCAAAAGAACAATTTCTGTGCTTTCTGTGTGAAATAAAAGCGAGCGTAGCGAATGATTGAATTCGAAATCAACGAGCTAGGGGCTGAACTGAGCAGCCTGAGATGCAACGGAAGGGAATACCTCTGGCAAGGTAATCCCGACTATTGGAAACGTCGTGCCCCGATTTTGTTCCCCATTGTCGGTCGTTTAGCTGATGATACCCTTCGAATCGACGGGGTTGAATACTGGATGAAGCAGCATGGCTTTGCCCGCGATGTGGAATTCACTATATTGGATAGCCATACAATGCAGTTGGCTTGCGAATATCCCTTGCCTAATTACCCTTATCGGTTTAAGCTGACGGCACATTATGTGGTTGAAGGCAGCAAGCTTCAGTGCAACTGGGAGGTACAGAACGGTGACGACCGCACCATGCATTTCCAGATAGGCGCCCATCCGGCATTTCTCTTGCCCGACTACGATGCCTCTGACGCCATTCATGGCTACCTCCAGTGCTACGATGCTCAAGGCAAGATAGTTTCGCCCATGATATTCTCCTGCCTTGATGACGGATTGAGGCATTCATATGGAACACCAAAAATGTTGCCGCCTCACACCTCCATGATTCCGTTAGCCAGTCGCACATTCGCCAACGATGCTATCCTTTTGGAAGATTACCATGTCTCCAGTGTGGCATTACTTGACAAGCAAGGCCACAAGGTGCTGACGGTCTCTTGCCCGCAGGCCGATGCCTTTGGTCTTTGGGCACCCAACAAACCCGGCAGTCCGTTTGTGTGTATCGAACCCTGGTGCGGCATAGCTGACAGATACGACTTCCACGGAGATATATCCGAACGCGAATGCAACCATAGCCTCCAGCCTGGTGATCGGTTTTTGTTTAGATATGAGATTCTATTCTAATTTCTGTGCTTTCTGTGTGACATTAAAAAAAAAGTGAGCGAAGCGAAGCAAAAATCTGTGAAATCTGTGTGACAAAATAAATGAGCGAAGCGAATAATCTCTGTGTGAAATAAAAATTTCCCCCAGCACGCCCAACCAAAATATTTTGTACTTTTGCATCGCAGGAGTTATTGTCAAATTCCTGTAAGGTGCCGGGTAAATGCCGCTGGGTCAGAGGGCGACCCCTGGTTCCGGAATCCCGGAACTCCCTTTCGGGGCCCTTCTTGCAGATGCAGGGAGGAATATTAGATTTTGTCGGTTAATCCCGGGGGGATTATGACATAATCTTTAAAACATCAAACATAAGATAGCAAACAACGGCTTCCGGCATTTACACGCAACCGGTGCCGCTTTCGGGGCAGGAGGGCATTCCGCACGGCCCAATTGCCCCACAACATAGGGATAGTGCACCCGCAGGTCTCTCAAAAATGGTTCAATACCCTGCGGGGCCTAGACCTTTAATCTTGAAATTTTAAAATACTAGCATTATGAAAATATCAGTAGCAGGTACAGGTTATGTGGGCATGAGCATTGCCACCTTGCTTGCTCAACACAATGAAGTGACCGCTGTGGATGTGGTTCCGGAGCGTGTGAAATTGGTGAACAATAAGAAATCACCTATTCAAGATGATTATATTGAGGAATATCTGTCATCCAAGTCACTAAACCTAAAGGCTACGCTTGACCAAGATGCCGGATACAAGGATGCCGATTTTGTGGTCATAGCTGCACCTACTAACTATGACCCTCAGAAGAACTTTTTCGATACCAGCGCCGTGGAGGCTGTCATTGATGCCGTGCTGAAAGTGAACCCCGATGCTGTGATGGTTATAAAGAGCACTATCCCAGTTGGCTATACTCGCAGCCTATATGTGAAATATAGAGCTAAGGGCATTAAGAAGTTTAACCTGCTTTTTAGCCCCGAATTCCTTCGTGAAAGTAAAGCACTTTACGACAACCTTTATCCTTCAAGAATCATTGTGGGGATCCCTAAAATGATGGGGAAAGAATATAATGAAGAGAATGATGCAATTAAAACACTTACCGATTTGGAGTGGCTTACGGATAGAGCGCATAAGTTTGCTGATTTATTGAAAGAAGCTGCTGTCAAGCAGGATGTACCGGTACTTTTCATTGGCATGAAAGAGGCTGAGGCTGTGAAACTCTTTGCCAATACCTATTTGGCTCTTCGTGTAAGTTACTTTAATGAATTGGATACTTATGCTGAGGTTAAAGACCTTGACCCGCAAGCGATTATTGAAGGTGTAGGTCTAGATCCTCGAATTGGCACGCATTATAACAATCCTTCATTTGGCTACGGTGGCTATTGTCTCCCTAAGGATACCAAGCAACTCTTGGCTAACTATCAGGATGTGCCACAGGAGATGATGACCGCCATCGTGCAAAGCAATCGTACACGTAAAGACTATATTGCCGATGCGGTTCTACGCAAGGCTGGTTATTATGAGGCCAGCAGCCAATGGGATACTAATCGTGAAAAAAAGTGCGTAATTGGTGTGTATCGTCTCACAATGAAAAGTAATAGCGATAATTTCCGCCAAAGTGCCATCCAAGGCATCATGAAGCGCATCAAAGCAAAAGGTGCGGAGGTTATTATCTATGAACCTACTATCCCTGATGGAGAGTCGTTCTTTGGTTCTTTGGTGATTAATAATCTTGAAAAGTTCAAAGAACAAAGCAAGGCGATAATAGCAAATCGTTATGACAGTTGTCTCGATGATGTTATTGATAGAGTTTATACAAGAGATATTTTTAAACGAGATTAGTGCTTTGTGTTGATAAGATACAATTTCGTTTAGCATATTATAATATGTTTTATTTAATATGTTGTAAGAAGTTGACATGGCATCAGTAAAACAGGATCTCCTATCTGGCGTGTTTTGGTCGTCTGTTGAGAAATATTCTGGGTTAATAGTGAGTATCATAGTCTCTATGATACTGGCGAGGTTATTGAGCCCTGAACAATTTGGTGTTGTGGCTATTGCTAATGTTATAATACTTTTTCTCACAATGCTTTGCCAGATGGGAATTGGACCGGCAATTATTCAACGAAGAGATTTATCAAATCAGGACATTAACTCAATATACTCAATAACTTGTATTTTAGGAGCTTTTTTGGCAATTGCTTTCTTTTTTTCGTCAAGTTTAATAGCAAGCTATTATAGCAACGAAGCATTGAAATCTGTTTGTGAGATTCTGTCAATCAACGTATTTTTCTCCGCAGCTAATATGGTCCCTAATGCCTTGATGGCGAAGAATAAAAGATTCAAACAGATTGCAAAACGAACATTAATATTACAAGTGTCAAGTGGAGTTTTGTCTGTTATTGCAGCCTTGCTTGGTTGTGGTATATATTCACTTCTTATATCTCCAGTTCTAACATCAATAGGAATTTTTTTCTATAATCGCAGATTTTATAAAGTGAACTTTGTTAAAAAATTATCGTTTGAGCCGTTTCAACGGATTTTTTCCTATTCTGCTTATCAGTTTCTTTTTCAATTTATCAATTATTGGGCTGGAAATATCGATAAGTTAATAATTGGTAAGTATATCAGCAGTAGTGATTTAGGCTATTACCAAAAATCCTATCAGTTAGTTCAGTTGCCGTTGAATAACGTGTCAACGGTCATTAATCCAGTTTTGCAGCCTGTCTTATCGGAGTTCCAAGATGATAAAAGAAGTGTAGGTGATAAATTCTTGAAAATAATGAAAATGATAGGAACGATATCATCACCTGTTGCCGCTTTGCTATTCTTTTGCGGAACAGAGATTATCTTGGTGTTTTATGGTCAACAATGGACATCTGCAATACCAAGTTTTAAGATTCTGTCATTAATGATACCAGTTCAAATGATTTTGGCATCTAGTGCTAGCTTCTTCCAATCAACGAATGAGACAAAAAAGTTATTCATTGTTGGTTTTATTAATTCAATTGTTATCATTACTGCGATTCTTATTTCTGCTTCATTGTATAAAACAATTGAAGCAATCGCTTGGAGCGTTACCATTACTTCTTATTGTAGTTTCGCTGTTACATATTACTTTATTTTGGTTATTATTTTAAAATTTAAATTAAAAGAAATACTAGATTTCTTTACTTCTCCTTTGATTGTAGGACTTATTTCATTCGTGATGTTAGGCATCGTGGATTATATATTCGCAAGTATACCAGTAATAGGGTGTGTGGTAAAAATACTATTAACCATGGCCATTATTTATCTGGCTCTTCTTATTTGCCACAATATTAATGTATTCATTATTCTTTTTAAGAGATTAAAAAAACTATGACAGAGAATAGTCCGCATGTCATTTTAATATCAAGTTCAAAGTCGTCTGCAAATTTTGCGGTAGCTCAAGCTATTGTAAAAGGTTTGCTCGAAGACTGCGTCATCCACCATGTTTTTTTCTCAGAAAAAGAAGAAGAATATGAAAGAGATTCATATTATATTCCACACCCTGTGTTTAATCTTAGAAAAAGGAGATATAATCACATATTATCTAAATTAAGAATAAACTTTCTTAAGAGGATATATCAATCATTGTTTTATCATATCACTAATCTTTCAGACAATTTCGTTCGAACAAGAATAGAAAAAAATGGATTGCTTGTTGTCAATAGTATTATCAGAAAACACTCCGATATTTTAGTTATAGCCACAAATAATCCTATTTATGCACAAAAAATTTTGATTAAGTCCTCTATTGAAAATCCAACAGTTCTTCATATACCATTGTGGTTAGATCCATATCTAATGCGATATGACAAAATTAATTTCTTATGGAAATCATGTGCGTCCTATTTAGAAAAAAAATTGTTTAGTAAATCAGATACAATTTTTTCTTTACCAGAAACCTTCAATGGTAATCCAAATATTAAGTTATATGAGAATAAACATGTTACGTTTGAGATCCCATTTATAAAGAATATAGAAGTCCAAACACGTAATAAGGATGTTTATTTTGCCGGCAGTTTCGTCCAAAACTTACGAGAGCCTAACTTTGCTTTTCGGCTGTTATTACAAGTCTTGCCAGATATAGATGCAGAAATAAGATTCATTTTCCATATTAATAATCCGGATAATTATAGAATCATCGAGAATCAAAGCAATCATCGAATTCTTATTAATCCATTTATTTCAAGAGAAGAATTGGAGAAAAAATTGTCCCAATGCTATATGTTGATAAATATAGGTAATATAAACAGTTTTCAGATGCCAAGTAAGGTGGTTGAATATATCTCTTTTAAGAAGCCTATTATCTATTTTCAACATGATTTTGATGATCCATCTTTAAGATATTACGACCTTTATCCTGATGTCTGTAAACTAAAAGAAGAAGATGATATTTCCATTTCAAAGAAAAAACTATTATCTTTTTTTTCAAAAAAACATGAAATAATACAATACGAAGATTTAATGAGGATACCTTTGTTTGAGAGAAGTACCGCTGAATATGTAGCTAAGCAGATATCAAAAAAATACGATACCAATTTTAAAACAGATATGATATGAAAGGCATAGTACTTGCCGGTGGCTCCGGCACAAGATTGTACCCTATTACAAAGGGTGTAAGCAAACAATTATTGCCCATCTATGATAAACCGATGGTTTATTATCCTATCAGCGCGCTGATGCTGGCAGGGATTAGGGATATTCTGATTATTTCTACACCGTATGACCTGCCTGGTTTCAAGCGTCTGCTGGGAGATGGATCTGACTATGGTGTACACTTCGAGTATGCAGAGCAGCCCTCACCCGATGGCCTGGCCCAGGCTTTCATCATTGGTGAGAAGTTTATTGGTAATGATTCTGCTTGCCTTGTTCTGGGTGATAATATTTTCTACGGTAGCGGGTTTACTAACTTGCTTAGAAAGGCAGTAGAAGATGCTGAGAAGAACCAGAAGGCCACGGTCTTTGGCTATTGGGTTTCAGATCCCGAGCGTTATGGTGTTGCTGAGTTTGATAAGCAGGGTAATTGCTTAAGCATTGAAGAGAAGCCTAAAGAACCAAAAAGCAATTATGCAGTAGTAGGTCTATATTTCTATCCCAACAAAGTGGTGGATGTGGCCAAACATATCAAACCAAGCGCAAGAGGTGAACTAGAAATCACAACTGTGAACCAAGAATTCCTGAAAGATGGTGAACTAAAAGTTCAAGTCTTTGGCCGAGGCTTTGCTTGGTTGGATACTGGCACTCACGACAGCCTTGCAGAAGCAAGCACATTCGTTGAGGTTATAGAGAAAAGACAGGGGTTGAAAATTGCTTGCCTTGAGGGCATTGCTTACCGTAATGGATGGATCTCTGAGGAGAAAATGAGAGATATTGCAAAGCCTATGCTTAAAAACCAGTACGGCCAATATCTCTTGAATGTTATTGACGAAATGAAGGAAGAAGTTACTTCTTTAACCTTAACACATCCCAAAAATCATTGATATGTCAAAATGTAAGATAGCAATTATAGGGTCTGGGGACTTGGGAAAAAGTATTGCTCATTATGCATCTGATAACGGGTATACGGTTTCTGGCTTTTATGATGATTTCCAAAAAGAAAAAAATGTAGCCGGTATTCAAATTCTAGGGAAACTTGACAAAATAGAAGAAGACTTCAAATCCAATTTGTTTGATGCATTAGTCTGTGCCATCGGGTACTACCATTTTGATTTTAGAGAACATGTCTTTAATAAGTATCATCACCAATTAGGGATACCGTTTGCTACGATTATTGATAAAACATGCCATGTTGATTCTTCTGCAACTATTGGAGAGGGTGTCGTTATGTTTCCGACCGCATTGGTTGATAAAGGGTGTGTAATTGAGGATAATGTCCTTCTTAATATTGGCGTAACAATAGCTCATGATTCTCGAGTTCAAGAACATTCTTTCTTATCACCGAGGGTTGCAATAGCAGGTTTTTCTACGATTGGAAAAAGATGTATGATAGGAATTAATTCTACTATTATTGACAATATTCAAATATGCGATGATGTGCGAGTTGGGGGGGGGCAATTTAGTCATTAGGAGTATCGAGAAACCTGGTTTATATGTAGGTTCTCCTGTTAGATGGATAAAATAATAATATATGAATCAAATAAATGTTTTAATTTTAGGCGTTGGTGGAAATGTCAGTCAAGGTATACTAACCGCCATCAAAAGTTCTGAATTGAATTGCCATATAGTAGGAGCTTGTATTAGCGAGGAGTCCCTTGGATTGTATTATTGTGATACTGCATATGTTTCTCCTTATGCAAATGACCCAAAGTTTGTTGATTGGGTTATTGATGTATGCAATAAAGAGAAAATAGACATTGTTTTTAGTGGGGTTGAAGAAAATGTAGTCGCTTTAGAATCAAAAAGACAATTGTTTGAGTCAAAGACCCGAGCCATATTTATCTCTTCAACGAAAGAACAACTTGAAACAGGATTGAGCAAATATAAGACGGCTAGGTGGTTACAAGAGAATGGATGTAATTATCCTAAGTCCGCAGACATTTCTAACAAAGAGGAATTGGATGAACTAGTGAAAAAAGTGGGGTTCCCTTTGATTGCTAAACCAAACTCAGGAAAAGGTTCGCAGGGTATTTTTATAGCCCATTCTTTAGAGGACTTGAAACAGATAGAGGGTAAGGACTATTGTGTTCAAGAACTACTCGGAGATGACAAATCTGAATATACAATAGCCTGTTATGTGGACAAAACAGGAAGAGCTCATCAGACTCTGATTATGCATCGACATTTAAAGCATGGCACAACCTTTATGGCAGAGATAGTTCAAGATGATGCTATAAGAAAAGAGTGTGAGAAAATATGTGAGAGGTTTAAGCCACATGGCCCACTTAACATTCAGTTAAGAATGCATCACGGAAAACCCGTGTGTTTCGAATTAAATGTGAGATTCTCTGGAACAACACCGATAAGAGCCAGATGGGGATATAATGATGTTGAGGCAATGATTCGCGAGTACATTTTGGATGAGCCAGTTACTCTTAATCCTCTTAAAGAGGGTAAGGTTTATCGCTACTATAACGAGGCCTTTATAGATGTGAGCATGCAAAAAGAATTGAGAGAAAACGGTACTGTCAAAGATTGTGGAGTATTCAATAATTATATAAACGCAAAATGAAGAAGGTTTTGATAACGGGTGTCAATGGTCTGATAGGTAGTACAATTGCAGAACATCTAATAGATAAATTTGAGGTTATAGGTACTTCTATTGAGGATGCCAACCTTACAGGTCTTAATCTCAAGTACATCAAGTTAGATATTACTGACAAGGCATCTTTTGCACAATTGCCTAAAAAGGTAGATGTGGTAGTTCACTGTGCTGCCATTATAACGCACGATAATTATTCGAATATACTTTTAAATGCGAATTGTATTGGTGTGCAAAATATAGCTGCTTATGCGAATGAAGTAGGCTGTGAACGTATTATTTACTTCTCCAGTCTTCCTATTATTGGAAAGCCTTCTGTTATCCCCATCACAGAAGAACACCCAATCAATCCTCCAACTGTTTATCACGTTACAAAGTATTTCGGTGAACAAGTATTAAAGTTGCTGATGGGTGAGGATAGAATTGTTATATTCAGGATACCTTCGCCAATTGGTCGCAAGACGGCTCCCAATAAGATTGTACCAGTTTTTGTTAAAAATGCCATTGAAAACGTGGATTATAATCTTCTTGGACAAGGCAAAAGGATTCAGAATTATATTGATGTAAGAGATATCGCAAGAGCTGTGGAATGTGCAATTAATAAGAATGCTTTCGGTATTTTTAATATTGCTTCAGAGAAATCCTATTCCAACAAAGACCTCGCAGAACTCTGTATTGACCTCTTTAACTCCAGCTCCAAGATTAGTTTTAACGGAGTTGACAAGGAAGAAGATTATCAATGGATTGTTTCTACAGAAAAAGCTCATAAAGAACTAGGGTTTGAAGCGATATATTCATTAATAGATACACTCATAGAGATTGGCAAGAATTTCCGAAAATGAAAATACTCTTTATAAGCGATATTCATGGGAATTATCCTGCACTGATCTCGTTGGAGAAGTATTTCAGAGATGTCGATAAAGTAATATGCCTTGGGGATGTAGTCGGTTATCACTGTTATGTGAATGAAGTCATTGATTTCCTTAAGCAACATCAAGTGACTTGTATCCAAGGAAATCACGATAGATATGTCTTTGAGGGTTTGGAGCGACAGACCAAGGCAATCAATGATTCTGTGAGATTTGGAATTGAAATAGCGCAGAAAAAACTCACCGAGAGTAGTAAAGAATGGTTAGAAGCATTACCTACTTCACTTAGCTTTAAGGTGGATGAAATTTCCATCCTTTGTTGCCATGGAAGTCCGTGGGATGTAACCAATGGATATGTCTATGCTGATAGTGTGTTATTCCCAAAGATGAATGATTTTGCATTCGATGTGATTGCCTTGGGCCATACTCATAGGGCATATACAAAGAATATAGATAAGAAGATTGTGTTTAATCCTGGATCTGTTGGGCAAGCACGGGATACCGAAGGTAAAGCATGTGCAAAGATTTTTAATACAACTACAAAAGAATTTGATGTTATTCAAGAACCATACGATTTTATGGCGACATTGAAGGATTCAATATCTTACGGAGCCCAGGAATGGGTTTACAAACATTTTAAAACGGTAATCTAAATTTGATTTATAATATGATTCCTTTTAACAAACCCTTCCTTACTGGTAAGGAAGCTCATTACATGTATCAGGCAGTATATACAGGCAAACTGTCAGGAAATGGCGTGTTCACAAAAAAATGCCAGCAGTTCTTTGAAGAAAAATATGGCTTCAAAAAAGCAGTGATGACAACTTCAGGAACAGACGCGCTAGAGATGGCCGCCATCCTATGTGATGTGAAGCCTGGCGATGAAGTGATTGTGCCTTCTTATACTTTTGTTTCCTCTGCGTTGGCATTTGTACGTCAGGGAGCAAGAATCATATTTGCTGATAGTTGTGCAAACAACCCGAATATTGATGCTAATAAGATTGAAGCACTTATTACTGACAAGACCAAGGTGATAGTTCCTGTGCATTATGCAGGTGTGGCTTGCGATATGGACAAGATTATGGAGATTGCAAACCGTCACAATATCCTAGTGGTGGAGGATGCTGCGCAAGCAATCGATTCTTACTACAAAGGCAAGCCACTTGGTAGTATCGGCCATTTCGGATGCTTCTCTTTCCATGAGACAAAGAATGTTACAGCAGGTGGTGAAGGAGGATTGCTGACGGTTAACGATGAACGTTTCATCCGTCGTGCAGAAATCATTTGGGAGAAGGGAACTAATCGCGCAGAATTCTTCCGTGGTATGGTAAACAAGTATGGTTGGGTGGATACTGGTTCTAGTTTCTTGCCTTCTGAGATTAATAGTGCATTCCTTTGGGCACAATTGGAGAGCCTTGAGACCATTCAAAATCGTCGCAAGGCTATCTGGGACATCTACTATGAAGGATTAAAAGAATTGGCCGCAAAAGGTTGCTTTACCATGCCAAATATACCAGAGTTTGCTACAAATAACGGGCATATGTTCTATCTTGTCTGCCGAGACTTAGAAGAGCGTACAAGGCTTATTGCTCATTTGAAAGAAATAGGAATTTATGCTGCTTTCCACTATCTAAGTCTACATTTAAGTGACTATTATAGAGAGCATCATAAAGGAATAATACCAGACCTGTCTAATTGTGATCATTTTGCAGATTGTTTGGTTCGCTTACCATTGTTTTACGAGCTAGATTTAGAACAAGTAGATAACATTGTGAAAATTATAACTGAGTACTATAAAAACATCATGTAAATATCTGTATATAGAATATGTCGCTTATAAATATCATTCCTGACAAAAATAAATTAGCTATAGTTGTAGTCGGTTTTAATCGTGTAGATTCTATTAAACGTTTACTAGTATCCCTAGAAAAAGCTAAATATCCTTTTTATGGGGTGCCATTGATTATTAGTATTGATGCGAGTGATGAACAAGAACTATATGATTATGTAAATAAATATGAGTGGTCTTATGGCCCTTTGTATATTAATATACAAGAAAAACGTCTTGGCTTGCGCAATCATATAATACAATGTGGTGATTATACACAATTTTTCAAAGGGATAATATTGTTAGAGGATGATTTATTTGTCAGTGAATATTTTTACAGTTATGCCCTTAAAGCTCTAGATTTTTATTTCAATGAAGAAAGAATAGGGGGCTTTTCCCTTTATAAAAATGAAGTGAGTTCATTGGCGAATAATATGCCCGTAGAATTTGTCAATGATGGTTCGTCAAGTTTTCTGATGCAATCACCTGCAACGTGGGGTGAATTCTGGTCGGATAAACAGTGGAGCTTATTTAAATCTTGGTACAATAATTTTGATGATAGTACTATTAATGACTTGGATCTGCCAGAATGCGTGAAGCAATGGAAGAAAGCATGGAGCAAATACTATATGGCATATTTAATACAAACAGAACGTTTTTTCCTTTTCCCAAATATAAGTCATACAACTTGTTTTACAGAGGTTGGCGAACACGGACAAACAAGTCCTTGCCTTGGACAAGTAAATCTGTTATGTGGATTAGCCAACTATTCATTCAGGAAGTTTGAGGAATTGGTCTGTTATGATATTTTTTTGTCTAATATGCAGATATATGAATGGATGGGCATTCCATCTGATGAGCTATGTGTAGATTTATATGGTTTTAATCCTAACGCTTCGAAGTTTAAATATATATTGTCTCCATACATCTACAATCTTCCGATAATAAAAAAATACGGACTAAGGCTTCATCCTATTGAATTAAACATAAAATACGAAGTTCAAGGCTCTGGATTGTTTCTTTATTCAAATGAAAACTCAAATAAAAATATATGTAGAAAAATACCATTAAGGCTTGCTGATTATTATCTGAGGAATTTTAATATTAGATTATTACTTGATTATTCTTATACATATATTAAAAACAGTATAAAGAGAAAGTTGTCACGCTCATGAGAACGAAAAGCGAACTTTTGTCCTTCTTAAGAGAAGATTTCAGAAATTACGAGGAATCATGCTCTTTGAATATTCATTCTTTGTTAGTTCGATTGTCATCACACCCATCATCTGATCAGTGTGAAATATGGAAATATATAAAAACCATGAGGTATGTGGAATACTATGGGGAGAAAAAGAATTTATTGTCAAGAATGGCATATGTTTTTTTTCTTAGAAAGCTCCGGAAAATATCATATAAAACAGGGATACAAATACCTCCGTTTGTCTTTGGGCCAGGAATAACGATTTGGCATTGGGGATCTATAGTTGTAAATGCTCAAGCAAAAATAGGTTCAAATTGCGTCATGCATCCTGATATTACTATTGGCCAAAAAAACTCACATGGTGGATCGCCCATAATAGGAGATGATGTTACCATTGGAAGTGGAGCAAGAATTATAGGAGAGGTACACATTGGGAATGACGTTATTATTGGTACGAATACTGTTATTACAAAAAACATCCCCCCTCACTCAGTCGTGGTCGGCAACCCGGCTAGAATAATAAAAACGAGAAAGTCGATTAATGAAGAATGGGAATATACTAATATTTTATTATGACTGAAGAAGAAAAGAAGAAAATCTCAATATTGCTATTGACAGATCAGATAGGATCAAAAGGGAATGCAGGTATACTCGCATATGATTATTACAAAGCATTTTCTAAAATGGGTTATAAGATAGACATATTAACCTCATATCAATCTGACATCCCGGAGTCACACTTATATGTCTTTCCTAAACAAAACAGTATAATATCTTTTTTTAAGCGACTTAAAGGGAAAATTGAAAGGACTTTTACGACATGGCATCCAGATGAGTCTTATTATATAAGATTTAAAGATGAGCAAGCACCTCCAATTAGCGTAACGAAAGTGGTTAACAAGGTGAATACTCATTATGATTTGGTATTAGTTGTTTTTTGGAATGATCTTATTTCTTTCAAAACCATACTTAGTCTGTATAATAAAACAAAAGCAAGTTTTTTCTTTTTGTCAGTTGATGATTCCACGCTAACTGGAGGATGTCATTACATGAGAGATTGCAAATCATTGCAGAATTTGTGTGAAAGTTGTCCTGCTGTAAAAGGAAGTCAGATGTACAAAAATATGCGATATAGGATGGAGGTGAATAAAATAGTTAATCCAGAATATTTTCACAACTCATATTGTGCATCATATTTAAAGTGTAGTCCTTTAGTCGTTGGGAAAAAGATTCATCAGCTTTACCCTTTGATTGATGAGAATCTTTTTAAACCTTCAAATGATATATCTAAGCTGAAATCAAAATATGGAGTATCAGAACGATATTCTTTTATAATGTTCGCTGGTGCAAAAAATATTGATGAGCCAAGGAAAGGGATCAAATACTTAGAAAATGCATTGGATAAATTTGCCGAAATGATTCCACATCAGAGCAAGGATAGTATCTTATTATTGTTGGCAGGAGATAATCACTCGAACATGCAAATTAGGGCTCCTTTTGATAGTCTTTCTTTAGGTATGCTAGATATGTTTCAATTATCAGAAGTCTTTGCTATGTCTAGCGTTTTTTTAAGTCCTTCAGTTTTAGATGCTGGTCCAATGATGGTGAATCAGTCACTGTCTTGTGGAACTCCTGTGGTCTCATTCAATATTGGCACAGCATTAGATGTGGTTGATAAAAAAGGGACAGGTTTTTGTGCTAAACTAAAAGATAGCGATGGCTTTGCTGAAGGAATATATAAAATCTTTTCTCTAAGTGAAGATAATTATAGAGCGATGAGAAAAAAATGTCGAGATATTGCTCTGGAGACGACATCAACTAAGAAAGTAGTAGATTGTATAATAAATATATTCAGTGAAAAAAATGACTATGAATAAACTATTACAAGACTTTCCGATTGTTTGTGGAACAGTATGTTGACTAAAGGCTTATTTCATTTATGAAGTTTGTAAATATAAAGCTATTTGACAATAGTGTGTCCACCGAAGAAAAACGTTTCTTTTACCTGATCGCATTAGTGTGGGGGCACTTCCCGATACTTCATTTTTTAGAGGCTCTATCAAATAGGGTGGTAGGGCCGCTAGTGACTCTTATCCTATTCGCTTTGTTGTGGACAGTAACAATTTTTGGAGCTATGGGAGTAATAGCCAAACGATTAAAAAGTGCAAGTGTTATAGTTTTATTTTTGATACTTTTTATATATGGTTTTAATTATATTCTTTTCCCACAAAATATTGATGCTCTCAATTATAATGCAGGGCCGTTCTTTTTAAGTGCATTGCCTTGTTTTATTCTTGGATCGGTCGTGCAAGTGAGAAAGGGAATAGACTTCCTATATTACATTTCTTTGCTATCTATTCTCGCACAGTATTCTTTCTCGTTTGTATATGGAAACAACCAAATACTTGCTGACGAAGGTGAAGGTGGGGATCAATTGACCGCTGCCTATAATCTTTTGCCACATGTCTTATTAACAATTTACTATTTCATTAAAAAACGAAATTGGGTTCCGGGCTTGTTGTCTATTCTTGGTGTAATTCTTTTGATTTCTTTTGGTTCCAGAGGACCAATCCTTTGCTTGTTGATATTTGTATTTTTGACTGTATTCTTTACGATGAGAGAAAGGAAGTATAGCCCGGTAAAATATCTGTATTTCGTTTTAATATGTCTTGGACTGCTTGTTCTCTTTAGCCAAGCATGGCAATTCATTATAGAAGCCATTTTAAGCAGTCAAAATATGAGTGACCGACTTGCTGTTAAGTTGATGGAAGGAGGCTTTTTGGAGAGTGATGATAGAAATGAAATAAAATTATTGTTAATAAAAAAGCTTAGCGAGTACCCTATTATGGGATATGGAGTGGCTGGAGACCGATTGGTCATCGGTTCGATAGAATCTGGTTATGCACATAATTTAATATATGAAATGCTTTTTTCTTTTGGATATGTGTTCGGTGGTGGGCTTTTGATAGTTATAACTATTCAAATTTTTAAGGGACTTAAGTATTATAGTGGTGATGAAAAATACTTTGTCTTGGTGTTGATTTCTTGTGGCTTTATTGGGTTGCTTTTTAGCGGGACATATTTAAATAGTAAATGGTTCTTTTTTTTAATGGGAGTTTGTTCAGTGGCAAAAGAAAATTTTATTTTGGAAAGAATAGTTTACAAGATTCAAAGCTAGTATCATGTCACAATCAATAGTTTATATAGGAGATTTTGATTTTATACACCACAACGTCCAATCGCATTTGGTTCATTCGAATGGCCAAATGTTTGAGGATTTGGGGTATGAAGTTTTTTATTTGGGGGTGAATAGGGGGTGTTATGAACTTAAGACAATTTCAGATAATAAGTATTTTCATTTGCCAGATACACTTTCTATCAGCGGCGTTTTCAAGTTCAATCGTGTAAAAAGAATACTCTTAGGCAAACTGGATTCTATTAATAACTCTTCAAAAATTCAGTTTGTAGTGGCATATCAGGCTCCAACTTTTTCTCCAATTTTATATTCAATCCATTCATGGTGTGTTAATCATAATGCAAAATTCATTGTGAATTCAGCAGATCTTCCTGTCTTTAAACATGGTGGCCTGCTTTTGTCGAGTGTAATGTATCTGAATTGGGCTTTGATGCATTCGATAATTAAGCGAAAAGCAGATGGAATTATATCGGTTTCATCTTATATAAACAATTATTTTAAAAAGGGGAAACGCCCTTCAATAGTAATTCCTCCGATTTTTGATGGTACAGTACCGATGTTCTCAAAGTCCAATAATGAATGTGTTGTATTTGTCTATGCAGGTAGACCTTTTGTGGTTACAGGAAAAGAAATAAAACCAAAAGGTATGAAAGACCGACTTGACTTTATTGTAGATTTGTTTAGTCAATTTAATAAGTGTGGTGTCAGTTTCTGTTTTAAGATAATTGGAATAACAAAAGAGGAGTATTTAAAATCTATCCCAAACCATGCTGACATTTTGAATGACCTAGGCGGTAAAGTCGTCTTTCAAGGGAAACTGAATCATTCAGAAACTATTTCTCAAATTGCTTCTGCGGATTTTATGATAAACTATAGAGATGTAAACAAAATGACGTTGGCTGGTTATTCTACGAAAGTGGTTGAAAGTATCTCTATTGGAACTCCGGTGGTAGTAAATGATATAGGTGACACATTTAAATACCTTTCAGAAGATATGGGTTATGTATTATGTGATAGCATTAAAAAAAATGTGTCATTATTGAAAAAAATATGTCATCTTTCGAAAGAAGAGATATGTGCAAAAAAAGATAGTTGTCGTATAAATAACCCTTTTGTGAAATCTCATTATATTGATAAGTTGAGACAATTCTTATTAGAAGTTAAGGATTATGATTATTAAGGTTTTATATGTTGGATTTTCTATGATAGGCGATCCTGATGCGACAGGCCAGACTTTGAATAGTTTTTTCTCTAAGGCTAAGAATCTGTCCATCCTTCAAGCATGCCTTGATTATGATAATTCTCGCCATTCTGATGCTTTTGATGTATGCTATATCAGTAAATATAAAAGTCCAATTTATTATATTCTGAAGAGATTGTATCGCTCTGATCATTTGAAAGCGACAACTTCTTCAGAGGTCTTTCAGGACACCAATAGGATTAAAGGCAACCCATTGGTTGCGTTCGCGAGAGCGTTTCTTGATATTTTACCCAAACGGTTTAGCCGTAGGGATAATAAAAGAATCGAGGCGTTTAACCCCGATGTAATATACACCTTGGGCGAAAATATTGCAACCTTGCGAAAGGCTATTAGGTATTCCAAGAAATATGATGCACCAATAGTTATTCATGTGATGGATAATATTGATGACTGCGTTTATAGTTATTGGAATCTAACAAAGCCTTTTAGAGCGTGGTATCATACTTTATTAAGAGAATTGTACAACAGATCAACAGACAACTTGGCTATAAGTCCTAAAATGGCTGAGGAATATGCTCGAAGACATAGTTGTAGATTTGGCTTTGCAATGAATAGTGTTGATTCTCTCCATCCTCTCCCCAAGCCCTCAAACAATGATAAAATACACATGGTTTTTTCTGGAGGATTGCATGGGGGAAGGGCAGAAACACTTAGAAGAGTTGGCCAAACTATACAGCAATATGAACCATTGAGAGAAATGTTGGATTTTACTATTTATACATCAACTATCTTTTGTAATAATTATCAATCGCTTTCCGAAGAAGGGATAATCATAAAAGAGTATGTCCCACGGGACTATTATTATGATAATTTGGCAATGTATGACATTTTAGTACATGTGGAATCTTTTGATGAAGAGAATATAAAATACTTTACATATTCTATGTCGACAAAGATACCGGAATATTTGTCTGTTGGCCGCCCGTTATTTGTTGTTGGGCCTAAAGAGATTTGTACTGTGGAGTATTTAGAATCAACAGGAGCAGCTTTCGTTGCAGAGTCAGATACGGATATTAAGGATGTACTATTCAACATTATTAATGGGAAGAACTCTTATGACGAAAAGGCAAGATACTCTATTAAATGTGCTGAGCGAGATTTTTTATCAGATAATACTGCGCAGCGAGTTGAGAATGTTATAAATGCTGCAATTAATAATTGGAATACTAGGAAATAGTTATGGCATTAAAACTAATGTATATCACCAATAAACCAGAAGTCGCAAAGATAGCAGAAGCTTCTGGTGTTGACTGGATTTTCCTTGATATGGAATTCATAGGCAAGGATGCCAGACAGGGCGGATTGGATACTGTCCAGAATCACCACACCATTCAAGATGTTCAGAACATCCGAAAAGTGATTACTAAATCTAAGCTACTTGTTCGGGTTAACCCCATACATGAAGCGCTGACAGATTACCCCTCTTCCAAGGATGAAATAGAAGCTTCCATCAATGCAGGAGCAGATATTGTTATGCTTCCTTATTTCAAATCGGTGGAGGAGGTCCGTATGTTCATTGAATATGTTGGTGGACGTGCCAAAACCTGCCTGCTCCTTGAAACCGCTGAAGCAGCAATGTTGATTGACGAAATCTTAAAGTTGCCGGGAATCGACATGGTTCACATTGGCCTAAACGATCTCCATCTGTCTTTGGGCATGAAATTCATGTTCCAGCTGCTAACCGATGGCATTGTGGAGAATCTTGCTGGGAAGATTAAAGCAAAGGGAATCCCGTTTGGCTTTGGTGGTCTTGCACGACTTGACACGGGTGCAATTCCAGGCAGATATGTGTTAAAAGAGCATTATCGGTTGGGATCTTCCATGGTGATAATCAGCAGGAGTTTTTGCAACACTGACAAGATCACGGATGTGGAGGAAATTCGTCGAATATTTATCGCAGGCATATCTGACATTCGCTGCTTAGAGAAAGAAGCATCGGCCGCTGCCACTTATTTCACGGACAATGTTGAAGCCATCAAAGCGGCTGTTGACAAAGTAATAACTTGCTAACGATATTTATGGACAATTCAATTATCAAACAACTACAGGCTGAATATGGCGAGGCCTTTTATCTGTTGGATAGCGCACAGTTCCGCAAAAACTTTGCTGAACTGAAAGCTGCCTTCAATGACATATATCCCAATTGGAATATTGCCTACTCGTATAAAACAAACTATACCCCCAAACTCTGTAAGATCGTCAATGAGCTTGGCGGTTATGCTGAGGTGGTAAGTGAGATGGAGCTGGAGATTGCCAAGCGGGTAGGCTGCAAGATGGACCGTGTTATCTGGAACGGACCTATCAAGAATGTTCACACAATGGAGCAGTTCCTGTTGGATGGTGGTACCATCAACATTGACAGCATTGAAGAGCTAGAACAGGTGAAGGACATTCATAACCGTCATGCGGATAAACTTATCAATGTGGGTATCCGTTGCAACTATGATGTGAATGATGGTGTGGTTTCTCGCTTTGGCTTTGACATAGATGGTGAGGACTTCATGAAGACTGTGAAGTTTGCCACAACCACCAAGAACGTGAAGTTCATCAATTTCCAGTGCCACTTTGCCAAACGTCAGATTGCCTACTGGCCTGCGCGTGCCAAGGGTATGGTGGACTTGATTGACCGTTTGGGTATCATCCCTGAGCGTATTGATATTGGTGGTGGTCTGTTTGGTAAGATGGCAGATTCGCTGAAAGCTCAGTTCTCTTGTGAGATTCCTGACTATGATGCCTATGCCAAGGCTGTCGCACAGGTGTTTGCAGACTACTTCAAGGATAAGGACGTGAAGCCTGAGTTGCTGATAGAACCAGGAAGTGCTGTGGTGGGTGACTGTATGAAGTTTATTGGTACTGTGAAGACCATCAAGAATGTCCGCGGTAAATGGATGGCTCATGTTCTTGGTAGCCAGAAGAATATCAGTATGACCGGCATTAATCCTCCTATTGAGGTGATTGCCATGGGTGGTGAACAGAAAGAATATAAAGATCTTGATTTCTTGGGTTTCACCTGCATTGAGGGTGATGTGCTTTATCATAACTATACTGGCAATTTGGCTCATCAAGACGTGATTGTTATCAGTAACTGTGGCAGCTACTCGCTGGTGATGAAACCTCCTTTCATTCTGCCTAATTTCCCTGTGCTGGATATTAGCGAGGGTAAGACAGAGGTGATTAAGCGAGCAGAGAACTTTGATGACTTATTCCATACATTTAACTTCTAAGCATGTATAAACTGAATCTGTTTATTAAGCGTTGCTTCGACTTCGTTAGCTGCTTGATAGCGGTTATCCTGCTGACACCTGTTTGGATTATTGTGGCTATTGCCATCAAACTGGATTCCAAAGGGCCGGTATTCTTCAAGCAAGGTCGTAGAACCAAGGATGGACGTGTCTTCCAGATGTTGAAGTTCCGTTCTATGGTGGTGAATGCAGAGAATCAGGGAACGGGATTGTTCTCGTATGATAACGACCCTCGTGTTACCAAGGTTGGTGCCTTCTTGCGTAAAACCAGTATTGATGAATTTCCTCAGTTCTTTAATGTGCTGAAGGGTGACATCTCTGTGGTTGGCCCACGGCCTTGTGTGACCTACGAATTGGGTGATTTTGATACGCTGAATAAGAAGTATAAGAAGCGTTTTGAGGTAAAGGGTGGCATTACGGGTCTTGCACAATGCAAAGGTCGTAATGAAAACTCTTGGGATGAGAAAGTAACGCTGGATAACGAGTATGTTGACCTGTTTAAGAAAGAAGGTATTTGGATTGATGTCAAGATCCTCTGGTGGTCGGTATTAAAGGTGTTCCAGAGTGCGAATATCAATGAAGACCAGCGTGAAGGAATGAGTGCAGAGGAATCAGCTGCTCTGGATGATGAGGAAGTGAAGCGTATTGCTCATCTTCCGGATGAAGAATAGAAACAAATAAAGAAAATATAATATGGCAAAAACTGATGTTGCAAATCGTTTTATCTGGTTCAAAGGTCAGATTCTGAACGTAAATGATGCTATGGTGAATGTGCTTTCACCGACATCACAATTCGGATTGAATGTATTCGAGGGTATTCCTTGTTATTGGAATGACGAACAAAAACAACTCTATGCTTTCCGCTTGGATGACCATTATGACAGACTTTTGCGCTCTGCCAAACTCATTCAATTAGATAATAAATACACCAAAGAAGATTTTAAGAAGGCATTTGTGGATACTATAAAAGCAAATGAGTATGATGAAAATTTAAGTGTGCGTCAAACATTGTTCGTGGATGGATTCGGATCCTGGGGTTCAGAGGGGCCTGTAGAGATGTTTGTCGCTCCAATTCCACGTGGGAGAACATCTGCTGAGTATAATAAGAAAGGACTAAACAGCTGCTTCACCTCTTGGCGTAGAATCAGTGATGAGAACCTGAGCCCGCGTATTAAGTGCGGTGCTAACTACATCAACAGTCGTGTTGGTCAGAGAGAGGCATTGCGTAATGGTTATGACACCTGCATATTTCTGAATGAAGTTGGCAAGGTGGCTGAAGGTCCCGGTAGTAGTTTTTTTATGATTAGAGGCAATCAGTTGATTACTCCTCGCTTGACAGATAGCGTTTTGGAGAGTATTACTCGTGATACAGTTATCAAGTTGGCTGTGGAAGAATTGGGTATGGAGTTCGTAGAGCGCACCATTGACCGTACCGAAGTTTATATGGCAGATGAGGCTTTCCTCTGTGGTTCTGCTATGGAAGTAACGCCTATCTATACTGTGGATAGATATAATATTGGTACTGGTGAGCAAGGTCCGAAGACCAAAGCTATTCATTTGAAATATTTGGAGGCTGCACAAGGAAAGCTCGCGAAATATCAGAATTGGTTGACTAAGATCTATTAAGATGAAGATCTCTGTGTTGATGTCGGTTTATAAGTCAGAGAAACCGACATATCTAGACCGTTCCTTGCAAAGTGTTTGGGATGACCAAACACTAAAACCAGATGAGATTATCCTTGTTCAGGATGGTCCTCTTAGTGAGGAATTGCTACAGGTAATTGACAAGTGGCAAGCCAAACTATGTGAAGTGTTGGTGTTGATAAGGAATGAAGTAAATATTGGACTCACAAAGTCTCTAAATAAAGGGATAAGAGTCGCCAAAGGTGAGTATATTGCACGTATGGACAGTGATGATATATCCTTGCCTAACCGTTTTGTGATGCAAGAGAAATTCTTAGATGAGAATCCTACGGTATATGTAGTTGGAGGTGCTATTCAGGAATTCAATGATGATGACGGTGTTATTGGAGAGCGTCATTTCCCGAAAGATACAGAAGAAGCGATTCATTACATTCATAAAGCATCACCCTTTGCTCATCCAGCCGTGATGATACGGAAGGCTTTGTTTGACGAAGGCGTTATGTATAATGAGGCATATCGTACTACACAGGATTTAGCCTTATGGTTTGATGTGCTGAAGACAAAGCATCAGGTGGCCAACCTTGATGATTTAGTGCTGAAATTCAGACGAGATAGTAATGTATATCAAAGGCGCAAAAACAAAGAGGACAGTCGCTTGGAGATGAAAATTCATCTGAATGGAATCAAGGAATTGTTTGGTTTCTCGCCAATAAAGAGTCTGTGTCCTGTTGCAAGATATACCATGAGGCTTCTGCCCAATTCAATCATAAATCTGATATATAATAGCAGTTTAAGAGGTAAACTATTAAAGTAGCTTTTTGATCACAGTGGATAATCTATCTGTTTTTTTGAATTAGTACAAGAGGGCTTTGGGAGGACTCTGTAAAGTTTACAGAGGTTCTACGTTGAAGACTCAATCTGAAGGAAACGGAACGCTCAATGACATGCCAGGGGACGTTTACACCACAAAGGTATATGCAGAATGGCATATCTCGACGTAATAAACATGTTTATTTATACTAAATCCAATAGGACATTTTTTGTTGTGTCGCAGATTCTTCGTAAATTTAAAGAAAAATTTTCAACATTCAAAACTTTTTAGATGTACAGAGATACAACACTTGATTTAGCAAAAGGACTGTTGATAATATTTGTAGTATTGGGACATGCTCTTCAGTTTTCACTTGGAACAGAATATACTGCATCAAATCATTTTTTTGATGATCCTGTTTTCAAAACAATATATACGTTCCATATGCCGCTTTTCATGTTGATTAGTGGTTATTTGTTTTATAACAGCAATAAAAAAGAACTTAAAACATTAGTGCCTTCTAAATTAAAAGCAATAGGCATCCCGATGCTCTCTTTTATTTTGATAATTCGTTTGCCAAGTTATGCTTCACACATTTATCATGGAGACATTATAGGTGCATGTATTGATTTTATTTATACAATCGGTTGGGGAACAACAATGTGGTTCTTATTTTCTATACTTCTAAATATGTCAATAATTGCTATTCTAACAAGGGCTATTCGTAATAAGTGTTGTTTATATGCGGTATGGTTATGTATTATTGTTGGAAGCATGTTTGTCCCAGATACATATTTATTGAGCGTTCATAAGTTCATGTTCCCATTCTTCTGTATAGGATATGTTCTTAAAGAAAATGATGTACCCTTATATACTTGTTCGAAGAATACAATTGCAATGGTTATTCTAACAGTACTTTCTGTCGGTGCAATTTGTTGGTTTGATAAGGATACTTATATTTATACAACAGGATTCTGTATCGTGGGGGGGGGTAATTATACAACTCAGTTACTAATTGATGGTAAAAGATTGATAATTGCTTTAATTGTTTCATTCACATTTATGCAGTATGTTCATGTATTCGCTGAGACAAAAAAAAATAGCGTTTACAATACCATATTAAGATTGGGTCAAATTTCCCTTTTTGTTTATGGTTTCAACATTTTCTTTGATTCATATTATACACAAGTGTTGTCATATTTCAATGTCAATTTTGGCTTCAACTATTTTATCCCAATTTTGTTTGCAGCATGTATAATAGTCATTGCTTACTACTCATATAAGTTGTTAGACAGAAATAATGTCACAAGAATATTGTTCTTGGGGAAATAAGGATCAGGGGACTCTGATCCGCTGGATTAGGTACAATACTTCTGGGAGCAAAAGACGAGCGTACAAGCCATTGGAATATATAAGGAAAATGAAGTATCTGAAAGCGATTGGGCTATTTTGCACATACTTGTTCGTGCCACAAGGGGGACGCTCGAAGAGCGGAATCATGGAGTGACGGATATTGATATGATTATAGATAAGAAAGCATTAGATGAGCTTACGGAGAAAGCGGAAGCTAATCCAATACTAAGTTGTAACCTTGATTTACGTAATTCCGCTGATGACAAGAGCCAGAAAATGTTGAACGCTTTGGAGCCGGGCACAATAATGCTTATACATAGACACTATGTTCCTTCTAAAACGGTCGTAGTGCTTAGGGGTAAAATTCGATGATTTTATATGATGAAAACGGCAAAGAGGCAGAAAATGTCGTACTAAATGCAAATGTAGAAGTCAGAATGCTTGATGTAGAGCGTGATAGGTGCCACTCTTTAGTATGTCTTGAAAGCAGTTCCGCCTTATATGAAAGCAAAGATGGGCCATACCATCTATTAGAGGAAGATGAGATTTTTGGATAATTGTAAAACAGGAGAGCTATAAATATGCAGGAGATAGACCTTAATAACAAAACGATTCTTGTAACTGGACATGCCGGTTTCATTGGCAGCAATCTGGTATGTCGCCTCTTTCACGACATGAAGGCGGGAACGATTGTGGGTGTTGACAATCTCAATGACTACTATGACCCGATGCTGAAGATATACCGCCTGGATGAGATAGATAATTACAAGCCATCTGGGATAAACTATAAGTCTATTAAGGGTAGCATTGCAGACAAGGAGTTGATTAATAAACTTTTTGCAGAATACGACTTTGACATTGTAGTCAATCTTGCTGCTCAAGCAGGTGTGCGTTACAGTATTGAAAATCCTGATGTGTATATTGAAAGTAATATCATAGGGTTTTACAATATCTTAGAAGCCTGCCGCCAAAATCCGGTAGAACACTTGGTATATGCTTCTTCTAGTTCTGTGTATGGTGGTAATAAGAAAGTGCCGTTCTCAACAGATGATAGGGTGGATAATCCTGTTTCACTCTATGCTGCCACCAAGAAGAGCAACGAGCTGATGGCTCATTGCTATAGTAAGTTGTATAACATCCCGTCAACAGGCTTGCGGTTCTTTACCGTCTATGGACCTGCCGGCCGTCCTGATATGGCATACTTTGGTTTTACCAACAAGTTGCTGAATGGTGAAACTATCCAGATCTACAATTACGGAAATTGCAGACGTGACTTCACCTACGTTGATGATATAGTTGAGGGGATTGTTCGTGTGATGGCCGGAGCTCCTGAAAAGAAGGTTGGTGAGGATGGCCTTCCTATTCCGCCTTATGCTGTCTATAATATTGGTGGCGGCCAGCCTGAGAACCTGCTTGACTTCGTGAACATCTTACAAGAGGAGTTGGTAAGAGCTGGTGTGTTGCCCAAAGATTACGACTTCGATGCGCACAAGAAATTGGTGCCCATGCAGCCCGGGGATGTGCCTACCACATATGCCGATTCCGAAGCCTTACAACGAGATTATGGGTTTACCCCTAAGATAACGTTGAGAGAAGGGTTGAGGAAGTTTGCGGAGTGGTATAAGGAGTACTATGGCTAGGATTAGGTCAGTAATAAAAGGAATCTGGTAGTTCTGCTCATATATGATTGTGACACAGCGTGGCCCCAAGGTCTATTATAACTTTTGAAGTATGATGCAAGTTGAACTAAAGCAACAATAAAGAATAATAATATAATTGTAATATAAACAATGAGTGTATTTAATGACAAAGTCCTCCTGATTACTGGAGGCACAGGTAGTTTTGGTAATGCAGTGTTAAACCGCTTCCTCCGCACAGACATTGGAGAGATCCGAATCTTCTCGCGTGACGAGAAGAAACAGGATGACATGCGCCACGACTTTCAGGCGCGCATGCCGGAAGTGGCCAATAAAATTAAGTTCTACATTGGCGACGTGCGCAACAAGAGCACGCTGAAGTATGCGATGAAGGGCGTGGATTA